>WNFU01001529.1_pt1 | contig 36626 bp, 44 predicted proteins | sample 5400121 | NCBI WGS metagenome assembly WNFU01 (sample SAMN13153360, study PRJNA577476) | soil metagenome | isolation source: 100 cm soil or saprolite under grassland replicate 1 | place: USA:California | collected 2016-06-15
GCGATCTGGTGGACGGTGGCCGCCGGGAGCGAGGAGGACGCGCTCCGGCTGCTGCCGTTCTACGTGGCCGAGCGCACCACCATCTCGCACGTCAGCGAGGTTCAGATTCCATGAACAGCCATGTAAGGCCCAAGGGAGGTGGTGCAGCGCCGGGGCCGAGAGGGCAGATGTCGTGAGTGACAGGGAGCAGGGGCCACCGAAGGCGCTGCCGGAGTCAAGGAGGTGAGGGCGATGATGTGGGGATGGGGGTCCGGATCGGGGTCCGGATGGTGGGTGGTCGGTGGCGTCTTCATGGTCATCTGCATGGTGGTGATGATGCGGATGATGGGCGGGATGATGAGCCACGGCCACTGGGGACACGGCGGCCGGAGCTCGGGAAACGACCCCGAGCGCACGCTCGCCGACCGCCTGGCGCGGGGAGAGATCGACACCGAGGAGTACGAGCACCGTCTCGAGGCACTCCGGACGCCGAGCACTCGGCGCGAGCATCGCGAACTCGAAGAACCATCAAAGGGGAAGTGATCCCAAAATGTTTCCGAAGAACGAAGGGCCTGCCGACCGCGCCACTCGCGTCGTGGAGAGGAGAACACGATGAGTGCCAACAGCCGCGTAGGCGCTGGGACGATGAAGCGAGTCGTCGTCGATCACTTCGGCGGGCCCGAGGTCTTGAGGGTGGTGGAGGACGACGTTCCCCGGCCGGGTCCGGGCGAGGTTCGCGTCAGGGTCCTGGCGGCCGGGGTGTCGTTCACCGATGCCCAGCTGCGCGCCGGGACGTACATCCCCGGCGGCCCGAAGCCGCCGTTCACGCCCGGCTACGAGCTCGTCGGCGTCGTCGAGGAGCTCGGCCCGGACTGCTCGAGGCTGCGAGTCGGAGACCGCATCGGCGCGCTGACGGTGTGGGGCGCCGACGCGGAGCGCGTCTGCGTGCCGGAGGCCGGCGCTGTCGAGGTCCCCGAGGACCTCGACCCGGCCGAGGTCCTGAGCCTCGTCTTCACCTACATGACCGCCTACCAGGTGCTGCACCGCACGGCGATGGCGAAGCGCGGGGAGACGGTGCTCGTGCACGGGGCGGCCGGCAGGGTGGGTACCGCGGCCCTCGAGCTCGGAGCGCTGGCAGGGCTTCGCCTCTATGGGACCGCTTCAGCTCGCGACCGCGCCGCGGTCGAGCGGTTCGGCGCGGTGGCGATCGACTATCAGAACGAGGACTTCCTGGCTCGGGTGCGCGAGCTGACCGGCGAGGGGGTGGACGTCGTGCTCGACTCGCTCGGTGGCCCGCTATCGCTTCGCTCCTTCCGCGCATTGCGGCCCGGCGGAAGGCTCGTCGTGTTCGGCCGCTACGCCACGCTCTCGCACGGGCGCAAGAACTGGTCAGCGGTGATCAAGTGGTACGCGGCGATCGGAGCCCTCTGGGTCCGGAGCAAGCTCTCGCCCGGACGGAAGGTGCTCGCCTACCAGATCCAGAAGTTCCGCGACGCTGCTCAACAGCGACCCGGAGCAGTCGGCGGAGAGCCCCGCTACCCCGATTGGTTCCAGGAGGACTTCCGCGCGCTGCTCGAGCTGCTTCGTCGCGGGGAGATCCACCCGATCGTGGCCGAGCGCATGCCGCTGTCCGACGCTCGTCGCGCTCACGAGCTGCTCGAGAGCTCGGCGGAGAAGGGAAAGCTCGTCCTCGTCCCATGAGCGACGAGGACGCTGAGTGATGGCGCACGACGTCCGTGCTGGTCGAGGAGGACAGGTCGCGTCCGCCGGAGTCCGGGGGGCTCCGCGGGCGCGCTACCTGCCCATCGCCGAGCACGGCCTGATCGGCGATCTGCACACCGTCGCGCTCGTCGGCACCGACGGGACGATCGACTGGTACTGCTGCCCGCGCTTCGACTCGCCGAGCGTCTTCGCGGCGATCCTCGACGCCGACCACGGAGGGCTGTTCCGCATCTCGCCAGACGGCGACGGCTGGAGCTCCAAGCAGCTCTACCTCCCCGACACCAACGTCCTGATCACGCGCTTCCTGATGCCCGACGGAGTGGGGGAGGTGCAGGACTTCATGCCCCTGCCGCGCACCGGCGAGGCGGCGCACCGCAATCGCATGGTCCGCCGGGTAGTCGCCGTGCGCGGGCAGATGCGCTTTGTCGTCGAGGTCGCCCCGCGCTTCGACTACGCGCGGGGCCGCCACGAGGTCGCGCTCACGCCGCATGGCGCGCTCTTCCGCTCTCCGGATATAGGGCTCAGCCTCTCGACGCGCCACCCGCTCGAGATCGTCGACGGTCGCGACGTCCGCGCGCGCATCGCCCTCCGGGCCGGCGAGACGGCCACCTTCGTGCTCGACCGCGTCGAGCCCGGCGAGATGCCGGTTCCGTACTCCGAAGCCGACATCGCTGCCGAGTTCGACGCCACCGTGGCTTTCTGGCGGCGCTGGGTGGGCCGCTCGCGCTACAGCGGGCGCTGGCGCGAGATGGTGCATCGCTCGGCGCTCACGCTCAAGCTGCTCACGTACGCGCCCACCGGCGCGATCGTGGCCGCCCCCACCACCAGCCTGCCGGAGGAGCTCGGGGGCGCACGCAACTGGGACTACCGCTACACGTGGATCCGCGACGCCGCCTTCACCCTCTACGCGCTGCTCAGGCTCGGGTTCACCGAGGAGGCCGGCGCGTTCATGGGGTGGCTGGAGGGGCGCTTCCGCCACGCGGCAGCCAGGGAGTCGGGTCCGCTACAGATCATGTATGGCATCGACGGGCGCGAGGACCTACCCGAGGAGGAGCTCTCGCACCTGGAGGGCTACATGGGCTCGGCGCCGGTGCGGATCGGCAACCGGGCGGCGTCCCAGCTGCAGCTCGACATCTACGGCGAGCTGATGGACTCCGTCTACCTCTGCAACAAGTACGGGCTGCCCATCTACCACGACGGCTGGATGGAGCTCACCCGCAACCTCGAGTGGCTGATGGATCACTGGGACGAGCCCGACGAGGGGATCTGGGAGACGCGAGGCGGCCGCCGGGACTACACCCACTCCCGGCTGATGAGCTGGGTCGCGGTCGAGCGCGCGATCCGGGTCGCCCGCCAGCGGGGCCTGCCCGCCGACATCCCTCGCTGGAGCGCGGTCCGGGACCGCATCTACAACCAGATCATGGAACGCGGCTGGCACCCCGCCCGCCGGGCGTTCGTCCAGCACTACGACAGCGACGTGCTCGACGCCTCCCTGCTGCTCATGCCCCTGTGCAAGTTCATCGCGCCCACCGACCCGCGCTGGATCTCCACGCTCGACGCCATCACCGCGGAGCTGGTCTCGGACAGCCTCGTCTACCGCTACAACATGGACGCGTCGCCCGACGGGCTCGCCGGCGAGGAGGCGACCTTCTCGATGTGCTCCTTCTGGTGGGTGGAGGCACTCGCCAGGGCCGGGCGGCTCGACGAGGCGCGCTTGGCCTTCGAGAAGATGCTCACCTACGCGAACCACGTCGGGCTGTACTCGGAGGAGATCGGGCCGACGGGCGAGCAGCTCGGCAACTTCCCCCAGGCCTTCACGCACCTGGCACTGATCAGCGCCGCCTACAATCTGGACCGCCAGCTGGGGTGAGCTCGGGCGAGCTCATTGTGCCTCGGCCGCGCGGCCTTCACGGAGCCGTGGATTTCGCACGACGCAATCAGTGGGTTGACCAAGATCCGCGCATGAGTCTCTTCCATCGCGACTTCACCGCCTTCGCCGGGGATGAGCGAAGGCGGGTGCGTTGGCCTGCAAGCGCTGTGCTCCCCGAAGCAAGGCGACGTGCGACGTCCGGCTGGAGTATGGGAGTCAGCGAGGAGCTCGAGGGGACAATGGAAGCATCGGAGTTCTCACTGGCCCGTGGGTGAGCTCTTTCGGCCTGCGCGCCATGCCGAATGGACTGCGCGACAAGTCAATTCTTGACCGCCACCACCTGGAGGTACTGGTTCGGAATGATGACGCGGCCCTCTGTTCCTTCATTGACCTGACCCGCCAGCGCTTCGAGTTCCGCGGCCTGGGACTCGTACACATCTGGAGGCAACATCCGCTTGGCCATCACCGCGCCCCCATGGCTCTCGAACACCGAACGCATCGCCTGAAGCGAGTCGAACTCCCACTGCAGGACGCGTCGCTCAAGCTGAACGGACCTCGCCCTCACGCCGATGAGGGAGCGAACCGTTGCCTCCTCTCCCCACCGAAACGGGCTCGGTAGTTCAACCGGTGGCGGTGGCGAGTACTTCGACACCACGTCGAGCATCCGCTTGGAGAAGCTCTCGGGCGTCCAGTTCGCCATCCCCAGGATGCCCCCCGGCCGAAGGACTCGGAACATCTCCGTCGCAGCGACCTCCGGGCGGGGCGCGAAGATGGCGCCGAACACCGAGGTCACGACGTCGAAGCGATCGTCGTCGAATGGCAGGTCTTCCACGTCTGCCTCGAACCATTCGACCGGCAAGTCTTCTGTCGCTGTCCGGCCCCGCCCCATCTCCACGAGAGCGGGCGTGAGATCGGACGCCACGACCCGGGCCCCCCGCCGGGCGGCCGCCGCCGCGCAGTTCCCATCTCCGGCCGCCACGTCGAGCACTTCACCCACCGGCCCGATCCCGCAGGCATCGACCAGCTGCTCCGCCGCTTCCTCGAGAAGCCTCGCCACCGGCCGGTAGTCGCCCAGGCTCCACATCGCCTTCGTCATCTGTTTGATCGGTTCGTAGCTCACCTCGGACTGCATTGCGCCCTCCCCTGCGGAGTCGAGACCGACCCGCGGGCCTCCTCATGATTGCGTTACGGCGTAATGTAACGCCGTTGCGGTATCCTGTCAACGTGGGACGGCCAAAGGAGCACGGCGCGAAGACCGCAGCCGCGCTGCTCGAGGTGGCGGAGCGAACCGTTCAACAAGATGGGCTGGAGGCGCTTTCCGTCCGGCGGGTGGCAGGCGATGTCGGGACGACGACCCGCGCCGTCTACAGCCTGTTCGGCTCGAAGGAGGGCCTAGTCGTGGCGCTCGGGAGGCGGGCGTTCGAGCTCCTCGGCACGGCCATCGAGCGGCTCGAGTCAACCGCCGATCCGGCTGCCGACCTAGTGGAGGCGGGCGTCGCCGTGTTCCGCCAGTTCGCCGTTGATCATCCGTCACTGTTCGCGCTCGCGGTGCAACGAAGCATGACTTCGCCGCGGCTCGCTGCCCACTTCGATCCGGCCGCGAGCGAAGCCCTTGGGGGCCTGACGGCGAGGATCGCCCGCGTCGAGGCGGCCGGCCTCCTCGGAGGGCGCAGTGTGCGAGACGCCGTGTGCGAGTTCCACGCTCTCTGCGAAGGGTTGGCATCCGTAGAGCTTCGCGGCCTGATGCCAACGGGTCGGGAGAAGCGGATCTGGCGAGACGCGCTGACTGCACTCGTCGACGGCTTCGCGACCCCTCGCTCATAACGCGGAGGGCCCGCATTCCTACTCGGGGGTGCCCGAGCGCGCAGTTAGTTAGTAAGGCGTCAAGCGCTGTGCCACCCCATGAGTGGCATCCTCACGGGAGGCGGGTAGCATTTCCGCAGGTCACCCACTGGCCCGTGGGGTAACGGTAGCCCGACTGACTCTGGAGTATTTCCCCTCGAGCGCTGTGCTCCCCCGCCTTGTCGCTGTTGGTCAACGAGCGAAGGGGGCCGAGTTAAGTTGGGCTTCACTTCCCGTGGCTGGTCGGTTTCGTCGCCGACGTGGCGGAACTCCGCTCGAAGACGATCTGCCTGTGCTGCCGTGATCCCCTCCAGGCGCAGGTCTGCACGGCATGTGCAGGCTCAACGCGGCGGAGGACGCGCTCCGGCGCATGCCCGGAACGGGCCGGCTGGGAACCCCCGGACGTAGAATCCCGGGCCGGACTGGAGGAGGCCAGGAGCAGGTGCAGATCGCGGTGGCCGGAAAGGGTGGTTCAGGCAAGACCACCATCTCGGGGACGATGGCCCGCCTCCTGGCGCGTGGAGGGCGGTCGGTCGTCGCGATCGACGGCGACTCCAACCCCAACCTGGCCGTGGCGCTGGGCGTCGATCCCTCGCTGGCATTCGGACTGCGGGGCCTCCCCGGTGACCTCATCGCCGTCGAGGAGGACGACCTCGGACGTCACCTGGTGCTGACGATGCCGCCCGCGGAGATCCTGGAGAAGCACGGCGTCGACGCGCCCGATGGCATCCGACTCCTGGTCGGCACCCGTACGGACCACGCCGGCAGCGGCTGAAACTGCAGCGCCCATTCCACCGTGCGTGGAATCATCCGGGAGCTCGGGGCCACGGGGGCCGGCAACGCTGACGTGACGGTCCTCGACCTCGAGGCCGGTCTCGAGAACCTCAAGCGGGGAACGCCCCGCCACATCGACTGGATGGTGGTCGTGGCCGAGCCGTATTTCCGCGCGCTGGAGACCGCCGTCCGCACCGCGGAGCTGGCGCAGGAGCTCGGGATCCCGTCGGTCGGGATCGTGGCCAACAAGGTTCGGGACGATCGCGACGAGCGCGCGGTGCGGAGCGTGTTCGAGTCGAGGGACCTCGCCGTGCTCGCCGTCGTGCCGTTCGACCCCGCCGTGGTCGAGGCCGACCGAGCACCGGCGGCCCTGATCGACGTGGCGCCGGACTCGCCGGCAGTCCGGGCCATCGCGGAGCTGGTCGAGGCGCTCGGGGCGTCGGGGAACGGGTCCTGGAGCTGACTCAGGCCGGCGAGCCCACCAGCGCGTCGGCGACGTCGCCGATCGCGCTCACCGCCGGCGACCCCGGAGCATGGTCGATGGGAGCGACGCCCTCCCAGTCGGCGTCGCGCACCGCCGGATCTTCGGGCACCGCGAGCACCGGAACGCCGAACGTCGCCTCCAGGGCGCGGACGTCTTCCTGGTCGCGGATCCGGCTGGCGACCACCACCACGTCGGAGATGCCGATCTCGGCCGCGATGGCCAGCGCCCGCCGGGCGACCTCAATCGACTTGGCGTAGGGCTCGACCACCAGTACCAGGCGGTCGACCGAGGAGGCCTGCAGCCTCGAGATGGTCCCCACGCCGGCCTCCAGATCGGCCACGACCACCCGGCCGCTCCGGTGTTCCAGCTCCCCGAGCAACTGCCCGGGCGAGATCCCGCATCAGGGACAGCCGTTGTCCGGTCGGGCGATCCGGGAGACCTGGACCAGCCGCACGCCGTCTGGGCCGTCGGCGCCGAAACGCTCGATGATCCCCTCGATCGTGGTCTCGTGGATCGCCCCCGGTTCCCGGTCCAGCTCCTGCCGCGCGGCGACGAGCTCCTCGGTGGCCGAGGGGCCCAGCCCGAGCGACAGTCCGAGGTTGGGGTTGGTGTCGCCGTCGACGGCCAGGACCGAATGTCCCCGACGGGCCAGGTGGCGCGCGAGCGTCCCGGCGAGCGTGGTCTTGCCCGACCCTCCCTTGCCGGCCACGGCGATCTTCATGCGGATGACCTCCCGGCCAGGGATTCTACGCGCTGCGCCAGCTCCCCCATCGCCAGGACGGCCGGCCCGTTCGGGGCGGTGTCGAGGGGCGCCGCGCCCTCCCGCTCCGCTTCGGCGACCGTGGGGTCGAACGGAATCGCGGCGATCGTCTCGACGCCTGGCAGGGCGCCCGTCACGAAGGCGACGTCGTGGGCGGACTGGAGCTTGTTGCCGACCACCGCCAGCGTCGAAGACGGCACTTCCCGCTGCATGCCCGAGAGCCTCCGGGCGGACAGGAGCGACTTGTGGCTGGGTTCCAGCACGATCAGGAACACGTCCGCGTTCCCGGCCCACCCGGCGTATGCCTGCCTGGTCCCCGCAGGGAGGTCGTGCACCACGGTCCAGGGCGACCGGGGCAGGTTTCGAGTGACCCCCCAGAAGGCCTGGAGCGAGCTCGCCATGGGCCCCAGCGACGAGGTCCGGACCTTCCCGAACTGCAGGAACAGGACCCCGTCAGGCCCCTCCACGGCGGTGCGGCGCACCACCGTCGCGGGCTTCAGGTTCCGGAGGATCCGCCAGTCTCCGTCCCCCTCCCGCTCCGCGTAGCCCTCGAGCATGGCGCGGTCGCCGACGTCGATGCCCAGCGACAGCGCCATCCCGGGCAGCGGGTCGGAGTCGAGCGCCAGCACGCGGTGCCCGCGCCGGGCCAGCAGGCGGGCCAACGTCCCCGCGATCACCGACTTCCCGGACCCGCCCTTCCCGATCACCGCAGCCCGGAAGGGCGAAGGACGCGTTCGCGTCGCTCGGCGCCGTGCAGAGCTCATGGCCGGGGCAGCGTACGTTCGCGTGGGGTGCACCGGCGAGGGTAAGATCGCGTCCAGGTATATGCCGTGCGCACATAGGAGCACCTGAATGTGCCTGGGGATTCCCGGCCAGATCGTCGAGATGGTCGACGAGGCGAGCTCCATCGCCAAGGTGGACGTGGCCGGGGTCAAGCGCAACATCTCCACGGCGGTGCTCGATCAGGGTGGCGAGCGGGTCGGGGTCGGCGACTGGGTCCTGATCCACGTGGGCTTCGCGCTCTCCAAGATCGACGAGGCAGAGGCGAAGGAGACGTACGACTTCCTGCACGGCCTCGGACAGGCCTACACGGACGAGCTGAAGGTCCTCGAACAGAGCCAGATCGACTAGCACGGGGCCCGAGAGGGCAGATCGATGAGGAGCGAAGGGTGCGGGTGAACGAGGACCGCCTCGCGGAGCTTCGATCGACACCCTTCGTCGCCGATCGGAGGCCGGAGACGGTCATCGGCCGGGCAGCGGTCGAGCTGACGGCGGGTCGCGCACATGCCCCGGAGGCCGTCCGTGCCGCGAACACCCTGGCCTTCCTCCTCGACGACCTCGGCGGGATCCGGCTGCGCGTCGCCGCCGACGCGGTCGAGCACGTCTCGGCGCTCCCGGCCCTCGTCGTGCGCGATCGGCTCGGCGAGACCGCACAGTCGGAGCCGGTGCTCGGCGTGGCCTGCCAGGCCATGGCCGGTTCGCGATTCGACGGGACGCGCCGGAGCGCGTCCGAACGCGAGGAGGTCGAGCGAGCCATGTACCTCGTGCTCCGGATGGCGAGCGTTCAACATGAGGTCGACGCGCTCGACGCGGCCCTGCAGGAGGTGAGCCGATGATCGCCGGCATCGGACCGATCCCGCTCGTGCTGTGGTGGCTCGCCCTGGCCGGGTTCGTCCTGCTGGTCATCCCGGTGGTCGTGTTGATCGCCAATCGGGTGGTTCGGGCGCTTCGGCAGATCCGCGAGTACACGGCGGACATCCTGGAGCACGGCGTGGGCGTCGCCGGGAACCTCGATCCCGTGCCGGAGCTGCTCACCACGAAGGAGCTGGTCGGGCGGGTCGGCGAGGGCATCGGCCGGTATGGCGCCGCCCTCGACCGCATCGTGAGGGTGGCGAAGTGAGCCTCGTGGTCCTCCTCACGTTCGTCGCGGTGGGCCTGCTCGTCGTGGCCCTCGCCCTGTACCTGCTGACGATCGTGTTCATCCTCCGGCGGGTCCGGGAGACGGCCGGCCTCATCCTGTTCGGGCTCCGGGCCATCGCGCACCGGGCCGAGCCGGTGGGCGAGGTCGTCGGTCAGATCAACACGGACCTGACGGCCGTGCGCGACGCGCTGAACGCGCTGCTGGAGAAGGCGGGAGCGCAGCCGGTCGGCACGCAGGAACGGCGCAAAGAGGACACCATCGAGCCGGTCGCCGATCAGGGCGAGCCGCAGGACCAGCCCATGGATTCCTCCCCGCTCCCGGGGGCCCAGCCCCAGACCGACCCGATGCCGATGGGAGGCAAGGAACATGCTTGAGCTCCGGTGCGCCGACCTCGGCATGGCCTGCCACACGACCGTGAAGGCGAAGACCCCCGACGAGCTGCTGCAGAAGGTCGCCGCACACGCCGACAAGCGCCACGGCGTGCCGCAGCTCAACCAGACGCTGGTCGACTTCGCCCTCACCAAGGTGCGCGGCGACGCGGAGGGATCGACGTGATCGCGACGGTCAGCCAGTACCAGTGGACGATCGGCTGGATCGTCGCGGCCGCGGTGGTCCTGGTCGTGGTCCTGGTGGTCGGCACGATCATCTACCTCGCCTCCCGGATCCGGGACCAACTGGCGCAGATCCTCCAGGCGCTCACCGAGGCCCGCGACAACACGCAGGCGCTGTGGGAGGTGCAGACCACGAATCAGGTGGCGAAGGAGATCCTGGAGGCGGCCCGGAGGGCTCGTGCCGCGTTGGGAGGGTAGCGATGCTCGCGTCGGCGGTGCCCAAGGACCTCGAGGTCGGCTGGTGGGTGGCGCTCGGGCTCGGCCTCGTGGTGGCGATCGTACTGGTGGTCCTGCTCCACACCCTGTGGCGCACGGTCCGGGGCATCGAGGAGAACTTCGCCGCGGCGTGGGAGATGGGCAAGCAGGTGGCCCGGAACACCGCGACCACCTGGATGCTCGGACAGACCGCCCGGCTGGTGGGCGAGATCAAGGAGGAGGCCCTGCAGCACGACGCGTTCCTCCGGCAGAAGGGGGGATGAACGGTGCTCCAGCTCCTCATCGTCCTGACCGCGGTGGAGATCGTGCTCGCCCTGGGGGTCCTGGTGGTGTACCTCCTGCTGGTCCTGGGCAGCCTCCGGAACTCGGTGCGGTACGCGGCGAAGATCTCGTTCGGCGTCCGGGCCATCGAGACCCAGACCGGCCACATCGGACCGGCGGTGACGAAGCTGAACGCGACCCTGGCCGAGGTCGCGGAGGCGCTGCCGGGAATCGCCGAGCGCGCCGAGAAGGTCGCATCCTCCGCGGGTACGTGACAGCGATTCGGAGAGGAGCAGGGTGGCCACGAAGGAGCAGGTGAAGTCGCCGGCGGAGGAGTTGCTCGAGCTCCTCGGGCCGGTCGACGTCTTCCACGACCAGGAGGAGCTCGGCGACTTCGGCATGCCGACCCGCCGGTTCATGGAGCAGATGCTCGAGGAGATCGCCCATGGCGGGCCCGACAGCCGGATGGGACCGCTCGAGAAGGTCCACGCGTTCTGGTTCGCCGGGATGAGCTGCGACGGGTGCACGGTCTCGGTCACCGGGGCCCAGGCTCCCTCCGTCGAGAGCCTGCTCCTGGGAGCCCACCCGGGGCTCCCCCGCCTGATCCTGCACCACCCCGTCGTGAACGTGGAGTCGGGCCCCAGCTACATGCGGGCGCACGAGATGGCGATGAAGGGCGAGCTGGACGCCCCCTACGTGATCATCCTCGAGGGATCGATCACCGACGAGACCCGCGCCCACGCCGAGGGGGGCTACTGGTCGGGCCAGGGCGAGGAACCGTGGGGCGAGGGCGGCGAGATGCGCACCGTCTCGACCGATGAGTGGATCGCCCGGCTCGCCCCGGGGGCGGCGGCGGCCCTCGCCATCGGGACCTGCGCAACGTGGGGCGGCGTCCCCGCCGCCCACGGGAACGTGACCGGGGCCATGAGCCTGATGGACTTCCTGGGCAAGGACTACCTGAGCGCGTTCGGCGTTCCGGTGGTGAACGTGCCCGGCTGCGCGCCGATCGGTGACAACTTCACCGAGACCGTCGCGGCCATCCTGTACTTCCTGCAGGGCTACGGGCCGCTGCCGGAGTTCGACGACCTCGGCCGGCCCGCGTGGCTGTTCGGCGAGACCGTGCACCGACACTGCGTGCGGGGGGCCTACTACGAGGAGGGCACGTACGCCGACGAGTTCGGCGACCCGGAGTGCCTGGTCGAGATCGGGTGCTGGGGGCCGGTGGTGAACTGCAACATCACCTCGCGGGGCGCGATCAACCACGTCGGGGGGTGCATGAACTCGGGCGGGGCCTGCATCGGCTGCACCATGCCGGGCTTCCCCGACAAGTTCACCCCGTTCTACAAGCGGCCGCCGGGGTCGCTCGTGTCCACCGGGGCGTCGCGCATCCTCGGCCAGCTCATCCGGCCCCTGCGCATGTTCACGAACGACCACCTGAACCGCGAGGTCCGGTGGGACCAGACCGGCGAGGTCCCGAGCGGCTGGGCCCGTGAGAAGGGCCGGCCGACCATCCTCGACAAGGTCGGGCACCGGTTCTACGACATGCTCCGCCGGTCCACCGACACGGGCAAGGGCGACGGAGAAGCCTGGGGCAGGGAGCCCGTCGGCAAGTCGAAGGGGAAGGGGAAGTAGCCGTGTGCTTCAAGAACCTCCCCGTCGAGTTCGACGACGCGGGCCGGGCGCGGCTGCGCGAGGGCATCCCCGACCCGTACTCCGTGACCGTCTCCAAGCCGGACGTCGGCAAGACCGACGCGGAGCGCGAGGCCGAGATCCGGGAGCTGATGGCCCGCAACGGCCACGTCAAGGACCTCAACATGGACCCCGTCACGCGGGTTGCGGGGGCGCTCGCCGTCCACGTGACCGCGGATCTGAAGGAGGGGCGCTACCTCGACGCCCATTCCCAGGCGACGCTGTTCCGCGGCTACGAGGTCATCCTCATGGGCCGGGACCCCCGCGACGCGATCTTCGTTTCCTCCCGGGCGTGCGGCGTGTGCGGCGGCGTCCACGCGCATGCCTCGGCGTACGCCATCGAGATGGCCATGGGCCTCTCGCCGCCGCCGCTCGGCACCGTCGTCCGCAACATGCAGGAGGCGGCGGAGATGGGCTACGACAACCCGCTGCACCTCTACCTGCTGGCCGGTCCGGACTACTCGGAGGCCGTCGTGAAGGCGGTCAACCCGGAGCTGTGGCCAAGGGCGGAGAAGTGGGCATGCCCCAACCAGAAGCACCACGGGTTCCGGACCATGGCCGATCTGATGACCGCGCTGAACCCGCTCACCGGGGCCCTGTACCGGGAGGGGCTGGAGTTCACCCGGCTGTCCCGCGAGATGTTCGTGATCCTGGCCGGCAAGTACCCGCACCCCCAGACCGTGGTACCGGGAGGCGTGTCCTCGACGCTCACGCTGCAGTCCCTGAACGAGTACCACGCGAAGCTGGGACGGATCTTCGACTACGCCCAGCGGATGCTGGCGGTGTGGAACGACATCCCCGAGTTCTTCTACGAGTGCGACGAGCGGTACCGCCAGGTCGGGTATCGCCCCACGAACATGATCGAGCCCGGGTTCTGGGACGACCCGTACGCCTACGACGCCAAGTACGAGAACTGCAACGACTGGGGCGAGCGCCGCTGGTCGACGCCCGGAGTGGTCATCGACGGCGAGCTGGTGACCACACGCCTGACCGACATCAACATCGGGTGGGAGGAGTTCGTCGAGCACTCCTACTACGACCAGTGGGACGGGCAGGCCCCGCGCTACGAGACCGACCCCCTCGGCAATCCCATCAGCCCGTACCACCCGTGGAACAAGCGCACCCTCCCGAAGCCGTCGGGGAAGAGCTGGAAGGACAAGTACACCTGGGCCTGTACGCCCCGGTGGGACCGCAAGGTGGTGGAGGGCGGCGCGTACGCGCGGCTGCTGATGACGGCGAAGGCCCAGAAGCTTCCGCCGAACGACTTCATCGAGCCCACGGGCACCAGCCTGCGGATGCACATCCCCAAGGGGCTCACACCCGCCGTCGACGTGGAATGGCACGTGCCCGAGGTATGGAACGCGCTGGAACGCAACCGGGGCCGCGCGTACCACTACATCTTCTCCCAGCTCGTCGGGCTGGCGAACCTGATGGAGGCCTACAAGCTCTTCAACCGGGGGGAGCGCCGCGTGGCCGCGGTGGCGCCGGACGAGCTCGACAAGCACATCCCCTCCGACGAGCGGGTGAGCGTGGGCTGGTGGGGCGCCGGCCGGGGGTGGCTCACCCACCACCTGGTGATGGACCAGGGGAAGATCGTGAACTACCAGATCTGCACGCCATCCACGATCAACGCCTCGCCGCGGGATCCGTGGGACCAGCCGGGGCCCTACGAGGAGGCCGTGATGAACACCCCGATCATCGAGGACGCCTCCGACCCGTCGAGGTTCACCGGCATCGACATGCTCCGGACGATCCGCAGCTTCGACCCCTGTATGCCGTGCACCACGCACGTCAGCACGGGCCACGGGACCGTCGTCCGCGAGGTCAACACCTGCTCCTGCGGCGTCGACTGAGCCTCTCCGGGCCACCGGTGTGACCACCCTGGTCGGCGGCGTCGGGCAGCTGTACCAGGGAGACCTGGACGTGGGGCGGGTTGCGGCCGAGCGCCTGGCCGAGGAGGACCTCGGTCGGGACGTGGTTGTGGAGGACCTCCATTACGGCGCCATCGCCGTGACCCAGCGGCTGGAGGATGTCCGCCCCTCCGCGCTCGTTCTCGTGGGGGCCGCCGTGCGGGGACGGCCGCCGGGGACGGCTGAGCGGAGGCGCATCGACGCCGGACCCCGAGATGTCGAGCTGTTTCGGGAGTCCGTGGAGCAGGCCGGGACCGGCGAGGTCTCGATCGACCTGCTGGTGGAGGTGGCGTCGGGCCTCGGAGCCCTGCCGGCGAGGACGGTCGCCGTCGAGGTGGAGCCGGCCACCATCGAGCCCTCGACGGAGCTCTCGGCGGAGGCCGCTCGGGGAATGGAGCGCGCGCTCCGACTGGTCCGGCAGGAGGTCCGCCGGGTCCCCCTGCTGGAGCTGGGCGACCGGCTCCGCGAGCTGATCGGCGAGGGCCGCATCGAGCCCAACCCGACGCTGGCCGCGATGGAGCGCCTCGTCGAGGAGCTCGCGTTGCTCGACCGGGAGGGCCGATGGGGTTCCACCTTCGCGCTCCGTGACGAGCTGAAGCTCCGCATCGCCACCGGCGAGACGCCCGAGGGGATGACCCATCTGGACTGGACCCAGTGGTGGGGGGCCCTCGAGGAGTTGGACCGGCTGCAGGCGCTGGAGTCGACCTAGGGGTCGCGCAGGTAGAGCTGGCGGTAGTCGGGGTAGGTGGGCTCGGGTGCCGCGTCGGACTCGAGTGGTTCGAGTGCCCCGAGGTTCTGGGGACGAACCGAGACGTGCATCTCCCGAAGCGTCCCGATCGTGAGGGCGCCGTCGAGCTTCGATTCCACCGCGGTCCCCTCGATCTTCACGCCACCCGGCCCCATGGGGATCAGCCGGGCCCGCACCCGCCGGCCGATCGTTCGGCATCGCGCCAGGTAGTCCACCAGGACCGCGTCCGGCCGCATCGCGAGACGCCGCTCGACGGCCTCGACGATGCCGGCCGCCAGCGGGCCGCGAGGAGGCGCAGCGTCGGGCACCAGGACGTTGAGGACCGCCCAGTCCACGACGTGGGGCCCGAGCTCGGCGTGCACCCCGAGCGAGGCCACCCGTCGTTCGCCGGAGAGCACCTCGTCCGGCCATTCGATCTCGGCATCCGAACCGAAGGTCTCCGCCAGCGCCGTCGCGGCCACCGTGTACAGCCAGCCCTCCCGCTCCGGCGGGAGGCCCGGGCGCAGGATCATCGAGAAGCACAGCGACGCCCCCGGCCGGCCCCGCCACTCCAGACCGGCCCGCCCCCGGGGAGATGCCTGGTAGTCGGCCACCACGACGCTCCCGGATGGGCCGCCGGCCCGGGCCCAGGCCATGGCGTCGGCGGCAGTGGAGAGCAGCGCCGGGTACGTCCTGAACTCCCGGCCACGGAACGACGGCCGCAGCGCGTCCGGGCCCAGGTCATCGGTGGTCATCGTCCCGTCACCACGACCCATCCACGCCGAGGTCGTCGGCGTGGCGGGTGAACGCCTCCTTCAGGCGCATGAGCTGCGGCACATGGAACCGGGACATCGCCCCTCGCACCGCGCTACGAAAACGGTCCCGCTCCCCCGGCTCCCGGTCACCGAGGGCCTCGACGGTCGCCCGGATGAGCGCGTCCATCTCACCGGCAGGGAGCTCCAGCAGGGCCCCCAGCAGCGCCTCGGCCAGCTCGGTCGCCTCCTCGGGGCGGGCGAGCTGCCCTCGAATCCACCCGGCGGCCTCTCCCCGCTGCTCGTCGGCTGGGGCATCGGCCCAGCGCACGACCTCCTCCCGCACCACGGCGGGCCATCGCTTCCGGGGCTCCCCGTCGAAGACCGTCATGAGGTCGCCGGAGCCGCCGCCCAGCCGCAGCAGGACCGCCGAGGCCTGTTCCCGGACGGGGGCGGGCGCGCCCGCGACGCCGAGGGCCTGCCGCGCCGCGAGCCGCGCCCGCGGGCCGTCGCCGGCCTCCTCGTGGGCGAGGGCCAGGTTGGCCTTGGCCATCGCGTGGTCGCCTGGGCGGACACCCCGAGGGTGGGCGCTCGCCGCCTCCCGGAAGGCCAGGATCGCCTCGCCCGCATGGCCGGCCGCAAGGTGGACGATCCCGAGCGTGTTGGCGGCCGCACCCAGCCCGGCCCGATCCCCCGCCCGGTCGGCCAGATCGGCGGCCTGCACCAACGCAGCCCGGGCTTCGTCGAGATCGCCGGTCGAGAGCATCGTGGCGCCCAGCTCGCGGGCAGCGGCGGCCGTCTGCGCGGGGAGCCTCCGTTCCTCGAAGATCGACCGGGCCTCCCGGAACGACTCCGCGGCCGACCGGGCCTCGCCGAGGTCGCGCCGGACCAGCCCCAGGTTGAACAGGGCCGCCGCCCGCTCGAGCTCGCTCCCCGAGCGATCGAACAGCTCGACGGCGCGGGAGAACGACTCCGAGGCATCGTCCTGCCGGCCGAGGTCGCGCTGAACGGCCCCCAACGCGTTCAGGGCCTTGGCGTGCTCGACTGGCATCCGTGCCGGATCGAACAACCCGGCCGAGGCGCCAAGAGCTCGCTCCGCGCCGTCCAGGTCTCCGCGCCTGGACAGGGCGACGCCGAGATGGAACTGCGCCGTGGCGTGCTGGACGGGGTACCGGTCGTCCGGATACCGGCGGAGGCGCTCCTCGAGCTCGCCCACCGCTTCGCCGACGTCATCCGCGATGTCCACGATGGGTCCCCACCTCGCCGGTCGGGAAGACCGGCGGACCTATCCTACGGGCGTGCAGGTGATCGTCGCGGGGGTGGGCAACGTCCTGAGGGGCGACGACGGGTTCGGGGTGGAGGTCGCCCGCACGCTGCTCGACGGGCCCGCCCCCCCGGGCGTCCGCGTCCTCGAGCTCGGCATCGGCGGCATCCACCTGGTCCAGGAGCTCATGGGCGCGGTCGACGGCCTGGTGGTGGTCGACGCGGTCGACCTGGGCAGGGATCCCGGCACGGTCCTGGTCATCCGGCCGGTGGTCCGGGACGTCACGGCGATGAGCCAGCAGGAACGCCACGACGAGCTGGCCGACATGCACTACGCCACGCCGGAGCGGGCCTTCCTGCTGGCCCGGGGGCTCGGGGTGCTCCCCGAGGCGACCTGGCTCGTGGGGTGCCAGCCGAAGGAGACGGATCACCTGGGAGAGGGACTGAGCCCGGAGCTCCGCGCCGCGATCGGGCCGGCCGCGGCGGAGGTCCGCCGGGTCGTGACCTCGATGGGACTGGCCTGGAACTGATCAGGCCGACGAGGGGGCGCGGGGCGGGAGGCGCTCGATCTGCAGCAGGGTCGGGCCGGGCGGGGGGTGCGACGGCGCGTCGACCTCCTCGACCTCCATCGCGACGAACCCCGGGACCCGTTCCCGCAAGGCCTCCTCCACGCCGCGCTGGAGCGTGACGGCCGAGGCCGTGCACCCGGAGCAGGCGCCCGACAGCCTGACCCGGACGACGCCGCCCGCCGCTTCCATGACCTGGACCGCGCCCCCATGCGAATGGATGTACGGGCGGATCGATTCCAGCGCCGAGTCGGCGGCGGCCCGCTGGTCGACGCCGGCGCCGTACGCGTCCAGGAGCCAGGCCACCGCCGGGTCCGCGGCGCGGACCTCGGCCAGCCGCTCGGGTCCCAGCGCGGTGGCCAGCCGGTCGAGGGCCATCCGGTGCAGGGCATCGACCCCGTCCAGGAGCTCGTAGATCCGGTCCCGTTCCGGGCCCTCGAGCCCCTCGACCTCGCCGAGGAGGGCCTCCAGCCGCTCCAGCAGGTCCTCGAGATCGCCCACGCCCCAACTGTACGCCGCCGCCGAGGCGCGGCGGGCGCGGCGCACCTATGTGCTCGGGGACTAGACTGATCGGCGGTCGGTGCCCCGACGATGTGAGGCGAGCGGTGGAGAGCGTGCAGCAGCCGAAGTCGGAAGCCCTGCGGGCGCTCTACTGGCGCGACGAGATCCTGCAGATGATGTTCTGGATCAAGGGCGAGGGCTTCGGCGACCAGGTCGACCCGGTGGTGCTCGAACGGTTCCTGGGCGTGGAGGCGTCGATCGGGCTGGGGTACCTGGACCGCTTGGTCGACGAGGGCCTGCTGGTCCGCACCAACGAAGGGCTCTACGGGCTGACCGGCAGGGGCCACGAGTTCGGGGCCCGCGTGTTCGCCGACGAGTTCGCCGATCTCACGAGGCCGGCGCACGGCGAGTGCGGTCCGGACTGCTGGTGCCACGCCTCCGTGGAAGAAGCGGAGGCCTGCGCGGCCGAGCGCCTCGAGTCGGCTGGCCGCTGAGGCGAGGGGGGAACCGATGAGCGGTCTCGAATCCGAGGACCTCCAGGGGCTGCTCCCCAAGAACTTCCTCCGCCCCTGCCTGCTGCTGCTGATCCGGGAGCAGCCGTCCCACGGGTACGACCTCCTGGTGCGGCTGGACCGGCTGGGGTTCCACCGGGGCGATCCGGGGTGGCTGTACCGGACCCTTCGGGCGATGGAGCGCGAAGGGCTGGTGCGATCCGCCTGGGAGCTGTCGGAGTCCGGGCCCTCACGGCGGAACTATGAGCTGTCCGAGGAGGGCGAGGACTGGCTGCACGCCTGGGCCGGCAGCCTCCGCGAGACCGTGCGGGTGATCCGCGTGTTCCTGGACCGGTACCAATCGCTCGAGGACACCTCCGTCCCGCGGGCCTGAGCCGGTGGAGGAGCCAGCGACGAACGGCACCGGAGCGGCGGTCGCGTTCTCCCGGCGGGTGGCCCCTGCGCGGGCGCTGGTCGAGGACGCCGAGCGGGTCGCCCGGGCCTGTCACGACATGGCCGTCCGGTTCCACCGGGGCGGCAAGCTGGTGGTCTTCGGGAACGGGGGCCCGGCCACCGACGCGCAGCACGTCGCCGTGGAGTTCGTCCACCCGGTGATCGTGGGGAAACGAGCCCTGCAGGCCGTGTCGCTCACCAACGACGTGCCCACCCTGACCGGCGTGGCTAACCGGTTGGGGTTCGAGGAGGTGTTCGCCCACCAGCTTCGTCTCCTGGGAACGCCGGCGGACATCGCGCTCGGAATCTCATCGGACGGGCGGTGCGAGAACGTGCTCCGAGGCCTCGAGGTGGCGCGCGACATGGGGATGCTCACGATCGCGCTGACCGGCGGCGACGGGGGGAAGATCGCCCCGAGCCCCGCTGTCGACCATGCGCTCGTGGTCGCCTCCGACGACCCGCTCGTGGTGAAGGAGGTCCACGTGACCGTGTACCACGTCCTGTGGGAGCTAGTGCACGTGTTCTTCGAGCAGCCGGGCCTGCTGGGGCCGGAGGTGATCCGGTGAGCGCCCAACCAATCCCGCTCGGGCCGAAGCCAACGCCGCGCGTGGCCGAGTGCCATGACGACGTGTGCATCACGTGCTCGGACGAGGCCGTCCCCGTCCGGGTGGTCGAGCTGCTGGGCGACGACCTGGCCCGCGTGGACACCGGCGTGAGCGTCGAGGAGGTCAGCGTGGCGCTGGTCGACGCCGTCGTGGGGGACACGATCCTTGTCCACGCTAAGGAAGCCATCGCGGTCATCGACGACGGTGCTTCCTGATGTCGGGCGACGAGCGAGTGGAGGACGGCGGGGTCGAGTCGCTGTACCCGTTCCTCTACTCGGAGGAGGGCGACGTCGAGGCGGTGCTCCAGCAGCTCACCAGGTCCACGGCCGAGAAGGCCGCGGAGATCGTCGCGCTGCGCGAGATGGTGCTCGAGCGGCTCGGGGGACGCCTCGAGGAATGCGCGCGGAGCATGGCCCGGTCGTTCGCGGAGGGCGGCAAGCTCCTCGCGTTCGGCAACGGCGGCAGCAGCACCGACGCGCAGGACGCTGCGACGGTGTTCCTGAACCCGCCGGACGGCGTACGGCCGCTCCCGGCGATGGCGCTCACCGGGGACATCGCGGTGGTGACGGCGCTGTCGAACGACATCGGCTTCGAGGTGGTGTTCGCCCGCCAGATCGCCGCATTCGGCCGGCAGGGCGACGTGGCGCTCGGCCTGTCGACCAGCGGGAACTCCGAGAACCTCATCCGCGGATTCGAGGAGGCCAGGCGCCGCGGCCTGCTTACCGTGGGCCTCGCCGGCTACGAGGGCGGCAAGATGGCGGAGACCGACGCCATCGAGCACCTCTTCGTGGTCCCGTCATCCTCGGTCCACCGCATCCAGGAGGCCCAGACCACCGTGTACCACGTGCTGTTCGAGCTGACCCACGCCGCGCTCGGCGAGCTGGGGGTGACTGCGTGAAGTTCGTGGACGAGTACCGGGACGCCGGGGTCGCGAGAAGCCTCGCCAGGGAGATCGCCGGCCTGGCCGGGTCGCGGCAGCTCAAGTTCATGGAGGTGTGCGGTGGCCACACGCACACCATCTACAAGCATGGGCTCGAGGACTACCTCCCCGAGAACGTGACGCTGGTGCACGGACCCGGCTGTCCGGTGTGCGTGATCCCGATGGGCCGGGTCGACGACGCCATCCACATCGCGGAGCAGCCGGACGTGATCATGACGAGCTTCGGCGACATGATGCGGGTCCCCGGGGGCCGCGGGTCGTTCTTCGATTCCAAGGCTCAGGGCGCGGACATCCGCATGGTCTACTCCCCCCTCGACGCGTTGAAGGTGGCGCGACAGAACCCGGACAAGCACGTGGTGTTCATGGCCATCGGTTTCGAGACCACGGCGCCGTCCACCGCCGTCACGCTGATGCGCGCCCGGGCCGAGGGCCTCGACAACTTCTCCGTCTTCTGCAACCACGTCACGATCATCCCGGCCATCAAGGCCATCCTGGACTCGCCGGACCTCCGGCTGGACGGCTTCATCGGCCCCGGGCACGTGTCCACGGTCATCGGGTGCCGGCCGTACGAGTTCATCGCGAAGCGGTATGGGAAGCCGCTGGTGGTGGCGGGGTTCGAGCCGCTCGACATCCTGCAGTCGATCTACATGATCCTGCAGCAGGTCGAGGCCGGACGCTCGGAGGTCGAGAACCAGTACACACGGGTGGTCCGGTGGGAGGGGAACCGCCGCGCGCTGGAGGCGATCAACGGGACCATGGAACTCCGCCCGTACTTCGAGTGGCGGGGCCTGGGGTTCATCTCGCACTCCGCACTGAAGGTGCGCAAGGAGTACGCCGAGTTCGACGCGGAACGGATCTTCGAGCTCCCCGGCGTCCGCGTGGCCGATCCCAAGGCGTGCCAGTGCGGCGAGGTGCTGAAGGGCGTCCTGAAGCCGTGGGAGTGCAAGGTGTTCGGCACGGCCTGCACCCCCGAGACCCCGATAGGCACGTGCATGGTCTCCTCCGAGGGGGCCTGCGCCGCGTACTACAACTTCGGCCGGTTCACCCGCGAGCGGGTCCGGGAGGCCACTCGCGCGTGACCCCCGAGGGCGACACCGAGGAGCGGTCGGCCGACTGGGCCGAGCGCGCGGTCCGCGACGCGGAGCTCGCCCAGCATGAGCCGGGAACCGAGCACCTGTCCCGCGAGCAGCAGGTCCTGGAGCGCATCGACCGCGCCCGCCGGCGGAAGGCCCGCATCAAGGAGGAGCGCATCACGCTCGCCCACGGCTCCGGCGGGAAGGCCACCCACACCCTGATCGAGGCGCTGTTCCTGGAGGCGTTCCGGAACCCGCTGCTGGAGCTCCTCGAGGACCAGGCCGTGTTCAACGTCGGCGGCGCGCGGCTGGCATTCACCACGGACTCGTTCGTGGTCTCGCCGCTGTTCTTCCCGGGCGGGAACATCGGCGACCTCGCCGTGAACGGCACGGTCAACGACCTGTCCGTCTCGGGGGCCAGGCCCCTGTACCTCTCCGCCGGGTTCATCCTGGAGGAGGGCTTCCCGGTCGAGGACCTGCGCCGGATCGTCGACTCCATGGCGGGGGCGGCCGAGTTGGCCGGGGTGCAGGTCGTCACGGGCGACACCAAGGTCGTGAACCGCGGCAAGGCCGACGGCTGCTACGTGAACACGGCCGGCGTGGGCGTGCTGGAGCGCGACGTCGCGCTCTCGGCCGCCGGCGCCCGGCCCGGCGACGCCGTGATCGTGTCGGGGCCCATCGGCGATCACGGCGTGACGGTCATGCTGGCCAGAGGCGAGCTCGACATCGAGTCCGACGTGCGGTCCGACACCGCGCCCATGAGCGGGCTGGTCGATGCGCTGCTCGACGCCACGACGGGCGTGCGGTGCCTGCGCGACGCAACGCGGGGGGGCGTAGCGACCATCCTCAACGAAGTCGCGGCCGCATCGAACGTCGCGATCGTGGTCGACGAGACCGCGATTCCCGTCCGCGACGAGGTCCGTGGGGCATGCGAGATCCTCGGCATCGACCCGCTGTACGTGGCGTGCGAGGGACGCCTGGTGGCGGTGGTGGACGGTTCGGAGGCGGGCGCGGCGTTGGCGGCGATGCGTGCGCATCCACTCGGGGAGGGCGCCGCCGTCGTGGGGACCGTCAAGGACGACCCCCCGACGTTGGTGCTGCTCAAGACCGAGTTCGGCGGCACCCGAATCGTCGACATGCTGATCGGCGACCCCCTCCCCCGCATCTGCTAGCGGGCCGCGAGTCCGACCGTCCGGTCGGGAGCTATGTGTCGCCGACACGTATTGCCAATACTCGTCCGTGGGGGATATGGAGACGCACACGGTTGTTCGAGGAGGTTGGCGCCGTGATCGCTCGTCGTTCGCATCAGGCTGCACTGTCGGTGGTTGCGCTGCTGATGACCCTCTCCGCATGCACAAGTGGCGGGACCGACAACAACAACAAGGCGACGCCGACACCCGCCGGCTCCCAGGAGCTTGTGGTAGCCGCCGGGGCCGACGGCTACTACGAGGATCCCAAGCACCCGACCATCGGCGAATACCCGGTCAACGCGAACATCTTCGACACGCTTGTTCGGATGACGCCCGACTATCAGGTGGTCCCGGACCTCGCGACCAGCTGGGAGTTCGTCCCGCCGAACACCTGGCGGTTCCACCTCCGGCACGGCGTGAAGTTCCAGGATGGGACGCCGTTCGACGCGAGGGCCGTGAAGTACACGATGGACCTCCTGGCCACCAGCGGCTCCGGGTCCTACATCGGCATCGACAAACCGTCGGTGACGAAGGTCGTGGATGACTTCACCGTCGACATCACCCCGTCGTTCCCGAACCGGAGGCTCGTCGAGCAGCTGGTGCACCCGTCGAACAGCATCGTCGCTCCGGGAAGCGACCCAACGCACCCGGTGGGAACCGGCCCGTTCAAGTTGGTGTCCTATCGCCGAAATCAGGAGATCACCGTCGAGCGGTGGGACGGCTACTGGGGAACGCCGCCCAAGCTCCAGCGACTCACGTTCAAGTTCATTCCGGACGCCAGCGACCGGGTCCTGGCGCTCGAGTCGGGCGACGTGCAGGCGGCGTTCGACGTTCCGCGGGAGTCCGCGGACGAGTTGGAGTCCCGTTCCGGGCTCGCCGTCGACCGCTCACCCGTGGGGGCGTACGAGGCCCTGTACTTCGACATCCGCGGCGCGCCCGGCTACCAGCTGGGACAGGATCCGGCCGTTCGGCAGGCGGTGGCGCTCGCCATCGACCGCGACGTCATCGTGAAGGACGTCTGGCGTGGGAACGCGGCGGTCATCCAGACCATGATCCCGCCCGCCGTCCTCGGCCCGTATGCGAAGGAGGTGACCGGCTCTCCCTTCGACCCGGGCCAGGCCCGGCAGGTCCTGGACGGCGACGGGTGGAAGGTGGGCGCCGGCGGCATCCGGACGAAGAACGGCCAGCAACTCTCGCTGACGATGGTCGTGGGCTTTCCCAACGCCGACATCCACGGCACGATGCCCGAGGCCGTGAAGTCCATGCTCGCGGACGTCGGCATCGACCTGAAGGTCGTGACGGCCCCGGACGAGAACGCCTATTCGGACATGCTGTCGAAGGGGCAGGGCGATCTCTTCGCCGAGGTCGGGAACCAGAACGACGCGAACCCCTGTTTCCTGCCGGACCTGCTCTTCTACTTCAAGGGAACCGGCCACGGCGACTACGGATACCGCTTCGGCCCCGGACCCGCCTTCGACAACGTCATCGACACGAAATGCCGGCAGGGGGTCACCGAGCAGGACTCCCAGCAGGGCGCCGCAGAGGCGATGCACATCCTGGTCGACCAGGACAAGATCGTCGTGCCCGTGGCGGGGATCTTCCGCCTGTACGGATTGAGTGACAAGGTGCAGGGGTTCGAGCCCAACCCCTCGGAGACGAACCAGGGCTGGGGAGGCATCTACCTCAGCGCGTAACCGCGTGAACGGGATCGGAGGGGGCCGGCCATGATGAGGCGGTACCTCGTCCGGCGCCTCGTGTACCTGATCGTGGTGCTGTTCGGTGTGTCCGTGCTCGCGTTCGGGCTCGGAAGGCTGGCGCCGGGCGATCCGGCCAGGGACGTCCTGGCCCGGACCACGGGCCGGCAGCCCACCCAGGCCGAGGTGGCGGTGGAGCGTCACCGGCTCGGCCTCGACCGGTCGCTGGTCGGACAGTACGTGTCCTGGTTGTCCGACGCGCTCCGCGGGGACCTCGGGACCTCGTACACGACGGGGGAACCGGTGGCGCGAGCCGTCGGGGAAACACTTCCGCTCACGCTGGAGCTCGCCGGGACGGCGTTCCTCCTATCGCTCCTCCTGGGGGTGCCGCTCGGGGTCGTCGCCGCAGCGCGGAGCTGGACCTGGGTGGACCACCTGGTCCGGGTCGTCATCATGGCGGGCGCCTCGATCCCGGCGTTCTGGCTGGGCTATCTGCTGATCCTGTTGTTCTCGGTGACGCTGCACGTCCTGCCGTCGTTCGGGACGGGGGGCCTCACCCATCTGGTCCTTCCGGCCGCCACGCTGGCACTGTTCGAGGTGGCGATGCTCGCGCGACTCACCCGCGGAGCCCTCCTGGAGACGTTCGGCGAGCCGTACATGCAGACGGCCTGGGCCAAGGGAATCCGCGAGCGCACGGTCCTGCTCCGTCACGGCCTCAGGGCCGCGCTCAATCCCCTGGTCACGTGGCAGGGCCTCACCCTCGGGTATCTGTTCGGGTACTCCGTGGTGGTCGAGACCGTCTTCGCCTGGCCCGGGCTGGGCTACTCGACGGTGCTCGCGATCCAATCGCGCGACTACCCCTTCCTCCAGGCGTTCGTCCTGCTGATGGGGATCGTGTTCGTGGTGCTGAACCTCCTGGTCGACCTGCTGTACCTGTGGATCGACCCGAGGTTGCGGACAACGCTCGGAACGGGGTCGGTCACGCGCGCCGGGGCAGGCGGCTGAATGGCCCGGCGCGATCTCTCGACCGTCCGGCCGACCGAGACCACGGCCGTGCTCCCCGGCCCGGCGCTCGCGGAGGGACCGCCTGCCGCCCGTGGCGCCGTGCGCACCGCGTTCCGGCGGCTGGCCCGCGACAAGTCGGCGGTGGCGGGGCTGGTGATCCTCGGTGTCGTCGTCACCGGGGCGCTCGCCGCGCCCGTGATCGCGCCCTACTCGCCGATCGAGCCGCACTATGCCGATTCCCTGCGCGGTCTCGGTGGCAGGTTCCTGCTGGGGACGGACGGGCTGGGGCGCGACGAGCTCTCCCGGCTGCTGTTCGGCGCGAGGCTCTCCCTCGCGAGCGTGGGCCTGGCCACCGTGGGGATCATGTTCATCGGCGTGACCATCGGCCTGGCCTCCGGGTACTACGGGGGCTTGCTCGACGCGGTCCTCCAGCGTCTGGTCGAGATCCTGCTGGCGTTCCCCACCCTCGTCCTCGGCCTTGCGGTGGCCGGCGTGCTGGGCCGCAGCATGACGAGCGTGCTGATCGCCGTCGTATCCGTCAGCTGGGTCTCGTACGCACGGTTGGTGCGAGGAATGGTGCTGTCCGCGCGCGGCGAGCCGTACGTGGAGGCGGCCCGTTCCATGGGGGGATCCGATCGGCACATCATGTTCCGCCAGATCCTTCCGAACATTCTTCCCCCGGTCATCGTGCTGGCCACTCAGGAGATGGGCGCCCTGCTCCTCACGATCTCCTCGCTTTCGTTCCTGGGCCTTGGGGCGCAACCGCCGACGCCGGAATGGGGCGCCATGCTGAATCAGGCCCGTCCGTACTTCCAGTCCCATCCGCTGCTCATGATCGTCCCCGGAGTCGCGATCACGTTGACTGTCCTCGCCTGCAACCTGCTCGGGGATGGGCTGCGCGACGCACTCGACCCCAGGACCCGGAGCTTCATGGAGCGACACGTCCGGCGGCGTAGAGTGAGGAAGCGCCCGAAGGGAGCCTGAGTGGAGCCGATCGTCTTCTCACCGTATTGCCCCGGCTGACTGCCGGCCCTCCACGCACCGCTGTACGCGGCGCACGCACGCGGCGACTTCGAAGCTGCGGAGCTGGACGTGACGTTCCTCGAGCCCGTCGCGCGGGACGACAGGATCGCGCGGCTGCGAGGCGGTGAGGCCGACATCGGGTTCATGGACGTCGGGGCGTTCGTGGAAACCGTGGCGGCCGAGCCCGGCTTCGACGCGAGATGCGTCTTCGTTGCAGGGCAGCGACTGCCGATGTCGGCGATCTACGTGCAGGGGTCCACCGCGGGCGGGCGAGCCATCGGGCGGCCGGGCGACCTGTTGGAGGCCACATACGGTGGAGAGTCCGACTCGCCCTTCGTGCTGGAACATCAGGCGCTCCTCCGGCGGCTGGGCGGGCTCGACCCTCGGCTGCACGTCGAGATACCGTACGACGATCTGTTCGGGGCCCTCGGGGCCGGAGAGATCGACATCGCGCCGGACTACGCGGGCATCGGGACCAGCTACGCGAGGGCGCTCCGGCCCGGGGAGCGGATCGGCGTCCTGCCCTATCGCGATTGCGGCGTGACGGCGTACGGCACCGGGTTCATGGCCTCGGGGAACTCGCTTCGTGGCCGGCGGGACGCCCTGAAGGCGTTCCTCGCCGTTGTCGCGGACGCGTACGTAGACATGCGCGCCGATCCGGAGCAGACGATTGACGATGCGACCCGGCTCCTCCCCGGACTCGATCGGGAGTATGCGCTGGCGGAGTGGCGCGAGGAGGAGGAGCACGTGATCTTCGGGTATGGCCCCCTGGGGAGCTCCGAAGCGAGCCTGTGGGCGGAAACGGCCGCCTGGCGCGGTGCGGTCTCCGGCCTGCCTCCCGTCTCCGACCCCGTCGCGCTGTTCGAGGACATCGGGCTCCCGGCCGGCGGTTACCCCGCGACCGGCGGTGCTGCCATCTCGGCCAGCGGCAGGACCTGGAAGGACGCGTAGTTGTAGACCGGTGAGCGCGCGAGGAGCATCTCGAGCTCCTCGTTGGAGTCGACGTCGTAGATCCAAGCGCCGCCGTGCGTCCCGACCACGTGGTACCGCGCGATGACCTTGCCCTGCTCCTGCAGCGGCTCCGCGTGCTCGGGCATTCGGAGCACGGCGCGGACGACCTCCGTCGAGAGCGAGGAGAGCTCGAGCTTCCACAGCACCAGGAACTTCATGGTCATTCCTCCTTCGTCCGTTCGGCCTCGGAGGCCGGCTCGACCGGGTTGCGGGCGAGACGCTCGCGCGCCGGGCCCGGGGCGGGTACGTCTCGATCGATCGATCCGGCGACCACGGCCTGACCCAGGCTGATGCCACCGTCGTTCGGCGGGACACGGGAGTGGGTGAGGACCCGGAACCCCCCCGCTTCGAGCCCGGGCACGATCCGGTCGAGGAGCAGGAGGTTCTGGAACACGCCGCCCGAGAGGGCGACGGTCTGGAGGCCGGTGGACTCGCGCAGGCGGATCGCCGAGTCGACCACGAGCCTGGCCACGCCGCCGTGGAACCTGGCCGCGATGACCGGCGGCTCGACCCCGGCGAGCAGGTCCTCGCAAACGCGGCGGACGAGTTCGGCGCCGCTCACCCGGAACGGGTCCTGGCCCGAGATCCCGGCGCGGTAGGCGCCATCCTCCCCGGGGTCGGCCAACTGTTCGAGCTCGATCGCGGCCTGGCCCTCGTAGTTCACCGAGTCCCGGACTCCGAGGATCGCCGCGACGGCGTCGAACAGCCGACCGGCGCTCGAGGTGGCCGGGGAATTCACCCCGGCACGGGCCACGGCGGTCACGTCCTCCCACCGATCGGCGTTCCGCCGGACGACGTCCAGGCCCTCCGGAGGGGCCTGGGCGAACGCGGCGTCGAGGTACGCGGCGGCCATGCGCCACGGCTCGCGGATGGCCGAGGCGGCGCCCGGCAAGGGGACCGCCTCGAGATGTCCCCGGCGCTCGAAGCCCCCCAGGTCCGCCACGAGGAACTCCCCGCCCCAGATGGTCCCGTCCGTGCCGAACCCCAGCCCGTCGAATGCCACGCCGATGACCGGGCCCTCCTCCCCGTTGTCGGCCAGGCACGACGCCACGTGCGCGTGGTGATGCTGGACGCCCCGGAGGTCTACGCCGTCCATTTCCAAGGCGTGTTTCGTGGACAGGTACTCGGGGTGCAGGTCGTGGGCCACGACCTCGGGGTCGACGTCCAGCAGCCGGCGGAAGTGCTCGATCCCCTCCGCGAACGACCGGAGCGTCTCGTAGTTCTCCAGGTCCCCGATGTGGTGCGACACGAACGCGTGCGAGCCGCGCGCAATGCAGAACGCGCTCTTCAGCTCCGCGCCGAGCGCCAGCACGGGCCGGGCCACCGGGCGCGAGAGCGCGATCGGCTCCGGCACGTAGCCCCGGGACCGGCGCACGGGGAGTTCCCGCCCGTGCCACACCCGGATCACCGAGTCGTCCGTTCGCATGTGGATCGGCCGGTCGTGCGTCAGGAACGCGTCGGCGATAGGCGCGAGGCGCTCGGCGGCCTCCGCGTCGAGGAAGGCGATGGGCTCGTCGGACTCGTTGCCACTGGTGAGGACGAACGGGCGCCCGAGCTCCCCTGCCACTAGATGGTGCAGCGGCGTGTACGGCAGCATGACGCCGAGGTGCCGGTTGCCAGCGGCGACCGATGGTGCGACCGGTGCGTCCCTCAGGCGGCGGAGCAGCACGATGGGTCTCCTGGTGCCTGCCAGCGCCAGGGCCTCCTGGTCGTCGACCTCGCACAGCCGGCGCGCGCCGGCGAGGTCCGCCACCATGACCGCAAACGGTTTGTCCTCCCTGTGCTTGCGGCGGCGCAACGCGCCACACGCGTCCTCGTTCGAGGCGTCGGCGGCCAGGTGGTACCCGCCGAGCCCCTTGATGGCGACCACTGCCCCCTCGAGGATCAGCGAGGCCGTCCGTTCCACGAGGTCGCCCGAGTCCGTCGCTCCCCCGGCTGCGGTCAGCGACAGGCGGGGCCCGCAGGTCGGGCAGCACACCGGCTGGGCGTGGAAGCGGCGGTCCCGTGGGTCGTGGTACTCGCGGGCGCAGTCGCTGCACATGGGGAAACCCGCCATGGTGGTGGCCAGCCGGTCGTACGGGACATCCCGGATGATCGTGAACCTGGGTCCGCAGTTGGTGCAGTTGAGGAACGGGTACCGGAACCGCCGGTCCGTCGGGTCGAAGAGCTCACGGAGGCATCCGTCGCACGTCGCCATGTCGGGTGAGATCAGTGCGCGCCGAGCGCCCGACCGGTCGCTCTCGACGATGGAGAAGCCGGGGTCGCCGAGCGGCTGGATGGCCTCGACGGTCAGGCGTTCGATGACGGCCAGCGGCGGCGCCTCCCGCCCCAGGGCGTCCAGGAACCGCTCGACCGCCACCCGGTCCCCCTCGACCTCGATGAATGCCCCCGTGGTGTCGTTGCCGACCATTCCCCCCAGCCCGAGCCGCGACGCGAGCGAATACACGAACGGGCGGAACCCAACGCCCTGGACGATGCCCTCGACGCGGATCCGCTGCCGGATCGTGTTCCGCACACCGAGATCATAGGAACCGCCTGTAGCTCCCACCTCCGACGTCGACGCGGTCCGCTGCACTACCGTCAAGATCGCCCGAGCTATGGCAACCGTTCAGTGGAATGGAGCGACGGAATGCTCTTGCGCCGCGGATGCGAGAGGAGATTGTGAGGACCCCGATCGGACGCGAATGCCCCAGGGAGCCTGGTAGCATCGGATTTCCCACTGGCCTGTGGGGTAACGGTAGCCCGACTGACTCTCGAGTATCCGCCGCCGAGCGCTGCGCTTCCGGCCGTTCATCGCTGCTGGTCAAGGAGCGAAGAGGCCCGGTTAGTTGGGCTTCACTTCTGTGCCTGACCGGGACCGTGGTACGGTCCTGCCCGACGATCACCGCCTTCGTCTCGCCGGGTGGCGTCAGCTCGAGCGCTCGGAAGACGTCATCCCTCGGCGGAAAGATACCGGCACCCCTTGCATCGACTACCGCCAACAGCTCCGTGAGGTAGATGCCGCCGAGCTCGCCCTCAAGCAGCTCCCACCAGGCACCTTGCAAGTACTGATCGTTTCCGCCCGTGCTATGCGCCATATCGATCACTAGCCGCTGATCTGCCTGTAATCCTGCCTCGAAGCGCGCTGCGCAGGCGAGGCACCGGCCTTCGCTTGATCAGGACATCGTCTTCCTCAAGGGCATGGGTACGGCCGCCTGAAACGTCACCCCGTAGGTGGGCCTCAACCCCGGCCCGGCGGGGCTCCGCACGCACCCCGCGCCAAAAGAGGCGAAGATGTTCGCCAAAACCCGAGAGGGGCGGTTGGCGACTGCACTACGCTGTTCTAGGGTCACATCTAGTCCCGTCGGAGGGAACCGAGGGCGGGGAGCAGGCAAGGCACCAGGTAGGCAGCAGGCAAGGGACCTAGCCGAGAGCCGCCAAGGACCTGCCGAGTCCTCGAGGTCCCGGACTGGTCGCAAGGCTAGTTCGTCCGGAACTCTCCGGCGGGACTCTTGCGGCTCGGCGAGCCTGGTTCGGGCGTCCCGGTCGAAGGACGAGGCCCGGGCATCGCCGCCGGCCCAGCCCATTGTGGCCTGTGGGGCGCGGAAACCTCGATTCGCCTGTGAGGTAGGCCGCTGGCTCGGCGACGAGCGGTAGGCGGCCGGGCTCAATCCCACCGGTTTCCCGGCAGGCGCATCGCTTCCGGCTCGCCGTGACTGCCGCGTCGCCAGCGGCCCCCTGTCAAACCGGGCATGCGGTTCTCCCGCACACCGCTTCCCGACACCGTTCACCGCGAGGCATGCGCAGTCCAGTAGCGGACGGTCCCGCCGAGGCGGTACACCCCGAGGCTCTGGAACCACGCGGAGTCGTACCGGCTGCCCCAGTTGCGCCCCGGGCGTCCGTGCTTGGTGCTCGCGAACAGGGCCGGGCGTTCGTGGGCGTAGCGGTCGATGGCCGAAAAGCACCGGGCGGAGTTGCCCGAGCGGTAGTAGGGAGCCCACCGCCTGAGCACCCGGCTGACGTTCTCCGCCACCTCCGCCACGGAACGCCCCACGAAGCGTCGGTCCGTTGCCTGTCTGATCCGCTCCCGGACGGCCGCCAAGGCCCGCCGGGACGGCCAACGCTGGAGGTACCACCGCCCTCGCCACCTCCAGGACTCCACCTTGTGGCAGTGAAAGCCCAGGAAGTCGAATCCCTCGGCACCCTTGGTGAGGCAGACGATCCTGGTCTTGTCCGGGTTCAGCTGAAGCCCCAGAGGACGAAGGACCTGCTCCACCCGGCGCCGGGCCTCGCAGGCCCGGACCCGGCGAGAGCAGAGGATGACGAGGTATCGGCGTACCTCACGAGCACCCCGAGGAACCCGCTCGTCTTCGCCCACGTCCGGTCCAGGCGTGAAGGGCGACGTTGGCGAGCAGGGGGGAGATCGGAGAGCCCTGGGGAGTTCCCGATCCCGGATCGGTCACCACCCCGTCCACAAGCACCCCCGCCCTCAGCCACGCCCGGAGCAGCTTCAGCATGTCCCGGTCCGACACCCGTTCTGAAACCAACCCGATCAGGGCGTCGTGCGAGATCCTTCCGAAGCAGTCCTGTAGATCGGCGTCAAGCACCCAGCAGGCCCCCGGTTGGCCTCGGCCCGGACGGCCTCCAGCGCGTCGTGCGCCGAGCGGTTCGGCCGGAACCCGAAGCTTGACGGGAGGAACTGCGCCTCGAAGATGGGCTCGAGGACGATCTTCGCCGCGGTCATGACCACTCGATCGCGGACGGTGGGGATGGAAAGCGGCCGGGTCTTTCCCGGCTGCCCCGGCTTGGGGATCTCCACTCGCCGGAGCGGGGAGGCCCGGTAGGTCCGGTCCTTCAATGCCCCGGCGATCTCGTCGAGAAAGGCCTCCGCCCCGGACTCCTCGACGCTCTCGATGGTCACGCCATCTACGCCGGGAGCCCCTCGGTTCGCCCGGACCTCGCCCCAGGCCCTGGCAAGCACGTCGCTGCGGGCGACCTTGTCGTACAGGGCGTGGAAGCGCCGGCTCGGGTCCTGCTTGGCGCTGCGGTACAGCACGCGCTGCAAGGCTCGGGACTTCTCCAGCCTCTCGGCCTTGCTGGTGGACCTAGCCCTCATCGGGCACTCACCAGATCCCCTCCTTGTTCGCCCGTGCACCGGTGAAGCAGGGGCCCTTCGCTCGGGCCGGGTTGTGTTGTCCCGGCCGTCTCCGCTACTACGGCCCCCTCCGACTCCCTCTCGGCCGCCCGCCACGTGCGTTGGTTATAGGCGGGCCTGCTTCCCGGGCCGCAGACCCGGGGCCGAGGAGGGCCTCTCCAGTTCCCACGACACCCTTCCGACCGTTCCACGCCCCATGCGCCGGGGGGTTCGTGGGCACCCGCTCCAGGTTCCGTTCCATGGTGCCGTCCGTGGCCTTCGCCCACCCCACATGGACTCGGCTCCCCCTCGGCCCCGCTCGCGCGGGGGTAAATGTGACGACGTTGCAGGCTTCGCTTCATGCTGCGGACTGGTCGGTTGTTCCACGCCGCTTCGCACCCGGCTTCTCGGCCGGGCACGGGGGCTTCACTACCGGGGACCCTGGCGTTTCCCCGGGCCGGACTCCCACCGGCTGGCTGCCGTGAGCTTGTCGCTCGGTTACGCCTCATGACCTCCTTTCTCTATGGCGTCCGAACTGCTGGACGCACGAAGGGCACGGAAACGGGCGATCGCTGGCGCTGCCAGCGCGTCTCGTAGGATCGGCCCTCTTCCCGGAAGGAGGTTCGGTCCATGCTGTTCGCGCTCCTCTATGTGCTGGTGTGCCGGCTGGCCAGGCTCGCGGCCGGTCCCTCCAACGACCTGCGCAACGACATCGAGGTCGTGGTCCTTCGCCATCAGCTCGCGGTGCTCTAGCGCCAGGTGGGCAAGCCCCGCCTTCACCGCCGCGACCGGCTGCTCATGGCCGCCCTGAGCAGGGTGCTCCCTCGCCCGCGCTGGTCGTCCTTCGGTGTCAGCCCGCAGACGCTCCTGCGCTGGCGTCCCGTCAAGTGGTGTATGAGCCCACTCGCTCCATCGTCATCGAAATGAGCAGTTAGCCGGCCGCCACCAGCTCCCGGTTCACCTCCTCCACGACGTCGGGAAGCTCGCCCGGGACCACCCTCAGACGGGCCTTGGCGAGGGACTCCTGGCTCATGTACCGGCGGGCCACCACCCACTCGTCGTGCTGCTCGGAGAGCACCGAGCCGACCAGGCGAATGATGGCCTCGCGGTTGGGGAAGATCCCGACCACGTCGGTCCGCCGGCGGATCTCCCGGTTCAACCGCTCCTGGGGGTTGTTGCTCCAGATCTGCCGCCAGTGCTCGACCGGGAGCGACGCGAACGCGGTGATGTCGGGCCCCGCGGCGGCCAGGAGCTCTGCCGCGTCGGGGAAGGTCCGCTCGAGCTGCTCGATGACCCTGCCCAGCTGCGCAGCCACCTCCTCGGCCGAGGGCTGGGCGAAGATCGTGCGCACGAGCGTGGCCACCATGGGCTGCGCCGTCTTCGGGACCTTGGCCAGGATGTTGCGCATGAAGTGGGTCCGGCACCGCTGCCACGACGTGCCCGGAAGGCACGCCCCCACCGCGCCCACGAGACCGGTGTGGTCATCGGAGATCGCCAAGCGAACGCCGGTGAGCCCTCTGGCCACGAGGTCGCGGAGGAAGTGAGTCCACCCCGCCCCGTCCTCGGTGGTCAGCACGTCGAGGCCCAGGATCTCCCGGTGCCCGTCGGAGTTCACGCTGGTCGCCACCACCGCGGCCACGTTGGCGATGCGCCCGCCCTCCCGGCACTTCAGGGTCAGCGCGTCGAGCCACAGGTACGTGTACGGGCCGGCGTCGAGCGGGCGGGACCGGAACGCCGCCACGGCCTCATCCAGGGACCTCGCCATCTCGGAGACCTGGGAGCGGGAGATCCCCTCGATGCCGAGCGTGCGCACGAGGCCGTCGACCCGCCGGGTGGACACGCCGCGCACGTAGCACTCCGCCACCACTTGGATGAGGGCCTGCTCGGCCCGGCGGCGGGGCTCGAGGAGCCAGTCCGGAAAGTAGGAGCCGGACCGGAGCTTGGGGATCCCGAGGGCGATCGTGCCGGCCCGGGTGTCGAACCGCCGGGGGCGCACCCCGTTGCGCCGGTTGGTGCGATCGGGCGTGCGCTCGCCGTAGGCGGCGCCGCAGAGGGCGTCGACCTCGGCTCCCATGAGGGCCTGGATGAAGGTGTGGACCATCTCCCGCAGCAGGTCGGTGTCGGCTTCTTCGAGGTGCTTGCGGAGCCAGACCAGGGGGTCCATCGTTGGTTCGACCACCGTGTTCCTCCTCTCCGAGTTCCTTGTCCGGACCTCGATGAGGATGAAGCGGTGGTCTGCTATTTCAAGCACCTACGGGGCTGGCCCTGGTGCCGCTCCTCGTACACCACGTGGGCGGACTCTAAGCAGAAGTTCAGTGCTGTCGGGAGCACCGTCGCTGTTTATCGGCGGCACGGACCTGGAGAGAGACTGTTCCGACTTGCTGGGCCGCGTCGAGAGAGATATTCCATATACACATACGCAGGCCGAATGGCCGAAGGCCCCTGCAAAGAGACCCAGCGGACCCTCCGAAGGGCCGCTATTGAGGCGAGATACCCGCGGCGGGGGGCCACTCCTTCGAAGGGAGTGGTTTGGCGTGGGCGCGAAAGATCCCGGCCGCCTGCCGGGACAGGTCGGCCGCGAACACGTCGACTGGGAGGCCGACCTCCCGGGCCGCAGCTTCGCCGAGAAGACGGCATACCGGTACGCCAGCTACGTCGTTAACCATCTCAGCGTTCTTGGACGCTGTCCGATGCGACACCAGAGGCGCTACTCGGGCTTGGACTCGGCCCGCTCAACGTCGATGGCTCCCTGCGACCCTTTCCCTCCGCCCGCCTGGACGGTGATGCGGCGGGGCTTGGCCGTCTCGGCGACGGGGACGCGGACGGTGAGAACGCCCCCGTCCAGGTTGGCCTGGAGGCGATCGGTATCGAGGTATTCTCCAAGCAGGACCTGGCGCTCAAGGGTTCCCTGCTGCCGCTCCTGAGCCAAGATGTCGTCGTCCTCCTCACGTTCCCAGAATCGCTCCGCTCGGACGGTCAGCATGTTGCTGTGCACGGTGACCTCAACGTCGTCTTGCTGCACACCGGGGAGGTCAAAGTGCAAGATCACTTCGTCGCCCCGACGGTAAGCGTCGAACGGCATCGCCGTGGACCGGCCCTGGATTCCCAGAAGCTGCTGGGTGAGACGGTCGATGTCGCGGAACGGGTCGTATCGCATCACCATCGGTGGCACCTCCTCGACAGAGGCCGCGAGTCTAATGGGGAGAGGCGGTGTGGTGCACCTCCGCTCCTCGCGGCCGGTAGCGTCGCCCGAACGGCAGCGCCGAAGGACGACCCGCTTCCGAGGAACTATGAAGAAGGCACGTACGCTCGCTCCACAACCCAGGTCCGCAGCGTGCTCGGCTCCGCCCTCCGCCAGGCGGCCGCGGACGGGCTCATCGCCGCCAACCCGGTCGCCGCGGTCAAGCGGCCCAGGGTCCAGCGACGGGAGCTCCACTGGCCCACATCTGCGCAGCTCGGGGCACTGTTAGAAGTGTCGCTCGAGACGGTCTGGGAGGTGCCGATCCTGCTTGCTGCGGTCACCGGAGCCCGCCTTGCGGAGGTCCTCGGCATCTCCGACAGGGCGCTGGACGAGGAGGCACGAGAGCAACTACGAGAGCTACACGAAGCCCTCATCGCCCGGCCCAACCCCTGGACGCCGCCGGACCGCCACGGGGATGACCAGCCCTCTTGATCGTGGTCCGCCTTCCCGCTAAAGGTTCAGATCGCAAAAGGGGCGGGTCAGGCGGCTAGCTCGGGACCTACGGTGGTGCCTTCGTGCTGCAACCGATGTGGTCCGGCATGCATCCATAGAACAGGAGCGGATGATCAGGACGGTGGCGTCGGAGCAGAGCGAGAAGAGGAGACGCCTCGCTGAGCTGTACCTGACCTACAGCGACGGAGCGGTCCGGCTCGCCTACCTGATGACCGGCGACCGTTCGCTCGCGGAGGACCTCGTGCAGGACGCGTTCGTCAAGCTGGCAGGGCGCTTTGCAGATCTCCGCGACCCCGGGGCGTTCGAGGCGTACTTGCGCAAGACCGTCGTGAACCTCGCGCGGATGTACTTCCGGCGGAAGCGCGTCGAACGTGCGTATGTGGACCGAGAGGGCCGGGAACCGAGACGTAACGCTGTGCTGCCGGACCTCGCCACCCACGAGGAGATGAAGCAGGCCCTCCTGTCGCTTCCTTCTCGGCAGCGAGC
>WNFU01001186.1_pt1 | contig 36610 bp, 31 predicted proteins | sample 5400121 | NCBI WGS metagenome assembly WNFU01 (sample SAMN13153360, study PRJNA577476) | soil metagenome | isolation source: 100 cm soil or saprolite under grassland replicate 1 | place: USA:California | collected 2016-06-15
TCGTAGCTGCGCCGTTCCTCGGCCTCCTTGATGAGCTCGCGCACCCGCCCGACGCCCTCGGTCACGGCGGAGAACGGCTCGAACTGCCGGTCGGTGTAGTTCGCGATGATCCTGGCGAGAGTGGTCTTCCCCGAGCCGGGTGGCCCCCAGAAGATGCACGACCCCACGTCGCCCCGGCGGATCAGCTCGCCGAGCGCTTTGCCGGGGCCGAGCAGGTGCTCCTGGCCGACGAACTCCTCGAGCGTGCGGGGGCGCATACGAGCGGCGAGCGGCTCGGCCGAGCGCTGGAACAAGGTGGGTTCAGGCATGTGGCTCAAGCTACCCAACCCGGCGTGGCGTGTCACGCCGCACGCACGCGGGCGCCGCTCACTCCACGGTCACGCTCTTGGCCAGGTTCCGCGGGCGATCCACGTCGCAGCCGCGCAGCACGGCGATGTGATACGCCAGCAGCTGCAGCGGCAGGGTCGTGAGCACGGGGGACAACAGCGGGGCAGTCGCGGGGACGCACAGGCGGTGGTCGACCAGCGCGCCGAGGTCGCCGCTGCCCTCTGTGGTCACCGCGATGATACGCCCGCCCCGCGCCCTCACCTCCTGCATGTTGGACCGCACCTTCTCATAGACGGCATCGCACGGCGCGACGAACACGACCGGCATGTCGGCGTCGATCAACGCGATGGGCCCATGCTTCATCTCCGCGGCGGGGTAGCCCTCCGCGTGGATGTAGGAGATCTCCTTCAGCTTGAGAGCGCCCTCGAGCGCCACCGGGAAGTTCACGCCGCGTCCCAGGTACAGAAAATTGCTCCGCCGCGCGTAGGCCTCGGCGATGGCGCGGATCTGGGGCTCGAGCGCGAGCGTGCGCGCGACCAGGCCGGGTAGCTGTGCCAGGCGGCACGCCAGCTCCCGCCCCGCCGCGAGCGGCAGCCCGCGGTGGCGGCCCAGGTAGAGCCCGAGCAGCGCCAGTGCCACGATCTGCGACGTGAACGCCTTGGTCGAGGCCACGCCGATCTCGGGCCCGGCGTGCAGGTAGATCCCGCCGTTCGCCTCGCGCGCGATGGTGGACCCCACCACGTTGACGATCCCGAGCACGGGGGCGCCCCCCACGCGGGCGGCGCGCATCGCCTCGAGGGTGTCCGCCGTTTCACCCGACTGCGAGATCGCGACGGCCACGGTGCCGGGCTCGGCGAGCGGCCGGCTGTAGCGGTACTCGGACGCATACTCGACCACAACCGGAATCCCCGCGAGCTCCTGGATCAGGTGGCGTCCCACGAGCCCGGCGTGCCACGAGGTCCCACACCCCAGGATCACGATCCGCCGGATCGCGGCGCACTGCTCGGGGCTCAGATTGAGACCGTTCAACCGGGCCCCACCCTTCTGGAACTGCAACCGGCCCCGCAGCGTGCTGCGCACCGTCTCGGGCTGCTCGCAGATCTCCTTCAGCATGAAGTGCGGAAAGCCGCCCAGCTCGATGGCCTGGAGGTCCCACGCGATGTCGTTCACCGGGCGCCGCTGGACGTGGGCCTCGGTGTCGATTACGTGATAACCGGTGGGGGTGAGCACCGCGATGTCGCCGTCGTCCAGGTACACTACCGAGCGAGTGTGCTCGAGGATCGCGGACGCGTCGGAGGCGACGAACAACTCTCCCTCTCCGATCCCCAGAAGTACCGGCGAGCCCTGGCGCGCCACGACCACCTTACCGGGATCGTCGGCCGAGACCACTGCGATGCCGTAGGTGCCGACCACGTGGGCGAGGGCGCCGATCACCCGCGCTTCGAGCGTCGCGGCGCGCACGTCCTCAACCAGGTGCGCCAGCGTCTCGGTATCCGTGTCGGTGTGAAAGTGGTGGCCGCTCGCCTGAAGCGCGGCACGCAGCGTGTCGGCGTTCTCGATGATGCCGTTATGGACGAGGGCGAGGCGCCCCGTGCAGTCGACGTGCGGATGGGCGTTGGGCGTGGTGGGGGCGCCGTGCGTGGCCCAGCGGGTGTGGGCGATGCCGGTCGAGCCGTGCACCGGCTCACGCTCGAGCGCCTGGCGGAGGCCCTCGACCCGTCCCGCGACCTTCCGCACCGTGACGCCGACGCCGTTCATGACCGCCACGCCCGCGGAGTCGTAGCCGCGGTACTCGAGCCGTCGAAGCCCCTCCAGCAGAATGGGCGTGGCCTCCCGGCCGCCCACGTACCCGACGATGCCGCACACTTACGCGTTCCCCGCGGACGGATCAGACGGCTTGAGGATCGGGTCGGCGTGATCGGGGAGCCCGAAGCGGTCGAGCTGTGTGACCTTCGCTAGGAGTCGCCGCGCCAGCCCCGCCGGCGCGAGCAGCGAGCCGCACTCGGGGCACAGTGCGCCTGCGGGCGCCGGTCCGCCCGCCGTCGCAACCGGGGTCTCGCAGCGAGGACAGGGCATCGGTCAGAGGAGGGATACAAGTTCGGGGCCGCCGGGCCCCGCTTGGAGGACGGCGCTCCGCCCCCCGCGGGCGCGGCAGGTGAGCTACAGCTTGTGAGCGATCTCCCGCGACTTGGCGCCGCCCGCACCCGACGCCCGAGAAGAAGGCGTTCTGGTGAAACGAGTTGCCTTGGGCGCCCTGCGTGCACGCTGATTGCACTCGTAGCGGCGGCGCGAGCGCGAAGCCCTTGGCTCGCTTCCGGCGGCACGCGACAGCGTCATCCATGTCGAAGGGTTTCACTCCGATGCCGAGCGCTCGAGCCGCGACTCGTTCCCCGCTGGTCCTGATCGCCGATGCGCAGGAGTGGTTCTCCAGAGCGCTCGAGACGGTGCTCGTGCCGGGCGGCTACAGCGTCGTCAAGGCGTATACCGCCTCGGCCCTGCTGCAACAGGTCGAGTCGACCGACCCCGACGCCGTAATCCTCGCGGTGGATCTGCCGGGCGGCGACGGCCTCAACCTGTGCCGTCTGCTGCGCGCCGACGCGCGGGTGAGCCCGAGCACCCCGATCATCCTCACGCAACCGGCGCCCGCCACGCGGCGCCAGACGCTGGCCGCCCTGCGGGCCGGGGCGGGCGAGCTGTGGGGCCAGCGGCTCGACGTCGAGGAGCTGCTGCTGCGCCTGGCGGCCCAGCTCCGCGCCAAAGCGGACGCCGATCGCGCCTGGGCCGAAGGTCTCGTGGACCCAGCGACCCAGTTGTACAACACGCGCGGCCTCGCCCGCCGCATCCGCGAGCTGGGCGCCGAGGCCCGACGCCGCGCCGCGCCGCTAGCGTGCGTGGCGTTCGCCGTGGAGGAGGAGGCCGGGCAGTCCGCGCAGCGGGTCACCCGGGTGCTGCGGGAAGCCGCCCGCACGTCGGATGCGATGGGCCGCATCGGACCGCGGCAGTTCGCGGTCATCGCGCCCGAAACGGGCGCGGACGCGGCGCTCCGGCTCGCGGAGCGGCTCGCCGCCGCGCTCACCGGCCGGCCGCGGCACCGAACCGGCGCGCCTGCGGTCTTCCTCGCGGGCTACGCCGCCGTCGCCGACGGCTCGGTGCCGAAATTCGATCCCGCCACGCTGCTAGCGCACGCGAGCGCTGCGCTCGCAGCCGCGGCACGCGACCCCACAGCCGGGCCAATTCGACAATTTCAAAACGGATTACGACGCGTATGACGCCGCGCCGGCGCGCACTTTCCAGGGTCCTTGACAAGGTCGTCTCTATGGCGTAAATGGAGCCCGTTACATGCAGCAGTAGTGCCACACCGAAATGTAGCAGTAGTGCCACGCCTTTTGACGTGCGGCTGGGGAGTGACGCGCTCGCAAGACACCTAGACGATATGATCCCCACGCTCGCTGCCCTCCCGGCGCGACGTATCTCGTCGCTGCCCCCGATCGATTCTGCCGCCCGATCGAGCATCCGGATTCTGGTCGTGGATGACGAGCGCACGTTGCGGGAAAGCTGCCACAGCGTGCTCCAGGCGGAAGGGTACAACGTCGCCCTGTGCGGGCGCGGCAACGAGGCGCGCGACACCCTAAGGCGCCACCCGTTCGACATCGCGCTCGTGGACTGGTTCATGGGCCAGGTGCCGGGCAGCGAATTGTTGCGCACCGCTCTCGCCACCAATCCGGGCACGATCGTCATCATCATAACGGGGAACCCGTCGGTGGCGTCGAGCCTCGAGGCGCTCCAGGCGGGCGCGTGGGACTACCTGCCCAAGCCGTTCTCCGGCACGCAGCTACAGATCCTGATCGGACGGGCCGCGCACGCGGTACTCGTGGCGCGCGAATCCAGCGCGCTCAACGAGCAGCGCGCGCAGCAGCCCGGCGACGGCGACAAGATCGCCGCGCTGGGCGACGCGCCTCTGTTCCGCAAGGCGATCGCGCTGGCCCGCCGCGTGGCCGCGACGGACGCCTCGGTGTTCCTCACGGGCGAGAGCGGCGCGGGGAAGGAGTTGTTCGCCAGGTTCATCCACGACAACAGTCGGCGCTCCAGTCGCTTGCTCGTCGCCGTGAACTGCGCCGCGCTGCCCGAGCCGCTGCTCGAATCCGAGATGTTCGGCCACTGCAAGGGTGCGTTCACGGGCGCCGTGCGCGACAAGCCCGGCCTGCTCGAGACGGCCAACGGCGGCACCCTGTTCCTCGACGAGCTGATCGAGATGCCAAAGTCGATCCAGGCGAAGCTCCTGCGGGTGATCCAGGACGGCGTGGTGCGGCGCGTGGGGAGCGAGACGACCGACGCGGTGGTCAACGTGCGCTTCATCGCGGCGACCAACACCAACCCCGAGCAGGCGGTGCAGGCCAGCCAGCTGCGCGAGGACCTGTACTATCGCCTGCGCGTGGTGCCGATCCACGTGCCCAGCCTGCGCGAGCGCCCCGAGGACATCCCGCTGCTCGCCGAGCGCTTTCTGGCGCATTACTGGAGCCGCCATCGCGATCCGGGGCAGCCGCTCCCCACCCTCACCAAGGGCGCCCTCTGGGCGCTCGGCGCCCACCCCTGGCCGGGGAACGTGCGCGAGCTCCAGAACGTCATCGAGCACGCGGTGGTGCTGCTCGAGCCCGGCGCCGACGTGCGCCCCGAGGACATTCCCTTCATCGATGCCGGGGCGAGGGACCCGGAGAAGCTGGCGGAGGAAGAGCTGGAGGGCGAAGACTCGAGCTACTACGCCACCCGCGACCGGCTGCTGGCGCGGTTTGACCGGGGCTACCTCACCCGTGTGGTGATGCGGGCAGGCGGCAACCTCTCGAAGGCCGCCCGGCTCGCCCGGGTCGACCGGACGACCTTCTACCGGCTCATGGAGCGGCACGGCCTCCAGCGCGATCTGCTGACGGGCGGCACAGAATGACCGTGGCGCGCACCACCCCCACCAGTACTCCTGATGTGTCCGCGTCGCCCGTGCGGCCGCGACCCACCCCGGTGCCGCAGCCGCTGGCGGGCGTGACGTGCCCGGTGCTCACCGCGGCGATTCGGCGCGTGGAAGCGCGCTGGCTGAGCGAGCCCGCCGACGACGACGATCCGGAAGGCATCCCCCGCGTGCTCGCCGCCATCGGGCTGGCGGTGGACCGGCGGTACACGAGCTACCTGCTGGCGCTCGAGCCGCGCCCCGCGCGCCTCGTGACGCAGCGCCTCCTGGCGCTGGTGCAATCGGAGCTGCTGCGCTCCTGGTCCGACGCGGCGCCCACCTCGCCGCTGCGCGTGCTGCGCCACCTGAAGGCGCTCGAGGCGGTGCGCGACGCGCTGGAGCACGATGCCGCCGAGCAGTTCGGCGCGCAGCTGGGTGGCGCCAACGGGGTCGATTTCCTGGTCCAGATCGTCCACGATCTGCGCTCCCCGCTCACCTCGATCCTGTTCCTGGCGGAGACGCTGATGCAGGAGCGCAGCGGGCCCGTGACCGAGCGCCAGCAGCGCCAGCTAGGCCTGATCTACAGCGCGGCGTTCGGCCTGAGCTCGCTCACGAGCGATACGATCGAGCTGGCCCGCGGCGGCGATCAGCTGGCGGACGATCGGCCCACGCCCTTGTCAGTCGCCGAGCTGCTCGAGTCGGTGTGCGACATCGTTCGCCCGATCGCGGCCGAGAAGGGCCTCGCGGTCAACGCGACGCTTCCCCCCACCGACCAGCGGCTCGGCCACACGCTCGCGCTGCGGCGCGTGCTCTTGAACCTGACCACCAACGCGCTGAAGTTCACCGACCGGGGGTCGGTCGACATCTCAGCCCTCGAGAAGTCGCCGACGCGGATCACCTTCTCGGTACGCGATACGGGGCCGGGCATCAACCCCGAAGCACTGTCGAGCCTGTTTCACCCGTTCCGGCGCAGCGCCAAGGCGGGCCGCTACCTCTTCTCGGGCACTGGCCTCGGCCTGGCGCTGACGCGGCGCCTGGTGCGGGCCATGGGCTCTGAGCTGTGCCTGGAGACGCGGCCCAACTGGGGCACGCAGTTCTGGTTCGACCTCGAGCTCCCGCCCGCCGATCCGAGCTGGGCGGGTTCGCCGGCCTCGACTCGTCCCCAGCTACTTTAGGTCGGTCCCGGAACTCGTTCCCCTCCCACACTGTCTTGCCGGCGCCTTCGATCATGCGTCGGCTGGTCGAAGCACTGGGCTCGACGCTCCAGTTCGAGACCCGGGCCGGCTGGGGGACGCGCTTCTTCTTCGAGCTCCAACTGTCGCCGCACATCTCGCTCTCCCCGCACGCGAGCGCGGCGCATGCGCTGTGACTCGACGGGTCTTAACCCAACCACTACTTTGTAGCAATCGGCTTACACCTCCGGGCCGGTCGCGGCCCGCGTCCTCGCGCAAGCCCATGCCGGCCAGCGCGATGGCACCTGCTGCGCCGGCGCCGCTCGAGGCGCCGAACTTGCGGAGTCGATTGCGGGATCCCGAATTCTCCTCCTCAATAGGATTGTGACCGTGACGCATGCGCTCGCGGCTCCACCCACCCGGCGTCCGTTCTCACCTCCGCGGCTGAGGCATGAAGCATCGCTCGTCGCGGTCACGCTCATCTCGGGAGGCGGCGGACACAGTCACTACCACGGCGGCGAGGGCGGCCACGGTCACGGCGGGGGCGGGGGCGGGGGCGACGGCGGGCACGGTCACGGGGGGGACGAGGGACACTAAGGGGGGAAGGGCGACGGCAAGAGCGGTCATCGGGACTGAGCGCCGAAGCGGCGGCTGCTCGATAGAGACGCGTCAGACCGCGTGAGAGCGGTGCTGGCGCGTCTCTCGTTGCGAGCGCGAGTCACTCACACTATGCGGTGTACCATTGGTCTCAGCTGCGACGACGCCCGACTGTTCCGGGCGCTGGCCCGGTGGCTCGAGCACACGGGGCTCGAGCCGCCTGGCGAGCTGACGCTCGACGTCCGCGCTGCCGACACGGCACCCCCCCCCGACGCCCGACCGCCGTTCCGCCAGCCGGGCGTGGTGGTGCGGTCCGGGCCCCCCGAGGGCGGCGTACGGCTCTGGTGGGAGGTCGCGCCCGCGTTCGCGGAGCTCGCGCCGGGCACGGCGGTCGCGCGCGTGACGCTGTCCCGCGCCGCGATCCGGCAGCTCGACCTCTGCACCGGAAGCTTCCTCATGACCGTGCTGGTCTTCCTGCTGCGGCGCGCCGGTTGGCACCACGTGCACGCCGCCACCGCAGTCGATCCCGCGACAGGGCGCGGCTGGCTCGTTGCCGGCGACGCCGCGGCCGGTAAGTCCACAACGGCGGCGCTGCTCGCCACGCGCGGCTGGGGCGTGGGCACCGACGACCTCGCCTTCCTCACGGCCGGCGTGGAGGGACGGGTGACGGTGGCGGCGTGTCGCGCTCCCATCGCGCTGCGCGTCGGTGGGCGGCGCCTGCTGCGCCTCATCGGCGGTAGCCCACGCGCCGAGCGCGACAAGTTCACGTTCTGGCCGGAGGAGCTGGGCGGCGTCTGGGCGCCGCGGGTCGTGCCCGACGTCATCCTGTTTCCGGCGATCGGCGACGGCCGCACGACCGCGACGGCGCTGGGGCCGCGGGAAGCCCTGGCCGAGCTGGTGCGCTGGTCGGCGTGGGTGGTGCTCGAGCCGGAGCTGGCGCAGGCGCACCTCGATTTGCTGGGCGCGCTGGCACGGCAGGCGCGCGCGTTCCGGGTGACCTTGGGGCGGGACCTGTTCGATCACCCGGACCGGCTGGCGGAGCTGGTCGCGTGACCACGCGATACCGGCGTCACCCCGAGCTGCGGCTCGCGGCGGTCGAGGGCGAAGGCGTGGTATTGCATCTCGGCACCCGCCGGTACTTCAGCGTCAACGACTCCGGCCTCACGTTGCTCGAGCTGCTCGCGGCACCGCGCAGCCTCGGCGACCTGGTGGCCGCGCTGGCGGAGCGCTACGAGGTGACCGCGGACGACGCGCGGGAGAGCGTCCGCGGCTTCGTGGACGGCTGTCTCGCGGCCCGCCTGCTCGTCATCGACGGCGACCGGTGAGCTCGGCCCTGCCCCTCGGCTGGCGGGTGCGCGCGGTCGCGGCCGTCGGCGTGGTGGCGCCGCTGGTCGCGGTGCGCTCGTTCGCCCGGCTCGCGCGTTGGCTCGGCCACGGGGCAGGCGGCGCGCCGCTCCGTCGCGTCGCGCTGGACGACGCCGCGTTGGCCCGCTGGGTCGACCGGGTCCTGTACGCGCTGCGCGGGCCGTGGCGGCACACCTGCCTGCGCCGCGCCACGGTGCTGTACGGGTTGCTGCGCCGGGCCGGCCGGCCGGTGGAGCTCGTGATCGGGGTGCGTCGCGACGCGGCCGGTCGGGTCGCCGCGCACGCCTGGCTCGAGCGGGATGCCGCCCCCTACCTCGAAGCCGACCCGGCGATCCCCGCCCGCCATACCGTCCTCGCGCGGTTCCCCGACGACGGCGGTCCGTCCGCGTGAGCGCGCGTCCCGGCGAGCTCCTGGTCGAGACGCTGACACTCGGAACTGGGGGGGCCGGCACCGATCCGGCCCGACTGGCGGCCGACTGGGCAACCGTGTCGCCGCGCGGTCTCGACCGACTGGTGACGTTCGAGGGATGCGCGCTGTGGCTGTGGCGACGGCTGCGCGAGCTCGGGGCGGCCACCGCGCCGCCCGCGGCATTCACCGACTGGCTCGCCTGCGAGGCTCGGGGCCGGGCCGCGCGCAACCTGCTGGTGGACGCCCAAGCCGACTCGGTGGTACGCCGGCTCGACGCCGCCGGCGTGCCCCACGTGCTGCTCAAGGGCGTGGCGCGCCGCTGCTCGAGCGACCTGTTCCCGTACGCCGACGCGCGCGCCACCCGCGACGTGGACGTGCTGATACCGGCGGCGCGGGCGCGGGAGGCGTGGGACCTGTTGTGCCGGGCCGGGTACGAGCGCACGGCGCGCAACGGCGACGGGCATTGGAAGCACTTCCACTTGCCGCCCCTGTGGGACGCCCAGCGCGTCGCGGTCGAGCTGCACACCTCCACGTCGGAGGCGGTGGCGCCGGAGGAGGCGTGGCGCCGGGCGACGGCCGGCGGCCGAGCCGTCGAGCGCGCCGGGATTCGGGTCGGCGTGCCGGCGCCCACCGAGCTCCTATGGCACGGGCTCACCCATGCCCTGCGGCACCGCGCCGACGCGTTCCGGCTGCGCTTCCTGCTCGACGGCGCCGCGATCCTGGCGACGCCCGCGGCCGTCGACTGGGACGAGATCGAGCGCCGCCTCGGCACGGCGGAGATCGCGCGCCGGCCCAGGGCCGTCGCCTGGCTGGAGACGGTGGCGGCCCTGGCCGGTCGGGTGCTGCCCTCCCCGCTTGCCGGGTCGGGCGGCACGCCGCTTCCCGACCTGGCCGCCGCATTGCAGGGACGCCTGAAGGTGCTGCGGGCGGTCGCCGTCCACGGGCGGTTGGGGACGGTGCTCTGCTGGTGGACCAGCGTGCGCCGCGCGCGCCGCCCCTAGGTGGTGTCGTTCCGGACCAGTCGCTCGTAGGCGCCGAACGTCGCCGCGGCGGTGCCCTCGGTGACCACGCGGCCATGGCTCAGCAACACGACATGGTCCGAGAGCCGCTCGACCAGATCGCGCTCGTGCGACACCAGCACCATCGTCACGCCCGCGGCCTTGAAGCCGCGGATCCGGTCCAGACAGCGCTCGCGGAACCGCTGGTCGCCCACCGCGAACGCTTCGTCGATCAGGAAGATGTCGGGCTCGGCGTGTACCGCGACCGCGAACCCGAGCCGCAGCGCCATCCCGGATGAGTAGAACTTCACGGGAACGTCGGCGAACTGCTCCAGCTCGGCGAAGGCCAGGATCGCGTCCAGCTTGGCCTTGAGCTCGCGGGCGGAGAGGCCGAGGATGGCGCCCTGCAGGAACACGTTCTCACGTCCCGTCAGGTCGCCGTGGAACCCGGCGCCGAGGTACGCGAGCAACGCGAGCCGGCCGTCGACCGCCACGCGCCCGCGGGTCGGCTGCATGATGCCCGCGAGGAGCTTGAGCATGGTGGACTTGCCCGACCCGTTCGCGCCGATCAGGCCGAGGGTGGCGCCGGGCGGCACATGCAACGAAACGTCGGAGAGCGCCCAAAACGCCTGCCGGAGCGGGCGCAGCGCCCGCCGGCGCGACGGCAGCAGGTCACCCGCGAGGTCCGCGAGCGTTCGCACCCGCAGCCGGTAGCGCTTCCACACCCCTGCCGCGGTCACCGCGCCGGCCATGGTCTCACACCGACTCGGCGAAGAATGGCTCGGCGTAGCGGAACAACAGCCCGCCCATCACGAGGAGCCCGATGCCCACGGCGAGCGGATACGCGAGCGTCGCGGGATCGGGGGAGCGACCCTGGAGCAGCGCGGCGCGCGCGGCGTCGAACAGGGCCACCAGCGGGTTGAGCGCGTACAGCGCGCGATAGCGCTCCGGCACCACGGCCGAGGCGTACGCGACCGGCGTGAGCAGCAGCCAGACCCGCACCACGACGTCCACCAGGTAGCCGAAATCGTAGTAGAACGTGTTGAGCGTACAGGTGATCAGGGTCAGGCCCGTGACGATGGCCACCAGGAGCAGGCCCACGGGAACGAGCCACAGCGCCGCGAGCGACAGGGCGCGGTCGTGGTAGGCGATGTAGCCCGCTAGGAGCACCCCGGCGAGCAGCGTGTCGAACAACGCGCCGCCCTCGGTGGCGAGCGGCAGGGCGAGCTTGGGGAACGGGGTATGGGCCACCAGGCCCGCGTGGGAGCTGATGCAGCGCGTGCCGCGCGAGAGCCCGCCCGCCACGTAGCTCCACAGCACCACGCCGGTGAACGCGAACAGGGGGTAGGGGACGCCGCTCGTGGGCGCGCGCAGGAAGGCGCCGAACACCAGGGCGTAGACGCCCAACTCGATGAGCGGGCGCCCGAACACCCACAACATGCCAAGGAAGGTCTGTTTGTAGCGCGCCTTCAGGTCCCGCAGCGTGAGCTGGTAGAGCAGATACGCGAATCGCACTACGTGCCCGCCACCACGCTCCGCTCCATCGGAGCGGGAGCCGGGCCGGCGCGTCCCGCCCGCTCCCTCATTTCTTGAGGATGCGCGTCAGGGTATACGCCGTCACGGGAATGCTGAGCAACACCGCGACGAAGCGCAGGGTCTGGTAGGTCGTGCCCTGCTCGCCCGGCACGAAGAACTGGTCGCCGGCGCGCAGGTTCAGCTGGTCGAGGGTCCGGCCTTCGCTCATCGCGAGCCGCAGCTGGCCGGCGTCCCAGATCGACTTTCCGGCGCGCTCGACCCGCACGCGCGACGGCTTCGCGACCTGCGTATACCCTCCCGCCGCCATGAGCACGTCCGGCACCACCGCGTTGGCGGGAACGGAGTAGTAGCCGGGGCGCGCCACCGCCCCCATGACCGCCATGCGGATGAGGGGGTGGGCGTGCAGCACCGGGTCCCGCAACGACCGGCCGATCTCGCGCGTGAGGTGCGCCTCCAGCTCCGAGCGGAGCACGCCGCGCAGGGAGACCACCCCGAGCACGGGGAGCGTGAGCTCCTGGTCCGGGCCCACCGTGAAGGTGTCGGACAACTGCTCTTCCACCGAGCGCACGGCGGGCGCGATGGCCGGGCGGTCGATGGCGGAGGGTTCGCCTTCGACCTTGAGCGCGATGCGGTCGCCCACCAGGAAGTCTCCTTGCTCGAGCCGTACGCGGATCGCGGCATCCTGCCGCCGGGCCCAGTCCCGCACGGCCGTGCTCGAGTCCCCGGCCGCCGCCACCTGCTCGAGCCGCAACAGCTCGGTCTCCAGGGCCGGGCGGGTCGCTCCCAGCCCGGGCCTCTCTCGATCGGTCGGTTGCTGGGCGGGCACGGCGCGGGCGGCGAGCAGGCACAGCGCGGCCGCGCATGCGGCGCGACGAATGATAGTCATGAGCGGTCAGCGACTCCTTGAGTGTATTCCTTCGAGTACCGTTACACAGTTCGGGCAGAAGCGCGACTACCGACCGCCTCGTGCGGTCGGCGTCCCTGCCCGGTTCATTCGGGGCTGCGCAGCACCCCCCGCTCCGTCGTCTCCGGCTCGTCGTCGAGCTCGTAGCCCGTGAGGTAGTACGAGTAGTAGCGGTAGGCCCCGCCCTCGCGCACGTCGTTGAGCACGGCGCCGAGCACGCGGACCGGGAGGCGGTCGAGCACGCCCAGCTTCGTCCCGGTGAGCTCGCGGTTGCTCACACCGCTGCGCAGCACCAGCAGCATCGCCCCGGTCGCCGTCGCGAGCGCGTACGCGTCCACGCCCGCCGCGAGCGGCGGGCTGTCGACGATGATGGCCTGGTAGGTCGCGCGCAGGCTGGTCAGCAGTCGCACCATCGCCGCCGAGCCCAGGAGCTCGGGAGCGCGCCGGGTGCGGGCCCCGCACGCGACGAACGCCAGCGATTTGTAGCGTGTCGCCCGCACCGCCTGCTCCGGCGCAACGTGGTCCGCCAGCATATCGGTCAACCCCGGCCGGCGGGCCGCGCTAAAGGTCCGGTGCAGCGTGCCCCGCCGGACGTCGCCGTCGATCAGCAGAGTGCGGTACCCCGCGTCCGCGAACGCCAGGGCGAGATTCGACGCCACGAACGACTTGCCGTCGCTCGTGCCGGGGCTGGTGATGGTGAGGAGGACCGGGCCCGTCCCGTGCGCGTGCACCGTGTTCAGACGCACGCCGCGCAGCGTCTCGATCACTTGGGCGGTGCCCTTGGCATTCTCGCCGTTGCTGCGGCCCACGTGCGGCACGGCGCCCAAGATCGTCAGCCCCATCCCCTCGGTCACCTGGTCGGGATGCTGCACCCGCGGATCCACGCGATCGCGCACCACTGCGCCGAGCACCCCGACGCTGAAGCTGCCGACGAACGCGAGGATCACGAGGAACGGCACGACGTCGAGCCACGGCAACTCGGGCACCGTCGCTCGGTCGAGCACGCGCACGTCGGGAATGCTCGACACCTCCGCCAACCGGGTCTCCTGCTGGCGCTGCTGGATGTTGGTGAAGAGCTGCTCCGCGCTGGTCACTTCGCGCTGCAGCCGCACCTCCTCGATCGCCAGGGGTGGAATCTGCCGGATCGCCGCAGAGGCCGAATCGATCTGACGCCCCAGCGCCTCTTCCCGGACCGACAGCGCCCCGATGAGCGTCCGGGCGAGCGTCGGGATCGCCTGATGCTGTAGCGTGTCGATCGCGACGGCGAGCCGGCGCAGCGGTGCGTACGTCTCGGTGTAGCGGTACCGCAGGGCGCGCAGCTCCGCCTGCTTGGCCGTGAGCTCGACCAGCGCCTGCGTCAACTCCGGCGAATGCTGCACGGACCCGATCATCTGCAGGGCGTCCACCGACAGGCCCGACACCGGCACCTCCGCGACAATCTGCTCGATGCTCGCGCGGTCGCGGCGGATCTGCTCGCGGCTGACCTTGGCCTCGAAGAAGTTGGCGAACACCGGATCGGGACTGTACTGGACCTGGGCCGCCTGACCCGCCAGCGGCGCCGCGCCTTGCGCGAACAGCGTGACGGTCCGCACCCGGAAGTTCTGGAGCGTCGTCTCCGCCACCCGGAGGCCGGCCTGCGCGTGCAGCAGCTGCTCGTCGAGGATGGCGGCGAGCTCCTTCAACTTCTCGCGTTTCAGATCGGCGGCCACGGCCACGAACCGGTCGGCGACGGCGTTCACGATCGCCGCCACCTCCCGCTGGTCCACACCCCGCAGCTGGATGCTCATGAAGTTGCCGTCGGGGTCCACGTCCACTTGGAGCTTCCCGCCGAGTGCCACCGCCGCGTCGTGCGGCGACCGGATCGAGAACTTCACCGTGCGGCCCGACGTGAACACGGCGGCCGGCGGCACCCACACGAAGCCCCGCGCCGCGCCCACCGAGTCGCCGACCACGCCATGCTGCACCGCCACCCCACTGCCCTCGTCGAACAGCGTGAACCCCCGGCCCGCCTTGTCGACGACGAACCGATAGTCACCCGCCTCCACGCGCGTGGCGATCCCGAACCCGGCGAGCCCACTGTCGGCGGCGGGCGACGCCGGCGTGAGGTACAACCGCCGCTCGCGCACGACGTCGTCCAACACGACGTCCGACCGCAGCAGGTTTACCCACCCCGCGGCACCGAGCAGCTGGCCGGACCGGATCGGGCCCTGTGTGGGGGCCAGGCCGCGCTCCTGCGGATCGCTGGTCGCGTCGATCCAGATGTTGGCGCGCGCCGCGTAAATGTGGAGCCGCGGCTGCAGCAACCGCGTCGACACCGCGCCGAGGCCGGTGCCGACCAGCGTGACCGTCAGCACGAACCACTTGTAGCGCCGTACCGCCGTGAGGTAACGCCGCCAGGGATCGGTCGCCCCGACGTCGGATGCCCCGAGGGGCCCGTGATCTCGCACGGCGGGGGGAAGCGCCGCGCGGCGGCGCGGCGCGGGGGACGGTGGCAGCGCAGGCTGCACGGGGAAATCGTCGGCCATCGAGTGGCGTGGCTCCTAGAGCAAGAACAGCGGTGAGTGTCGCGGTCCGAACGAACTCACACCGCAAGCCGGATACCGCCAGTTGCCTCCGAGCAGATTCCGCAACCCGTCACCGCCACGGGAGATAGCACGAGGCGGGGCGGCGCGCTACGCCATGCCGCGCGCGGGTTGTAACACACCAGCTACACATTCACGGCCGCGCCCCACCCGGAATCCTCTTCAGTGGCAGTCGCCGCGACCCGAGTCGCCAAACGTCGCCCCGGCCACCGGGATGAAGCGCCACGCGTACGAACCGGGGTAGAGCGTGAGCTTCAACACACCGAACGTGGAGTCGTTCCGCACTTCGCTGGACGCGAGCGGCACGCCGAGCGGATAGTGGCTGTCGCCCCCGGTCCCGACCACGAACTCGCGGATTCCGCGCGCCGGGTCCACCGCCCCGGCCGGCGTCATGGGTGCGAAGCGCTCGTAGTTGTGCTCATGACCGTTCACCACCACCTCCGCGCCCGCGTCGTAGAGATCCCGCCAGACGGCGCGTGAGCGCGCGTCGCTGCCGTGCGAGGTCCCGGAGCTGAACCGCGGGTGGTGCCAGTACGCCAGCGTGCAGCGGCGCGGATGCGCGGCCAGGTCGGCGCGCAGCCAGCGCTCCTGGGCGGAGTCGCGGCGCATCGTGACGTTGCTGTTGAGCACGATGATGTGCCAAGCACCGAGCTCGTAGCTGTAGTACCCCGCGGCGGAATCGCCCGCGATCGCGCCGAAGTACCCGAAGTACCCGGCCGCCCCCGGCGTCGCGTAATCATGGTTGCCAGGCGTGGGACGGGTGCGCGCCTTGTGGCGGCCCCAGGTGGGGTGGTAACACCGGAGATACTGGTCGAGCGTGCCACGCGGATAGGCGTTGTCGCCGGCCGTGAAGACGGTGCCGGGGATCGCGTCGAGCAACCGAGCCGTGGCCTCCCCATGGTGCTGTGGGCAGGAGGCGATGTCCCCGGCCCCGACCAGCACGACGCTGGCCGGCGCGTCGCCCCTGCGGAGCGCTGCGCCCGCCAGCGCCGCCGCGATGAGGGGCAGGCAGCGCCCGTAGCTGCTGGTCCGAGTCATTGGCCGCGCCGGCCGCAAGTTTCGTTCTTCCTCCGCACGGCGGCCCTGTGCGTCGCCTCCGCGAAGCTGTCGCACATGTGTGGCAATTCGGCGCGAGCGCCCCCGTGCCGGAACCGGAACCCGCTCCGCCCCAAGGAGTTCGGGACCAAGCGTCGCCGCACGACTCCTGCAACGGGTGCGGCAGCCCACTCGTCTTCCAGCGCTCGAGGTGTGTCCATGACACTGTATCGTGTGGTCCGGTTGCGTGCCGTGAGTGCCGCGCTCACGCTCGTGACGGGAACGTGCCGGGACGAGCCGCGCTCCGCCGCGCCGACGGCCCCGGTCCCGGCCCCACTGCGAGCGCTCACGAGCGGCGTCGGTCCGGTGGTCCTGGTGGGCGCCGGCGACATCGCCACGTGCTCGAACGCCAACGACGAGGCGACCGCCAAACGGCTCGACACCATCGACGGCACGGTGTTCGCGTTGGGCGACAACTCCAACGACGGCTCGGCGACGGCTTACAACAACTGCTACAACCCGACGTGGGGCCGGCACCTGGCACGGACGCAGCCCGTCCCGGGCGACAAGGAATACCTCGTCACCGGTGCGACGGCCTATTACAGCTACTTCGGCGCCGCCGCCGGCGACCCGGCCAAAGGGTACTATAGCTTCGAACTCGGCGACTGGCACGTCGTCGTGCTCAACAGCGCCACCAGCACCGTCCCCACTAGCACCGGATCAGCGCAGGAGCTGTGGCTGAAGGCCGATCTCGCCGCGAGCACCAAGCAGTGCACGGTGGCGTTGTGGCACTACGCGCGGTTCTTCTCGGGGAGCGGCAGCCCGAAATCGGCGTTCAAGCCGTTCTGGACGCACCTCTACAACGCCGGGGTGGAGCTCGTGCTCCACGCGCACACCCGCAACTACGAGCGCTTCGCACCGCAAACGCCGGACGGCCTGCCGGATCCGACGTACGGCGTCCGGGAGATCATCGTCGGCACCGGCGGCCTCGCGCACGCCGGGTTCGGCACGATCGCCCCGAACAGCGAAGTCCGGGACGCGACGTCCTACGGCGTGCTGAAGCTCACGTTGGACGCCGGCAGCTATACGTGGGAGTTCGTGCCGGTGGCCGGCAGCACGTTCACCGATAGCGGCTCTGGGGTCTGCCACGGGTCGACGACGCCGACCGCGGTGCCGGGCGGACCGTATGCGGGTGAAGGCCCCGTGACGTTCGACGGGAGCCGGTCCTTCGACCCGCAAGGGGACACGCCGCTCACGTTCGCCTGGGACTTTGGCGACGGGGCCACGGGCACGAGTGCGCAGCCCACGCACACGTATCCGGCCGATGGCGTGTACACCGTCACGCTCACGGTGACCGACTCCAAGGGCAACAGCAGCGCTCCGGCGACCACCACGGCGACGATCGCCAACATCGCCCCCGCGGTCGACGCGGGTGCCGACGTGCGCACCCATTCCAACGAGACCGTGCAGCTCGGGATTGTGTTCGGGGATCCCGGAAACGATGCGCCGTGGGTCTACAACATCGCGTGGGGCGACGGTGGCGTGGACAACGGCAGCGTCAGCGACAAGACAATCCCGATCACGGCGACGCACACGTACGCCGCGCTGGGCCTCGATTCGGTGCGCGTGACGATCACCGACGCGCGCGGCGGTGTCGGTTCGGACAGCCTCTCCGTGCTGGTAGAGGAGCAGGGCACGCCCGAAGTGTTCGTCGGCGCGGGGGGTATCGCCACCTGCGCGAAGACCTCGGACGACGCCACTGCAAACCTGCTCGACGGCATTGCGGGCACGGTGTACACGGTCGGGGATAACGCCTACCCCGACGGTTCGACCAGCGACTACACGAACTGCTTCAACCCGACATGGGGCCGGCACAAGGACCGCATGTACGCCTCAATCGGCAACCACGAGTACACGCTCAGCACCACGGCAGACCCCGCCTTCAACTATTTCGGTTCGCGCGTGGGCCCGCGGGGCAAGGGCTACTACAGCTTCAACCTGGGCGACTGGCACATCGTCGTGCTGAACAGCAACGCGTCGTTCGTGCCGTTCAAGGCCGGCTCGGTGCAGAACAACTGGCTCAAGGCCGACCTCGCCGCCAACCTGAAGCTGTGCACGCTGGTCTATTGGCATCACCCGTATTTCTTCTCGTCGACCAGCACCACGACCATCCGCACGAGCATCAAGGCCCTGTGGGACGTCCTCTATCCCGCCGGTGTGGACCTCGTGTTGAACGGCCACGAGCACATCTACGAGCGGTTCGCCCCCCAGACGCCGGACGGCGTGCGCGACGACGTGAACGGCATCCGCGAGATCATCGTCGCGACCGGCGGGGCCGGCGGGTTTGCACTGCCGACCACCATCCGCGCGAACAGCGAAGTGCGCTCCATCTCGTACGGCGTCCTGAAGCTCACCCTGTATCCGGACAGCTACACCTGGGAATTCGTGCCCATCGCGGGAAGCACCTTCATGGATTCGGGGTCGGGCACGTGCCACTGATCGGAGCCGCATGAAGGTCACCGCGATGGGTCACGCTGGCCTCAAGGTCGAGACCGCGCGCGCCACCCTGCTGTGCGACCCGTGGTTCTCGCCGGAAGGCGCGTTCCAAGGCTCGTGGTTTCAATTCCCGGAGAACTCGCATCTCCTGGGGTCGGCGCCGCGCGCGCCCACGGCGCTCGTGATCTCCCACGAGCACCTCGACCACGTGGACCCGTGGTTCTTGGCGCGGGTGCCCGCGCACGTCCCCGCAATCGTCCACCGCTTCCCCTCCCCTGTCCTGCGTCACAAGATCCTCGCCGGCGGGCCTCGGCCGATCATCGAAGTCGACGCGTGGCAGCCGGTGGACGTGGCGGACGGAACGCGCGTGTGGTTCGTGCCGGAGCTGTCTCCCATGAACCACGATACGGCGATCGTGATCCAGGGAGACGGGCAGACACTGCTGGACATGAACGACGCCCGCCTCTCCCCCATCCAGTTGCGGGAGATCCGGACGAAGGTGGGCGGCGTCGTCGACCTCTTCGCCCTGCAGGGGGCCGGGGCCTCGTGGTATCCAATGTGCTACGAGTACTCGGACGAGCGCCGGCGCGCGCTGTCGCGGCAAAAGCGACTCGCCAAGTTCGCCTACGTGGCACGCGCGCTCCGGGTGGTCCAGCCCGTCGCCGCGCTGCCGTTCGCGGGTCCCCCGTGCTTCCTCGACCCCGACATCTTCTGCTACAACGCCGAAATAGCGGAGGGGATCTTCCCCGACCAGCAGCAGGTGGCCGAGTGGCTGGCGCATCGCGGGATCGCGAACACCGTCGTCCTCCTACCGGGCGACGGCTGGGATCTCGACGCCCGACAGAAGCAGTGCGATCCCGTCTGGACCGGCTTTACCCTGGCCGATCGCGGACCCTACCTCGACGCGTACGCCGGGCGGCGGCGGGCGCACGTGGCTGGCGTGCTCGCCCGCCACCCCGAGCCCACCGAGTCGCTGTGGGAGCCGTTCCGCGAGTACTTCGAGTGCCTGCTGGGCATGTCCGACTACTTCAACAAGAAGATCGACCTCCGCGTCGGGTTCGACATCACCGGCCCCGGCGGCGGCGCGTGGGCCGTGGACTTCCGCAGCGGCTCGGCCGGCGTCCGGCAGGGGATGGAGGACTGCGGCTACCGCTACCGGTTCGCCTCCCGCTGGGCACCGCCACTCCTGTCGGGAGACGTGCCGTGGGAGGACTTCCTCCTTTCGCTCCGGTTCACCGCGTGGCGCGATCCCGACCTGTACAACGATCACCTGCTCGGCCTCTTGAAATTCGCGCGCCCCGAGGCGCTGGCCGCCGTGGAGCGATTCGAGACGTCCCTGGCGTCCGACGAGCGCATCACGATCCACGCGGACGGCCACGCGTACCGCGTGCAGCGATACTGCCCGCACGCCGGCAACGACCTGCTGGAGACCGGCGAAGTCCTCCCCGGCGGGGTCCTCCGTTGTCTCGCGCACCACTACGAATTCGATCTCGCGACCGGCGCGTGCACCAACAGCAGCTGTGCCCCGCTCAGCACGGAGCGCATCGAGTGACGGGGTGCTGAGCCGACGGTTGGCCCTGGCCTCCGTCGCGTGCGACGCAGCCGAGGTCCGCGACGATTTCGCCGTCGCTCACACCGCCGGCTTCGACGCCGTGGAAATCGCGGACGCGAAATTGCAGCGGTATCTGACGCGCGGTGGCACCGTCACGGCGTTTCGGGCGGCGCTCACGCGCACCGGCCTGGCGCCGGTGAGTCTCCTGTTCGGACCCGACGAGCTGCGCCTCGAGGCGGCGGTGCCGCTCGGCGCGGAGGGGGTGATCGACCGCTGCCGGGCGGCGTGCGCTCGTGCCGCCGCCATCGGGTGTCCGACCGTCTCGGCGGTCCCGGCCCCGCGCGCCGACTGCCCCGATGACGACGCGCTGCAGGAGCGCGCCGTCGAGACGCTGCACGCCATGGGCGCTGTCGCGCGCGAGCACGGGGTGCGGATCGGGCTGGAGCTCGTCGGGCTGTGCAACGCGCCCATCCGCACACTGGCCGCGGCGCGTGCTCTGCTCGACCGGGTCGCCCACCCGGCCGTCGGCTTGATCCTCGACGCGTTCCACTTCCACGCGGGCGGCTCCACTTGGGCGATGCTGGAGAAATTGGATCCGGGTGCGCTCGGTCTGGTCCGCCTCGCCGACGCCCCGGCACTCCCGCCAGGCCGGCTGAGTGAGGCGGACCGCCTCCTTCCCGGCGACGGGGTGATGCCTCTCCTCACCCTCGTGCGGTTGCTCGAGCGCGCCGGGTACGCAGGGAGCTACTCCATCAAGGTGTCCTGGCCGGCCTACCGCGGCTGGCGCCCCGCGGCGCTGGCGCGAGCCGCCTGGGAAAGCCTGGGGGCGTTGTTCGCCGAGCTCGACGAGGTTGAGGGACGGCTTGACTGACACACGGCCGCGCACCGACGTAACAACCCTCCTGCGCATCTGTAACGATATCGCGTCACTCGGGTCCGCCCCGGGGCGCTGAATGCACCCGTAACTGCCGCTGTTTCAGGGTGTTGAGTCGCCCCCCCCTGTGCGCACGTGATGTGCGTACCCCCCCGGTGCGAGGCCGTTTCTTCCGATGACCGATCTCACAGGCAGGCCCACTATCCGCTTGGCATACGTGACGACGCTGCCGCAGACGCAGTGGGCGTTCCTGCGCGGCCAGAATCGCTACATGGCCGCCACGGGGTTCGAGCTGCACGCCATCGCGTCGCCGGGGGCGCATCTGACGCGCCTGGCGGAGCGCGACGCGGTCGTGCCACACGCGATCCCGATGTCGCGGAGCATATCGCCCCTGCGGGACTGCGTGTCGCTGGGCAGGCTGTTTCTGGCGCTGCGCCGGATCCAGCCGGACATCGTGCACGTGAGTACGCCGAAGGCGGCGCTGCTCGGGGCGCTCGCGGCCTGGGCGGCCCGGGTGCCAGTGCGTATTTGTTTTGCGCGCGGATCGATTACGGAGCCGGCCACCGGATTGAAACGGGTGCTGTTCCGTGCGCTTGAGCGGCTCACGGCGGCGCTCTGCCATCAGACGATTTGCGTCGCGCCTTCGTTGCTCGCGTTCTTCCGGACCGAGGGCATCCTTCCGCCCGCCGCCGGGATCGTCCTCGCCAACGGGATGTCCAACGGCATCGACGTGGACCGCTTTACGCCCGACGGAGCCGGCTCTCCCGCGGCCGCGCTGCTGCCGCGTGGGCTCGCCGCGGCCGCGCCCGATCGGGACGGCGCGATCGTCGGCTACGTCGGGCGCCTGGCGCGCGACAAGGGCCTCGAAGAGCTAGCGCAGGCGTGGCAGTGCATCCGCACGGAGTTTCCGCGCACCCATCTGCTGCTCGTGGGGGCGTGGGAGGATCAGGCGCCCGTGGCCGCCGAGTGGCGGGCCGCGCTGGAGCGCGATCCACGGGTGCACTTCACGGGACGCGTGGACGACGTGGTGCCGTACTACCGCCTGATGTCGCTGTTCGTCTTCCCTTCGCACGGCACGGAAGGCTTCCCCAACGTGCCGATGGAAGCGGCCGCCATGGGGCTGCCGGTGATCGCCACGCGGGTCGTTGGCTCCGTGGACGCGGTCCAGGACGGCGTCACCGGCGCCTTGATTCCGCCCCGGGACGTCGTCGCGCTCACCGACGTCATGCGCCGCTACCTGAGTGACGCCGCCGCGCGGCGCCGCCACGGCGACGCGGGGCGGTCGCGGGTGCTGCGGGACTTCCGCCAGGAGCCGATCTGGCGCGCGCTGCACGCGGAATATCTGCGACTGGTGCGCGCGCACGGGCTCGCCGCCCGTGTCCCCGCCGCGGGGACAGTCGCGCCGGCGTCCCGAGCGTCATGATGGGCGCGACGGCCAAGCGAGTCGTGGACCTCGTGGGGGCGCTCACGAGCCTGGTGCTGCTCTCCCCCTTGATCGCGTTGACCGCGCTCGCGGTGCGGTGGGCGCTGGGATCGCCCGTGCTGTTCCGGCAGCTGCGGCCCGGGCTGCACGGCGTGCCGTTCACGATCTGCAAGTTCCGCACGATGCGGGACCTGCGCGATGCGCGCGGCGCCCTCGTGCCCTCGGCCCAGCGGCTGACGCCGTTCGGCCGCTTCCTCCGCAGCACCAGCCTCGACGAGCTCCCGGAGCTCATCAACGTGCTGCGAGGCGAGATGAGCCTGGTGGGTCCGCGACCGTTGATGTTGCAGTACCTCACGCGCTACACGCTGGAGCAAGCGCGGCGCCACGCCGTGAAACCCGGCATCACTGGCTGGGCCCAGGTCCACGGCCGGAACACGCTCAGCTGGGAGGAGCGGTTCGCGCACGACCTGTGGTACGTCGACCATCACACCCTGCTACTCGACTTGAGGATCATCGGCATGACTCTCCTCCTCGTGCTGCGCCGCAAGGCGATTACTCCGCTGGGGCGCGAGATCATGGAGGAATTCCGCGGCGCCAAGGAGACCCGGCATGCCTAAGCCGAAACGCCTGCTGCTCTCCTCCCCGCACATGGGCACGTGGGAGCAGCAGTTCGTTGCCGAGGCGTTCGCCACCAACTGGATCGCCCCCGTGGGCCCGCACATCGAGGCATTCGAGCGGGAGTTCGCTCAGGTGGTGGGCGTCGCCCATGCGGCGGCGCTCAGCTCCGGCACGGCGGCGCTGCACGTCGCACTCCGGCTCGTAGGTGTCGAGCCCGGCGACGAGGTGCTGGTGAGCACGCTGACCTTCGTCGCCAGCATCAATCCCATCGTGTATCTCGGCGCAACGCCCGCGTTCCTCGACAGTGAGCGCACTTCCTGGAACATGGATCCCGGGCTGCTGGCCGACGCGCTGCGGACGCGGGCGCGCGCCGGGCGCTTGCCCAAGGCGGTCGTGGTCGTACATCTGTTCGGCCAGAGCGCCGACATCGCGCCGCTCGCCGAGACGTGCGACCGCTACGGCGTCCCGCTGGTGGAGGACGCCGCCGAAGCGCTCGGGGCGACCTACCACGGCCGCACCCCCGGCACGTTCGGCCGCGCCGGCATGTTCTCGTTCAACGGGAACAAGATCATCACGAGCTCGGGCGGCGGCATGGTCGTGTCGGACGACGGGGCGCTGGTGGAGCACGCCCGCAAGCTGGCGACCCAGGCGCGCGACCCGGCTCCGCACTACGAGCACACCGAGATGGGCTACAACTACCGGCTCAGCAACGTGTGCGCAGCGATCGGCCGCGGCCAGCTGCGCGTGCTGGAGGAGCGGGTCGCCGCGCGACGCCGCAACTTCGCCTTCTACCACGACGCGCTCCGGAACCTGCCGGGCCTCGAGTTCATGCCAGAGGCTTCCTGGGGACGGCATTCCCGCTGGCTCACCTGCCTGACGATCGAGCCGGGCGCGTTCGGGCTGGATCGGGAAGCGCTGCGCCAATACCTCGACGCGCACGACATCGAAGCGCGCCCCGTGTGGAAACCGATGCACCTGCAGCCGCTGTACCGCGACTGCTCCCGTGTGGGGGGCGCGGTGGCGGAAGATCTGTTCCGCCGGGGCCTGTGCCTCCCGTCGGGCTCCAACCTCTCGGTGGACGACCTGACGCGGGTCGTCCAAGGGATCCACGACGCGCGCCGCGCGGCCCTGGGCGTGCGCCGCAGCGCGACGGTGGCAGGGCGGGCACCCGCGCGGATCAGTGCGGGTGGGGGGCCGGGCGCGTGAACGCGGAGCTCATTCGCCCGGACGACCCGCGGTGGCACGCCTTCCTGAGCCGGGTGCCCCACGACGCCTACCATCTCCCCGAGTACGTGGAGTTCGCTGCCCGCCACGAGGGCGGCGCGCCGGCCGCGCTTTTCGCCGCGAGCGGCGCGTCCGCGCTCCTCTTGCCGCTCGTAATCCGCGACCTCCCCGAGGACCTCGGGGCGCCGGGCGACTGGTCCGACGCCACCTCGCCATATGGGTTCTACGCGTCGCCCCTCGCCTCCGACCCGCGCGACGGCCGGGCCGTCGCCGTCGCGCTCGCCGCGCTCCGCGACGTGGCACACGCGCATGGCATCGTGTCCGCCTTCGTCCGTCTCCACCCTCTGCGATCCCTCCCCGCCGATGCGTTGGCTGCGGTTGGGCACGTGGAAACCCACGGGCGCGTGGTGCCCGTCGACCTGACGCACTCGCTCGAGCAGCTCTGGTCCGAGACCCGCGCCAACCACCGCACGGGGATCCGCAAGCTGACGCGCACCGGGTTCGTCGCCAGCATGGACGACTGGGACCGCTACGGCGATTTCATCCGGATCTATCGCGCCACGATGGAGCGGGTGGCGGCTACGAGCTTCTATTTCTTTCCCGAGGCGTACTTCGAGGAGCTGCGCATCGCTCTGGGCGAGCAGCTGCATCTCTGCACGATCGTGTCGCCCGGCGGCGAGCTGGCCGCGGCCGGCGTCTTCTGCGTGCTGGGCGACGCCATCCAATACCATCTCGGGGCCACCGCCACCGCATATCTGAGACACGCCCCGTCGAAGCTGATGTTCGATGTCGTGCGGCGCTGGGCGAAGGAGCGCGGGTGCGGCGTCCTCAACCTGGGCGGCGGGCTGGGCGGAGCGGAAGACTCGCTGTTCCACTTCAAGGCCGGATTCTCGCCCCTGGGCGCGACGTGCCAGACATTCCGGATGGTGGTGGACGACGAGCGCTACCGCGCGCTGCAGGCGCGGCACCGGGAGCCGGGCGGGCAGGCCGACGACCCCCTTACGGGATTCTTCCCGGCGTATCGCCGCCCGTACGCGCCCGCGGTGACACGCTCGGAGTAGCGATGAACATCGGGGTCCTCGTGACAGGCGTCGGGAACATCACGACCGGTGAGCAGGTGTATCGCGCCCTGCTGCACGGCCGGCGCCGCTATCGCATCACGGTGGCGAACGTGGACCAACGGCGCATGATCGTGGCCGATGGGGCGGCGAAGCTGCTGCTGCCGCCCGCCGACGACCCGCAGTACCTGGAGGCCCTCGCCGCGGCCGCCCACCACGCCGACGCGCAGTTCATCCTCCCCGGTTCGGACGCCGAGCTGCTGCGCATCGCGACGGGTCGGGACGACCTGGCTCGGCTCACGACCGCCATCCCGCTCGTCAACTCGGCGGCGGTGGTGCGCACGTGCTCGGATAAGCAGGCCACCGCGCGCGCGATCCACGAGTGCGGCTCCGCGGTGCCCACGACGCTCGACTGCCCGAGCGTCGAGGCGGCGCTGCGCGCCGTCGCCGACGGCCGGTTGCAGTTCCCCGTCGTCATCAAGCCCAAGCACAGCAAGGGCGGGTCGGAGAACGTCTACATCGCGCAAGACGAGCTGGAGTTGTCATTCTTCGCCCAGTACGCGCTGCACAGCGAGCCCGCGCTCGTCCTCCAGGAGTACGTCGGGAACGCCGACCACGAGTATTCCGTGAGCGTGATCCATTATCCCGACGGCACACTGGGCGGGTCGTTCGCCACACGCCGCTACCTCACCAGCCGGCTGTCCATCCATCTCCGGACGCCGAACCGCACGAACCGCTCCGAGCTCGGGCCCTCCCTGGTCATCTCGACGGCCCACTCGCAGGGTGAGATCGACGATTTCGGCGAGGTGCGGGCGGCCGCCGAGCGCGTCGCGACGCACATCGGGTCGACGGGTCCGCTCAACATCCAGGGGCGGCTGATGGGATCGGAGTTCTACGTCTTCGAGATCAACCCGCGGTTTTCCGGCAGCACCGCCTTGCGCGCCCAGGCGGGGCACAACGGACCAGAGGCCTTGATCGATTGGCACCTCGGCGTGGAGCCGGAGCTCGGGAAGCAGGCCGCGCGGCGTGGCACCTTCGTGCGCGGGCTCGCTGACTACCTCGACTTCAAATGACCGGCGCCCGCGGCCTCGCGACGCGCGACCGGGAACCGCGACCAGGGCCCCCCGCTCGAGGCGCGGGCGGCCCACAGCTCCTCTTCTGGTTGCAGCGGCACGGCCTCGCGTATTGCATCGTGGGCGCCGCCCGTTACGGGATCGACGAGCGGTGCCGCGATATCGACATCGTCGTTCGCCCCGCCGACATCGCCGCGGTGGCGCGCATACTGCGGCAGTTCTGCCGGTCGTGCGGCGGCCGCGTCGTGAACGTCGTGCAGCACGAAGCCCAGGCGCATTACTTCACGTGCGCGTGGACGCAGCCGGGCGAACCGCCCGCCTGGATGTCGCTCGATGTCCATGCGGAGTTGTCGGTCGGGGACCGCCGGCTCTGCTCGGCGGACGAAGTGCTCGCCGGCCGGGTCCTGACCCACGCCGCGGAGGGTGCCGGGCCCGGCCTGCCCATCGCCGCGCCGGCGGTCGAAGTCGTCTACAGCCTCGCGAAACAGATCCACCGCCGGGCGATGAGCGACGCAGCCGCCACCCGCCTCAGCGCCGAGTGGCACCGTGACCCGGAAGGCGCCCGCACCCTGCTCAGCCGCTGGTTGAGCGGTGCGGAGCTGGCCCTGGTGTCGCGGGCCGCGGCGAGCGGCGACTGGCACGAAGTCGTCGCCCAGTTGCCCCGGCTCCGCGGGTCGTGGCGCCGCCGCCTTCCCCGGGCCGCGCCCTGGGCGCGCGCCACGCGCGTGTGGCGGCGCGTACGCCGCCCGACGGGCCTCACCGTCGCGTTTCTCGGCATCGACGGCGTCGGGAAAAGCACCGTCATCCGGGGCGTCATGAGCGCGCTTACGCCGGTCTTCGCGCGGGCGCAGTACTTCCACTTCAAGCCACAGGTCATCCCGGTCAGCCCTCGGCAGCCCGAGGTGCCGATGGTGCACCCTCAGGGCAAGGCGGACGGCCTCTCGCTGCGCTCGCTCGTTCGGCTGGGCTACTATTTGCTGGACTACTGGATCGGCTACGCGGGCAAAGTCTGGCTGCGACGCGCGCGCACGACGCTGGTCATGTTCGACCGCTACTTCTACGACTTGAGCATCGACCCGGTCCGGCTCCGCCATCGCTGGTCGATGGCGCTCGCGGGGTGGCTCGCCCGCGCAGTGCCCAGCCCCGACCTGGTGATCGTCCTCGACGCGCCCCCGGAGGTCGTGCGGTCTCGCAAGCAGGAGGTCCCCTGTCTGGAGGAGGGGACGCGCGAGCGCGAGGAATACCTGCGGTTGGCCAAGCGGCTGCCCAACGCGCATGTTGTGGACGCGACCGAGGACGACACGGCGGTCGTGCGGCGCGTCCAGCAGATCATCCTCGACCACATGGCCCGGAGAGCCGCGGCCCGGCTCGGTCCGTGACGGACCCGGCGCTGCTGCGACCGCTCGCCCTGGCGCGCGAGCTGCTGGATCGCTTCCACGACGAGGGGGTGCGATACTGCAAGTGGAAGAGCGGCCGCCGCAGCCTCGAGCGCTCGCTCGCGGGTCGCTCCGATCTCGACCTCCTCATTGACCGGGGCCAACACGCCGCCGCCCAGGGAGCGCTGACGGCCTGCGGCTTCAAACGGCTGGCCGCGACCGCCGGTCGGGGCTACCCCGGTGTCGAGGACTATTTCGGGCTGGACGCCGCCACCGGCACCCTGCTGCACTGCCACGTGCACTACCGGCTGGTCATCGGCGAGCCGAACCTCAAGAGCTATCGGCTGCCCTGGGAAGCCGCCATACTCGGCAGCCGCCGACTCGAGCCGGGTGCCCGGGTCTACGTCCCCGATCCCGACCTCGAGATCCTGCTGCTCGCAGTCCGTCTCGCGACGAGACTGCACTCGAGCGACCGCTTTGTGCATGCGCCCAGACGATCGCCCCTGGGCGGCGAGGCGACGGTGGAGCACGACGAGCTACGGCAGCGCATCGACCCGACGCGCAGCTCGGCGTACTGCCGCACGCTGCTCGGCGCACACGCGGTCCCGAGCTTCGAGCAGCTGCTTGTCGGGCCGCTGACGCTGCGCGGGATCCTGCGTTTCCGCGCGGCGGCCCAACCCGCGTTGCGGCGCTACCGCCGCTACGGCGCCATGGTGGGATTGCTACGGACCTGGCTGCGGGCGTTGGCGCGACTCGCAGCGGGTGTCAGCCGGCGCTACCCCCGGATTCCGCTCCCGCTGCGCCGGACGGTCCCGTGGGGCGGCGTCATGGTCGCGTTCGTGGGGCCGGACGGATCGGGGAAGTCGACGCTGGCCCGCAACGTGGTGTCGGTCTTGGCCGACAAGCTTGACGTGTACTTCGTGTACTTCGGCAGCGGCGACGGGCCGAGCTCGCTCGTGCGCTGGCCGCTGCTGGCCGCGCGCCGGGCGCTCAAGCGCGTGGGGTTGCGACCCCGGCGCGAGCCGGCCGGATTGGGCGCGCCCGCCGAGCCCGGCCCGGCCCGGCGAGGCGTGTTCTGGGTAGCTGCCAGGCTCGCGTGGAGCCTGGCGCTCTCGCTCGAGAAGCGCTGGAAGCTCCGCGCCGCGTGGCGCGCGCGCAACCGTGGGATGGTGGTCATCACCGATCGCTATCCGCAGGCGCAGGTATTGGGCTTCAACGACGGCCCACTGCTCGGCGCCTGGAACGGTCGACGGGGCGGGCTGCTCCACTGGTTGGCGGAGTGGGAGGCGGCGCCGTACGAGTGGGCGGACCGACACCCGCCCGACCTCATCGTCAAGCTCAACGTCAGCCCCCAGGCGGCGCTGCGCCGCAAACCGGAGACGGGCGTATCCGAAGTGGAGCGACGGCTCCGTGCCATCCACACGCTCGCGTATCCACCGCCCGCCGCGGTCGCCGAGGTCGACGCCGACCGACCGCTGCCGGACGTGAGCCTCGACGTCAAGCGCCTTGTATGGGATCGGATCTAGCGGCTGCCGGCCTCTGCGTGGAATTCCTCGGGTTGCCGGGCGCCGGCAAGTCGACGATGTCACGCGTGCTCGCCGATCTGCTGCACGAACGCGGCATTGCCGTCACCGATCCCGCGCCCCGCGCCGCCAGCGTCGATCCGCCACTGACGCGCTGGGCGACCAAACTGTGGTACGCCGCGCGCGCGCTGGTGCGCCATCCCGGCCACACCGCCTTCTGGATCCGGTTGATCGTTCGCTCCCGGCAACGCCGTCTCGCCGACGCGTGGACCATCCTCGTCAACTGGCTGTACCTGTTGGACCGCGTCGGCCGTCACCACACCGCGCCGGGCGTGTACGTGATGGATCAGGGGCTGTTTCAGGCGCTCTGGTCGCTCGCCTATGGCGCGGGCGCGAGCGTAATCCCGACCGCCGCGGTGCTGAAGGAGTTGCAAGCGGCCCTGCCCAGCCGCTGCGTCGTCGTGCTGGTGGACGTGGGCTCCAGCGCGGCCCTCGCCCGGTTGCGGCAACGTCGGCTGGGGTGGAGTCGCCTGCAGCACGACCTCGCGGCCGGCGACAGCGGCGCACCGGTGATCGCCGCGGCGGCCGCGCTCGGGCAAGTGGAAAGGGTCGCCGTCGAGCTGGCGGCCCACCGCCGGATCCGCCTGCTGCGTGTGCACAACGACGACCCTGCCGCGCTCCTGTCCGTCGCCGCGGCGCTCGCGGCCACGCTCTCCGAGACGTTGCGTCCCGAGCCGTTGCAGCCCGCCTAGCCTGCCGGCTGTCGCGGCGGCGTGCGCGGTTCCGCCCGACCGATGTGGTACAGCAGCGCAGCGACCAATCCGAACGCGATCCACGGAGCGCGAAACTGGTCGACGTTTGCGAACATCGCCTGCCCGCTCGACGCCACCACGAACCCGCACAGCATCGCCGGGAACGAGCTCCCCGTGCGCCGCTTCGCCTGCCAGCACCCACGAATCACCGAGACCCAGAGCCACACGAACGCCGCAATCCCGACCAGCCCCAGCTCCGCGGCGTAGGACAGGTAGGTGTTGTGCGTGACCGTCGCCCGTACCTGGCTCTCGGCGTACCCGGGGAACTGGCCGTATCCGATGCCCAGCACGGGGTGCGTCGCCAGTGCCCTGAAGGCTGTCCGCCACAGGGCCAGTCGCTCCACCACATTGGGATCGTCACCCGACGTCCGCGACAGCCGTTTCAACAGAAACGGATGCTGGTCGAAGAACCACGCTAACACGAGTGCCAGCACCACCCCGCCGCACAGCAGCGCCACCACGTGGCGAATCGTCACGCGTTTCACCGCGTTCCATGGCACGGCGAACGGGAGGCCGGCGATGAAGCCGACCAGCGCGCCGCGTGACCCGGTTGCGAGGAGCCCGACCAGCAGCGCCGGCAGGACGAACAGCCGCAGCACCGGGCGCAGCCACCGCCGGATGCGCTGCCCCAGCAACCGGGCATCGCCCCCGCGGTCTGCGAGCAGTACGCCTACGCCCAGCGCCAGGAAGAAGTTCAAGGCGAGATAGTTGCCGTAGATATTGGGGTTGTCGAACGGCCCGCTGGGCCGCGGCACGTGCAGCAACACGTTTTCCAGCACTGTCATGATCGCGAACCCGCACGCGAGCGCCACCGACGTCCCCGCGAAAAGCAGGAACCGCCGGGGGAAGTCGTCATACGTCAGCCAGAAGACGGCCACCATCCACAGGATGACCGCCAGCAGCTTGAGTGTCTCGATCATCCCGACCATGACGGAGAAGTACGCCGTCAGCGCAACCGCGTTCGCGGCCAGTGAGGCCCCGATGATGACCAACAACACGAGCGCGTTGACGCCGAAGCGTGGCAGCGGCGCGGCCCCCGCGGCGAAGCGGAACACCAGCAGCAGGGCGATCAAGCCGACCACACCGTCGCCGAGGCTGATGTTGATGCCGCCTGGATGGCTGACGGTGCCGCGGCCCGACGCCAACAGGTGGAACGGATAGAGGACGGTCAGGGCGAAAGCGACCAGTGATTTCAAGAACGCCCCCGCTGGCGGCGACGGCCGCTGGTGGCGGGCCCGCGCGCCGCCGATCCGCACGGCCGCGACCGGCGTGACGCCGTGCGCGGGCAGCGTCACGCGGTCCGCACCGAGGCCGCGCGGGGCCCCTGCAGCTTGGTCCGCACATACCCGATGGCGCGCTCCGTCAACCACCGCCCGTCGGCTCCCAGCAGCCAGCCCGCGTCGCGCGTCAACAGCAGTGCCACGCAGCCGGCGACGGCGAGCAAGGCCAGGGCCAGCACCGCGACCGGCGACAAGTGCAGCGCGCGGCCGAGCGTGGCGGCGAGGAAGGCGGGGACGGCGACAACGACCGCGGCCTTGAGGCCGGGCCCGTGAGCCCGCGCGTAGTCGCTCCACGGCATCGCCAGCAGCCGGGTCCCCAGATGCGCGGTGAGGCAGAAGTTCGCGAACAACGCGAACAGCACCGCCCACGCCACTCCCGAGAGTCCCCAGTGTCGACCGATCGATCCGCCGCCGATCACCAGCGCCGCGTAGGTCCACTGGCGCCAGGCCCGGCGGTACACCGCGCCCAGCGCCCGGGTGAGCGAATCGCTGATCTTGTAGCTCGTCCGGAACACCGTGCCGAGGACCAGAATCTGGAACGGTGCGGTCACGTCGTTCCACCGGGGTCCCAACAGCGTCCCCACGATCTCCGGAGCGAGGATGAGCGCCAGGCTGGTGAGCGGCAAGCTGACCAGTGCCACGGCCGCGACGCAGCGCCGGTACGCCCCGGCCACGCGGGCGCGCTCCGTCTGGATCTGCGCGATCACCGGGAACAGCACGTCGTCTAGCACCTGGCCGATGAACGTCGCGGGCTTCGCCATGAGGTCGTACGCGCGCTCGTACAGGCCCAGCGACGCCACGCCCAGCGTCTTGACGACCACGAGATAGTCGCCGTTGACCGCGGCGTAGTTCCCGATCCGGCCCAGCATGAAGCCACCCGAGAAGGACGACAACTCGGCCAGGGCAGCGCGGTGCAGGCCCAGCCGCATCCGGTGCGGCCGGGCCCGGAGCAGCAGCACCGTGTTGAGCGAGACCTGCGCCGCGTTCGCCGCCACCAGGGCCCACAGACCTCCGCCCGCGAGCGCGACGCCGATGCCCACCGCTCCATAGCCGACCGTGTACGACGCCATCCGGATGCTCGCCACGGTGCGGAATTGCAGATCCCGTCGCAGCAACGCTTCGGCGATCGATCCCACGCCCTCCACCGGCAACATCCAGGCAAGCGCGCGCACGATCGGAATGAGCGCGCTGGCTCGCAGCACGACAGCCACGCTGGGCGCCAGCACCCACAGGGCGCCGCACAACAGCGTGCTTCCCAGCACCGCCACGGTGAACGCCGAGCGGACGTGCGCGTCCTCAAGCTTCGGATGCTGTACCAGCGCCGCTCCCATCAAGCCCTGGGTCAGGATCGACGAGAGGTTGATGATCAGCAGGCCGGAGGCGACGGAGCCGAAGTCCAGCGGCGAGAGCAGGCGGGCCAGCACGGCAAGCACGCCGAGCGTGACCACGCCCTGCACGGCCCCTCCGAACGCCATCCAGAACCACCCGCCGAGCGCCCGATCGGTCCGGCTCACGCGGGGCGCCATCAGGCGACGAGCTCCGCGATGCGGTCGACCAGATGGGCCGCGAGCGGCAGCGCGCAGGTGAACGCCGGCGACACGGCGTTGAGGACATGCAGGGAGCGGTCGTCGCCCTCGTAGCGGAAATCCATCTCGAGCCTGCGCGCCGCGCAGTCGTACAACTGGGCGCGAATTCCCGGCCGGCCCCAGCGCTGGAAGTCTTGCGGCCGGATTCCCTGGGCGAGCTCCGCGGCCTGGGCTACGAGCGCGCTCGGGCGCCGCTTCCCGAGCTCACGCAGGGCCAGTCGGCGAAAGCCGCCGTCGTTGCGCAGGAACAACCCCGCTTCCCGTGCCAGGACCTCGAGGCACTCCGGCAGGTTGAAGTTGCCCCATCCGTCGTACTGCTCGCGCCAATACGCCGGTGTGGCGGTCGGCCCGAGCTTCACCGCGCCCCCGATGGTCAGGGTGATGTGCACGCCGAGGAAGGGATACGCGAGCTCCGGCACGGGGTAGATGAGCGTGCGCAGCGGCACCCGGCCCGGCTCCGCCACGAGGTAGAGGCCCTTGAACGGCAGGATGCGGTAGCGCGCTCCGAACCCGAAGTCACGGGCAATGCGATCCGCATACACCCCCGCGGCGTTGACCACAAAGCCCGCGGCGATGGCGCCGGCGGACGTCTGCACCGCGGCACCGGTACGCCCGCGATACGCCGTCCCCGTCACCAGCGTGACGCCGGCATCCTGCAGGTCGAGCGCGAGCGATGCGACGACCGCGCCCGGGTCGACCACCGCGGTGGTCGGCGAGTAGAGCGCGCGCTCCCGCGTCTTCACCTGCGGCTCGAGGCGGCGCGCGTCCTCCGGCGACAATACCTCGAGCAGGACCCCGTTCTTCCGGCCCCGGCGCAGAAGCTCCTCCAGCCCCGCCAGGTCGGCCGGGCCCCGCGCCACCACCACCTTGCCGCATCGGTCGATGGGCAAGCCCCGGGCGTCGCAGTACTCAGCCAGCCGCCGGTTGCCCTCGCGCGTGAAGCGCGCTTTGAGACTGTCGGCGGTGTAATAGAAGCCGGCGTGCAGCACACCACTGTTGCGCCCGCTTGCGTGCGCGCCGCAGCAGGGTTCCTTCTCGATCAGCGTCACGCGACAATCGGCGTACTGATGCTTGAGCTCGAGCGCCAGCGCGATGCCCATGATGCCACCGCCCACGACGAGGAAATCCGTCGTGCGCGGCGCGTCACGGGCGCCGGGGATGCCGCCCGCCAGGGACGTCGCCGCGCCGCTCACGCGCGCGCCGGGCTCCTCCGCGACCACTGCACGGCTCAGGCGCCCGCCAGCGCGGGCGCGGCCGTCCCCCCGTGCCCTGCGAAGTGCCGCTTCAACGCCTGGACGTTGGAGTACACGGGATTCTGGTAGCCCCTCAGCGTCGGGTCCGCACGCACGGCCGCGGCCACCTCCCGGATCCCGTCGCGCACCGAGAACTGGGGGGTGAATCCCAACAGTTGTTGGATCTTCTCGAAGCTCACGCGGTAGTCCCGCGGATCTGTCACCTCGCCCTGGCGTCGCAGCTCGACATCCCCTACGATCTCCCGGACCATCGCGCCGATCTCGTCGATGCGATGGTTCAGCTCGTCCCCGCCCACGTTGAAGATCTCGCCCGCCACGGCCGCCGCGGGCGCCTCCAACGCTGCCACGAACGCCCGAGCCGCGTCGCGACAGTGCACGTTCGGCCGCCATTGATTGCCACCGAACACCGCGATCCGCCTGTCGACGACCGCTTGAGCGGTCAGGGTGTTCACCACCAGGTCGAAGCGCATGCGTGGCGACAACCCGAACACCGTCGACAGGCGCAGCACCACGGGCTCGACGTCGCCACGGCGATCGAACAGGATGTTCTCGCTCAGCACCCGCGTGCGCGCGTACAGCGAGACCGGGTTGAGACGCGATGTCTCCCTCAGCAACGCATCGCCGTTGGCGCCGTACACGCTGCAGCTCGAGGCGAACACCAGGCGGCGCACGTCGTACAGGCTGCACGCATCGACCAGGATTTTCGTCGCCGAGTAGTTCAGATTGATCGTCTCTTCGGGATCGAGGTTGCAGGCCGGGTCGCCGACGATCGCCGCCAGGGCGATCACACCGCTCGTGCCGTGCACCGCCCGGCTCAGGTCTCGGCTGTTGCAGATATCGCCGCGCAGCACCTCGAGTCGCGGATGCTTGAGCCCCACCAGCCCGGAGTGCCCGTAATCGAAGCGGTCGAGAACGCGGACCTGGTAGCCCCGCGCCAACAGCAACCGGGTCAGGTGCGACCCGATGTATCCGGCGCCCCCCGTCACGAGCACGTGACGATCCTGCCCCCCGCCGTTAGACCCGGTCCCGTTGAGCCCCGTGCTGTCCAGCAGCTCGTGCAGGGTCGCGCTGCCCGGCCGGTGCAGGTCCTGGCCTGTCACGAACCGCTCGACGCCCCGCACCGTCCGCACCCGGACACCCACGGCTTCCGCCTGCCGCACGAATGAGCGCACCACTTCGGGGTCCGACGCGGGCATCGCGACGAGCACCTCGCTGATGTGGTGCCGCTCCGCGATCCGCAGGGCCTCGGAGAGGGGGCCGAGCACCGGCACGCCGTGCAGTGAGGCGCCCATCTTGGTCCGGTCGTCGTCGACGAACCCCACCACCTCGACCCGGGGCCACGCCCGCGCGAGCTCCCGGCCGATCGATAACCCGTGCTCCCCCGCACCCGCGATCAGGACTCGGTGCGGTGAGGCCGCACCCGCGACGAACGGCGGCGGGCGCCGGTTGCGCTTCGCCTCCGTCACCTGCAATCGGCGCAGCATCCGCACGCCGATACACAGGAACAGCATCAGCAACACCGTCAAGACGATGGTCGCCGTCGAGAGTCGCACGACCTCGAGCCAGCCCGCTAGCAACAGCCCAACGAGCGTGACGAAACTCGACCACGTGATGACGCTGGCCTCGCGTAGGCTCGTGTAGCGCCACATCGTGCGGTAACTACCGCCCAACGTCTGCGTCGTCGCCAGGAAGCACCCTACCGCCAAGGCCAGCCACGCCGTTTCCCGGGCGCCGAGGGTCCCCCGCTCGGACAAGGCGACGGCAGTCGCGGCGGCCACGGCGCCGCACGAAAAGTCCACGAGTGCTTTGAGTCGACGACGCACGCCGCCATCGCACAAATAGGTGGATTCAATCCCACGACACCACCTGGCCACCGTTCGCGGCGACCACGCGCCGCCGCCGATGGAGAGTTGACCAGACTCGACCCGCAGTAAGGGCATCCACAGCTCCCAAGGCGTCCCGACCCGAATTTCCCGAGCGACGAACCGGCCGGATCGTCAGATGCTGAACTCATGTTTTGTGCCGAATCGGGAGCCGCTGCCGGCTGAAGCCACACCTGATAAGCTCTGATTGCACAAGCGGTTATAACAGGGCCCGCAGTGAGGGTCCCGCGGCGTCACCCGCGAGATGACACACACCAGCCACATTGTTGTGAGCGCCGTCTGCCACGAGAGCGACCCGAACGCCGCCGCACGGGGCCGCACAAATCGAACAAACTGCGGAGCTTAGGGGCGGGAGTCGACGACGTAGGCTTGGGTGAGGGTGGCAGTGCCGGTGCCGGCGCCGTTGATCATCCAGTTCGAGGCCCAGAGCACGCGCAGCCCGTCGCGCGACGGCACGGCGTGCGTCTCGCAGCGGTAACAGCCCGTCACATCGCTGTGCATATGCGCCAGCCGCTCCACCGCCTTGCTGCCATCCAGCTTCACCGCAATCACCTCGTCGTCAAACCGCTGCCCGGGCGAGGGGTAGTAGCTCACGTACGCCCACCCCGGCCGATCGAAGCTGCGGGTCGAGATGTGGTGGGGCTCCGCCTCGTTCGTGGGATCGGTCAGCGAGGTGATCGCCCCGTCGCGCAACCGCACCATCGCCACCTTCCCCATC
>WNFU01001192.1_pt1 | contig 36562 bp, 31 predicted proteins | sample 5400121 | NCBI WGS metagenome assembly WNFU01 (sample SAMN13153360, study PRJNA577476) | soil metagenome | isolation source: 100 cm soil or saprolite under grassland replicate 1 | place: USA:California | collected 2016-06-15
GTCGGCGACGGGGAGCCACCCAGCCACACGGCCGCGATGGCCGCGCTGAACCGTGAGCTCGCCGCCGCGCTCGACGGCGCGGGGCCGTACGACCTCGTATACGAACGCTACTCGCTCTGGAGCTTCGCCGGCATGGAGCACGCCCGCGCCGCCGGCACTCCGGGGCTGCTCGAGGTGAACGCGCCGCTCATCGAAGAGCAAGCCGTGCACCGTGGATTGCGAGACGCCGCGGGTGCCGAGACCGTGGCTGCGCGCGTCTTCCGAGCCGCCGCCGCGCTGCTCGCGGTGTCCGCCGAAGTCGCCGCGTGGCTCGAGCGCTCCGCGGCGGTGGGGGGGCGGGTGCACGTGATCGCCAACGGCGTGGACCCGGACCGGTTCCACCCGGACGTGCCGCCCGCCACTCCGGCACCGCCCGGGACGTTCACGGTGGGCTTCGTCGGCTCGATGAAACGGTGGCACGGCCTCCCCGTGCTGATCGAGGCGTTCGCGCGGCTGCAGACCCGCGTCGCGGCGTCTCGTCTGCTGCTCGTCGGCGCGGGGCCCGAGGACGCGGCCGTCCGCGCGGCGCTCACCGACCGCGGCCTGGCCCCGGCCAGCTGCCTCACGGGCGCCGTGGCGCCCGGCGAGGTACCGGCCTTCCTCACCTCAATGGATGCCGCGATCGCCCCATACCCGGAGTCGAGGGGCTTCTATTTCTCGCCGCTCAAGGTCTACGAGTACATGGCGGCGGGCCGGGCGGTCGTCGCCAGCGGCGTGGGGCAGGTCGCGGCCGTGATCCGGCACGACGTCAACGGGCTCCTCTGTCCGCCGGGGGACTCGGTGGCGCTCGCCGCCGCGCTCGAACGGCTGCAGCGCGAGCCGGAGCTCGGCGCGCGGCTGGGGCGAGCGGCGCGGGTCTGGACGCTTCAGCGCCACACGTGGGAGGCGGTAGCGGATCGGGTCCTCGAGGTCGCCGACACTGCGCGCCGTGCGGGCAGGCGGGACGGGAGGCGGGAGCAGCCCCGCGCCCGCGTGGAGGCCTGAGATGAAACGGCCTCGAACCCTCCGCGCGTCTCTCTCCGGACTGGGCCGGTTCGCGCGCCGCCTCTGGCCGTACCTGCGGAGCGAGCGCCGCCTGATCACCGTGTCCCTGCTCGCGCTCTACGCCGAGGTCGGCATGCGGTTGCTCGAGCCCTGGCCGCTGAAGTTCGTCCTCGACCGCATCGCACCCTCCCTGCGGAAGCACGGTTTCGCGACGCTGCCGCTCGTCGACGCCGTCGATCCGGCGACCCTGCTGGCGCTTGCGGCGCTGGCCGTGATCGTGTTCGCGGCGCTGCGCGCTGTCACGGCCTATTACAACACCGTGGGCTTCGCGCTCGTCGGCAGCCGGGTGCTCACCACCGTGCGGAACGAGCTGTACATCCACCTCCAGCGCCTCTCGCTCTCGTTCCATACCCGCGCGCGCAGCGGCGACCTCATCGTCCGAGTCATCGGCGATGTCGGGCTCCTGCAGGACGTCGCGGTGACGGCGCTTCTGCCGCTGCTCGCGAACGTGCTCACGCTGGCCGGCATGGCGGTCGTGATGCTGGGACTCAACGCGCCCCTGGCCCTGCTCGCCCTGGCGACCGGCCCGCTCTTCCTGGCGCTCACGACGCGGCGGTCCCGACGCATCCGTGAGACGGCGCGGCGGCAGCGCCAGCAGGAAGGCGCCATGGCCGCCACGGCGGCCGAGTCGATCGGCGCGGTGAAGGTGATCCACGCCCTCTCGCTGGAGGGGACGTTCGTGCAGGCCTTCACCGGCCAGAGCCGCAAGAATCTGGCGACCGGCGTCTCTGCGACGCGGCTGTCCGCCGGCCTGGAGCGCACGGTGGACTTGCTCATCGCCATCGGCACGGCGCTGGTACTCTGGTTCGGGGCCCGCCTCGTGCTGCGGGGCGCGATGACGGCGGGCGACCTGATCGTGTTCCTCGCCTATCTCAAGAACGCCTTCCGCCCGGTGAAAGACTTCGTCAAGTATGCGGGCCGGCTCGCCAAAGCGTCGGCGGCCGGCGAGCGCGTGCTCGATGTGCTGGACCGCACGCCGGACGTGCGGGACCTGCCGGGCGCCGTGCCCGCACCCGCCCTGCGCGGAGCGGTGCGGTTCGAAGGGGTCAGCTTCGCCTACGAGCCGGGCCGGCCCGCGCTCGAGCAGATCGACTGCGCCGTGGAACCCGGGCAGTTCGTCGCGTTGGTCGGCCCGTCGGGAAGCGGGAAGTCGACGCTCGTCAGCCTGATCCTCCGGCTGTACGACCCTACTGCCGGTCGGGTGCTGATCGACGAGCGCGACATCCGCGACTACACCCTCGCCTCGCTGCGCGTGCAGATGAGCGTGGTCCTTCAGGACAGTCTCCTTTTCGCCGCGACGATCCGGGAGAATATCGCCTGCGGAGCGCCCGGCGCGCCGCCCGAGGCCATCGAAGCGGCGGCCCGCGTCGCCAACGCCCACGCGTTCATCGAGACCCTGCCGCGGGGCTACGACACCGTCGTCGGCGAGCGCGGCCTGACCCTCTCCAGCGGCCAGCGCCAGCGGATCGCGGTCGCCCGGGCCGCGATCCGGCGCGCTCCGTTCCTCATCCTCGATGAGCCCACCACGGGCTTGGACGGCGAGAACGAGCGCGCCGTGATCGAGGCCCTGGAGCGGTTGGCCGAAGGACGAACCACCTTCCTCATCACCCACGATCTGCGGCTCGCCGCCCGCGCCGACCTGATCCTCCACCTCGACGCCGGCCGGGTGTGCGAGCGCGGCACGCACGCCGAGCTCGCGCGGGCCGGTGGGCGCTATGCCACCCTGTACCGCCTCCAGACGGCCGGTGCCGTTCGCGGGGCGGGCCACGAGCGTCAGGATGCTGTCACGGCCTGAAACAGACCTGGTGCGACGCGACGGCGCGCTGCCGGGACTGGCCACCGTGCTCGACCCGGAGGCGCTGCTCGCTGCCCTCGCGCCCGCCGTGGCACCGGCGGACGTCCGGGCGGCGTCCGTCCGCTACGTGCGCTACCGACCCCACACCAGTTGTCTCGTCGCCTACCAGATCGACCTCGGCGCCACGGCGCCGCAGGCCGTGGACCTGCACGCGAAGGTGCACCGGCTCGATGAGCCCGAGAAGCTCGACAAGGCTCGCCGGCGCGCCCACGTCCCGGGACGGCTCGGCCCGGGCCTGGTCGTCCTCGAGGATCCCGCCATCGTGGTGTGGGTCTTTCCCAACGACGTGCGGCTGAAGACGATGCGGCGCCTCGCCGACCGGGACGCGTGCGCGGGCCTGCTGCGCCGGATGCTCCCCAGGTCGCCCGACCTGTGGGCCGGGACGCTCGAGACCGTGCGGTACAAGCCGGAGCGGCGCTACGTCGCCCGGCTGGACGCGGCCGGCGAGCCCCGGGCCGTGCTCAAGGTCCATAGCGCCCAGCGCTATCGACGCGCCGCGGCGAGCGCCGCCGCGTTCCACTCTGGCGGACCGCTCCGGGTGCCGCGGCTGCTCGGCCGGTCCGACGCGCACGCGCTCGCCGTGTTGGAATGGGTGCCGGGCCGGCCCCTGGGGGCGGCGCTCGCGCACGGCGCGGCCGCGCTCGACGCGGTGACCGCGGTTGGGGCCGCCCTCGGCGCACTGCACGGTCAGGCCGGCGCGGACCTGCCCACCAGCGAGCCCCGGGCGGAGGCGGGTGGCCTGCTCGCTCTGGCCGCCGAGGTCGGGTTCCTCTGCCCCGATGTGGCGCGATCAGCGCAGGAGCTGGCCGGCCGGCTGGCCGGCCGGCTGGCGGAAACCGGCCCGGAGCGTTGCCCCATTCACGGCGACTTCTCCGCCGAGCAGGTGGTGTTCGGCGACGGCGGCGTGGCGATCCTTGATCTCGATCGCGCCGCGCTCGGCGATCCAGCCGCCGACCTCGGCACCTTCATCGCCCATCTGGAACGCGACGCGTTGCGCGGCAGCTTCTCGGCCGAGCGCGTCCTCGCGCTCCAGGCGGCGCTGCTCGAGGGATATCGGGCGGGCAGGGGACGCCCCCTGCCGCCGCGCGTCGCGCTCTACACGGCCGTCGCTCTCCTTCGCATCGCGCCTGAGCCGTTCAGCGCGCGTGAGCCCGACTGGCCGCAGCGCATCGCGGCGATCGTTGGGCGCGCCGCCGCCGTGGCAGCGACGGCATGAGCACCGTGGTCGGCGCTCGGGCCGTCCTCGTCGCGCTCGCGCTCACCTTGTGCACCGGAGTCGGAAGCGCGCAGCAGCCAACGAGGACCGAGGCGACGCGCAAGCTGTTGGCGTGGTCGCTCTCCACGCACCTCTCGTATGTCTTCGACAGCAACATCGACCATTCGCAGGCCGGCCTGGAAACCTTCGGCCTGCTGGCTGGGCTTGGGGGAGAGTGTCGCCTCCGCTCGTCGGGGGCCAGCTTCGACCTGCAGTACGACGGGGTGTTCCGCAGGTACACCAACTCGGACATCTGGAACGTCCCGGGACACGACGCCAGCGTGTCACTTGCGCAGCGCGTCGGGCGGCACTGGACCTTGGGAGCCGCCGGGGAAGTCGCCCTCAACGGCTCGGCCGAGGACCGCGTGCTGCGCAACGAGTACAGCGTGCAGCCGCAGCTTGAATACCGCTTCAATTCCGCGAATCGCCTCCGTCTGTATGGCGAGTACCTCCTCAAGCGGTACCCGAACCCGCTGGGGCAGGACGCCTTCGATCCCCGGATGATCATCCAATTTCGGCAGCAGCTCGGTGAGCGCTGGAGCTGGGCGGTGAGCGGCCGCTACGAGTACAATCGCGCCGATAGCACACGCTACCGGTACATCGGTCCGACGCTCGGCCTGGACCTCACCAATCCCGTGGGGGCCGGGGGTCGCATCTCGTCGAGCGTCCGGTATCGGACCCGACGGTTCACGGCGCGCACGGTTCCCGTGAACGGCACGGACGTCCCCCGGCGCGATTCCGACTGGGTGGCGAGCGTCGCATGGCACCAGATGGCAGGACGCTGGGAGATGGCGTGGAGCTACCAGTACGAGAGGTTCCGGTCGAACGATACGCGGCGGGAGTTCCGTGAGCACATGGTCACCATGACGCTCAACCGCTCATGGTGAGTCACTCGGCAGTGTCGATGAAGGTTCTCGTGTTTTCGGAAGAGTATCCGCCGGAACGCGGCGGAGTGGCGATCTCGACGCATCGCATCGTATCCGGCCTCCACGAAGCAGGCGTGGAGCTTGCTGTCGTCTGTTACGACTCATCTTCTTCCCCCGCGGACGTCCCTCACGTGTGTTCAACCGCTGAGTCCGAAGGCCTCTGGCTGCATCGGGTTGGCCCGTACTTTCGGCATCGCGCGGAGGAGGTCAGCGAGGAAGAGAAGGCGGCGATGCGCCGGAACGCATTCCTCCAGGTCAGGCGGCTCGCCGAGCAATTCCGGCCGGACCTCATTCACTCGATCTACCTGTTGGACGGCGGATTCCTGGCGTCCCTGGTCGCCCGCCAGCTGGGCATACCGCATCTGACCTCGGCGCGCGGTAACGACCTGTCGCGCAGTCTCTTTCATGCGGGTCGCTTCGCCCTGCTGCGACACACGGTCGAGTCAGCCGACGGGATCACATTCGTCAGCGAGTACCTGGCGACCCTGGCTCGCACGGCATTCAGATTGCCTCGGATTGCGGAAATCGTCCCGAATGGCGTCGTCATCGCGGAAGCGCCTCACGACCCGGCCGCGCTGCGAACGGTGACGCGGACGCGGTTTGCCATTCCGAGCGATCACCCGGTCATCGGTTTCGTCGGCTGGGCGAGACCGAAGAAGGGGCTCGAAGACCTGCTGGACGCGCTCGCGGCGGTCCAGACGACCTCGCCTCGTCTTCTCATCATCGGCGACTTCATCGACGCGCGGGACAAAGCAGCGTTCGCGGAGCGCGCACAGCGGCTGGGCCTGGCAGATCGCGTAGCGGTGACCGGACCGCTGGACCACTGTCGGGTGCGCGACCTCCTTCCCGCCCTGGATGCGATGGTGATTCCCTCTTGGGATGATGGCATGCCGAATGCCCTGCTCGAGGCGATGGAGCGTGGTTTGCCGGTTTTCGGGAGCGACGTCTTTGCCGACGTGCTGGAACACGGCCGCAACGGGTTGATCTTCGAGCGGCATGACGTCGCGCGACTCACGCTGCTGCTGGATCAGTTCCTGCAACGGCCCGATGTGCTGACGGCGGTCGGCCTGGCCGCCAGGCAGACTGCGATTGAGCGGTTCGACTATCGATACGAGCGCGACGCCTATCTGCGGGTCTACGAATCGCTGCTGTCAGGTCGAGTACGCCGTGGCCGGGAGGAGACCCATTGCGCGCCTTGCTAGTTCCGGAGGCGTTCCCGCCAACCCGGGGGGGAGTGGCGACCTCCGCGGCCCGGATCGCGGCACACCTGCGCCAGGCAGGCGTCGACATGTGGGTCGTGGACTTCGACGGCCGCGCGGAGTTCAACCCCGCGGTATCCGTGACGGTCGATCCGACGAGGGAAGGCACGGTCCTTGTCACCCCCTTCTTCTCGTATAACGATCGCGCCGACCGGATCCGGGAGCGCGTCAAAGCCGCCGTGCGCCGGGAAGCGGCCCTGCAGTTGACGAACGTGGCGCGCTCGCTGGGAATCCAGCTCGTTCATTCGATGTCGATCTTCAACGCCGGGTTCATCGCCACGTTCGTGGCCGGCGCGCTGGAACGCCCGCACCTGTTGGGCGTGCGCGGTTTCGGGCGACACCCCTTCGACGGTTCCCATGCGGAATGGATTCGGTGGGTCCTGGAGCGTGCCACGGCAGTCGCCGTCGTAAACCGATCGCTCCTCGAGCTGCTGTCGGCCCTGCACCCGGTGGTGGCGGCCGACGTCGCCCTCATTCCGAATTCGGTGGCGGCGCGACCCTACCCCGGCCTCGATGCATGCGGCCGCGACGCGATCCGCGCGGAGCTGGGGTTCAGCCCCGACGTCGTCCTGATCACTCTCGCGAGCAATCTGCGCGACAAGAGGTCGCCCGGGCTGCTGCTTCGGGCACTGGCCTCGCTCCCCCGCTTTCCTGTGACGCGACTCCTCATCTGGGGACGCGTGCACCCCGGTGAGCGTGAACAGTTCGACGCCGACCTCGTACGGTTGGGGCTCGCAGACCGGGTTGTCGTGCGCGAACGGATTCCCCAGGAGGTTGTCCCTCAGTGGCTGGAGGCGTCGGACATCGTGGTCATGCCGAGCGTAGATGAAGGAATGTCCAACGTGATGCTCGAGGCCATGGAGCGGGCCCGGTGCGTCGTAGCCTCGGACGGCTTCGCCGATTGCCTCCGGCATGACGTGAATGGGATATTGGTGAATCAGCTCGATCCGTCAGCGCTGGGCGGCGCGTTGGCGGCGCTCGTCGGCAATCCTGAGAAACGCGAAGCACTGGGCGCAGCCGCGAGAGCGCTGGTTCTGGCGGAGTGCGGCCCTGACCGCGAAGCGGGCGCGTACATCGGGCTGTACGAGCGCCTGGTAGCGTCATGACCGAGTCCGTGGCCTATATCGTCAAGGCCTGGCCGCGGCTTTCCGAGACCTTCATTCTCAACGAGATCCTGGACTTGGAGCGGCAGGGCGTAGCGATACGCATCTTCTCCGTCAGAGACCCCGATCCCGGGCCGGTCCACGCCCGAGTGGCGCTGGTGCGAGCGAAGGTGAGTTGCCTATCTCTGGCGACGCGCTGGAAATCCGCCTTGCCGGCAAACTTCCGCTCGCTCTTCCGACAGCCCCGCAGCTACCTCCACAATTTGATCTCAGCCATCGTCCTGGTGCTCCGCCATCGTCGCTCGGCAGCTTTACGCCACTTCTTCAGAGCGGGCTATCTGGCGGACCTGCTCTCGAGGGAGCCGTGCCCGCATCTGCACGCTCATTTCGCCTCAACGCCTGCGCTGGTTGCTCTACTCGCCTCACGCCTGACCGGAATTCCCTATACCCTCACGGCGCATGCCAAGGACATCTACGCGAACGACCCCGATCGCCTCCGTCCCAAGCTCCGGGAGGCGCGGGCGGTCATCACCTGCACCGAGTACAACCGCCAACATCTGCTGCGTCAATACCGATTGGAATGTGATGGAAAACTGCACTGCATCTACCACGGAGTGAACCTTTCACAATTCCCGTTCTCATGGCCTCACACATCCGACAACGGCGACCCCCTGGTCCTGTCGGTCGCCAGATTGGTCGAGAAGAAGGGGTTGGAGGACCTGATTTCAGCGGCCGCCGTGCTGCGCCGACGTGGTCGTCGCTTCAAGGTGGAGATCATCGGGGACGGGCCCATGGAGAGCACGCTGCAAGCGCAGCTGACGGACCTTGGCCTGGGAGGATTCGTGGAGCTGCTCGGGGCTCAACCTCAGGAAACGGTTTGCCTGGCTTATCGGCGAGCCTCCGTCTTCGCCCTCCCCTGCAAGATTGCGGGGAATGGCGACCGGGATGGTATCCCCAACGTGCTCCTGGAAGCGGTGGCCAGCGGGGTGCCCGTGGTTTCGACTCCCGTATCAGGAATCCCCGAACTGATCGAGTCCGGGCGGGAGGGCTTGCTCGTCGAGCCGAATCAACCGGCCATGCTGGCAGACGCGCTCGAAGAGATTTTGTCTTCCCCCGAGCTGAGTGGGCGCCTGGCCAGGGCTGCCCGCGTCAAGCTGGAAGCGCGTTTCTCACTGGACCGGAGTTCCGCAAGATTGCGCGCGCTGTTCGAAAAACGAACGTCCCTCAACGTTTCTCCTCCACGTCTTTTTTCTTGCTGATATTCCGCAGTCGGTTTATCTCATGCTGAGTCAAGCCCCGCCCCCCATAGCGCTCTTCGGTCCACGGGTCCCCGCGCATGTGATACCCGTTTTGCTCCCAGAACCCGGGGATGTCCTGCTCGAGCAGCTCGAAGCCGCGCACCCATTTCGCGCTCTTCCAGAAATAGAGGTGCGGCACCAGCAGGCGGGCGGGCCAGCCGTGCTCCGGCGTGAGCCACTCCCCGTTCCACTTCAAGGCGATGAGGTTCTCGGGCCGATCGAGGTCGGCGAGCGGGAGGTTCGTCGTGAACCCCTGCTCGGCGAACACGAGACAGTGCCGCGCCTCGGGCTTGACCCCGGCGCGCTCCAGCAGGAGCTGAACCGGAACGCCCTCGAAGCCGTTGTCGAGCCGGCTCCAGCGCGTGACGCAGTGCATGTCGCACTGCACGGTCTTCCGGGGCAGCTGCAACAGGTCGTCGTAGGTGAGCGTGAACGGCCGCTCGACGAGCCCGGAGACCTCGAACGTCCACGCTGCGGTGTCGACCTGGGGCACGTCGCCGTAATGGAGCACCGGCCACTTGGTGGTGAGGACCTGGCCGGGGGGAAGGCGGTTATTCATGACACCGTCACGCAAGAACGTCACGCGAAAAACGTCACGTAAAGACCGTAGCGGGCTGCCGGCACGGTTTCGTGAAACGCCTTAGCGTGACGCCGTCGCGTGACGCAGTTGCTGGACGTCGTCCAGTAGTCTCGCCGTGACGCCGAAAGCCGCTTCGAACCCTTTGATCACGGCGGCGACCGTCTCGTCCCAGAGAGAGCGCTCCTCCCTCCTCGCTCCCCGCTCCCGTTCCACCGAGGTCATGACGACCCCCGGAATCCCGCAGGGCACGATGCGCTCGAAGTGCGACAGGTCCGTCGTCACGTTCAGGGCGAACCCGTGCCAGGTGACCCACTGCTTCACGTGGACGCCGATGCTCGCGATCTTGCGGCCGCCCCCGCCTCCCGGGGTCCACACGCCCGTGTAGCCGGGCTTGCGCTGGGCGGGCACACCCAGCGCCGCAAGCCCGCCGATCAGGGCCTGCTCGAGGGTGCGGAGGTACCAGTGGAGGTCCTGGCGGTACCCCGCCAGGTCCAGGATGGGATAACCGACGAGCTGGCCGGGGCCGTGGAAGGTGACGTCGCCGCCGCGCTCGACCTCGACCACCTCGACGCCCTCCGGCCGGAGCAGGTGCACCTCGCGCGAGCTGCGACCGAGGGTGACGACCGGCGGATGCTCGAGGAGGAGCAGCACGTCGTGGGGCAGCCGCCCCTCGATGCGCGCCTGGGCGAGGGCGCGCTGCCACTCGAGCGCCTCGCGGTAGGGAGTGAGCCCGGCTTCGATGACTTCGAGGATGTGCGCCGTCACGGGGTGCGCGTTCCCTGGGCGAGCGTTTTGCCCTCCGCACCGCGCAGGGACCAGCGGCCAGCCGCATTGCCGAACGCCACGCACGCCGCCGCCCACAGGACCATACCCGGGAGCCCAGCGACTCCGTGAATGGGCGCCGCGACGAAACCCGCCAGAAGGCTCCCGAACGCCGCCAGCACGGCGATCACCCCCTGCTGCCAGAGGTTGTCGAGCGGCCGGCTGCGCCGGATGGCGAAGAAAACGCCGACCGCGAGTCCCGCGAGCCCTCCGATGAGGAGCGGATCCGGGGCGGCGTCCCGGTAGAGCGCTGCGTCAAGACGGCGACGCAACAGCTCCACAATGATCTGGGCGAGCGACAGCGTCGCACCGCCCAGGCCCACGCCGCAGGCCAGGGCGCCGAGGCCGATGGCGAGAGGATCCTTCTCGGGCGCCGGAGGGGGAGGGGGGGCGGTCAGATGTGAACCACTCGGCCGAGCGAGTCCAGCGCCGCCTCGGCCACGGCTTCCGACATGGTCGGGTGCGCGTGGATGGCGAGCTCGACCTCCTCCACCGTGTACTCGTTCTCGCGCGCCACCGCCAGCTCGTGGATGAGCTCCGACGCGTGCCCGCCCACGATGTGCGCGCCCAGAATCTCGCCGTACCGCTTGTCGCGAATGATCTTCACGAATCCCTCGGTCTCGCCGGTCCCGCGGGCGCGGCCGTTGGCCGAGAAGGGGAACCGCCCGACCACGTAGTCGAGCCGCTGCTCCTTGCACCGCTCTTCGGTGAGCCCGATGCTCGCGACCTCCGGGTGACAGTACGTCACGCTCGGCACGTTGTCGTATCTGATCGGGTGCGGTTTCTTGCCGGCCAGGAGCTCGGTGACGTACACCCCTTCGCGGCTCCCCTTGTGAGCCAGCATCGGGGGGCCGGCCACGTCGCCGATGGCGTAGTACGCGGGCGCCGTGGTCTGGAGATGCTGGTCCACCTTCACGAAGCCGCTCTCGGTGAGCTGGACGCCGCACTCCTTCAGGCCGATGCTCTCGGTGTTCACCGCGCGGCCCGCGGCCATGAGCACCACGGCCGCCTCGACCTGCTGCTTGGCGCCGCCGACCTCGACGTCCAGCGCGACCTTGTCCTTGCTGACGTTCGCCTTCGTCACCTTCGCCCCGGTGAGGACCTCGATCCCGCGGTGCTTGAAGCTCTTCGCCAACGCGTCCGAGGCATCGGCATCTTCGAGCGGGAGAATGCGGGGCAGGACCTCGATGAGAGTCACCTTGGTGCCGAACGCGTTGAAGATGTCGGCGAACTCCATCCCCACCGCGCCCGCCCCGATGACGGCCAGCGAGGGCGGCGCCTGCTGCAGGAACAGGGCTTCATCGGAGGAGATCACATTCGTCTTGTTGAGCTCGAGCCCGATCTGCGGGATGCCCTTCACGCGCGACCCCGTGGCGATGATCACGGCCTTCTTCGCCTCGTGGACGTCGCTCCCCACCTTCACCCGGCGGCCGGGCTGGAGCACCCCCGCGCCCTTCAGGACGGTGATCTTGTGCTTCTTCATCAGGAATTCGACGCCCTTCGAGTTCTGATCGCTCACGCGCCGCGAGCGCTGCATCGCGACCCCGTAGTCGGTCTTCACCACGCCCGCTTCGACCCCGAACTCCTTCGCGTCCCGGAGCAGGTTCGCGACGTACGCCGAATGCAGCAGCGCCTTGGTCGGGATGCAGCCGATGTTCACGCACACGCCGCCGAGCTTCTCCTTCTCGACGACGGCCGTGCTCATGCCGAGCTGCGCCGAGCGGATGGCGGCGACGTAGCCCGCGGGCCCCCCGCCCAGCACGATGACGTCGAATTGATTGGCCACGGAACCCCTCCGGCGGTCAGGCGGTCAGGCGGTCGGGCGGACTGTGACTGCGCTCGTCCTCCGCAGCCTCCGTCCGCCTGTCCGCCGGTCCGCCAGACCGCCCGTTTTAGAGCAGCATCGCCAGTGGGTTCTCCAACATCTGCTTCAGGGTACGCAAGAACTCCGCCCCGGTCGCGCCGTCGATCACGCGGTGGTCGCAGCTCATCGTGAGGCGCAGGCGGCGCCGCGGCACGACCTGCGCGTCCACGACGACCGGCTTCCGGGCGATGGTCCCGACGGCGAGGATCCCCGCCTCGGGTGGATTGATCACCGCGGTGAACTGGTCGATGTCGAACATTCCCAGGTTCGAGATCGAGAACGTCGACCCGGTGTACTCGTCGGGCTGGAGGCGCCGGGCGCGCGCCCGCTCGGCGAGCTCGCGGGCCTCGCGGCCGATCTCGAGCAGGGGCTTCCGGTCGGCGTCGCGCAGCACCGGCGTGATCAGCCCGTCCGGCACCGCCACCGCCATCCCGATGTGCACCGCGTGCCAGTAGCGGACGTGGTCCTCCTGGAACCAGGCGTTGCAGGCGCGATGCTGCGTGAGCGCGAGCGCGGTCGCCTTGATGAGGATGTCGTTGAACGACACCTTGCCCCGCTCGCCGAGCTGCCGGTTCAGCGCGTCGCGCGCCTCGGCCGCCCGCTCCATGTCCGCTTCGGTCGTGAGGAAAAAGTGGGGGATGGGTCCGAGCGACGTGACGAGACGCTTCGCGATCGTCTTGCGAAGCTGGGTGAGCGGGACGTCTTGGTAGGCTGCCCCTTCCGGCACCACCACCGGGGCGCGCGGCGTGGGGAGCGGGACCTCCGCTGCCGGCGCGGGCTTGGCAGCGGCGGAAACCGCTCCCGCCTGCCGGCTCCCGGGAGCAGCCTGCTCGAGATCCCGCTTGACCACGCGGCCCCCCGGTCCCGACCCCGGCACGAGCTTGAGGTCGACGCCAGCCTCCTTCGCCATCCGTCGCGCCAGGGGCGATGCCTTCAACCGGTGCGCATCCCCCGGCGCGGTCGGCGGCGGGGGCGGGCCAACCGCCGCGCCGACAGGTACCGCTCCCCGCTCCCCACTCTCGGGGACCGCCGCCGGCGCCGACCGGGGAGCGGCCGGGGCGCGGTCGCCGACCGGTTCGCCCGGCGCCGCGATGACGGCCACGACGCTCCCCACGGGCACCGTCTGCCCCTCGGCGACCGCGACCTGCCGCAGCACGCCGTCGGCGCGGGCCACCAGCTCCATCACCGCCTTGTCGGTCTCCACCTCGGCGAGCGTCTCCCCGCTCTTCACGGGGTCGCCTTCCCGCTTGTGCCACTTCACGACGCGCCCCTCTTCCATGGTGGGGGAGAGGGCTTCCATGAAGACCGTGGTGGCCACGATCAGTCCAGGTAGAGGACGCGCCGCGCCGCGGCGACGACCTTCTCGGGGCTCGGCTTCGCGAGGCGCTCGAGCTGCTTGTTGTAGGGCATCGGCACGTCGGCCTGCGTCACCCGCAGGACAGGCGCGTCGAGCTGGTCGAACGCCTCGCGCTGGATCACATCTACCACCTGCGCGCCGATGCCGCAGTGGGGCCAGCCTTCCTCCACCACGACCGCGCGGTTGGTCGTCGCGACGGACGCCAGGATCGCCGCCTCGTCGAGCGGTCGGAGCGACCTGAGGTCGAGCACGTCCGCCGACACGCCCTCCTGCTCGGCGAGTTGCTCTGCCGCCTTCAGGGCCACGGCGACCGTCTTCGAGTGGCAGATGAGCGTCACGTCGCGGCCCGCTCGCTTCGTGTCGGCCTTCCCGATGGGCACGAGGTGCTCGCCTTCGGGCACGTCCCCCTTCGTGTTGTAGAGCATCTCGCCTTCGAGCACGATGACCGGATTATTGTCGCGGATGGCGGACTTGAGGAGCCCCTTGGCATCCGCCGGCGTGGCGGGGGCCACCACCTTCAGGCCGGGGATGTGACTGAGCCACGCCTCCCACGCCTGGGAGTGCTGCGCCGCGAGCTGCAGCGCCGCGCCGTTGGGCCCGCGGAACACGATGGGGACGGGAATCTGCCCGCCCGACTCGTACAGCACCTTGGCGGCCGAGTTGACGATCTGGTCGAGGGCGAGGACGGCGAAGTTCCACGTCATGAACTCGATCACCGGCCGGAGCCCCGCCATCGCCGCGCCGACGCCGATCCCGGCGAACCCGAGCTCCGCGATGGGGGTGTCCACGACCCGCATCGGTCCGAACTCCTCGAGCAGCCCGCGGCTCACCTTGTACGCGCCCTGGTAGACGCCCACCTCCTCGCCCATCAGGAACACGCCGGCGTCCCGCTGCATCTCCTCCCGCAGCGCCTGATTGAGGGCATCGCGGTACGTGAGCGTCGGCATCAATCGGCCAGCACGTGGGTCGCGAGCTCGCTGGGGTCGGGGTCCGGGCTCGCCTCCGCGAACTTCACCGCCGCCTCCACCGCGGCGCGCACCTCGGCGTCCACGGCGTCGAGCCCGGCGTCGTCCAGCACGCCGTCTTCCTTCAGTTTGAGGGCGAGGTGCGAGATCGGGTCGCGCTGCTTCTGCTCCTCGACCTCGTCCTTGGTGCGGTACACCCCATGGAGCGGGTCGGACATGGAGTGGCCCATGTAGCGGTACGTCCGGACCTCGAGCAGCGTCGGGTGCCGGCCGTGACGGGCGCGCGCGACTGCCCGCTCGGTCGCGGCGTGCACGGCAAGGACGTCCATGCCGTTCACGAGCTCCGCGGCCATGTCGTAGCTGCAGGCGTGCTCCACCACGTCCGTCACGGCCGCGACGCGCTCGAACGCGGTGCCCATGCCGTAGCGGTTGTTCTCGCAGCAGAAAACGACGGGGAGCTTGTAGACCGAGGCCATGTTCAGGGTTTCGTGGAAGACGCCGATGTTCACCGCCGCTTCTCCGAAGTAACAGAGGCAGACCTGGTCGCCGGCCCGGTACTTGATGGCGAACCCGATCCCGGCCGCGAGCGGGACGTGCCCGCCCACGATGCCGTGCCCGCCCATGAACCGCCGCTCGATGTCGAACAGGTGCATCGAGCCGCCCTTGCCCTTCGAGCACCCTGTGGCCTTGCCGAACAGCTCGGCCATCACCGCGTTCGCTGAGACTCCGCGCGCCAGCGCCTGCCCGTGCTCGCGGTAGGAGCCGATCACGTAATCGTCAACGCGCAGGGCGGCGAGCGACCCCACCGCCACCGCTTCCTGGCCGATGTACAGGTGGCAGAACCCGCCGATTTTGCCGAGGGCGTAGGCCTCGGCGGCCTTCTCCTCGAAGCGCCGGATCAGCAGCATCTGCCGCAGCATCCTCCGCTGCAGCTCGACCTGGGTCTGATCGCTCGCTGCCTGGGCCGTCGCGGTGACCATCGGCTCCCTCGGGCTTACACGGCTGCCGTCGCGCGCTCGACCTGCTCCCACGCGTGGTAGCTCGAGCGCACGAGCGGCCCGGACTCGACGTGACGGTACCCCATCTCGAGCCCGAGCTGCTTGAGCTCGGCGAACTCGTCCGGGGTGTAATAGCGCGCGATCGGGAGGTGCCGGCTGGAGGGGCGCAGGTACTGGCCCAGCGTGAGGATGTCCACGCCTTGCGCGCGGACGTCGCGCATCGCTCCGACCAGCTCGTCCCACTCTTCGCCCAGGCCGCACATGATCCCCGACTTGGTGAGCATCGCGGGGGCCGCCTGCTTCACCCGGCGCAGCAGCTCGAGCGCCCGTTGGTAGCGCCCGCCCGGCCGCGCCAGGCGGTACAACCGCTCGATCGTTTCGAGGTTGTGGTTCAGGATGTCGGGCTCCGCCTCGACCACGAGGCGCAGCGCCCGGTCGCTCCCCTTGAAGTCGGGAATCAGCACCTCGACGGACGTGCCCGGGGCGCGCTCCCGGATGGCGGCGATGCACGCGGCAAAGATCTCCGCGCCCCCGTTCGGCAGGTCGTCGCGGTCCACGCTCGTGATCACCACGTGCCTGAGCGCCATGTGCCGGACCGCCTCGGCGAGGCGCTCCGGCTCCGACTGGTCCAGCGGGGCCGGCGTGCCGTGGGCGACGGCGCAGTAGGCGCAGTTCCGCGTGCACACGTCCCCGAGAATCATGAAGGTCGCGGCCTGGTGCTCCCAGCACTCGCCGATGTTCGGGCAGTGGGCTTCCGCGCACACCGTGTGGAGCTTCAGGTCGCGCATGAGCTGCTTGAGTGCCAGGTAGTTGGGCCCCCCGGGGGCCGGTACCTTGAGCCACGCAGGCTTGCGCTCCGCGCCCGCGGGGCTCATCGGGGAGCCGCGGGGCGGGCGGGGAATGAGGGGGGTGATCTGAACCAGCGGAGCCGCCATGGCGTCCTGAAGATACTGGGGTGCGTGAAGATAGCGAGGCCGGGGAAGCCGCAACAGGTCAAAATTCAACTGCTCGGTTGATCCCGGTCTCCCTGCTGACCTTTCAAACGGCGCAGCTCCTCCTCCAGTTCCGCTGTCGTGGACAAGAGACCGTCGGCGATATCGGCGATCTCTTCCGCTTCTTTCCATTGCCGCTCGAGCTGTGCCACCTCGGCTTGCTCGTCCACGGCCATCTCCAGAGCCAGACGCCGCTCGGGCGCGAGGCTGCGCAGCGTGAGCTCGCGGCGGGCGACGTCTCGAATGAGCCGGTCCGGCCCGCCCGCGGCCTCCACCAACCGGGCCGCGTCTTCGGCGCGCCGCCGTCCCCCCCGGGTGAGGGCGAGGTACGTGAGCCCGAGCCGTAGCGCGGCCTGGGCGTCTACGCCGACCAGCATCGCGCCCTCGGAGCGGCAGTTGGGGCAGCTCAGGATCAGCGCCAGGTCGGCCCTGGTCTGCCGGACGACGCGCGCGTGGGCGACGTGCTTCGCCTGGAGATTCATCATGCTGCCGCAGCGCTCGCAGATCGGCGGCTCCGCGAGGCCGACGCGGCGCCGCCCCACGATGCCGGTGTACATGCTCCGGGCGATGTTCGGCATGTTCCACACGAACACGCCGACCGATCCGCCTGCGGCAACGTTGACGGCGACCGCGAGCCCCACGGTCGCGATCGTGAGCGGCACCACGAACTTGAGCTGCTCGCGTTGCCGCGCCTTGAGGCGCTCGCCGTAGCGCCAGGTCGCGAACTCGATGCGTGGCGGCTTCCCGACCCGGACGAAGTCGTATCCGCGCCAGCGGATCAGCGCGACCTGCTCGGTCGCGGCCGCGACCTGGCCCTCACGCGCCGCGGGGGCCAGGGCCTCGAGCCGCTCCAGGCGGTCGTCGAGCGGTGTGAGATTCCAGCGGGTGCACTTGGGGCAGATGACCCAGAGCCGGCCCTTCCATTCGTCGAACGCCAGCCGCCTGCCGACCCCGAGCCCCGATGGCCCGCCGTCGCCGTCGAGCTTGCCGCTGCAGAAGGCGCAGGTGCGATACATCAGCCGTAAGCCTCAAGCCGAAAGCCGCAAGCCCTAAGCAGCCGTACGCCGTAAGGTATAAGCCGCAAGTGGCCGTAACGAGATGATTCTTGCGGCTTGCGGCTTGCGGCTGGCGGCTTGCGACTGCTAGATGAGACGTTCCACACTCAACGCTCCAATATCCACGTCGGTCTCGGCCTTCGTCAGCAGGTCGGCGATGATCTCGCCGGTGAGGGCTGCGAGCAGGATGCCGTTGCGGCCGTGACCCGTGGCGTACCACAGGTGCTCCACGTCCGGGTCCGGGCCGACGATCGGCAGGCCGTCGGCGGAGACGGGACGGAGTCCTGCCCACATGCGGCGGACGGTCTGGTGCAGCAACGCAGGGAGGAGTCGCTCCGCTCCCCGGAAGATCTGAGCGAGGCCCTCGTTGGTGACGCGGCAGTCGAACCCCGCGTGCTCCATGGTGCTGCCGAGCAGCGCGTCGGCACCGCGCGCGAGCACGTAGCAGTGATCGTGATAGAGGATCGCCGTGGGAGTGCCGGCAGGCCACGGGGTCGCGGCCATCTGGCCGCGCACCGGCTCCACGAGGAGCGGCCGTGGGAGCCCGGCGATCTGCGACGACCAGACGCCCGCCGCGACGACGACGTGCTCGACCGGCGTCGCCCCTTGCGTCGTCACGACGCCGGTCACGCGACCGTTGGCCGTCTGCACGGCGGTGACCTGTTCGACGCGGAGCGTCGCACCGAGGCGTCGCGCGTCGGCCAGGCAGGCGCGGGTCAGGGCCTGTGGATCGACCGCTCCGTCCTCGGGCGCGAACAGCGCGCCCCGGCAGTCGCGGGCGGCTCCCGGCCAGCGTTCCCGCACCTCCGACTCGTCCAGCCAATCGCAGCGCAGCCCCGCCTGGCGCTGCCGGGCCACGTCCTCCTTCAGCCGGTCGGTGGCCGCCTCGTCGAACGCGACGGACGCGATCCCTGCGCGCCAGAAGCCGATGTCGATCCCGGTGGTTTCCCGGAGCTCGGGCGCGAGCGGCTCGTACAGGTCTCGCCCCCGCACCGAGAGGGCCAGGAGCGGCTCGTCGATGGGCTCGATCTGTGCGGCGAGCATCCCGGCCGAGGCGGGCGAGGCGGCAGCAGGGTCGGGGCCGGGCTCGAAGACGGCGACCTGGAGCCGCCGGCGGGCGGCGGCCCGGGCGCACGCGGCCCCAACGGCCCCGGCGCCGATGACGGCGATGTCAAAGACCGTCATGTGCTGGCGCCCGCCTGAAACCCGCTCTAAGATTCCGTCGTACGGCTCGCGCACCGAGCATCATGGAGGAGTGTCCCATGTTCCGCAGCATCATCGGTTTTGCCCTGTTCGCCGTGCTGGCGTGGATCGGTCTCAAGATCCTGTTCGGCATCTTCGGCAGCCTGATCGGCCTGGCGATGACCGTGCTGTATCTCGCCGCCATCGGCTTCTTCATCTATATCGCGCTACGGGTGATCAGCCCCCGCACCGCCGACAAGATCCGCGACATGATCAAGGGCCGGCCGGCGGACGCCTGAGTCCGGCCCTCACCCACTCAACCCGTCCCTCCAGGGTCACGCCGGCCGCTGCTCAGCGCGCATCGAGCCGCTCGATCACGGCCCAGCAGAGCAGCGGGATCAGGATCTCATGGTGGCCGGTGAGCTGGACTCCGCGCCCGCCGGCGAGCGTCGGCCGCTCGACGACGTTCATCCGCGGCCGGTAGTGGCGCTGCATGTCGCAGTCGCACGCGGTGAAGCCGGTCGGTCTCCCGTCGTTCAGGTTGCGCGCGATGGTGAGCGCTTTGAGGAACACCTCCGGCATCAGGACCGCGCTGCCGAGATTCAGGACGACGCCGCCGTCGTGCAGCGCCGGGAGCGACGCGGCAAGCCGCTTGAAGTCCCGCAGCGTCGTCGCGCCCAGGGCGGCGCCGTCCGCCGTCGGATGCTGGTGGATGATGTCGGCGCCGAGCGCGGCGTGGACCGTGACGGGGATCTCCCGCTCGGCCGCCGCCAGGAGCACGGAGGCGTCGGGGGCGGCGAGCTGGCCGCGGTGCTGCAGGGCCGCGGCGAGCGCTTCGCCCATCCCGCGCCCCGCCCGCGCACCCCCGGCGATCGCAGCGTTCATGTCACGCCCCGTCTCCTCCGCCATGCCGAACGTTCCGTCCGCGAGGCCCGCGGCCACGTCCTCGCTCGTGCCGCCGTAGGCGGCGAGCTCGAAGTCGTGGATCGCGGCGCTGCCGTTGAGTGCCAAGTGGGTGATCACGCCGCGCGTGACGAGCTCCCGGAGCAGCGGCCCGAGGCCCACCTTGATGACGTGCCCGCCGATCATCACCACGACCGCCCGGCGGCCCGTCGCGGCCGCCATCCGCTCGGCGACGTAGCGCAGGTCCTTCGCGGCCAAGCTGTCGGGGAGCGAGTTCCAGAAGGCGGCGAAGCTCTGATCGCGACCGGGCGGCTGCGCGAGGAGGGACGGGTCGACTTTGTTGGGGCGTTGCGTGATGGGGACGGTCTTGAGGCGGGAGAAGTCCGCCTCGGCGTAGTCGGTCATGGGCGCTCCGGACGCGGGTCCGATAGCTCCTTGAGCTTGAGCGTCACCTGGCCGAACGAGAACTTTGACTGCAGCGCCAGCATGACGCGCCGGCTGTCGTCGGAGAGCCACAGACGCGCGTCCGCTTTTTCGGCGAAGATGCCGCCGCCCCGCGGGATCTTCGGGCGGAGGACGATCGCGTTCCACTTCTTCCCCCCCACATTCACCCGCTCCCGCCCCAGCACCTCGACGATCACGGGGTTGCGCTCCGGCCGGAAGTAGCGCCGGTACTCGTACCGCTTGCCGATCTCGAGCGGCACCGTCCGGATCCAGTACAGGAACGCGGCGTCGTCGAGCGGGTCCGCGACCGTCGGGAGCGTCCCCTCCTGGCCCGTCTCCCGGTAAAAGCCCGAATCCGGGAAGATCTCGAACTTCCGCTCCCAGGACTTGCCCTTCTCCTCGGTCCGGTTCCAGTACCGGCGGGAGTGAAAGTCCTGACGCCCCACCCAGGACTCGAGCGTCTGGTCGATGTGGTACCAGAGGGCGCCGCCCTGGATGCGGAACACGAACCGGATGGTCTCGGTCCCGCGCACGGTGTCGATCCCCGCCACTTCCATCGTCGCGCCGCCCACGCTGAACGGGCCGAACCTGGCGGAGTAGACCAGCCGTTCCCCCACGGCGAAGGGCACGGCCGACGGCGGCGCCGGCGCGATAGCGCCGATCGGAACGACGGCGTTGCGCCGGCTGGAGTCGGTCGGGGTCGTGTCGCGCTGGGCGGTATCGGACTGGGCGCGGAGCACGCCCGCGAGCCCCAGCAGCGCCGCGGCCGACGTGCGCGCGGCGCGGATGATCGGCCGCGCCCGCCACGCGTCGAGCAGGCGCCGCCACGGCGGCACGCGCGACGGTCGCTGCACCAGATCGTACCGCGCCGGCGCCGGCAGCGCGTCCACGCGGCGTGCGTGCGGGGCGAGCCGCGCGAGCAGCTCGGCGTTGGCGCACCAGCCGTCGGTCACCAGCAGGGGCGGCACGTCGCCTCGCAAGGCCTGGCGGAGCACCATCAGCCGGAGCGCGATGAACCCCGACACCGTGTCCTTCACGCCCGGCACCGGGAGCAGCCGCGGCGTCCAGCGGCGCGCGAGACGCAGACCCCGCGAGGGCCGGCCGCGCGCCTCCAACAGCTCCGCCACCACCAGGTCGGCCCCGGACTCGAGCCGCTTCGTCATCTCCTCCATGGCATCCGGGCAATGGACGAAGTCCGCGTGCAGGGTGATGGCGCAGTCGCGCTTCGGCCGGTCGGTCCGCTGCAGCGCGAGTCGCAACAGCTCTTCCAGGCTCCTGGCGTACCCCTGCCGCTCCCGGTGGGTCACGATCGTGAGGGGCAGCACCTTGGCGTACGACGCGAGGACTTCCCCGGTGCCGTCGGTCGAGGCGTCGTCCAGCACGAGCAGCTGGTACTCGCGTGAGAAGGCGGTGAATACCTGCCGTACTTTCCACAGCACGAGACCGACCGTGCGGGCCTCGTCGCGCACGGGGACGCAGACGTAGATCATGGCTCTGCAATCTAGCGGCTCCTGCTCCGGTCGCACTAGACGAGTGAGCGATACACGTCCAGAACGCCGCGGGCCATGACGGCGGCGGTGAACCGCAGCGGCAGGGCGCAAGGGGAAGGGGACACCAGCGCGTCGACCACCCTGTGGGCCAGGGCGTCCGCGTCCCCGACCGGGACGAGCCACTGCGGCGGCACGATCTCGGGCAGCCCGCCCGCGCGGGTCGCGACCACGGGCCTGCCAAGCGCCAGCGCCCGGAGCACGACGCTGCCCAGGCCTTCCTCCTTCGACGACATCACGAACACGTCGGCCTCCCGAATCAGCGCGTCCGCTTCGGGAACGTACCCCAGCAGATGGACCCGGTCGCCGAGGCGGAGGCGCGTGATGAGGGCGGCGAGGGAAGCTCGGCGATCGCCCTCGCCCGCGATGGCCCACTGGAGGTCGGGGCGGATCGTGCGCGCCGCGGCCGCGGCCCGGATCAGGGTCCGCTGGTCCTTGTGGTCCACGAGCGCGGCCACGTTGACGGCGAGCGGCGTCTCTCGAGGCACGCCGAGGCGGGCCCGGATGTCGAGGGGCCGGGCCGCGGCGCGCCGGACCTCCTCGGGATCGACGCCCGACGGAACGACGCTGATCCCTTGGGCCGACAGCCCGTCCGTCACGAGCACGGCCTTGACCGCCTCCGAGATGGCGATCACGCGATCGGCGCCGGCCCACGCGCTCCGCCGGCGGAGATGGAAGTCGACGCGGCGCGTGGCGACGAGCCGGGGGGGCTCGACGCTGCGCGCGCAGGCCCGGACCAGCCAGCGCGCCGCCAGGGCGACGGCGAGGGCGTGGCTGTTGTGGGCGTGCAGGATGTCGGGCCGGAACGCGAGCGTCCGGCCGAGGAGACGCCAGCCGGCGACGGGGTCCGGGCCGATCGTCCACGGCGCGCCGCACACGGTGGCGCCCTCGGCCGCGACGCGCCGCGCCAGCTCGCTGCCGCGCTTGGTGACCAGTCGCTGCTCCACGTCGGGCTCGCGCGCGAGGTCGCGGACGAGGAGGCGGACCTGGTCCTGGCCTCCGCGGTACTCGCGTCCGGAGTCCACGTGGAGGACGCGCACGACCCGCGTCAGCGCCGTGCCAACGGAGTGAGCCTCAGCCGGCGGGTCGGTTCGCGGCGCGACCGAGCGCGGCGCGCAGCTCGGCCAGCGTGAAAGGCTTGCGCAGGTAGAGGCGGCCGAGACCTTCGAGGAACTGGAGGGTGTCGCCGCGCACCGTGTCGCCCGTGGCGAAGATGATCCGCTCGGCGGCGCGGGGGTCCTGCCGGACGAGCTTCTGGTACATCTCCCGTCCGGAGAGGTGCGGCATGCGGAGGTCGCAGATGATGAGGTCGAAGGTGTCGGCGAGGGCCCGCTCCAGCGCGTAGGCGCCGTCGCTCGCCACCTCCACCGTGTGGCCCCAGCTCTCGAGGGTGGCGCGCATGTAGTACAGGATGTGCGGCTCGTCGTCCACCACGAGGATGCGGAGCGGCTTTCCGAGAGCGGCGGGGGCGGGGGCGGCCTCGGGGGGCGTGGCCTGCGACCCGCTCGGCAGCTCGATCGTGAACGTCGCACCCGAGCCCGGGCTCGTCTCCAGCGTGATGCGGCCGCCTTGCTCGTGCACGATCCCCTGGCAGATCGACAGGCCGAGCCCCGTGCCTTTGCCTTCGCCCTTGGTGGTGAAGAACGGCTCGAACACGCGCGCCGCGACGTCCTCGGACATGCCCGGCCCCGAGTCGGTGACGCTCACGGCGACGCCGTCCCGCGTCCGCTTCGCGGTGATCCAGATCCCGCCGCTCGACCCGTCGCTCGTGATCGCCTGGCTGGCGTTGCTGATGAGGTTCACGAACACCTGTTTGATCTGGTTGGCGTTCACCTCCACGTCCGGGAGGCCGGGCTCGACCGCGAGCGTCGCCTCGATCTTGGTCGCCATCAGCTGGTTGCGCAGCAGCGCCAGCGTCGACTCGAGGATCGGCTCGATGGGCTGGCGCTTGCGCTCCCCCTCCTGGCTGCGCGCGAACGACAGCAGGTTCTTCACGATCGTCGCCGCCCGCTCGGCCTCCTGGCGGATGACGTGGAGTGGCTCGACGAGCCGCGGGGGGAGCTCCTCCGCCTCGACGAGGAAGTCCGAGAACCCCACCACCGAGGCCAGGGGGTTGTTCAGGTCGTGTGCCACGCCGGCGATCAGCTGCCCGATCGCCGACATCTTCTCGGACTGTATCAACTGCTCCTGGAGCCGGCGCCGCTCCGTCTGGTCCTCGAACAGGAGCACCGCCGAGCCCGGGTCCGCCGCGGGGATCGCGGTGAAGAGCAGGATGCGCTCGCCGGCCCGGATCTCCATCGAGCTCGCGGTCGGCTCGGCGATGGCGCGGGCCACGGCGTCCGACCACGCCGGCGGCAGGAGCCCGAGCCAGGGGCGGCCGGGGATCGCCGTCACCGGCTGCTGCACCAGGTCGGCGAAGACGCGGTTGGCGCGGCGCACCACGCCGTGGGCGTCGACGATGCAGATGGCCTGCGTGATCGCGTCGACCGTCTTCTCCCATTCGCGCTTCGCCGTGGAGAGCAGCTCCACCAGCCGGGCGTTCTCGAGCGCGATGGCCGCCTGGGCCAGCACGGCCGTGACGAGCGCGATCTCCGGCTGGCCGAACGCGCCGGGACGGTCCGCCGCGAGCGACACCGCCCCCATGGTGCGGCCGGCCGCGACGAGCGGCGCGCCGATCCAGGCGCCGGGCGGCGGCTCGCTCAGCACGGCACCGTGCCGCCGGGCCTCTTCCCCGACGTCCTGCGGGAAAAGCAGCGGCCCGCGCCGCAGCGCGAGCTGCAGGAGGGGGTCGTCCGTGCGGGCGGGGACGGGGTTGGTGTCGTAGGTCACCGCGAGCCGGTTGGTTTCGGCATCTAGTAGGACTACGGACAGCCGGTCCGGATTCACGAGCTCGGTCAGCGTGGCCGTGATGAGGTCCACGACGGTCACCGGTCGGAAGGCGCCCGCGAGCTCCTGGGAGAGCGTCGTCAGCCGCGCGAGTAGATTAGAAGGAGGAGGGTTGGGCATGATCCTGGCCAATGTCCGCGGTCGCTTGCGAGCGCAGGATTTGCTGCTCGTGGCGCTCGCCCTGGCGCGCGGCGACGCCGACCGCCGCGAGGGCTACGAGCGCCTGCTGCTCGAGCACGGGCCCGACCGGCTGCTCGACGAGCCGGGCCTGCTCGAGGCCCTGCTGGCGCTGCGCACCCTTATCGTCCCGTCGCCCTCGCTGTTCAGCTACGTGGCGGTGCGGCACACCCTGCTCGCCGCCGGCGTGGATGACCGCGAGCTCGCCGACTATCTCGCCGCGCTGCTGCTCGGCTTCGCCGACCACGACCGGCACGTCCGCATCCGGCGCCACGACGACCAGACGTACCGCTACCTGGTCGACGTGGTCGGCGACTTGGCCGGGCTGGACGATGCCGGAGAGCGGGGATTCCTGCTGCGCGTGCATCTCGGAAACTACAGCCTCTGGCTCGCCGGCTTGTTCCCGGACTACATCGAGGCTCGCCGCAACCGCCGGGGCGGGCCGGACCTCCCCTATTACGACGAGCTCGGCCGTCAAGCGTATCAACTCGCCTCCGAGCACCGGCTCGCGGAGCACTTCGGCATCGCCGCCATCTACCGCGCCGCCGCCGAGCGGTTTCCCACGCTGCGCGTCGCCTTCAACCGCCTGAGCGACCGCGTGTTCTTCCCGAACGTCACCACGCCGGACAAAATACTCCGAAACCTCTGAACGGCCGTCTGCCGACGGGCGGACGGGCGGACAGCCGGACCGGCGGACGGTGACTGCATCCGCGGTCCACCCGTCCGGCCGTCCGCCTGTCCGCCAGACCGCCGTCATTCGTCCAGAAACCGCGTCGGCACCAGCGTCGCCGCCTGAACGAGCTCTTCGGCCGACTTCACAAAGCGCACGACGATCGCCAGCGAGCCCTTGAGGGTCAGCTTGCGCTGCATGATCCCGGCGATGGGGCCGAGCTGCTTGCGGATCACCTCTTTCCAGCGCGCGTAGTCGCCGCTGATCACGAACGGCGCCTGCTCGGCCTCGCCCTGCGACACCACGCTCGCGCCGCGGCACACGCCGCGGTCCAGGTCGAGCCAGATCCCCACGGGCTCGAGGATCCCGATCTCCGGCTGGCCGTTCACGACGAGCGCCACCGGGCCATGCGTCCACTCGGTGGAGGCGGCGCGGTACCCCGCGCTGGCGTTGATGGCGGCGCCGTAGGCGCGCACCCACTCGGCGGACGGGAAGGCGAGCGTCAGCGCATCCCCTCCGCGAAGCCGCGGAACACGGCGTCCTCGACGTCGTCCTCCGGATGCCACTGCACGGCGAGGGTCCACGGCTCGCCGCCGTCCTTGGGCTCCGCGCCCTCGATGACTCCGTCGGGCGCCCAGGCGGCGGCACGGAGGGTCGGCGCCAGGTCGCGGATCGCCTGGTGGTGCCGGCTGTTCACCGTCGCGTCACGCGCGTCGATGGCGCGGTGCAGCAGCGTACCGGACTCGACCCGTAGCGCGTGGCGAGAGCGCGGGTCGGCGTGGTCGATGCCGCTCGGGCGCTCGCTCGCCAGGTCCTGGTACAGGGTGCCGCCCAGAGCGACGTTCAGGATCTGGATCCCGCGGCAGATCGCGAGGATCGGCAGCCGCCGGGCGCGGGCGCCGGCGATGAGGGCGAGCTCCACCGCGTCCCGCGCCGCATCGATTTCCTCCAGCTTCGGGTGCGGGTGGGCGCCGTAGCGGCCCGGCTCGACGTCCTCGCCACCAGTGAGGACGAGTCCCTGGACCCGGTCGAGCGCCGCACAGGCCCGCTCCGGGTCGAGCAGCGGCGGCACCACGAGCGGCACCACCCCGACGCGGGCGAGCGCGCGGACGTAGGCGGTGTTGAGCGCAACCCGTTCGCGGCCGTCGTCGGTGCGGCGCGTGGCGGTGACGGCGACGACCTTGGTCATGCCGGCCGCTCCACCGGCGTCCCGAGCAGCGGGCAGCGAGGGTTGCTCACGCTCGGCCAGTCCACGCGCACGCCGTACAGCGGGATGCTGCGGTCGCCCCCGCCGACCTCGCCGAGCTGGGGATAGGTCGGCGGCGGACGCTGCGACTCGTAGATCAGCACGCCCTGGGCGCGCTGCGTGGAGTCGTCGACCACCAGCAGCCCGTAGCCGACGTCGGCGGGAGGGAAGCCCGCGCCCTGGTACGTCATGACGAGCCGGCGCTCGCGATAGCTCACGCGCACTTCGCTCTGCGGCTGGATGCTCTGAATGCTGATGACGCGGGCGGGTAGCCCCTCCGGGAGCCCGCGTGGCGCATCGGTCAGCACGAAGGGCAGCTTGGTGAGCTGCTGCTGGATGAGCGCGGGGCCCGCCACCTGCGCCAGGCCGCAGGTGGGGGAACGCGACCGGTCGCCTCCGCAGAAAGCGAGAGACGTCAAGAGAAAGGGCGTCACGCGGAACAGCGTCACGCGGAAGAGCGTCACACGGGAGAGCGTCGCGCGGGAAAGCCTCGCGCGGAACGGCATCGAGACGGCGCACGGAAGCACGGGACCAATCTAATACGTCCAGGTCAGGACGGCCGAGAGCGTCCGCACCGGCGCGAGCGTTCGAGGCACCTGGTTATAGATGTAGTTGAGCGCGTTGGTGACCAGGATCCGGAGCGAGACCGGACCATGGTCCAACCGGGCGTGCAGGTCGAACACGTTGGACCCGATCCGCGGATCGCTTCCGAAGAACTCGTCCAGCTCGATGCGTTCGATGCGGCTGGCGTGGCGGAACTCACCGCCCACCCCGAGGGATTTCCAGCCATAGTCAGCGCTCAACGTCAGGAGATGGCGCGGGCGAAAGGCCAGCACCTCGTCACGCGATAGGTCGCGTCCGTCAAGGAGCGTGTACGCGAGGGTCGTCGAGAGTCGCGTGGTGAAGGGGCTCGCGATCAGGGAGAAGTCGAGTCCCCGGAGCCGCGCGCGGGCCACGTTCTGAAGCTGGATCTGAGCGGTAGTGTCCCGAACGACGAACACGGGCTCGATCAAGTCGCGGGCCTCTGTCCAGAACAATGCGGCATCGAGCCGCGCCCAGGGCAGGGCGCTGGTGGCGTGTCCCAGCTCGAAGGACCAGGCCGTCTCGGGGCTGAGCGCAGGGTTAGGGATCACGTGGAAGCCGAACACGCGCGTGTTGACGAATCGCTCCGCCAGGGAAGGCGCCCGAAACCCGCGGCCTGCCGAAGCGCGCCACACGCCGGCCGTCGTTTCGAGCACGGCGCCCACGCGGGGGCTGACCACGGCGTCCAGGGCGCCTCCGTCGACGGCCATGTAGTCGATCCGCGCCCCGGTCGTCAGTCGAAGCTTGCCGACGCGCTGCTCGCTTTCGGCAAAGGCCCCGACCTCCCCCTGCGCATGAGTTCTCACGACGTTGCTCGCAGGGTTCGTATCGCCCGTAAAGATGTTGGTGCGAACGTCCGAGCGGACTCCCTCCACCCCCGCGGTCACTATGCGATCCGCGGCCGGCTGGACCACCGCGCGAAATTCAGCGCCAAGCCGGTTCGCCACGCCGAAGTCGTCCCGGTCCGGCTGAAAGTCGGTGAAATGGGTTCGCAGCCAGGAGCTGCGGGCCTGCCAGGCGAGGCGGACCCCGGAGGTGCGATTCACCGTTGCGGCGAGATACCCCTTGTCGGAGCGCGTGAACATGCCGCGCCCGGACCTGTCGCCCATGAACGGCTGGTAAGTCTGCCCGCGGTCATCGCACTGGCCCCGGATGCACCACAGAGCCGGTACGTCATACTGGTCACTCGCCCATGCGCCCGATGCGGCGACCCGCGTCGCTTGGGTCGGCCGCCACTCCGCCTTGCCCGCCGTCTCCCAGTGATCGCGCCGGTCCTGCTCGCGATAGCCGTCCGAGTGCCGGCCGCCCGCCGTGAGGCTGCCGCGGAGGGTCTCGCTCCCGTAGGACCCCGTGACGTCGAGGCCGCCGTGACCGCCGGTGCGGCCGCGGAACGCCCACACGTCGTGGGGCGGGTTCGCGTACAAGCCGCCCGTGGCGCGCACACGGGCGTGGAACCCGGCGGCAACCTCCCGGGTGATGACGTTGACGACGCCACCGAACGCGGCGGAACCGTAAAGCGACGAGCCCGCCCCTTTGACGATCTCGACGCGCTCGACGTCCTCGAGCGGAACGATGTCCCAGTTGATGCCGCCACGATCGCCCTGGTTTGCCGGAATGCCGTCCACCAGCAGCAGCACGCGGCTCCCGAGTCCCTGCACGTAGCCGCTCGAGCCGCGGATGTTCACCTGACCGTTCAGGAACTGCACGCCGGGCGCCTTGTCCACCGCTTCGTCCACGGTGCTCACCGCGCGGCGGGCGAGCTGCGTGTCCGTCACGACCGCGACGCTGGTGATGGCCTGATCGAGGAGCTGGGAGCGCTTCGCGGCAGTGACGACCGCCGGCTGCATGATCGCGGGCTGCGACCGGAGCACGAAGTCGGCCCGTGCGGAGTCGCCGGCGGCGACCTCGACGACCGCTCTTCCCGGCAGGTATCCGATGCGCCGCGCCCGCACTTCGGTCCTGCCGGTCGGCACCTCCGAGATGCGATAGCGCCCGCCGCTGTCCGCGAGCGCGGTGAGTCGCGCCTGTGCAATACCGACCGCCACGCCTTCGATCCCTCGGCCGGCCGTGTCCGTCACGGTCCCGTACACGACGCCGCCGCCTTGCGCCGCGAGTGTGCCCAACCCCGGAGAGAGCATCAGCGCGACGGCGAGACCGGGGCACTTCAAGGGCTAGCGGGGTGATGACGGAAAGTAGTCGGAGATGGAATGCATGTTCCCGAAGTCGATCCGGAAGTCGATCGCATCCGTACCCGTGCCGCTCACCCTCACGATCCCGGACCCGTGGGAGGTCGTGTCCCCCGCGTCGCGGTAGAAGCCGGCTTCGCGGAGCAGGGTATCGGCGTTCGTCGGCGTCAGCAGGCCGTCCTTCTGCCAGACCGCCAGGACCCATTCGTAGCGTCCATTCGGCAACGGCACGGTATAGAACTGCGATCCAACGAACGGGCGCGGCAGCGACTGTAACGGCGGGCGGGGGAGGAAGTTGTTGAGGAGCTCCGAGCGGCTCCGCGGGAAGGTCGGATAGGCGACGATGAACACACCGTCCGTGCTGTCCGGCGTGGGGCCCTGGAATGTCACCGTGCCGCAGATTCCCACGAAATCCTTGGGGCAGCTCGTCGGCACCGGCGCCGGCTCCAGGCCTCCGTTGCAGGCCAAGGCGGCCGCGCAGGCGAGGCCCGCGGCGCCCCCGTGGAGGGTGTGCATGGGTCCTGAATCTGGATCGTCCCGCGGCGCCGTCAACTTGACCACCGTTTCGGCGTGGAATACGTTAATCGCGCCATGCCCATCTACGAGTACCAGTGCACGAAGTGCCACAGGCGCTTCAATCAGCAAGAGGGGATCGAGGAGCACGCTCGCAAGCGGCCCACCTGCCCGAAGTGCAAGTCGCGCTCGGTGGTGCAGGTGTTCGCGCCGTTCTTTGCGAAGACGGTTCGGAAGAGCTAGCGCTCCTTGTTCGAACGCCTGCGGGACGCATTGCGCGCCGCGCTCGACACCGCGACGCCGGGGGATTTGCGCGACCTGGTGCGGCAGATGCGCGAGGCGGTGGTGGAGGCGAAGCTGTCCCTGCAAGAGACCCGCCACGCGGTGGCCCGCACGGAAGGCGAGCTGGCGGTCGAGCGGCAGCGGCTCGCCGACGCCGAGCGGCGCGGCCGGCTCGCGGCGGAGATCCAGGATCGCGAGACGGTGGAGGTAGCGCGCCGCTTCGCGGCGAAGCACCGGGAGCGGCTGGGCGTGCTGGAGAAGAAGCTTGCCGCGCTGACGGACGAGCTGGCGCTGTACACGTGCGAGCTGGCCGAGATGCAGGCGCAGCTCACCCGCGCCGAGCGGGAGCGCCCGCTCACCGAGGCGGAGCGCACGGCGGAGCGCGCCTGGCGCGACCTGCAGCAGGCGGGGGGCGCGCGCCCCGGGACGGACGTGAAGGACGAGCTGCTCCAGGCGGAGATGGACCGGGCGGCCCGCGAGGCCGCGGCGGACCGCCAGCTCGAGGAGCTGAAGAAAAAGATGAAGAAGGACTGAGCCCCCGCCCCCTCCCCCTCCCCCGACCGACGGAGGCTGGCATGGACATCAAGCGCGACCGCATGGTCTCTCTCGGCTACGGCAAGTACTGGCGCTCGGACGCCATCGTCGGCCTGATGCCGATCGAGGAGGACCGAGGTCCGCGGCGCCGGACCAGCGTGTTCGTCGAAGCGCGCGCGGAGCCGATCATCGCCTCGCGCGCCGAGCACAGCATCCTCGAAGACATGAGCGCGACGGACGAGGGCTTCCAGGCGCAGGCGCTGCGCGAGGCGATCGCCGAGCTGCTGGCGGCGTTCCACGAGCTGTCTCCCGTGCTGCGCCGCGCGCTCCTGAACGAGCACGACTTCGACGTGGAGCAGTGGGAGCACCGGCTGGGGGCGCTCCTCTTGGCGCCGGGCGGGCCGGAGTCGGCGGACCAGAACGAGCTGTTCGACTGATGGCCGCGCCCCGCGCCGCCCCTCTCGCGTCCGACGCCGGCTGGTTCGGGCATCCGCGTGGACTGTCCACGCTCTTCTTCACGGAGATGTGGGAACGGTTCAGCTACTACGGGATGCGGGGCTTCCTGATCCTCTACATGGTCAAGGCGCTCGGCTTCACCGACCAGCACGCGGGAGCGGTCTACGGCAACTACGTCAGCAGCGTGTGGCTGGCCGCGATCGCCGGTGGCGTCGTGGCCGACCGCTGGCTGGGGCAGTACCGCAGCGTGCTGTTCGGCGGGATCATCATCGCGCTCGGGCACTTCACGCTCGCCTTCCACCCCCTGTCTTTCTTCTACGCCGGCCTGTCGCTCATCGTCATCGGGACGGGATTGCTGAAGCCCAATGCGTCCACCCTCGTCGGGTCGCTGTACGAGCAGGCGGATGAGCGGCGTGACGCCGGGTTCTCGATCTTTTACATGGGCATCAACATCGGGGCGCTGTTCGGGCCGATCGTCGCCGGGAGGATCGCGGAGGGGATCGATTGGCACCTGGGGTTCGCGTGCGCCGGCGTAGGCATGACGCTGGGATTGATCCAGTACGTCGTCGGCCGAAAGCGCCTCCAGCCGGCCCTGGACCGCCTGGCCGCGCGCCCGAAGCCGGCGGCAGCCGCCATGTCGCACGCGAGCGGCGGGTTCACGCGCGAGGACTGGAAGCGCATGGCCGCCGTCGTGGTGTTTTTCCTGTTTGCGTCACTGTTCTGGGGTGCCTACGAACAGGCCGGATCCACCCTCACGCTGTTCGCGGATCGGTACGTGCGGCTCGACCTGCTGGGGATCAAGCTGTACGCTTCGTGGTTCGTGGCGATCCAGGCTGGATTCGTGATCCTGTTGTCTCCCGCGTTCGCGTGGCTGTGGCTCAAGTTGGGGTCGCGGCAGCCCTCGAGTCCGGCAAAGTTTGCCTTGGCCCTGCTGTTCATGGGGCTGGCCTTCGTCCTGTTGGTCCCGGCGGGGGCGATGGCACAGAGCGGGGTCAAGGTGACCCCGCTGTGGCTCGTGGGCGTGTATTTCATCGAGGAGCTCGGGGAGGTATGCCTCTACCCCGTTGGGCTGTCGGCGGTCACGAAGCTCGCGCCGGCCCGGATCGTGGGGCTCATGATGGGCGTGTTCTTCCTCTCGAACGCCCTGGGCAACAAGCTCGCCGGGTGGTCGGCGGGCTTCATCAGCACGACGCCGCTCCCCACGCTGTTCGGGGTCACCGCGGCCGTGACGCTTGCGGCGGCGCTCGTGATGTTCCTCCTGATCAAGCCGGTCCGCAACCTGATGGGCGGGGTGCATTAAGAGGGGAGCGCGGGCCTCTACCGCGCCGCCGCACTCTTCTACCATCGTCGGGTACCATCGTCGGGCAACCGGCCTCGGCAGCGAATTCGTGCACGAAAATCGAACGCGCCGAAGCGTTTCTCCTGTCGTACCCCAAGGCGGGACCTCCGCTCGCGGGCAAACGCGTTCTTGCGTACGACGGCCAGATCGATGTCCGCCTCCGGCACCACGTCCTCCTTCACCAACGCGTGGAGCAGCACCGCCACCACACGCCCGTGGATCGAGTAGAGAATGCGATAGTTGACGTGCCCAAGCCGCGCTCGCAGCTCATGAATGCCATCCCGTAGGATGAGCCACCGCTCGGTCTTGGTCACGCTGTGGCCAGCTCCCGCAGCCGCTCCACCAGCTTCACCATCGCCCACGTGTCGCGCTCGCAATAGTTGAGCAGGTCCTGGCGCACGCGATCGCGCTCGTGCCGCGGGATCTTGTCCGCCACGAACAGCAGCCGGGCGATTTCCACGCTCGCGACCCGGCCGTCCACGATGACCAGATCGTCGTAGGTCAGCTCGGGCACGAGCGGCGTGAGGATGTCCTTTAGACCGAAGCTCCCCCTGAAATCAGGGTGGTACACGCAGTTCTTCACCACGGGGTGCAGATCGATGAGCTTGGCCTCGAGCGCGGCGAGCTCGCTGGCGAGCTCGGGCACCGCGCGTTGCAGCTCGCGGATGCGGGTCTTCTCGAACGACGTGTACATCACCACGCGCTCGGCGTTGGCGGTGGCGCGGACCATCGCGGCGGCGAGCGGGGGCCGCGCGTCTTCCGGTCCCTCCGCCAGGAAGGCGGCGTGGGTGTAGCTGCCGTCCGGCTGCCGCTCATGGTAGCTGAACTGGGCGGCGGCCTGCTGCCAGGGAGCCATGCCGGGCCAGACGGGGATCGCGCGGATGATCGTCTCGAAGTCGAGGAAGCCCAATCGGGGGGACGCAAAGGGCTCTAACTCACGGGCAAGCGTGGGCTCGACGATCACGCGGTTCTTGGCCATCGCCTTGAGCTGACGCTTCTGAGTAAAGGTGAGCTTCTCGGTCGGCGGTAGATCAGTGATGGCCGTGATGCCGCGCGCCAGGTACGCGACGGTCTTTTTCGGCCCGACGCCGGCAAGGTTCCCGATATGCTCCGGTCCGTGCGGCCAGCAGCGGCCGATGAACGGGCACTCGCGCGGCTCGAAGCACTGTGCTCCGATCGGGGCGTCGGGGAGCGGGCCCGCGAGCATCGCCCGCTGGCGCGCGATCTCGTCCGGGACCTGGGGGAGGAAGGCGGTGACGGGGCCGGTGACGTCGGTTCGGGCGAAGAGATCGCCCGCGTCGGGGTGCCGGAACTCCTTGTTCAAGTGCAACACTTCGGCGGCGGTGATCTTCACGCCGCAGGCCGCGGCGACGCGGGCCTGCACGGCGACGTCCGGGATGTGCTCGTCCTTCTGCGACGTGGACGACTTCACCTCGGTGAGACGATACCCGTCGTTCTGTTTCTCGAGGACGTCGATCGCGACGAAGGTGTTGTCGGCGATGAACGTCGCTTCGAACACGGCCGGCGCGCCCTCGTCGAGGGCTTTTCTCGTGGCGGCGACCCGCTCGGCACCGGCGTCGTGCGGCAGGTCGATCAGCACGCCCCCCGGATACCGCGCCCGGGCCGCTTCGCCTACCTGGCGGCCCTGGTCGAACAGGTCCTGGAGCACCTTGTCGGGCTGGAGCTCGGTGGCGTTCGGCTCGTGCACGGTCCACCAGAGCAGCTTGTGGCACTGACAACCGGCGACAAAGCGGGATTTGGAGAGACGGGCGGCCTTCGTCGTCATGGCGCGAAGGGTAGCGACGGGATGTGACGGCCGCTACGGCTCGTCGCCCAAACCCTGAGTGGACCTGAACCACTGACCTCACGCCTCACTCATGAGCTCTGCCACCCTACTGGCGAGCCGCAGCCGTCGCCGCGCCCCCCAACCGCCGCTCGAAGAACTCAGCCGCCGCCTGATACGCCGCGAGCCAGTGCGCGTGCGTGAGGAAGTCGTGGATGTCGTCCGGAAAAACCAGCTGCTCGACCTCCACCCCCTGCTCGCGCAGCGCCGCCGCGAGCTGCACGCTCTGGCTGAACTGCACGTTGCGGTCGTCGTCGCCGTGGATCAGCAGCACGGGTGACCGCCAGTCTTTGACGTAGGCGATCGGCGACGACTCGTGCGCGAGCTTCGCCGCCTCCGCCTGCTTCGCCGGGTCGTACGTGGGGATCCAGTTCTGGATCTCGACGTTCCAGTCGTGCACGCCGTGCAGGTCCACGCCCGCCGCGAACCGCTCGGAAGCGCGCGCGAGCCCCATGGCGGTGAGGAACCCGCCGTACGACCCGCCCCACAACCCGATGCGCTTCGGGTCCACGTCGGGCCGGCCCTGCAGGTAGGCCCCGGCGCCGAGCACGTCGTTGAACTCGCTCGCGCCCTGCGCCCCGTAGCGCAGGGCCTCGCGGAACTCCATCCCGTAGCCGATCCCGCTGCGGTAGTTCACCGACAGGACGACGTAGCCGCGGCTCGCGAGGTATTGATTCAGCGCGTACGCGTTCCGGTAGTAGTAGAGGTAGTGCCAGCCGACGAGCATCTGGCGGCGCGAGCCGCCATGAAAGAAGATCACCGCAGGACGCCGCTCTCCGGGCTTCAGGCTCCTCCCGAGGAACAGCTGGCCGGGGATCGGCACTCCGTCCGCAGCGGGGAGGCGCACCGGCTGCGGGTCCACGAGCGCCGCCTCGGGGAAGTCGGCCGGGATCGCGCCGGCCGCGAGGTCGCGGGCGGGCCCGGAGCCGGCGAGGATCGCCGGACGTGGGTGCCGCCTGGCGTCCGCGCGCAGGAACGCGACGCCCGTGCCGTCGCTCGTGACCGCAGGGGACCACTCGATCCCGGTCCCGCTGGTGACGGCGGCGGGCGCTCCGCCCGCCACGCCGACCTTCCAGACGTGCCGCCGGTCGATGTCGTCCTGGTTCGAGCTGTAGACCACCGTGGCGCGGTCGGGGCTCACCGTCACATGCTCCACCTCGAACGCGCCGGGAGTGAGCAGCGTCGCGCGTCCGCCCTGGACGGGCACGGCGTACAGGTGCGTCCAGCCGTCCTTCTCCCAGGGGAACACGAGCCGATCCCCGGCCGCCCAGACCAACTGGCTCGGGGCGACGACTTCACGGAACGCGGAGCCCCGGCCGGTGTCCGCGACCCACACCTGGCGGCCGGCGCCGGTCGCGACGTCCACCACCCGAATCGACCACGGCTGCCCGCTGCGCCGGGGCGTGAACGGCAGGCGGCCCACGCTCGCCGGAATCCGAAGGAAGGCGAGCCGCCGGCCGTCCGGGGACCAGGCGGGCTCGGCATCGGCGTCGACGCTCGGGTCGAGGAAGCGCAGCGACTGCGCGCCGAGGTCGTAGAGGGCGATGAACGCGTGGTCTCCGCGAGCGCTCACGAACGCGAGCTTCGATCCGTCGGGTGACCAGCGGAGCGTGCGGGCGCGGCCGCGCGCCTGCACGAGCTGCGCGGCGGCCGCGGTGTCCCTGAGCGAAGCCCCCCACACCTGGCCCCGCCTGATGAACGCGATGCGATCGCCCTGGGGCGAGACCCCCGGGGAGTTCCCCTCGCCGATGCGCCGCGGCGCGCCGCCCGCGACCGGCACGACCCACACCGCCTGCTGGACGCCCGCCACGAGGCTCTGAGGGTTTGGATATTCGCCGTCGTCGCTCAGGCCGCCGCCCCGCACGTACACGATGGCGCGAGCGTCCGGAGTCCACTGCAGCTCGCCGATTTCCTGGCCGTCGTCGCCGGCGTAGCTCGTGACGGGCTTGCCCTGGTAATCGGCGGGCGCGGCCGCCCAGACGTTACGGGTGCCGCGCGCGTTGAAGACCCAGGCGACCGCGCCACCGGCCGGCGCCGCGACCAGCTCGTCCGGGAACGGCGCGCTCATGACCTGCTCGAGGGTGAAGGGCTGCTGCTGGGCATGTCCAACCGGCGGGAGCACCAGGGTGACCGCTGCGGCGCAGGCGGCGAGGCGAAGGGGTCGGGTCATGATGAAAAGGTACCGTCCACCGGGGGCGGGCGCCCGGGGTGAGTCCGCGACGTCAGTTGAACCGCGTGGTCCGCCACAACAGGAATCCGCTGCCGCCGAGCAGCGCGAGCGTGGCGAGGACCAGGGCGGCGAGCGGCGCCCCGGCGAGCGTCAGCTCGGGGACGCGCGCGACCAGGGCGGCGGCGACGAA
>WNFU01004465.1_pt1 | contig 36559 bp, 35 predicted proteins | sample 5400121 | NCBI WGS metagenome assembly WNFU01 (sample SAMN13153360, study PRJNA577476) | soil metagenome | isolation source: 100 cm soil or saprolite under grassland replicate 1 | place: USA:California | collected 2016-06-15
ACCGCGAGTGGGACCTGATCCCACCCCACCGGCCCGAAACCGACGCCCGCGACGATCGCGCACCGCCGGCGACCGTGTGAGGCACCGCGAGGTCGGAGGCTCGCTGGGAACGCGGAACGCGGAACGCCGCCGCGCGACCGCGGTGCAGCGGATCCGGCTTGGCGTCACCCGAGCTTGGTGAGTGAGCGGCGGATGCCGCGCACGGCCTGGTTGATGCGGTGCTCGTTCTCGACGAGGGCGAACCGTACGAACCCCTCACCCCCGGGTCCGAAGCCCATGCCGGGCGCGACTGCGACCTTCGCGTCGCGCACGAGGAGCTTGGAGAACTCGAGGCTGCCGAGCTCCTCGTACGGCTCGGGGATCGGTGCCCACACGAACATCGTCCCTTGGGGATGCTCGAGCGGCCAGCCGGCCCGGTTGAGCCCGTCGACGAGCACGTCGCGCCGGCCGCGGTAGATCGTGTTCACCTCGACGGGGTAGTCGGGCGCCTCGTTCATCGCGACAATCGACGCGATCTGGATCGGTTGGAACGTGCCGTAGTCGAGGTAACTCTTCAGCTTCGCGAGCGCGGCGACGACATCCGCGTTGCCGAGCACGAAGCCCATGCGCCAGCCCGCCATCGAGAACGACTTCGTCAGCGTGTAGAGCTCGATTGCGACGTCGTGCGCGCCTGGCACCTGGAGGATCGACGGCGGTTGGTACCCGTCGAAGCCGAGATCCGCGTACGCGAAGTCGTGGACCAGCAGCACGTCGTGCTCGCGCGCGAACGCGACCATCCGCGTCATGAAGTCGAGGTCGACGCAGGCCGTGGTCGGGTTGTGCGGGAACGACAGCACGATCACTCGGGGGCGCGGCCAGGAGTCCTCCCAGGCCTCGAGCAGGTTCGCGAAGAAGTCCTGGTCGGGGCCGAGCCGCACGTGACGAACCTCGGCGCCGGCGAGGATCGGTCCCCAGATGTGGATGGGGTACGAAGGGCTCGGCACCAGCGCGGCATCACCCGGCCCGAGGAGCACCCACATCAGGTGGGAGAAGCCCTCCTTCGCACCGATCGAGGTGCACGCCTGGGTGTCGGGATCGAGCTCGACGCCGAAGCGCCGGCGGTACAGCTCGGTGATCGCGAGCCGGATCTTGGGGATGCCTCGACTCGCCGAGTACCGGTGGTTGCGCGGGTTGTGCACGGCCTCGCACAGCTTGTCGACCGCCACATCCGGAGACGGGATGTCGGGGTTTCCGAAGCCGAGGTCGATCACGTCTTCACCTGCGCGCCGCGCGTCGACCTTCAGTGAGTCGATCGCGGCGAAGACGTACGGTGGGAGCGCGTTGATCCGGCGGAACTCCACCCGCGTCACGGTACCAGCCGCCCTCAGAGCGGTTGGGTCGACTGGTCGTCCTTCGGGAGCAGCGGCGGCGGAAGCCGCTTGCTCGTCGGGATCACGATGTCGTAATGGCCCGTGCGCACCTTGCGCATCGGGATGCCGGCCGCGTCGTTGAGCTCGATCCACCGGTCGGCGTCGGGTGTGCCCGCCACGTAGACCCACGCGGGCTTCGCGCTCTGCTTCACGTGCCGGAGATAGGGCGGGTACGGGATACCGAAGTCGTCGGGGATCGCGATGATGCGCTCGTCGGTCTCGAACGTCAGCCGGTACGCCACCCAGTGACTCGCGTACACCGAGTCGACACCGAGACGGTCGAGGCGGGCGATCAGTGGCTCGGTCGGATACGCGCCGCCGATGGTGTCCGCCTGCTCATCGAGCTTCACGAACCCGTATACCGACGACGCGAGCATCCCGGTGGCGAGCAACGCGATCACCCCGACACGGCGGGCGACGGTTGCGAGGACGAGCGGCAAGATCGGTGCCAGGAAGAACAGGTACCGACCGTTGCCGATGAAGCGGCCGAACGCCAGCTTCGACCCGAACGGCACGAGCGCGAAGAGAAACGGATACGCGAGCAACGCCAGCGCCGGCCACGACCATCCGGCGCGGATCGCGAGCACGAGCGCGAGCACAAGTACGACGAGCACGGCGCCGTACAGCACGCTGTGCCCGGTGTCGATCACCCAGTCACCGATGAACGGTGTGCGCAGACCCAGCGCCGTCGGAAGCCCGTACACGAAGAAGTAGTGGAGATGATCGAGGTACCCGCCCTCGTTGAGCTCGGGCTGATGCGGGAACGAGGCGAAGTCGTGGATCAGGTTGAAGATGATCCACGGTGCCGCGCCGGCGGTCGCCCAGGGGATCGCGACGAGCGCGCGTGGGACGAGCTCCCGAACCCGCCGGCCGTTGTCCCGTAGGAGCAACCAGGCAAGCGTCGGGACGACGAAGTACATGATGTTCGGGGACTCCCACCAGCCAAGACCGGCACAGAGCCCCGCAAGCGACCAGTCGCGGTACCCCGTGCGCTCCTCGACCGCACGCTGCGCGCACACCACGACGCAGAGTCCGAGGACGAGGGTCACGACGTAGAACGACTGAGGCCGAGTACCGAACCAGACGAAGAGCGCCGGCCACAACCAGAATGCGAAAGCGGCGAATGCCGCCTGCGTTGCCGTCAGGAAACGCGTCCCGATGCGCCACACGAGCACCGCCGCCACGGCGTCGAGGAGCAGCATGACGATCCCGAGCGCCGCTCGGTTCGTGCCGAAGATCGCCTCGCTGATCGCGAACGGCAACGCGATCAAACCACCCCCGTAGTCTTGGCCCCAGTGGAAGATCCGCACGTCGCCGCGGAGCAGCCACTTCCCCATGAGCGCGGGGATGGCTTCGTCGGAGTCGATGACACCGAGCCTTCCGGCGACGAGCCAGATCCGAACCCCGAGACCGGCGAGCGCGGCGGCCGTGCACACCGCGACCGCCGGTCGCGCGCGCACCCGCAGCGGCGCGCGACGCGCGTCAGCAGTACGCGGAACGGGCGGCGCGATGGTCACAGCCCATTCTGGCCCGTCGACGCGCGACGCGCCCTGTGGGTGGTCGTGGGCGCGGCCTTCGGCGTGCTGCTCTACGAGAACCGCAATCAGTGGTTCGGCGGCGACGAGTGGAACATCATCACCGATCGTGGGCTGACCGCAGGGCCGGGGCACGACGGGCTCCTCGAGCCGCACTTCGAGCACTGGTCGACGCTTCCCATCGCGGTCTACCGGCTCTTGTTCGCCGTGTTCGGTCTCCACTCGTACTGGCCCTATGTCGTCGTGCTCGTCGTCGTGCACATCGCCATCGTCGTGTTGCTGTGGCATGTCATGGTGCGCGCCGGCGTCGACCCTTGGGTCGCGACAGCCGGCGCCGCGGTCTTCGCGGTCCTCGGGACCGGATTCGAGAACCTGACCGGGGCGTGGCAGGCGCAGCTGATCGCGCCCCTCGCGCTCGGCTTGGGCGCAGTGCTCCTGCTCCCGACCAGCGGGCGGTTCGCCCGCCGAGACGTCCTCGCGTCGGCGCTGCTCCTGCTGGCCGTGATGTGCTCCGGTGTCGCGCTCGCGATGCTCGTCGTGGTCGCGCTGGTTCAGCTCGCACGCCGAGGCTTGCGCGTCGCAGTGGCCACCGTCGCCGTTCCGGTGGCTGCGTACGTCGCCTGGTACCTCGCGTACGGCCGCTACGGCCGTGCCGTGACCAACGGGTCGCTGTCCGACGTCCCGGACTTCGTCTGGCGGGGCACGACGCGCGCGCTCGGCGACGTCGCACGCGTCGAGGTGCTCGGCCCGATCGTGGTCCTCGCGGTCATGGCGTGGCTGGCCGTGCGCCTGGTCCGCGCGCCGCGCGATCCGCGGCTGGTCGTGCCGTTCGCGCTGGCCGTCGGCGGCGTCGCGTTCCTCGCCAGCACCGGCTTCCGGCGCGCGAGCCTCTTCATGTCCGACCCGGCGGCGTCACGCTACGCGTACGTCACCGTCGCGTTCCTGCTGCCGCTCGTCGCGCTGGCGGCCCAGGGTGTCCTCAGCGGGCATCTCCTGCGGCGTGTCGTGCTGGTGGGCGTGACGGTGACGCTGCTGATCGTGCAGATCGCAGAGCTCGACCGCGAGGCGTCGTCGCACGCCGTGGGCGAGCAGGCCGACCGGGGTGCGGTCCTCGCGACCGCACAGCTGGCACGCGAGCAACGGAGGTTCCTGCTCCGGCGGCCGCTCTACGCGTACGAGCCCCAAGTCACGGTCGACGAGATCGTCTCGATGGACCGCGACGGCAAGCTGCCGAGCCTGCACGACGCGACCGAGCGTGACCGGCTCACGGTGCTCGCGCGGCTCGACCTGGTCGTCGGCCCCGGTGCCGCGATCTCGGGGAGCGAGCCACCGGTCGTCGTCTCCAAGCGGCACGTCGCGATCGAGCCTGATTCGTCCGGCTGCGCGCGTGTTCGCGCCCGCGGCCGGACGCCGGAGGTGGTCCTTCACCTCGACGCGCCCACCGTCTTCGCGGTCAGGGGTGCAGGACCGATCGTGCTGCACCTGCGCGACACGCAGCGCAGGATCGACGGTGAGCCGGTGACCTTCTACCTGCAGCCCGGCCGCGACGACCTGGTGAGCGTCGGTTCCGCCGACGATGCCGTCGTCGTCGTGTGGTTCCCGCATGGCGGCGCATCACAGCGTGGGCGCATCGACCGAATGTGCGACATCGACGCCCTCTCGGAGCAGCCGAGCGTCCGGTGAGCGCGACCGACATCTAGGATCCGCGTCGCCCTGCTCCCGGGAACGAGGAACGCAATGGCCGAGACCCTGTCGATCTCCACCGACGACTGCATCATCGAGCGCGACGGACCCGTGGTGACGTTCACGATGAACCGCCCCGAGAAGAAGAACGCGCTCAGCCCCACCATGCTCGTCGGTCTCGCTGACGGGTACCGGTACGTCGACGAGAACGACGAGGTGCGGGTCGCGATCCTCACCGGTGCCGGTGGCACGTTCTCGTCCGGGATGGATCTCGTCGCGGTCAACCAGCCGCGCAGCGAGTACGTCGAGCGTCGGATGCAGGAAGAGCCCAACCTGCACTGGAGAGCACTGTTGCGTGACTACCGGCTGACGAAGCCGCTGATCGCGGCGGTCGAGGGTTACGCGGTTGCCGGCGGCACCGAGATGCTCCAGGGCACCGACATCCGCATCGCGGGCGATGGCGCGGTCTTCGGCGTCTGGGAGGCACGGCGCGGCCTCTTCCCGCTCGGCGGTTCGGCGTGCCGGCTGCCGAGGCAGATCCCGTACACGGTCGCGATGGACATCCTCCTCAGCGCTCGCGCGGTGACCGCGCTCGAGGCGCAGCAGATCGGACTCATCGGGCGGGTGGTGCCGGATGGGCAGGCACTGCCCGTCGCGCGTGCCGTAGCCGAGCAGGTTGCCGAGTGCGGGCCGCTCTCGACCAGAGCGATCCTGAAGGCGTGGCGTGAGACCGAGCACATGACGGATTACGACGCGATGCAGCACCAGGACAAGATCGGATGGGACGTCTTCGCGAGCGAGGACGCGAAAGAGGGGCCGTGCGCGTTCGCGGAGAAGCGCAAACCCGTCTTCAAGGGCCGCTAGTGCCCGACGCAGCCGGCGACTTCGCATCGCCGGCTCGCACCCACCTCGCCGCCACAACACGCGCGCTCGTCGACGCGGTGCTCGCGACGCATGGGGCCTCTGAGGAGGAGCTCGAACGAGCGGCCGCCGACGTCGAGCGCGTGCTCGAGGGCTTGGCGCCGCGGCGGGCAGCCACCCGTCGATCCGAGCGCACGCCTGCCGACTACCTGCCGCGGAGCCCGGTCGTCGGCCGTGTCAGCCCGCTGGCGCCGCCGCTCGAGCACGAGGTGCGAGACGGCGGCGTCCACGCCCGCGGTGTATTCGGTGCGGCGTACGAGGGGCCGCCCGGGTACGTGCACGGAGGGTGGATCGCGCTCGCGTTCGACGAGGTGCTCGGCATGGCGAACGTCGCCGCCGGGCACCGGGGCGCGATGACCGCCCGGCTCACGGTCCGCTACCGGCGGCCCACGCCGTTGCACACCGAGCTCAGATTCGAGAGCCGCGTCCGTCGCGTCGACGGCCGGAGGCTCGTGACGCTCGGCGCGCTGCACGCCGGGCCCGCGGTCACCGCCGAGGCCGAAGGCCTGTTCGTGACCATCGACGCCGATCAGGCGCTCGAGTACTTCGGTGAGCGGCAGGCCACACCCGAACCGGTCGACCCGCTGCCCTGAGACGCTCAGGCGCAGACCCGGCTCCGGACCTCTTCGCCGAGCAGCGTCGCGTTCGCCGCGTCGCTCGAGTCGATCGGTGCGACGACGACCCAGCCCGCGCCCGCGTCCCGGTACCGGCGCAGCGCGTCTGCCACCCGCTGCGGGCCGCCGACGAGCACGTCCTCACGGGCCCCGAGGCGTGCCGCCTTCTCGCGCGCGGCGTCATCGTCGACACCGACGACGACCAGCCCACCCCAGGAACAGGTGAACGGATCGCGCTTCGCCGCGCGACGGAGCTCCTCTACCTCCCGGCCGAACGTCTCGACGGGTGTCCCCCAGGCGTTCCAACCGTCGGCCTCCTCCGCCGCGACCGCGCGCACCGAGGGCGCCTGGCCGCCCACCCAGACGGGGAAGCCGCGATCACGCGCGGTGACGACCGCGGCGCGCAGACGCCTGACTCGTTCCTCGATCGTGCCGAAGCCGAGTCCGAAGGTCTCGTTCTCCTCGCGGCTCTCGGCATCGCCCGCGCCGATCGCAGCGACGACACGTCCGCCCGAGATCCGCTGCGCGGTCTCCAGCGAACACGCGAGCGTCGCGACCGGGCGCGTCCACGCCCGTGCGACGAGGACTCCGACGGAGACGCGTGACGTCGAGCCGGCGACGGCACCGAGCAGGCCGGTGCTCTCGAGTGCCGGGCGGCGCGCGCCGTCGCGGCCGCGTCTGAAGAGATGGTCGTAGACGAAGACGCCGTCGAGCCCGGCGTGCTCGGCGGCGCTGGCCACGCCCAGCGGCACCGCCGGATCGGCGACGAAGGACGGCAACGTCAGGCCGAGCTTCACTCCATGAGTTCCCGAGCAAGAGCCGCCGCGCCGATGACACCGGCGCGATCGCCCAGCGCCGCGGCGACGATCGGCACCTCGGGCCGGTATTGCGCGCCTTCGAGGTGACTGCGGAACCCGGCCCGCAATGGCTCCAGGAGCACGTCGCCGAGCTTCACCAACCCTCCGGACACGACGATGAGCTCGGGATCGAGGATGTTCACGAGACCGGCGAAGCCGAGCGCCACGAAGTGCGCGTACTCCACGAGGATCGCGTGACCGTCTGGCTCCCCGGCCGTTGCCGACTCACTGACGTGCACGCCGGTGATGTCCTCGACCCGCCCGCCGGCGCGTTCGAGGACGTGCGGAGCGACGCCGCTTGCGGCGCGTTCACGTGCCAGCCGGCCGAGCCTGGTTCCCGACGCGAACGCCTCCCAGTGCCCACGCTCGCCACACGCGCACATGGGACCGTTCGGGTCGAACTGCCAGTTACCCACGTCTGCGGCGAAGCCGTGCGCGCCTCGATACACGCGGCCGTTCGCGATGATCCCGCCACCGACGCCGGTACCGAGTGTGATGACGAGCGCGTCGCGCACGCGACGCGCGGCGCCGTGACACGCCTCGCCCCATGCCGCGACATTGGCGTCGTTGTCCACGATCAGCGGGAGGTCGACGGTGTCGGCGAGCGCCGCGCGCAGCGGCGCGCCGATCAACAGCCGGAGGTTGGGCGCGTAGTGCACGACGCCGTCACGGTCGACCATGCCGGCCGCCCCCACCCCGACCGCCGCGACGTCGGAGTGGTCGTCGCGGAGCTGTTGAATCGAGCCGGCGACGACCTTCGTCAGCTCGGGCCAGGTGCCAGGTGAGTGCTCCCGAGCCTCCGCGAGAACCTGCCCGTCGTGGTCGACGACCGCGGCCCGTGTGTTCGTGCCGCCGAGATCGACACCGATGGTCGGCGCCGGCCTCCTCGATGTCACTCCGCGACGTCGAGGTGGCGCACGGCCGCAGGACCGTCGTCGTTCGGGGCGGTCGCGTCGGGTTCGTGCGCGGCTTTGCGGAGCTCTTGCTGCTCTTGGACGGCGTGTTCGGCGGCCTCGACGATCGTTTGCGCGGCCAGCAGCAGCTCCCGCGCCGCGTTCACCACGTGCTCCGCGACCTCGGGCCCGGACTCGAGCAACGCGTTCACGAGCGACTCCACCGCGGTGGGCGGCGGCAGCTGGGTGCCCGGCTCCTCGACGTCGGCGTGCTCGGGCTCCTCGCCCTGAGAGCTCGCCTCGTTGCGTAGCGCCTCGCTCATCGCTCAGCCTCCTTCTTGAGCTCGCGCAGCGCGGTCCCCATGATCATCCCGGCGGCACGCCGCTTGATCAGCCCTGGGAGCGGGATCGCCAGCTCGACCTCGAGATCGTACGTGACGCGCGTCGCGTCGCCATCGGGCTCGAAGCCGTAGCGGCCGTCGAGACGACGCAGGATGTCGCCTTCGACCAGCTCCCACCGAAAGGCGGCCGGAGCCTCCGAGTAGTCGTACGCGAGCACGTAGCGGATGCTCCGACCGAGCCCGGCCACGCGGAACTCGACCTGCGTGCCGCGGCCCTCGTCGTCGCGCTGCAGGACGGCGACATGCTTCACGTCCTTCGCCCATTCGGGGTAGCGCTCGAAGTCGAGCGTGATGTCGTAGACGCGCCGTGGCGGCGCCGACACCGAGATGCGCTCGTGTGCCTGATCGGCCATCCGCCAATGCAACCAAGCGATGAGCGGGCATGCAACCCGGCGGCATGGTCAGCGCGCGGTGGTCCGGCGTGGCGGGAAGCGACCGTGGCGCGCGCCCCAGAGACCGACGAAACCGAAAGGAAGCATCGGCACGAGTACACCGAACGGCTCCGCCGCGGCAGTACCGGCCGCGATCACGAGACACACGCCGACCGACGCGAACAGGTGCACTCGCACCCGTCGCGGTACTTCGCCCTGGACCAGGAACAGGTTGCCAACCACGATCTCGTCGCCGCGCGCACTACGGACCACCGCGATCCCGAACGCCCACATCCAAACGCCGATCGAGATCAAGAACAGCACCAACGCGGTGACGATCGAGGGTGTGTCGAACGCATCAAGACCCACGGTCGCAGGAAGCGCCGTGATCGCGAAGATCGCGTCACCGATCCACGAGGCGACCACGATCCCGCGGCCTGGCAGCTCCTCCACACCCGTCACGCGCCGAGAGTAGTGGCGCGCGCCCTCAACCGAACGGCTCGAACGGCGCGAAGTCGGCACGGGCGAGCGGTGCGATCCGTTCGACCAGGCGGTCGTACGAGTACTCCGCTGCCGCGCGCTGGCGAGCGGCCGCGCCCATCCGGGCACGCAGCGCGTCGTCCTGTAGCACACGCGTGATCGCCTCCCTCGTTGCCGTGACGTCGCGCGGATCCACCACGAATCCCGTCTCGCCGTCGACGACCGCCTCGTGGGAGCCACCGCTGCGACCGGCGACCGCAGGAACCGCGCACGCAGCCGCCTCGAGGAACACGATGCCGAACCCCTCCGCCTCCAGGCCGGCCCACCGGTCGCGGCACAGCATCGCGAACACATCGGCGCAGCCGTACAACGCGGGCAGATCGTGGCCGGGCACGCGCCCGAAGAACCGGGCATCGACACCGCGCCGGTGAGCACGGGCCTCGAGTCGGTCGCGGTCCCGGCCGGCCCCGGCTATCGCCACCTGCACGCCGGGGACCCCCGCCGCCGCATCCAGGACGACGTCGAATCCCTTGCGAGGCACGAGCCGGCTGACACCGAGCACCAGCGGCCGGTCGGGGGCCAGGCCGAAGCGGTCGCGCGCCGCGCGACGCGCTCGCTCGTCGAGTGGCGTGAAGCGCTCGGGATCGACACCGGGCGGCACGAAGCACGTCGGGAGAGGCCGGCCCGCCGTCAGCGCGCATTCGCGCGCGACGTACTCCCCCGCCGCGATGATCCCGGCCGCGTGCCGCAACACACGGCGAGCCAACGGGCTCGTGAGCCACAGCCGGCCGTACACGGTGATCTCGGCACCATGCACCACGACGACGTACGGCGCGGCTCCGAGACGCGGCGCGATCGCCCCGACCGGCAGCATCGGGTCGACGAAGATGACCGACGCATCGACATCGCGGGCGATCGCGCCGACGCGTCGGGCCAATCCGGCTGTGGGGAGCAATAGGTGTTGCCCCGTGCGCTCGACGCGGAACTCCTGACGTGCATCCCAGGCCGAGGCACCCTCGTAGCGCGTCGTGAGCACGGTGGTCTCGGATGGTGGAAGACGGCGCCACAGCTCGTACAAGTACGACTGGATCCCCCCGATCTTCGGCGGGAAGTCGTTGGTGACGAGCAGCGACGGGCTCACTGCGCGGGATGCTCGGCGACGAGCGCGCCGGCCTCGGCCTCCTCCGGCACCCGCAGCATGGCCGCGCCCCGCGTTCGGAGCGCGAGCAAGCCGATTGCCGCCGCGACCGCGCCGACCGCGAACGCGCCGCGGTAGCCCGCGGCGGCCGCTACCCCGCCGACGATGAGCGCACCGAGCCCCTGTGACAGGTCGAAGAAGCTGCTGAACGTGCCGACGACCGATGCGCGTTCACTATCCGGTGCACGGCCGAGCGCGAGCAACAGCAAAGCCGGATAGAGCAACGAGGCGCCACCGGCGTAGACGACCGTTCCGAGGAAGAGACCGGCCGCGGTCGCCCAGGAGGCGATCACCGTCATGCCCACGGCGCTGCCAGCGAGCGCGAGCGATCCCGCGCGCCGACCACCCAGACGGTCGGGAAGCCGGGCACCGAAGATGCGAACGCACAGGACGAGTCCGCCGTACAGGAGGAAGACCTCGTCGGCGGCCACGCCGACGTCGTCGACGTAGAGCGGGATGAACGCGTTGAACGCCGCGAGCGCGATCAGGCCCGAGAACAGCACCATGCCCGGACGGAACGCCGCCCGAGCGAGAATCGGGCCGCTCGGCCGGAAGCGCCGGCTTTGCCGACCGCTTCCCGAGGATGCGGAGCTCACGACCCCGCCCGATCGAGGCGATGCCGCCACGTCGCGTGACACTTCACGGGTTCCCAATGCGAGCAGTGTCGCGACCACCGCCAGCGACGCCGACACCGTCCACGCGAGGGTGAACCCCGACGCGTCGAGCGCAGCCTCACCCAGCGCAGGGCCGAGTGCGAGCCCGCCATACACCGCGATCGACCAGTAGCTGATCGCTTCGCCTCGGCGCTCGGGTGGCGCGAGGTCAGTGATCATCGTGGCGGCACCGACGAAGAATGCCGCCTCGCCCAGCCCGGTGAGGACGCGCGTCGTGATCAGCCACGGGAGCGTTTCGGCCACGCCGTAGAGCGCGATCGAGACCGCGACCACGAGTGCGCCACCGATGATCAGCCATCGGCGACCGAACCGATCGCCGACACGGCCGGCGTACGGGCGCAGCACGACCGCCCCCACGAACAGCGCGCCCACCGCCACCCCGACCGCGACGCTCCCGCCGTGGAGTCGGTGCTCCACGTACCGGGGAACGACCGGCAGGAGGACACCCAGAGCGAGGAAGTACGCCAGCCCCGACGCCACGATGAGTACGAACCGCGCTGACAAGAGGCGCTCGGGACGCGGCATCGGCTCATCGTCGCCGCGTCGAAGCGTGGCGCGCCAGCGGAAAGAGGCACCGTGCGCCGCGATCTACGCTCGCCGCCGGTGAACCCGGGCAATCGAGCGGTCATGTGGGGTCGAGTCAGCCGCCGCCTGTTCTTCGGCGCGCTGTTCTCCCTCCTCGTGCTCGTCTTCGCGCCGGTGTTCTTCTGGGCGGTCGAGCACACACGCAGCGACGACGTCCACTCCATCGGCGACGCCTACGGCTGGCTGTTCCGCACACTGTTCGAGAACACGTCGCCGTACAAGCTCAAGACCCAGTTCGGGTTCGTCTCCTACTGGATCGTGCGTGTCGCAGGCGTGAGCCTCGTCGCATTCACCACCGCGACGATCGCCTCGCGCTTCGTCGCCACCGTCATCAACCGGGGAGCGGGGATGGCCAAGTTCAAGGGTTCGAACCACCTGCTGATCTGCGGCTGGAGCACGAAGGGCCTCGAGATCCTCCGCGAGCTGCGGGCCAAGGAGGTCGAGGAGCGGCGCGACGTGGTCATACTCGCCGATCTCTCCACCGATCCGGTCGAGCAGCGGGGTGTGCACTTCGTGCGGGGCAACCCATCGAATGCAGCGGACTTGATGCGTGCCGGCATCGACCGCGTCGCGACGGTGATCGTCCTCGCCGACCAGAGCGGCCCGAGCACCGATCCCGACGACCTCGATGCCCGATCGCTCCTCACGACTCTCGCCGTGGAGTCGGTGAACCCCGACGCCTACTCGTGCGTCGAGGTGCTCAAGTCGGAGAACCGGCAGCACTTCGAGCGAACGCGCGCCGACGAGCTCGTGGTGAGCGCGGAGCTGACCGGCGCGCTGCTCGCCGCCTCGGCGCGCACGCACGGCCTCACCGGAGTGGTGGCAGACCTGTTGACACATCCGGAAGGACAGGAGTTCTACCGCGTTCCTCGCCCGCCGGAGATGCAGGCCGAGACCGTCCAGGCCGCCCTGCCCGAGCTCAAGTCGCTGCAGGACTCGACGCTCGTCGGCGTGTTCGTCGACGGCCGTTGCGTCGTGAACCCGCCGAGCGACATGACGCTCGCCGGCGTCACCGAGCTGCTGGTGATCCGCGGCCGGCCGGTGGACGCCTGACGTCAGATGTCGAGCGTCGCACCCGGCGTGATCCCGGCGCGGCGGATGATCTTCGCCTTCATCCGGAGCAACACGTCGCGAGGTGCCTCGGCGATCTGGCCGGCGAATTTACGCGCGTCGTCCAGCAGCCGTTCCGGCGGGACGACGCGAGTGGCGATTCGCAACGCGTGCGCTTCGCCTGCATCGATCGCGCGGCCGCTCAGAGCGAGGTCGCGCGCGACCGCGCCGCCGACAAGATCGTGCAATGGCGCGTACACAACCTGACTGAACGCGTGCTCGGGATGCGCGAACCGCGCGGTCACCGCAATGATCCGAATGTCGCACATGACGGCAAGGTCGAAGCCACCACCGAGCGCAGGCCCGTTTACCGCGGCGATCGTAGGGATTGGGAACTCGATGACGGTCCGGTGCCAACGATCGCTCGACTCCCACAGCCGCGCCGCGAGCGCCGGGTCGGCGAACTCGCCGAGGTCGAAGCCTGCGCTGAACACCTCTCCGGCGCCGGTCACGATCACGACACGGCAATCGCGGTCCGCGGCAAGATCGTCCAACGCGTCGCTCATCTCGTCGCGCAGCGCGATCGACAACGCGTTGCGCCGCTCTGCACGATCGAGGGTCAGAACGGCCACGCCCTCGACGGGGCCTGCGACTTGGACGAGCTCACCCATCAGCTCCCCTTTCGCACGCTCGTCACCGCGTCCTCGAACGACGCCCGTTCGGCGACGAGCCGTCGCAGCTGCATGAGCGGCCGCGGCCGGCTGAAGGCGACGCCCCCCACCAGGCGGCCCTCGCGTCCGACCGCGGCGACGAAGCGCCGATCCGCGAGGGAGCCGTCGACGATCTCGAGGTCGTCGTCGCCATGGACGTGCCCGACCACCTGGATCTTCACGTCGTACTGATCGGACCACACGAACGGGACCGGCGCGAACGGCTCAGCCTCGTCGTCGCGCGCGAGAAGCCGCTGCGCCGCGGCGACGCCCTGCTCGGCCGCGTTCGTCCAGTGCTCCAGGCGCATCGACGCACCGTCGAAGAGCGCGTTCGGCCAGCGGGCCACGTCGCCGGCGGCGGCGACGCCGGGCGCGGCCAGACACGTCGCGTCGCAGACGACCCCGTTGTCGAGCGTGAGCCCCGATCCCTCGAGCCAGTCCGTCGCCGGTGTGATCCCGATCCCCACGAGAACCAGGTCGGCGTCCACCGATGATCCGTCCGCCAGCCGCACACGTTCCACACGGTCGCGGCCGTCGAAGCCTTCGACTCCGGTGCCGAGCCGGAGATCCACGCCGTGGTCCCGATGGAGCTGCGCGAGCACGTCGCCCAACACCGGACCGAGGCCGCGCACCATCGGGGCCGGGAGCGCTTCGAGCACGGTCACGTCGAGATGCCGGCGCCGGCACGTCGCCGCGACCTCGGCGCCGATGAACCCGGCGCCGACCACCACGACGCGCGCGCCGCTGTCCATCGCACTCCGGATCGCGAGCGAATCCTCGACGGTCCGCAAGGTGTGGATGCCGGCGAGCTCGGGTGTCGACGGCAACAACCTCGGTATCGCGCCGGTCGCGATCACCGCCCCACTGAAGCCGAGCACCTCGCCGTCGTCGATCGTGATCGTGCGGTTCGCGACGTCGAGCGCGATGGCCCGGCGGCCGAGCCGCCACTCGAGCGCGAGCTCGTCGTAGGGCTGTCGTCGGAGCGCGATCGCGTCGGGCTCGCACTCCCCCGCGAGGAGCTCCTTGGACAGCGGCGGGCGGTCGTACGGGAGGTGCTCTTCAGCACCGACCATGACGATCCGCCCGTCGAACCCGCGCTGGCGAAGCTCTTCTGCCGCGCGCAAGCCCGCGAGCGCCGCGCCCACGACGACGATCGTCTCGCGCCGCACGCCGGGGACGTTACCGGCAACTCGCCGGAACCCTGACTCTCGTGTCATTCTTGGCCGCCCCGCGATTGCTTTCGGAGATCCATGCAACACACGAGCTCGTCCGTCGACGTCAGTGGCCGTTCACTCCGTCTCCGCGACGTCGATCTCGATACGTTCCTGCACCCTCGGACAGTTGCGGTGATCGGAGCGTCGGAGACCTCGCGCAAGCCCAACGCGGTGATGACCAGTCGGATCAAGGCGTGGTCGGACGCGCACGGCGCGACCTTCTTCCCCGTGCACCCCGTGTACGACACCGTGCTCGGGGCGCGCTGCTACCCGACCGTCGAAGACGTTCCCGGCGACATCGATCTCGCCGTGATCCTGACCGGCAAGGCTGTCGAGACCTTCGAGGAGGTCGTCCAGCGCAAGGCGAAGTTCGCGGTGATCTTCGCAGCGGGGTTCGCGGAGACCGGTGAAGCCGGCGAGCGGCTCGAAGCACAGCTCGCGGCGCTCGTCCGGAGCGGCGACACGAGGCTCCTCGGCCCGAACACCAACCTCAATGCGTTCTCCGAGTTCCGCGACGACCTGCCGGGACCGTCGATCGCGCTCATCACCCAGAGCGGCCACCAGGGCCGGCCCGTCTTCCAGGGCCAGGAGCTCGGGATCGCGGTGTCGCACTGGGCACCGACGGGCAACGAGGTCGACCTCGAGTTCGCCGACTTCGCGCGCTACTTCGCGGACCAGCCGGAGGTCGGCGTTGTCGCCGCCTACATCGAGGGGTTCAAGGACGGGCGCAGCTTGATGCTCGCGGCGGCCCACGCGGCGCAGCTCGGCAAGCCGATCGTGGTCGTCAAGGTCGGGCGGACCGACGCGGGGCGAACGATGGCGAAGGCGCACACCGGTCACCTGACCGGCGCCGACGCAGTGGTGTCGGCCGCGTTCCGTCAGCTCGGCGTCACGCGTGTCGACGGGCTCGACGAGCTACTCGACACCGCCGCCGCGCTCGCGCGCACCCGTCGCGCGGCGCCGGGTGACGGCGTGTGCGTCTACGCGATCTCGGGGGGCACCGGCGCGCACATGGCCGACATGCTCGAGGCCGCCGGGCTGCGACTCCCGGCGCTGACGGACGCCACCCAACGCGAGCTGTACGACGGTTTGATTCCGTCGTACCTCCGGGTCTCGAACCCTGTTGACTGCGGCGGTCCTCCGGTCAGCACGCCCGCGGGCCGGAAGATCATCGACCTCCTGCTCGCGGACCCGAACGTCGACATTCTCGTGTGCCCGATCACCGGTGCGCTCGAGTCAATGAGCATGCCGCTCGCCCGTGACCTCGTGGACGCGGGCGCAACGACGGACAAGCCCGTGTTCGTCGTCTGGGGCTCTCCGGTGGGGACGGAACCTGCGTACCGAGAGGTATTGCTGCAATCGCAACTCCCGGTGTTCCGCACGTTCTCGAACTGCGTGCAGGCCGTGAAGGCCCACGTCGACTACGCACGGTTCGTCGAGCACTACCGCTCGCCGTTCGACTCGGCTCCGGTCGAGCCGATGCCCGAGGCCGAGACGGCGCGTGCGCTGCTCGCCGCAGCAGGGCCGGGGGGCGCGCTCTCGGAGCACGACTCGAAGCAGCTGCTCGCTGCATACGGGATCGCCTCGGCGCAAGAGGTCGTGTGCACGAACGGCGACGACGCCGTCGCCGCCGCGTCGCAGATCGGCCATCCGATCGTGATGAAGGTCGCGTCGCCGGACGTGTCGCACAAGAGCGAGCTTGGCCTCGTGCGGGTCGGGTTGACCACGGACGACGAGGTACGCGCGGCCTTCGACGAGCTCCTCGCAGCCGGTCGAGGCGCGGCCGGCCCCGATGGCAGTGTCGACGGTGTGCTGGTGTGCGAGCAGGTGAGTGACGGCGTCGAGATGGTCGTCGGGATCTCCCAGGACGAGCTCTTCGGCCCCGTCGTCATGGCCGGTCTCGGAGGTGTGCTCGTCGAAGTGCTGCGCGACGTGACGTTCCGGATCCCGCCGTTCTCCCATGACGAGGCGGCGCGGATGCTGAGCGAGCTGCGCGGCTTTCCCATCCTCGAAGGCGTCCGCGGAGCGGGGGCGGTCGATGTCGCCGCGCTGGTCGATGTGATCGTCAAGGTCCAGCGCCTCGCGTTGGACCTCGCCGGTCCGGCGGCGCGGGTCGGGATCTCTGAGCTCGACATCAACCCGTTGGTCGTGCGGCCGCATGGCGCGGTCGCCCTCGATGCCCTGGTGGTGGCGAAGTGACCAAGACGGAGGCCGACCGCGAGCTGCTCGCCGATGTGCGCGAGCAGGTGCTCTGGCTGACGATCAACCGGCCCGACGCGGGCAACGCCATCACACCCGAGGTGCGCAACCGCATGATCGAGCATCTCCTCGACGCGAACGCGTCGTTCGACGTGCGGGCCGTCGTGCTCACTGCCGTCGGCGAGAAGCACTTCTGCACCGGCGCCGACCTGCGCGCCGGGCGCGCCGCTCCACCGCCCAAGCCCGAAGGGGCGCCCGAGCGTGTCACGGGCGACGCGGCGCGCATGATCCGGACCGGCATCCAGCAGCTGACGGGCGCGATCCAAGACTGCGAGAAGCCGGTCCTGGTCGCGCTCAACGGCACCGCCGCAGGGGGCGGTGCGGTGATGACCCTGGCGGCCGATCTCGTGATCGCCGCGGAGCACGCGCGCATCATCCAGGTGTTCGTCCGCCGCGGCTTGATCCCGGACGGCGGCGGCACGTACTTCCTCCCTCGCCTCGTCGGGCTCCACAAGGCGAAGGAGCTCGTGCTCTTCGGCGACGACCTCTCGGCGGGCGACGCCGAGCGCCTCGGGATCGTCAACAAGGTCGTGCCCGGGAACGAGCTCGAGGCGACCGCACGCGAATGGGCCGAGCGACTCGCGCGTGGTCCGACCAAGACCATCGGGTTCGCCAAGAAGCTGCTCAACCGTTCACTCGACGTCGACCGGGCCACGCTGTTCGAGGAGGAGGCGCTCTTCGTCGAGATGGTCACCGGCACCGGCGACTCGGGCGAGGGGGTGGCGAGCTTCGTCGAGCGCCGGCCGCCCGAGTTCCAGGGCTGGTAGCCGTGCCGGAGCGAGCGAAGCGAGCGGAGGCACAGCCGAGCGAGCGGTCCTTCAGGTCGACCAAGGGGAGCCCGGTGCCACCCCCCGAGCGAGCGAGGCCATGAAGGTGAGCGAGCGGTCCTTCAGGTCGACCAAGGGGAGCCCGGTGCCACCCCCCGAGCGAGCGAGGCCATGAAGGTGAGCGAGCGGTCCTTCAGGTCGACCAAGGGGAGCCCGGTGCCACCCGCCGAGTGAAGGTGAGCAAGCGGTCCTTCAGGTCGACCATGGGGAGCCCGGTGCCACCCGCCGAGCGAGCGAGGCGATAAGGGTGGCGTTCATCAAGGACAAGGTCGCAATCGCCGGGATCGGGCAGACCGCGTTCGGCAAGGGCCTCCCCGACTCCGAGCTGTCGCTCGCGTGCCAGGCGATCTCCTCGGCGCTCGACGACTGCGACATCGCACCCGAAGAGGTCAACGGGCTCGCGTCGTTCACCATGGAGCTGAACCGCGAGGTCGACGTCGCGCGCACCGTCGGGCTCGGCGACCTCACCTTCTTCTCGCAGGTCGGGTACGGCGGCGGCGCGGGTTGCGCCACGATCCTGCACGCGGCAATGGCGATCGCCACCGGCCAATGCTCGGTGGCGGTGGCGTGGCGGGCCCGCAAGCGCGCGGCGAAGGCGAGCCGTCCCTGGGCGCAGGTGCCGCGGCGGCTCGACGATAACTGGCAGTGGAGCCGACCCTGGGGCCTGCTCCGCCCCGTCGACGAGGTGGCGATGCTCACTCGTCGGTACATGCACGAGTACGGCGGTACCCGAGATCACCTCGCGAACGTCGCGCTTGCCTTCCGCAAGCACGCCAACCGGAACCCGGCGGCAACCATGCACGACCGGCCCCTCACGCGTGACGAGTACATGGAGGCGCGCTGGATCTCCGAGCCGTTGTGCCTGTTCGACAACTGCCTCGAGACCGACGGCGCGCTCGCCGTGGTGCTGGTGTCAGCCGAGCGCGCGCGCGACCTCCCGCACGTGCCCGTCTACGTGCACGCGGCCGCGCAGGGCCTACCCCGTCAACACCAGACGATGATCAACTACTTCAACGAAGACCCGCTGTCGGGCCCGTCGTGGGCCGCGGCGAAGCAGCTCTGGCGCGATGCCGACTTCGGACCGGCCGACGTCAAGGTGGCGCAGATCTACGACGCGTTCAGCCCGCTGATCCCGCTCTCGCTCGAGGGCTACGGCTTCTGCGGGCGCGGTGAAGGCGGACCGTTCACCGACGATGGCGCGTTGGAGTGGCCGGACGGCCGTCTTCCCACGAACACGAGTGGCGGCGGGATGTCGGAGGCCTACGTGCACGGTTTCAACCTCGTGCTCGAAGGCGTACGCCAGCTGCGCGGCACGTCGACGAGTCAGGTCGACGGCGCGGACACCTGCCTGGTCACCAGCGGCGAAGGCGTCCCGACGAGCGCGCTGCTGTTGAGGAGCTGAGCGTGCCCAAGCGAGCGGAGGCACAGCCGAGCGAGCGTCCGCGGGCCGGGTATCCCGGACCCGCAGCGAGCGAGGCCACGAAGGTGAGCGAGCGTCCGCGGGCCGGGTATCCCGGACCCGCAGCGAGCGAGGCCATGAAGGTGAGCGAGCGGTCCTTCAGGTCGGAGAAGAGGACCCCGGTGCAAGTCGCCGAGCGAGCGAGGCCATAGAGATGGAGAGCGGGTTCCTGCTCCCCGATCTCGACGCGCCCGACGGCGCGGAGTTCTGGGCGGGCGCGGCGCGCGGCGAGCTCCTCGTCCAGGCGTGTGGCGCGTGCGGCCGCTGGCGCTTCCCGCCGCGTCCAATGTGCCCGCACTGCCGCTCGATCGACGTCCGCTGGGACCGCGCGTCGGGCCGCGGCTCGATCTGGTCGTTCGTCGTCTCCCACCCGCCGCTCCTCCCGGCGTACGCGGAGCTCGCGCCCTACAACGTCATCGTCGTCGCGCTCGAAGAAGACGAGACGATCCGCATGGTCGGCAACCTGGTGACGAGCGCGGCAGGCGCCATCAACGAGATCGACCCGTCCACCATCGAGATCGGCGAACGAGTCGAGGTGGTCTTCTCGAAGGTCGACGACGTCACGCTTCCGAGATGGGTCCGCGCGCACGACGGGCCTCGATCTTGACTTTCACCTTCCCGTACGGCCGTTGTGTCGCCCCCAGACATGCAGTGGTCTTCGCCGTGCCGTCCGGTGGTCGTGCCGAGCACGTTGGACGGCGATGCGGGGCTGCGCGCGGCTGAGGCCTGGGGCGGCCGATACCGTTGAGTCTGTGGATGAAGAGGCGTGCTCTCTCACGGGTGACGACCTGGCGGTGCGTCTCGCGGAGTTCCGGGTGCTGTTCGCCCGTGCGTTGTCGCGCGAGCGGATTGCCGGACGTGCACGGTTCCGATTCCGAGGGGCGGACGAGGGAGTAGTGCGTGATCTCGCGAGGCGAGAGAAGGAGTGCTGTTCGTTCTGGACGTTCGGCATCCGCGGTGAGCACGGAGAGGTCGTGTTGGATGTCGGCGTGGAGTCGCCTCGTTTTGCGCACTTCGTCGATCGCCTTTATGAGCTTGGCGCCTGATCCGGCGCGTTTGGAACACACTCTCCCGGTCCTGACTCGGCGTCCGTGAGCTGGCGCGGCGGCTTCGTGTGACGTTCGATGCGCTCCCGGCGGCGCAGGCTGTGCTGCTCCCCGCGGCTGAGGTTCTGCGTCGTGTGGAGTCCGACACCGGCGGGTTGACCGGGGAAGAGGCCGCTCGCCGACTGCGCGCGGTTGGCGCGAATGTGCTGCGCAGTCATCGGGCACAGCGTCTGGTCGTGTTGGCGCGTCAGCTGCGGAGCCCGCTGCTGTTGTTGCTGTTGGTAACGGCGACAGTGTCGTTCTTCGTCGGCGAGCGCTCTGACGCGCTGATCATCGGGACGATCCTGCTGGCGAGTGTCGGGCTCGGATTCGTGAACGAATACCGGGCCGAGGTCGCGGCGGAAGCGCTGCACTCCCAGCTCCGCCATCGGACGATGGTCCGGCGGGACGGTGCGTGGGTCTCACTGGATGTCACCGAGCTGGTGCCGGGCGATGTGTTGCGCCTCGACCTGGGTGGCATCGTCCCGGCCGACGTGCGCTTGTTGGAGGTCAGCGATCTCGAGTGTGACGAGTCGGTCCTGACCGGCGAGTCGTTCGGCGCCGAGAAGACGATCGACGCGGCGCCCGGCGGCGCGGCGACGGAGGTGCCGTCGAGCGTCGCGTTCATGGGCACCGTCGTGCGGGCCGGCAGTGCTGTGGGGGTCGTGGTCGCCACCGGTGGGCAGACCGAGTTCGGGCGGATCGCGCTCGGCTTGGGGACCCGTCATCCCGAGACCGAGTTCCAGGCGGGACTTCGGCAGTTCTCGGGGCTGCTGGTGAGGGTCGCCGCGGTGCTGTCCACGTCGATCCTCGTGGTCAACGTTGCGCTGGGACGGTCGTTCATTCAGGCTCTGTTGTTCTCGCTGGCGATCGCGGTGGGCATCACGCCGCAGCTGCTGCCGGCGATCGTGACCACGAGTCTGGCCACGGGGTCGCGTCGTCTCGCCCGGCAACAGGTGCTGGTGAAGCGGTTGGTGTGCATCGAGGACCTCGGTGACATCGCGGTGTTGTTCACCGACAAGACCGGCACCCTGACCGAGGGACGTGTCGGGTTCGCGTCGGCCCTCGACCCGAAGGGCGCGCCGTGCGCCGACGTCCTGACGCTCGGTTTGATGTGTAACGAGGCGACGGTCGAGCACGACGTCGCGGTGGGCGGGAACCCTCTCGACGTCGCGCTCTGGGAGGCCCCCGGGATCAGCGCGCTGCCGCTCGCCGAGTACCACCGCGTCGCGACCGTGCCTTTCGACCACGAGCGGCGCCTCGTGTCGGTACTCCTCGACCGGCCCGACGGAACCAGGTTGTTCGTGACCAAGGGCGCGCCCGAGAACGTTCTCGAGCGGTGCCCTCACGTCCCGAGCGAGGCGCGGGCCGTGCTCGATGCTGCCTTCGCGGCGGGGCAGCGAGTCGTTGCCGTCGCGACTCGACCCGCTGACGGCCTCGAGCGCATCAGCGCAGCCGACGAGCACGACCTCGAGCTGGCCGGGTTCCTCGTGTTCGTCGACCCACCCAAGCAGAGCACAGCCGCCGCACTGCCGCGGCTGGGGCGACTCGGCATCAGCGTCAAGGTTGTAACCGGCGACAACGGACGGGTCGCCGAGAAGCTGTGCACGGATCTCGGTTTGCCAGTCACCGCGAGTGTGACGGGCGCGCAACTGGAGGGCCTCGACGACGACGAGCTCGAGCGGGTCGCGCACGAGGCCACGATCTTCGCCCGGGTGTCACCCGACCAGAAGGCGCGCATCATCCAGGCACACCGTCGATCCGGTGCCGACGTCGCATTTCTCGGTGACGGCGTCAACGACGCGGTCGCGTTGCACGCCGCGGACGTCGGCATCTCGGTCGACACGGCGACCGATGTCGCCAAGGACGCCGCCGACATCATCCTGCTCGAAAAGGACCTGGGCGTGCTCGCCGACGGCGTCGTCGAGGGCCGACGGACGTTCGCGAACACGATCAAGTACGTGCTCATGGGCACGTCGTCGAACTTCGGAAACATGTTCAGCGCCGGAACGGGCTCCACGTTCCTCGGATTCCTGCCGATGCTGCCGTCCCAGATCCTGCTCAACAACCTCCTCTACGACTCCAGCCAGATGACCATCCCGACCGATCACGTCGACGAGGAGCTCATCGAACAGCCATCGCACTGGGACCTCCACATGATCCGCCGCTTCATGCTCACCTTCGGCCCCCTCAGCTCGATCTTCGACTTCTTCACGTTCGGTCTGATGCTCGGCGCCTTCGACGCCGGCCCGCGCCTGTTCCACTCCGGCTGGTTCGTCGAGTCCCTGGCCACCCAGACGTTGGTGATCGTCGTGATCCGCACACGGCGAGTCCCCTTCTTTCGCAGTCGGCCCAGTTGGCCGCTGCTTGGCGCGAGCATCGGCGCGGTCGCGGTGGCCGCGGTGCTGCCGTTCACGGCGATCGCGTCGACGCTCGGTTTCACGAACCTGCCCATCGACTTCTTCCTCGCCCTCGTGGTCATGGTGATCGCCTACTTGACACTCGTCGAATTCGCCAAACGACGTTTCTTCCGGGCCGCGCGACCGCCTCGACGGCGGCGAGCGCCAAGTCGGGCCCGGCGGATCCACCGGCGCGCCGCCCACTGGAGCCACGCCGACCTCGTCCCGCCACCGGTCGCGTAGCGGACCCAGACCCGAGCGTTCGTTCTCGCCGTGCAATGACGACGGTCGGATGGGGCGCACTCGCAGGAATCGCCACCAGTCGCAGGAACCCACAGGCGACGAGCTGGCGTTCAGCGCGGTGGGCATTGCGTCGCACTCGCTCCGCCGACGCAACGGCAAGAGAAAGGAGCCCGGTCCGGGGGGGATGGACCGAGCTCCTTTCGTGTCGACGGACCGGGGGGAGGCCCGCCGGCGTCACGTGCGCGTGCTCAGGCGGCCTTGCGCTCTTCGGCCTCGCCCGCGCCCCGCAGGTCGGCCAGCGTCCGCTCCCAGCGCAGCTGCCGGGCGATCCACGCGAGGGCCCGCTCACGCTCGAGTGCTGTGGTGGTGCCCATGTCGAATCCCTTTCTGTCCTTGCCACTCCCGGCCTCGTGCTTTCGTACACAAGGTCCGGTGTGTTGACAACAAGAGTAAACACTCTTAATGTGATCACTGTCAAGGTCCGTGACGCACGTCACAGCCGCGTTGTTCGGGGCGATGCCACGATGACCGCACCATGAAGACCACCCGTGAAGACGGGACCGTGAAGCAGACGCCCGGCGGCGGCTGCTGGCGGGTCGACGATCTGGCCCGACGCGCCGGCCTCACCGTCGACACCATCCGCTACTACCAGCGCGAGGGATTGCTGCCGGCGGGCATCCGGGCCGGGCGGGCGAACCTGTACGGCCCGCCGCACCTCGAGCGCCTCGAGCGGATCCGCGAGCTCCAGGCCCGCCGGTTCTCACTGGCGGCGATCCGGGCTCTGCTCGCCAAGGACCGTCCCGGCCTGGTCGAGAGCATCTTCGGCGAGGTGGGTGAGGGATCGAGCTACACGTTCGACGAGCTGATCGAGCGCTCGGGCGTCGATCCGGGTCTCGCCGCGGCGCTCCGTGAGGCCGGCCTCGTGCGGGACCCCGCGGAGTACGGCCGCGCCGCGTACGACAGCGACGACCTCGACCTGCTCCGCACGATGGCCGAGCTCCATGGCCTCGGCATTCCGACCGAGGCGCTCGTCGAGCTCGGTCGCATCTACGCCGAGGGCATCGAGGCGATGCAGCGCCAGATCCTCGAGGTCTTCCGCGGAGAGGGACGGCTGCGGTGGGACCCCGAGGAGCTCGCCGCGTTCCACTCCACGGCCGCGACGAATGCGGGCGACATCCTCCGTCTGATGCGTCGGTTGGTCGACTACACGCACCACCGCACCCTGCAGCGACTGACGCTCGGTGCGATCGAGCGCGGCACGATCGCGCCGCCGGCAGACCTCGACGCCACTCAGTCGAGCGAGTAGATCCGCGCGGCATTGCCGCCGACGATCTTCGCCTTCTCCTCGGCGGGGATGTGCCCCATCGTGTCTGCGATGACCTTCCGGGAGTACGGCCAGTCGTTGCCGTGGTGCGGATAGTCACTGGACCACATGATGTTGTCGACACCGGCCTGGTGCCGCAGCGCGATCCCGGCGCGATCCGTGATGAAGGTCGCGGCGTTGTTGCGGTACCAGTACGCCGAGGGCGGCTCCTTGATCGGCAGATCACCCCAGGTGCGGTTCCGCCAATAGCGATCGTCGAGGCACTCGATGAAGTGCGGGATCCAACCGACGCCGGTCTCCGTCCACACCACGGTGAGCTCGGGGAAGCGCTCGAACACCCCGGTGAAGATCATCTGCGTGATGTTGCCCGTCGTCATCGCGAACACATGGCTCATCCCACCGATCGCCTTGGCGCGCGCGGCTTCGCTGCTCATGTCGTAGAGCCGGTTGCCGGACTTCGCGGCGGCTTTGCGCGCGGCGGAGCGCTGGCCCCGGGAGATGATGTTGATGTGCACGACGACGGGCAGGCCGTCGTCGCAGGCCGCAGCCCAGAACGGATCGTCGTCGCGCGACAGGCTCTCGGCACCCGACGGCCAGTTGGAGATCAGCACGCCGTTCGACCCGCGTGCCTTCGCCTTGCGCACGGCATCGACCGCCTGGTCGATCCCGAGCGACGGGATCTGCGCGAGCCCGATGAGCCGCGACGGATCGGGAGCACAGAACTCCTCGAAAAGGAAGTTGTTGTAGGCCTCGACGCCGGCGAGCACGAAGTCGTCGTCGTCGTCACCGAGGAAGTGGCTCATCGTGCGTTGCGGGGGGAACAGCACCTCGGCGTCGACGCCGTCGATGTCCATGTCCTTCAGGCGCTCTGCCCCGTTGTAACAACCGGGGCGCGCCTGCTCGTAGGTGACACCGAACCAGCGGAACTGGTCCCACGGCATGCCCGGCGTCGACACGAGCCCGATCGGGTCGGGATCGCCACCGACCGCGGTGAGCCATGCGTCGCCGCCCGCCGCGTCCGGCACGAGGCGTGGCGCCTTGTCACGAAACTTCTCCGGGAGCCAGTTCTCCCAGATGTCGGGCGGCTCGAGGATGTGGCAGTCCGAGTCGACGATGCGATGCTTCGACATCATCCTCCTCTGCCCGGCCGGCGCTGCTCGGCCCGGCGTTGGCCGGGTCCGCCGCCGAACGGCGAGCGTAGACTGACGCCGACGTCAGGGAAACCGCCACGGACGCGTACGGCAGAGAAGACGGGATGACGGCGCGGCTGCTCGAAGGGGTGCGGGTCGTCGACCTCGCGTGTGAGCCCGCCGCGATGACCGGCCGCATCCTCGCCGACTTGGGCGCCGACGTCGTGCTCCTCGAGCCACCCGGCGGCTCGCCGTTGCGCCGCCAGCCGCACCGCTTCCGTGCCTGGGCCGCGGGCAAGACGAGCGTGGTCGTGCAAGCCGAAGACGATGCCGTGCTCGACGGCCTGCTGCGCGCGACGGACGTCGTCATCGATACGCCGGGCTTCCCCGGCGCCATGACGCTCGATCCGGCGCGCGCACCTCAGGCCGTCTGGGTGAGCGTGACACCCTTCGGGGCCGACGGCCCGCGATCGAGCTGGCGCGCGTCGGATCTCGGCGTGATGGCGTCGAGCGCCAACATGTGGTGCACCGGTGATCCGGACCGCCCGCCGGTTCGCTGCACGGAGCCGACCGCGTACGCGCACACGGGTCCGGAAGCGACCTTCGCCGCGCTCACCGCGTTGTGGACGGAGCAGCCGCAGCGCGTCGACGTCTCGATGCAAGAGGTCGTGTTCACCGCCAACATGGTCGGGATCGCACAGTTCGCGAAGACCGGCGCTCGCGGCAAGCGTCGAGGGGCGAACATCGGCCGCACCCGCGAGATCTGGCCGACAAGAGACGGTTACGTCTCCTTCGGACTCCGCGGCGGCAAGGCACGCGTCCCGAGCCTCGAGATCATCACGCGCGTCGTTGCCGAAGACGGCATCGACGCCACCGCGCTGCAACGGAACTGGTCGGAGTTCTCCCCGAATACCGCCGCAGACGCCGAGCTCCGGGCTATCGAGCGGCCGATCGCGGAGTACTTCGCGAAACACACGATGCAGGAGCTATACGACCTGGCGTGCGAGACCAACCTCATGCTCGCGCCTGCGAACTCACCGCGAGAGATCCTGGCGAGTGCGCAGCTCGCAGCTCGCGACTTCTTCACCGAGCTCGGAGACACGAAGCGGTTCCCGGCTGCGTTCGTGACCGTGCGCAGCGCGGACGGAAACGCCGCGCCCGCGCGTCCCGAGCGCCCCGCACCCGAGCTCGGTGCGGGCCCGCTCCCGTCCTGGGCCGGTGGCGCCGACGGCGCCGCCCGCAGGTGGGCCCGGCGTGATGCCGCCGTCCTCGGCGGGGCCCCGGCTTCTCGGCGTCTTGGTCCGCTCGACACCTCCGAGGCCGCCCCACCTGCGGGCGGCGCCATCACCCCGAGTGCAAACGCAGAGAAGCAAGAACGGGCGTGGGACGGCGTGAGGATCCTGGAGTTCGGTTCGGGCGCGGCCGGGCCGATCGCGACGCGGTTCTTCGCGGAGCACGGAGCGACCGTGTTACGCGTCGAGTCGCCGGGCCGGCCGGACTTCCTGCGCGTGTACGCGCTCGGTCCGGACAACCCGCATGGGTTGGAAGGATCCGCCATGTACGACGGGCTCAACGTCGGCAAGCGCAACGTGACGTTCAACTTGAAGCATCCGGACGCGGTTGCACTCGTGAAGCGACTCGTCGTGGAGTGGGCCGACGCCGTCGTGGAGAACTTCGCGCCACGCGCGATGCGTGGGTTCGGGCTCGACTACGACTCGCTCGTCCAGCTGCGCCCCGATCTCGTCATGATCAGCGCGTGTCTGAACGGGCAGACGGGACCGCACAAGGACTATCCGGGATTCGGTGGCCAAGGCGCGGCGCTGTCGGGGTTCAACTGGCTGACCGGATGGCCCGATCGAGAGCCGGTCGGCCCGCACGGGACGATCACCGACTCGCTGGCACCTCGCTACGTCGCGACGGCACTCGCCGCCGGCCTCCTGTACCGGCAGCGCACGGGTCACGGCGTGTATCTCGACGTTGCCCAAGTCGAGACCGGCGTCTGGTCGTTGGCACCGTGGTTGCTCGAGTATCACCACGACGGCGTCGTCCGCATGCGCGGCGGCAATCGGTCGCATCGTGCGGTGCCGCACGGCGCGTTCTCGTGCGCTGACGAGAACGGCATCGGCGATCGCTGGGTCGCGATCGCCGCCTGGACGGACGACGAGTGGGTGCGGCTCGCCGAGGTCATCGGCGTCGACGAGCCCGCATGGAAGGCGTTCGAGGCGCGTACGGCCGACATCGACCGGGTGGAAGACGCGGTCACGACCTGGACGTCGTCACGGTCACGTGCGGAAGTCGCGGAGCTCCTCCAGGCCGCGGGGATCGAAGCGGTGCCGGTCGAGGACTTCGGCGACGTGCACGGCGACCCGCAGGTCGCGCAACGCGAGCACTTCGTAGCGCTCCCGCACCCCGTGATGGGACCCCGGTTGTACGAGCGAAACGGGTTCCGCTTGTCACGCTCACCGAGCGGTTACGACCGGTGCGGCCCGACCCTGGGCCAGGACAACGACTGGGTCCTCCACGAGCTCCTCGGCCTGTCGAGTGAGGAGCGGGAACGCCTCGCCGACGCCGGTGCGTTCGAGTAGCAGCAGCCGAGCGAACGCGACCGACGCAGGCCTCGCGCGGGCTTCATCGTTCCTTCACACGGCCGCGCGAACCTGGGCGCGTCGTGTTGCGCCCGTTGATCGCCCTGCTCGTACTCGCCGCGGTGTTCGTGCCCGTCGAACGCGTCTTCGCGCTCCGCCGTGACCAACCCGTGCTACGGAGTGGCTGGCGCACCGACGTCGCGCACTTCCTCGTCAATCCGCTGCTGCGCGCGGTTGCGATCGTCGTCGTGGTGGGACCGTTCGTCCTCCTGGCGGATGCTCTCGTACCGGGGCGGTGGCAGTCGGCTGTGACGAGTCAGCCGGCTGCGCTCCAGCTCGTCGAGGCGCTCGCGATCGTGGTCGTCGGCAACTACTGGGCACATCGGTTGTCGCATCGGGTTCCGCTCCTCTGGCGCTTCCACCGCGTGCATCACTCGAGCGAGCAGCTCGACTGGCTCGCCGCCACCCACCTCCATCCGCTCGACACCGCATTCACGTTGGTGCTGCCGGTGGTGCCGCTCGCCGCGCTCGGCTTCTCTCGTGCGACCTTCGGCGCGTCGATCGTGCTGCTCCAGCTCCTCGCAATCCTCGATCACGCGAACGTGCGCTGGTCGTTCGGCCGCCTCCGGTGGGTGATCCCCAACCCCCAATGGCACCACTGGCACCACAGCAACGAGGCCGCGGCACGCGATCGCAACTTCTCGAACTTCCCCTTCGTCGACGCGTGGTTCGGGACGGCACACGTGCCGAACGGCCGGTGGCCATCGCGCTACGGGATCGACGAGTCGATGCCGTCCGGCTACCTCGGGCAGATCGCGTCCCCGTTCCGGCGGAGCGTCGCGCTCAGGCAGGCATGACCGAACCGCCGTCGACGCACAGGACCTGACCGGTCACGAGCTCCGCGTCGTCGCTGGCGAAGAACAACGCCGTCCCGGTGAGGTCCCACGGATCGAGCTTGCGCTTCATCGCGCTCATCATCGGGAGCATGTCGATGATGCTGTCGGGCACGATCTTCTTGGTTGCCTCGGTCATCGTCACGCCCGGGGCGATGCAGTTGACCGTGATGTTGTACTGACCGAGCTGCGCGGCGAGGAACTTCGTCAACCCGACCACACCCCACTTCGTCTGGCTGTACGTGAACGCGCTCACTTCGTGGAACTCGCTCGGCGGCACCATGTTGTAGAGGTACGCGGCCCCGGACGACTGGTTGATGATCCGGCCCCAGCGCTGCTCGACCATGTGCGGCGCGCAGGCGCGGGCCATGAGCCACGCGCCATGCAGGTTCACCGAGAACACCTTCTGCAGGTACCCGTAGTCGTTGCGCTCGTTGTCGATGTCGTAGTAGAGCGCCGCGTTGTTGATCAAGATGTCGATCTTCCCGAACCGGTCGTTCACGGCTGCTGCGCAGTCGAGCGCCGACTGCTCGTCGGAGATGTCGGTGTGGACGGAGATCACGTCGCCTTTGCCGTCGAGGTGCTTCATCGCGGACTGCGCCCGGTCGTCATTGATCTCCGCGACCGCGACCTTCGCGCCCTCCTGGAGAAACCGCTCGGCGTAGGACAGGCCGATACCCTGCCCGGCCCCGGTGATGATCGCCACGCGACCGTCGAGACGGCCCATGCCAGTACCCCCTGCTGAACAGCCGCTAGGCCCGGTGAATGAGGTTGAACTTCTCGGTGACGACGGGCTCGTTTGTGGACTCGTCGCGCCAGGCCGTCTCGATGACGATGAAGGTCATCGTCCGGCCCTTGCTCTCCTTCTCGTAGACGTCCTTGACCTCGCCCCGACCGACGAGCACGTCGCCGACCACGATCGGCCGGTGGTACTCGAACTCCTGCTCGCCATGAAGCACGAGGCCGCCCCTCGACATCAGGTCGCCCATCACCTTGTGCATGGGGTTCACACCGCGGATCGGGTCGACCGGTTGCTCCTCCTCGAACTTGCCCCAGTGCTGGACGGCGAAGGTGAACGTCGGCGGCGCGGGAATCGACGAGAAGCCCGCGGCCTTCGCCGCCACCGGATCCCGATAGATCGGGTTGTCGTCGCAGACCGCGGCCGCGAAGTTGCTGACAGGACCGCGTTCGACGCGCACCTTGTACGCGCCGGTTGGCTGGCCGATGACGCTCGTGTCGACGGTCATGACTCGCGCTCCCCTCACCGGTTCTGGCTCCCGGCGTCGCGCCGTCGTCGGCGTTTGACGGCCTCGTCCGCGCCCGCGGTACGGTGACACCGGCGTCAGTTTTCGACACCAGTCTCTACTGTGAACGGGGAAGGGCGCGCAAATGGCCGGCATGGTGGACGGCAAGGTGGCGATCGTCACGGGTGCCGGGCGCGGCGTCGGGCGCGGTGAGGCAATCGCGCTCGCCGACCACGGTGCGAAGGTCGTCGTCAACGATCTCGGCGGGTCGGTGACCGGCGAGGGCGCCGACAAGAGCGCAGCCGACGACGTCGTCGACGTCATCAAGAGTCGGGGCGGCCAGGCCATCGCGAACTACGACGACGTGTCCGACTTCGAGGGTGTTCGCAACATGATCGGCGCTGCGATCGACGGCTTCGGGACGCTCGACGTGCTGGTCAACAACGCGGGCATCTTGCGCGACAAGATGATCTTCACGATGGCCGAGGACGAGTTCGACTCGGTCATCCGGGTGCATCTGAAGGGCACGTGGAACACGATGCATCACGCCTCGGTGTACTGGCGCGAGCAGTCGAAAGGCGGCAACCAACCGCGGGCCTCGATCGTGAACACGGTGTCGAGTGCGGGTCTCCAGGGGCAGGCGAGCCAGTCGAACTACGGCGCGGCGAAGGCGGGCATCGCGGCCATGACGATCATCGCGAGCCTCGAGCTCTCCCGCTACGGGGTGCGCGCCAACTGCATCGGTCCTGGCGGGTTCACCCGGATGGTCGGCCAGGCCATGCAGGACATCGAGGTCAAGGACCCCGAGCAGTACGAGAGCTTCGACGGGATGAACCCCGGCAACTCCGCTCCCGGCGTCGTGTGGCTCGCCTCCGATGACTCCATCCCCGTCACCGGTCAAGTGCTCCGGCTCGTCGGCAACAACCTGGCGATCTACTCCCCGTGGGACCTCGGCGAGCAGTTCTTCAGCACCGACAAGGACGGCAAACCCACGCAGTGGGATCCGGCGGAGATCGGGCCGACCCTCAACAAGTACGTGTTCAAGACGATCAACCCAGGCATCGCCCGGATGCAGCGATAGCGCCCATGCCCGACTACGAGACCCTCGGCTACGAGGAGCGAGACGGTGTCGGCTGGGTCACGCTGAACCGCCCCGACCGCATGAACGCGTTCAACTCGCTCATGCAGCGCGAGCTCAACGACTGCTGGCGCGGGCTGAGACGCAACGACGACGTCCGCTGCGTCGTCCTCACGGGTGCCGGCGACCGCGCGTTCTGCACGGGCATCGACCGCATGGAGCAGATGGGGGGCGACACCGACGCCACGACCGATGCCGACGTTGTCGGCTCGGGATCGACGCCGTTCATGTTCAACGATCCGGGCGACAACATCGGACCCAAGAGCTGCGACCTCTGGAAGCCGGTCATCGCCGCCGTGAACGGCATCGCGTGCGGCGGCGCGTTCTACATGCTCGGCGAGGTCGAGTTCATCATCGCGGCCGAGCACGCGACGTTCTTCGACCCGCACGTCACCTACGGGATGACCGCCGCATTCGAGCCGATCCACATGCACGACCGGATGCCGTTCGGCGAGATCATGCGCCTCTCGCTGATGGGCAACTACGAGCGGCTCTCGGCGCAACGGGCGTTCGAGATCGGATTGGTCTCCGAGGTCGTCCCCAAGGAGCGGCTGCTCGACGCCGCGGCCTGGGCGGCCGGCGCGATCGCGTCCCAACCGCAGCTCGCGATCCAGGGCACCGTGCGCGCGATCTGGGCCGCTCGCGAGCTGTCGAACCGCCAGGCGGTCGCGCTCGGGTATGCCTTCGTCGGGCTCGGCACCGACCAGAGCTCGATCGCAGAGGGTCAGCAGCTGTTCGAGTCGGGCAAGCGAATCGAGTGGCGCCTCCGCTGACCCGTTCAGCGGGTCGCGCCGAAGAAGCCCCGGTGCACGATCGTCGTGAGCGTGTCGAGCATCGTCTCGTCGTCGTCGGTCACGCGCCGTGATGCGATCCCGTAGCTGAACCGCTCCAGCATCGCCATCAGCGCGCCCACCGCCGCCTGCTCGTTGGCGGGAAAGGCGACGCCCGCTTCGCGCATGCGACGACCAAGACGATCACCGATCGCGGTGAACGCCTTGACGCCGAGCCGGTCGACATCGCGGTCACCGACCTGGTCCTCCATCCAGGCCCGGATCACCGGCCCGTACCGGCGGTACGTGTCGAGGAACCGGCCGATGAACGTCCGCAGCTCCGCGTAGCCCTCGTCGTCGGGCCCGATCGGACCGATCGCGCCGGCGAGGTCGGTGAGGTCGTGCGCACATTCGACCGCGAGCGCACGCAGGAGGTCTTCCTTGTTCGCGAAGTACAGATAGAACGTCCCGTGCGACGTGCGAGCCGCTCTGACGATGTCGTCGACGCGCGCCGAGTGATAGCCGCGCTTGGCGAAGACCCGCAGCCCGGCGTCGAGCAGACGGCGCATCGTTCGCCGCCCCTGCGCTCGGAGCTCTCGGTGCTGGGCGGGCGTGCCCGGCGCACCGGCGCCCCGTTCGCCGTCTTTCGACTTGTACGATGCCGCCACCCGCGCTCCCGACGCGACCCGCCACCGCCAGATCCCCGTCCGGGGGGCCTTCGATTGCTCGTCGCCACCCTACGCGAAGCCGCCTGCAGATTCGCCGGTGCGCCCGTCTACGTCACGGAGACGGGCTTCGTGCTGACGTACGACGCGCTCGATCACGTATCGGACGAGGTCGCGGCCGGGCTCGCCAACCGTGGCGTGGGCACCGGCGACGTGGTCGCGCTCGTGCTCCCACCGAGCGTCGAGTACGCCGTCGCGTACCTCGCCGCCGCGAAAGTCGGAGCCGTGACCGCCGGGGTCAACGACCGGCTCACGTCGACGGAGCGAAGCGCCGTGCTCGAGCGCGCCGCGCCGCGGCTCGTGCTCGCGGCGCCCGGGCTCGGGGGCGATCGGCACGAGACCGTCGAAGTGACACCGGCGGAGTCACGCGAGGGACTGCTGCACGCGCTGCGCGCGGCGGGCGATGCACCGGCCCCGCCGCCCGAGGATCCCGACCGCCCGGTCGCCATCGTGTTCACGTCGGGCACGACTGGCTTGCCGAAGGGCGCGCTCTATTGCAACCGGCAGCTCGCGTTCATCACCCGGACCGATGTCGGCGATATGTGGGGCGGCGGAGGTCGTTCGTTCACCGGGACGCCGTTCGCGCATTTGGGCTTCATGACGAAGCTCGCCGGCAACCTCCGGCGCGGTGGGACGAGCCACATCCTTGCCCGCTGGACCGCACCGGTTGCCCTGCGCCTGCTCGCCGAGCACCGGATGACGACCGTCGCGGGCGTCCCCGCGCAGATCGCGCTGATGCTGCGCCAGCCCGACTTCGACCACTACGACCTCGACCGCGTTCGCTTCATCGTCGTCGGCGGCGGGCCGGTGACACCCGGCCTCGCGGAAGAGGCACGCACCCGGTTCGGCGCCGCGCTCGCGACCCGGTACTCGTGCACCGAGGCCGGCATCGGGCTCGGTACCGCGTTCGACGACCCCGACGAAGACGCCGTGGTCAGCGTCGGGCGTCCGCACCCGTCGGTCGAGCTCCAGCTGCTCGACGACGAGGATCGTGAGGTCGCGGTCGGTGACGTCGGGTCAGTGTGCCTGCGCTCCCCCGCGGTGATGAGCGGCTACTGGCGCGACCGCGACGCCACGCGCGCGGCCTTCACCGCCGATGGCTTCGTACGCACCGGCGACCTCGGGTGGATCGACGAGAGCGGGCGTTTGCGCCTGGTCGGTCGCAGCAAGGAGATGTACGTGCGGGGCGGATACAACGTCCACCCGGTCGAGGTCGAGTCCGTGCTGTCGACCCACCCCGATGTCGCGGCCGTCGCCGTCGTGCCACGCGACGACACCGTGATGGGTGAGGTGGGCGTCGCCGTCGTCGTACCCCGCGACCCCTCGCGGCCGCCCACGCTGGAGGCGCTGCGGGAGCACGCCCGCGACCGGCTCGCCGCGTACAAGCTGCCCGACGACCTGCTCGTCGCGGCGTCGCTCCCGCTCACCGCGATGGAGAAGGTCGACCGCGCGGCACTCGCCGCGCGGGTGAACACTCCCGCGGGATGAGCGACCGCGGTCGGCTCAGCCCGTGAAGGCCGGCTGCGCGACGACCGCCGCCCGCGCCGTTGCTGTCGTCGTCGACGCCGCCGCCGCCGCGTCTCCCGTCAGCGGTTCTGCTCGGACGGACGGGCGCGCTCGTCGGCGAGCACGCGCCACACCCGGACCATCGGCAGAAGGCTGACACGGACGTCAGATAGATTCGCCGCGTCATGCAGCTCGAGTTCACCGAGGAGCAGGACGAGCTGCGCGCCGGCGTCCGCAGCGTGCTCGAACGCGAGTGCCCGATCGCGCTCATCCGCTCGATCGTGGAGGGCGACGGGAACGCCGACGCGCTGTGGAAGCACATGGTGGACCTCGGCTGGCCCGCGCTCACCGTCCCGAAGTGGGCCGGCGGCCTCGGGCTGGGGGCCGTCGAGCTCGCGGTGGTCGTCGAGGAGCTCGGGCGCGTGATGGCACCGGGTCCGTTGCTCGCCACCACGTCGCAGTTCGTGCCCGCGGTGCGCGAGGCCGGCGATGCCGTTCAGCAGGCGCGCTTCCTCGCCACGGTCGCGGAGGGCGAGTGCACAGGCTCGCTCGCGCTCGCGGAACCGGGCTGCGGCTACGACCCCGCGCATGTCGCGGCAACTGCGTCGCCCGACGGTGCCGCCTGGCGCCTGGCCGGCACGAAGGTTGCCGTCGTCGACGGCGCGACCGTCGACGAGATCGTCGTCGTCGCTCGGGTGCCCGGGACGAGCGGTGACGACGGTGTCGGGGCGTTCGTCGTGCCGCGTGGGGAGCTGGCCGCCACACCGATCGCAGGCCTGGACCCGTCACGCGGCCTCACGACCTTCGTGCTCGACGCCGTCACCATCCCCGGCGACCGCATGCTCGGCGAACCCGGCGCCGAGACCGCGGCCGCGGTCCGCCGAGCTGTCGAGGAGGCAACCGCGGCGCTCGCGTTGGAGACGGTCGGGACCTGCCAGACGATCTTCGACGTCACCCTCGAGTACGCGAAGGAGCGCCGGCAGTTCGACGTGCCGATCGGCTCGTTCCAGGCGATCAAGCACAAGTTCGCCGACATGGCGATCATGCTCGAGCGCGCCCGGGCGACCGGCTACTTCGCGGCGCTCACGATCGCGGAGGACGACGACCGGCGCGCGCTGGCGGCTTCAACCGCGAAGGCGGCGGCGGGCGACTGTCAGCAGCGCGTCGCCAAGGAGGGCATCCAGATCCACGGCGGGATGGGCTACACGTGGGAGCACGACATGCATCTGTACGTGCGCCGCGTCAAGACCAACGCGCAGCTGTTCGGCACGACCCCGGACCACCACGCCCGGATCGCGGGCTTGCTCGGTGTCTGAGGCCGATCAGCCGAAGACGATCTCCCAGAGCGCATACCAGACGACCACCAGCACGAGCCCGGCGGCGATCGCCCGGCGGTGGTCCTCGTAGATCCAGTTCGTGAGGTTCTGCGTGCGGCCGCCGAGGATGCCGAGACAGTTGAGCTCGAGGACGGCCCAGATGACCACCGTGACGATCCAGTAGATGGCCGAGGACGGCCCAGATGACCACCGTGACGATCCAGTAGATGGCACGGTTGTCAGACGTGTCGTAGTCGCCGAGGTTGAAGAAGTGGGCGGTGCCGACCATGAAGAACAGCATCGGGAGCGAGAAGATGGTGTTCTGGCGCGAAGCCAGCGCGGAGCGACGGCCGGCCTCGGCCGCGGCCGGGTCGGCCTGGCCACCCGCCTGCACGTTGCGGGCGTTCGCGATGACCTTCTTCTGGTTGGGCCAGATCACCAGCCAGACGTTCGCGAACATCGTGACGCCGAGCAGCACACCCGTGAAGATGCTGATGCCCTGGGCCGACTTGATGTACTCGCTGTCCCAGAGCTGCGGGTCACCCTTCGGGCCCTCCTGGTGGAGCAGCAGCGCGAGGCCGAAGAGCAGCGTCGCCGCGGCAGCCCATCGGAACCACCACAGCGCGCGCGACGCGAGCTTGTCGATCGCGTTGTTGCGGGCGCCCGCCTCCATCTGGGCGAACGAGGGCACCTGGACGAAGTTGAAGTAGTAGAGCAACCCGATCCAGGCGATGCCCACGACCACGTGGGACCACCGGAACAGGAAATCGACGCCGAAGCGCTCGAAAATGTCCAAGCCCAACATCGTTCTGGAACCCCCCTGTCGGGACGACCGGTAGCGGCGGCAACGTAGCACCGGGCCGCGAGCCGGGCACGGACCTCGTTGCCCTACAAGTCCGGCGAACGCGGGTCGGACGGGCCGGCAACGCTCAGGGGCTCACGGCGTGGGACGACCATGGCCGAGAAGTCGGCGAACGCGATGACCCGGTCGGTCGGGTCGAGGACCCGGATCTCGACGACGATCAGCATGCGACCGGAGCGCATCACCCTCGCTTCGGCTC
>WNFU01003994.1_pt1 | contig 36535 bp, 37 predicted proteins | sample 5400121 | NCBI WGS metagenome assembly WNFU01 (sample SAMN13153360, study PRJNA577476) | soil metagenome | isolation source: 100 cm soil or saprolite under grassland replicate 1 | place: USA:California | collected 2016-06-15
TGACCATCGCAGCAGACGGCCGACGCAGACGCACATGAGGCATTTTCATTGCACATACCCCCTTAGTGTTGGACTGGGCGGAAGACCGATTCTTCGTCGAGAACGTCAGAAGCCCTCTTTCGGCTCGGCCGGACGCAGCGCGGCGACGTCTACGACGTCGGGACTGCGGCGACGCGCGCCGGCCTCACGGTCTTGGAGCCGGCCATCCTCCTCGCCGTGTGGGGTACCAAAATTCAGTTCGCCGCTCACACCATGCCGCTTTGCAGGCGGAACCGAATACATGTACAGCGCTACTCGGGCTCGTCGGCTTCGAGCGCGGAGGCTCGTCGTTGAGCAGCCAGCTCTTCTCACGGTCGTCATCGAGCTCGTCAGCCCGTTCGTCCGTGAGGTCCTTGCCCCATTCGTGCTCTTTGTAGGTCGTACCCATCGCCGATTGGAAACTCGACGATCATCGTCTGGTTGAGGTTGCGCGGGTCCGCAATGACGAGGTGGAAGTCGCCGTCGTCCTCGTGCTTCGTTCCGATCAGGGCGGCTCGGACGCGGTAGGTGGTTGTCTCGACCCCGTGGATGCGCGGCGAATTGGCGACGTCGGCGGGCGGACGGAGACGACGAAGCGCGCGGACGGTGGCCGGCCGCGGTTTCAGCCTGACGAGGCGCGCTCTTGGGTCGGTCAGCGTCTTGACGGGCCAGCGCTCGACCCCGCACAACGCGGCAACGGCGGCTGTCGGTGAACTCGATGCGCGGCCGGTCGCGAGCGCGGTGAGGGCGGCGACGAGGACGAGGAGGACAGGGCGGCGGTGCACGACGCGCGGATTCTTCCAGCGGGATCGCACTCAGCCGCTCGGGGCCGGTTGGGGCGACGCTCACTGCGGCAGGGCGCCGCCGTCCTGAGTTGCCGCAGGGAGAGAACACAGCGAACCCAGGTCCTGGGCACACTCGTCGGTTCGAACCGGCCTCCGCATGTCCTTCGGCCCCCCACGTCCTTCAGTCCCCCCAATCCGTGCGGTGCGGCTCTGCTTCGGCGAACCGTGGTCGCGTTTCCGCCAAAACGCGACAGCGGAGCGCGTCCCCGCCCAGCTGAGCCGAAGGGCGACGTCCCGTTCGGGCCGCGCGAGCGACGCGGTTCAGACCAAGGCGTCGCCGGGGCCGTTAAGGTCCGTGCAGGATCCAACGCCCACACATACAGCGCTAGACGTGTTCGCATCGAGGACGCTCAGGCTGCGAGCCGCCCGGTGGTGGGTGTCAGTCGTGAGGCGACGGCCAGGACCGGTGTTGCTGTAATCCTCATCGAGCGTGCGGCCGGTGCGCGGGCACAAACACCCGCAAGGGTGTGGGGAGGCGCGCCTCCAGGATCACCGCCGCTACCTCCTTCGCTGGCGCGGTGACTGCGATCGTCTCCCCGCTGATCTGGGCGGCGAAGTACTCGCGAAAATCAGCGAGCGAGCGCGGGATCACGCAGGCGGGCGTCCCGAACAGACGGGCGACCAGCGCCATTTCTTGGTAGTAGCGCTCCCGATCTTCGCGCGACAGCGGATGGACGAACCGCTCGTAGGCCGCCAGCGACGCCTGAACGAGCGTCGCATGAACCCAAAGCATCAGCTCGGGATCGGAGGCGGAGTACGGGGTTCCGGGCGGGAAGCGACCGAGCTGCGTCCGTGTGGCGCCGTGCACGCGGGTGTGCACGGTCTGCACCACCTCGGCCACCCGCTCGGCCTCCTCCTTTGTCCCGAAGGCGATCAGGTAGAGCGCGCGCAGTGTGTGCACGAGGCGCCGCCAGAGATCACGTCGAACGTCACTGTGATCGAAGACGCCGGCAGCCACGAGTGGATGGGCCACCTGCAGGAGCACCGCCGGTCCGCCCCCCAAAAACGGGACAAGTGGCGTGTTGCCGAGTCTCCTGATCACGCTTTCCGGCGCGAAGTAGCCATCCCGGCTTTTCAGTCGTTGCGCATGCGTAGTCGCGCGCGAATCTCCTGTGCTTGCCCAACTCTCAGCCATCCGCACAGAATGCCCAAGACTCGCACGCGCGCGGGCCTTTACTTGCTCTGGTGCGTTACACGGCGGAACGGTAGATCTCGGTCCGCTCCCATGCGAGCCGCCGGTCGCGAGTGAGGCGCGCGGTCACGAACGTGCCGGCACCAAGTACGCGCTCGTCGAAGAGCTTGAGGCGACGCGGTCTGAAGACGTAGAAGCCGTAGGCGCTGAGATCGGTCTGGGTGAAGTCGGGAAAGCGCTTCGTGTAGAGCGTCTCCGCCTGTTTGTCGTTCTCGCCTCGGACCTCACGCGCCGAGCCGAAGAGCTGGATACCCCGGTCCGGCTTGCCCCACGTCTGGGTCGAGTCGTAGACGGCGATCGCGGCCGAGCTGTTCACGCGGAGGTTGCGCGAGTGTCTGGCGCGCGGCTCGGACAGCCAGACAATGTGAAAGTCGCGGCTCCAGGCGAAGTAGGCGCTGTTGACGTGAGCGCTGCCGTCGGCGGTGACCGTTGCGATCGCGCAAAGCGTCGATGCATCGAGAAGCCGCCGTGCGGTCGCCGCTATCCGCGCCGCGGCTACAGGACGCTTTGATCGCTCGATCGCCACCAGTTGACGCCGATTGAACCCGATTCAAGTGGATCACTGTCGCGTCTTGGCGGAAGGACGACACGCTTGAGGCGTGTGGATCTATCGCGGACGGCCGCGTAACCACCCGGACAGCTACAACCTAGTGCAGTCTAGGTCCTCTCATTCAGGTTCCGGCACAGTGACATCGGGCTCCTCGGGAAGCGTGTCCGGCTCCGGCGGCGTCACACCCTCTTCCTCCGGCATGGTCCCCGGCTCCCCCGGCTCTGGCTCCGGTGGCTCACGCACTTGATCCGGCTCAAGAATCGACATCGCAACCTCCCTCGACTTCGAAGTAAGCGCCCCTTACCCGCGCGTTCGCTTCGAAGAACGCGGCTCCGCTTCGCGAACGCTTCGGAAGCGACGACGCGACGACCGCCGTCCGCGATAGACCCACAGCCATCGAGCGTGTCGCGGTTCCGCCAAAACGCGACGGCTGCGCGCTCGTCTCTAACGTTCGGGCAAGCGAGTTGTCGCGGTCGCTTACCTGTTGCCTGCAAAGACAACACGGCGGACTCTCAGGTAACGTTGGTTGGCGTTGGATCGGGCCAACGGTTCGTCGCTAGTTCAAGCCGTTTTTGCGCCTTCGCCGATCCGAACGTTTTGCGGCCGGTTGCGCCAGAGATCGCGCTCGCGCCGCCCCTGGCGGTTCTTTAGTGCGCTCAAGATTCCCGTTATTGCAGTCTGCGACGCCGACAAGCCTGCGGCTTACGACGGCGTCGTGGCGGAAAACCCCGACGCCGCAGTCCGTTGGACCAACCACGCCTTTGCCGACCCGCTGCAGAACCGACTTTGCGGTCGAGAACGAGCAGACCGGCTGCGACAACGCACCAGCCTGCGCGTGCCGGAAATTCGGTTTCGCCATCCCGGGGGTGAGGTGAGCTTGATCCCAAGGGTTCGCCCCGTGGGGCCCCAATTAACCGGTTCACTCCCTCGGCTCCCGTATTTGGGCCCACAGCCCGACGCGCTGAGCCGGTGACGGTCAAGTTTCTGCGCAGGCTCGCCGACGAGTTACGAGAGAGGTCTTATCGGCGCGCAAGCGCTAAGAAGAGGAGTTCGTCGCGTGATGACCCCCGAGGTTGACTGCATCGGAGTGCCCCCGCATCCCGAGGCGCTCGAGGACGTGCGCTGCTGGCGCTACGACTACGCGCGCCGTCTGGGCTTCGACGGGCCGGAGGCGGCGCTGATCGCTCATCGCGCCGACATCGACACCCACCTTCTCGAGCGGCTGATCCAGCGCGGCTGCTCGCCCTATCTGGCCCTGGAGATCGTTCGCTGAGCGGCGCGCGCCCGCTCGCGATCATCTGGCGTTTAGCCGATCGACCTGCCGGCTCCGAACGGCTGACGGTTCACATACTCGTCCTGCCGGTTTATCCGCCGCGATTCGCAGCGGCATCGAATTAGAGAACCTACCCGCGACGCAACGCTGACTCCGCGCGCGGGCCCGTGGGATCCAACCACAGTCTCGCCGGATCCGCTTTCGTGACCCCGGCGGCGACCTGCGCGCCGGTTCACTGAGACTCAGACGCGCGACCAGGCCGGGCGACCGCTGGTCTCGAGCTCGCCGGTCGCCATCTGCTCCTCCGTGAAGGCGAAGCCAAAGTCGAAGTTGAAGTCGCTCCCAAACGACGAGACATAGGGGAACTGCCACCCCATCCGCTGCTTGTACGCCTGCAGCTTCTCGAGCGGCGCCCGACGTACCCACCGCAGCTCGCTTCGCTGCTTCGCCAGCTCCTCGTCGAGATTGCCGAGCTCCTGCTCGCGCTCGTGCAGTTCCTTCCGGGCCGCCTCCCACTCTTCGCGCGTCCCTACCTTGTGCTCCGTCATCTCGTCGGCCTCCTTCCTGGCTTCGCTACCTCTTAGACGGGCCGCCGGGTGAAAACTCATCGCCGCCAGACGGCGACCCTGGGCGCCGTCGCCAATAATCGCTGGCGATGACGCCCTTCTTGACGATGACCGCGATACGCGGTGGTTTCTGGCTCGCGGCGATCGTGGCCCTCCTCTGGACGCCGCTGCACGACAACATCGCCCATTTCCCGGCGGACGGTCCACACCTCAGCCTCGTCTTCAACACGTTCGCGCAATGGGATTCGGGATGGTTCATCCGCATCGCGGATCATGGGTACGACGTCAAGCAGAGCTCTGCGTTCTTCCCGCTCTACCCAGTGGTGGTGCGGGGCGTTGCGGAGGTGGTGCGCTCGACGGTGATCGCCGGAGTTCTGGTCTCCGTCGCTGCTGCAGGTGTCGCGGCAATAGCCATCTTCAGAATCGCACGGCGTTTCGTGGGCGAGGCGGTGGCCTCCGACAGCGTGCTTCTTCTCGCGCTCTTCCCTTTCGCGTTCGTCTTCACGGCTGTCTACTCGGACGCGCTGTTTCTTGCTCTGGCCAGCTGGTCGTTCTTGGCTGCCCTACGTCGCCAAGTCGTTCTGTCGTCCCTCCTCGGAGGGCTCGCGGTGGCGACACGGCCGATGGGCCTGGCTCTGCTGCCGGCGCTTCTCGTGTTGCTGTGGCCGAAGGAGCGATCGCTTCGCGCAACGCTTCAACCTCTGACCCTCGCGTTGCTTCCGGCTGCGCTCGGTGCTTACGCTCTCTACCTTCATTACCACTTCCACGACGCGGGGGCGTTCTACCATTCCCAGAGCGTCTTCTGGCTGCGTGAGACCCCTCGATTGGGACCTTTGCACGGGGCGTGGGATGCTCTCCGCACGGCCGAGCAAGGGGCGGCAGAACTCGTTCGACACTTGCCCGGCGAGGCCGGTTATCCCGGCGGTTTCGAGGAGGCTCAACAGCGAAGCGCATGGAACGTACTGCAACTGCTGCTTCTCCTCTGCGCCACGGGCCTGACCTGGGTGGCGTGGAAGCGGTTAGGAGTCGCGTTCGGCCTCTACTCGATCGGGGTCATCGCGATCATCCTGACCACCCCCGCCGCAGTGGTGCCGCTCGTCAGCGCACCCCGTCTCTTGTTGGCGGACTTTCCCTTGTTCATCGCGCTGGCTGCGCTCGCGGCGACGCGCCCGAGGCTGCGGCTCGGAGTCATCATCGGGTTCGCTGCTATTGGGGGGATAGCCGCAGTCGCATTTTCCCGAGGTGCCTGGATCGCTTGACCCAACTTGCCGAGTGCTTCACCTCAGCCCGTCGAAGCCTGTATCGGATTGGAGGCGCGCCCCGGCTTGCCGCTGAGGTTGTAGGGGATGACGCGGTACCAACCGCCCTTCGCGCCTGAGCTGTCGTCGACGTAGCCGGCATCGCTATCGGTGACGCACCGCCTGCAGACGGTCGTCCAGAGCCCGGCCGCCGCGGTCGCCCGCTGGACGCTGTAGGCCTTCGCCCCCGCGGAGCCCTGCCAATAGATCCTGGCGCCGAGTTGCTCGGTGGAGCTCGTGGGCCCGTACACAGCGGAGGTGACGATCGGCGCCGGCGGGATCGCGTGCGCCGGCAGCCGAACGCCGCGCATGGCGTAGTTGTGCCGGCGCAGCACTTGCGCGCGCGTGCGCATGTCCGCGGCGGTGTTCACCAGCGTCTGGATGCCGGTGTAGTACAGGGCCCACCACTGTCCGGTCTCGACGCGGGGCGCGGTCACCGGATCGGTGATGTCTGCCGGGATGGGCATCCAACCGTGGCCGTCGTTGTGAGCCTGCAGCGCCCAGAACGCGTCACCGACAATCTCTGGAGCGTTCTCGAGCGACCTCAGGAAGACACGCAGGCCGCGAAGCGTCGGAAAGTTCGTGCGGTCCCACCCGTACTCGTAGGCGGCGAAGGGCTTGCCCGCCGCCTTGCAGGCTGCGATGCCAGGCTTCACGGAAGCAAGTGGCTGGGACCAATGTGGATAGACGAAGCCCACACACAGGTCGACTCCGCGAATCGCCGCGTTCACGGACCCGGAGAGGATGAGGTGGTGGCGATCGAGGCTGCGAACGTACTGCACGATGCGCCGTGTCCAGGAGGGAGGACTGCCGCCCCCGTTCAGAAGATCCCAGCCGAGAATTGTCGGGTCGTTCTTGTAGGCGACGTGGGTGTAGACGTTGACGTGATCGAGGACCTTCTCGATGTGCTCCTTCACGTCCTCCAGCACCCTCTGGTCGGTCCAGAACTGGGGCATGTTGATGAGGGAACAGCCGGGGACGGAGATGCTGCGCCAGCGGAGGTAGACGCAGCCCGTCCCGCCTCCGCGCGCGTCGTCGCCGATGATCGTCGAGATGATCTTGATACCCCGCGCGCGCGCCGACTTGAGCGCGTAGTCGACCCGTTCGAACGCGGCGGGGTTGAAATGCCCGAGCGTGGGCTCGAGGCACTGATCGCATCCGACCGAGTCCCCCATCGTCTGACTGCGGACCACAGTAACCCCCATTTCCCGGGCGGTGGCCATTGCGTCGTCGACCTCGTAATTACTCGGGAAGTGCGGGCCATTAGGATCAAACGGCCCATAACCGGCCAGACCCAGCCATTCGATGTTCGCGCCGCCGAAGCGGAACGGGCGGCCGGCGACAGAGAGGCGCGGCCCGGATCGGATGACGAACGAGTGAGAAAACTGCCGCGAACTGGGCGGCGGCGGAGGCGGCGTGGAAGGCTGGAGCCGTCCGGTCGCCGAAGAGGCCGAGCTCCCGCTCGGTCCCGGAATCACGATGACGAGAGGAAGAACGACCAGCAGCGACGCTCGGATCGGACGGACTCGGATCGAGCGTGGAGCGAACCTCATCGCACCTTCCATCCTTTCCTCAGATCTGCAAACGTGCCGCAGGTGCCGTCGGCTGCTCAGACATGATCCGGCATCTCATGGATGACGAGGTCACGACGAATTGACCGCGCATCTTTGGTCACGCCGCCCCTCGCGTCCACTTCGGTCGCTCGTCACGGCGGCGGCAGTCGCCGCCGTGCTCGCCGGGGCTGGTGCGCATGGCGCTGCGAGCGGGGCTGCGAAGCGATTTCCCGGAATCAGATTCGACGACCGGATACCAGGTCGCCTCGTGATCACGGCGCCCGCCTACCGGCTCACCCTCGACAAACGCAACGGGAGGATCGTCGATCTCATCGACAGGACGAGTGGAGCGCGCGTCATTCTGGGTTCGACCGGCTGTCTCTGGCGCACGTCACAAACGGAACCCTCGCTGCTGGGGGGATGCGCATACGCGCCACGAGGCGCACGCCGGTTCTCCTATCGATGGGATCCGGCGTCGGCGACGCTCCGGCTCGAATACCGTGCATCCCTCATTGGCTCGGGCCTCGTCACATTGCGCGCCCAGGCGGAGTTCTTCGATCTGCGTCTGAGGATCGAGAACCACGGTGGGCTGGTGAGCAAGATCTCCTTCCCGGACGACCTGCTCGCCGATGTGCGCACCGTCGGCGCGGGATACGCCCCGAACGTCCTGCCCGGAGTACTGCTGCGGCCCGGCTTCTTTGCACGGACGGGAAACAATCTCGAGATCTATCCGTCTCGCTGGGCTTTCGCCGACTATCTCGGACTCGACGTGGGAGGCGGGCACCTGGCTCTCTACTCCGTCGAGTCCGGCCCCATTCACCCGCTCCTGCTCGGCTTCCTGCGCCAGGAACCACCGGGCCGCTGCTCGGGCGTTTCGTTTTGCATCGTGCACCGGTTTCAGACTTGGATCGCCGAAGGCGAGGCGTGGACGAGCCCGGTCGTCCGCATTCGAACCGGCGAGACGGCGCAGCAATCGATGCTCGCCTACCGACACGACAACGGCATCGACGCCTACCCGTCGGTGCAGAAGAAGCTCGGCGAACGACTGAGCACGCTCGCGCAGGCGCCACTGATCAAGGCCGACCTGACCAAGCTGAAGCCGTTCCGAGACTGGCTCGCGGACCTGCCGCGGCTCCCGTCGCCGGCGCTCCTGCACCCGGTTGCTTTCCAGCTCGGCGGACACGACAAGAGCGATCCCGACTTCCTGCCGCCGGACCCGTACCAGGGCACGAGCGCGGATTTCACCTCCCTCATCGAGGCGGCGCACTCGCTTGGACAGCTCGTGATGCCGTACCTGAACGTCAGTTGGTGGTCCGACGATTCTCCGACGATGCGGTCGCTCCCTCCGCCGCTTCAACCGAGGGACATCGCCGTCCTCGATGAAAGCGGCAAGCCCGTCGTCGGCACCTACGGCGTGCATTCCGGCCTCGTCGTCTCGCCCTCCGTCCCGTTCGTGCGCGAGCGGGTGGCGCGGCTGATGCAGGAATGGCGCACGGAGGTGCCTGCCGACTGCCTTTTCTTCGACCAGGTGGGCGCACGTCCGTGGATCCGCGACTTCAATCCGGCGTCGCCGAATCCGGACGCCTACTACGACGGCTGGCTCGCCGTGATGGCGCCGTATTCGGATCGCTGTCTCATGGCCGAGGACGGCTGGGATCGCCTGGCACGCGATTTCTCGGGCTTCCACGGAAGCATGCTCATGATGGCGCGCGAGCACGACCTTCCGAACTCGTTGTTCGGCGAGGCGAACTGGGAGCCGTATCCGCTCGCCGACTGGCTCTTCCACGACAAGGTCCTGCTCTACCAGCACGACCTCTACCCCGGCACGATGGCCAGCGACGTCGAAGTCGTGACGTGGAACATGGCGTTCGGCCTGATCAGCTCGTACAACTGGGAGGAGGCGCTGGACTCACTCGACAGCCCGTGGCTCGACCTCGTGGGACGCCTTCAGCGCACCGTCGGCCCGCACTACGCCGGAGTACGCCTGTCGAGCTACCGCAGACTTGCGCGGGAAGTGACCGAGAGTACGTTCGGCGATCTCGTCGTCGTTGCGAACTGGGATTCGGCCGGCGGCTACGCGACCGGTGGCTACGGGATCGCGCCCGACGGCTTCCTCGCTCGCACCGCGGACGATCGTCTTCTGGCAGGGGCGTTCGAGGAGACCTTCGGCGGCCTTGCGTTATCAGCCGGAACGCATTACCTGATCGTCGAGCGCGACGAGTCGAACGTGACCGTGCGGCAGCCTCTCGGTGCCGACACCAACGTCGCCGTCGAGCCGCCTCCCTCGTCGAGGTCCGGCCGAACGCTCCAGGCGACGGCGATTGCTCCCGACGGGAAGACGGTTGGGGCGGCGGGCGGCGAGCTTCGAAACGGCCGCTTCGTGCTCCCTTACGCCCGAGAGTTGAACGGTCACCCTGTCGCCGCGTATCGCATCAGCGTCGGCGCGTAGCGGCGTCCTTAGCGCTCTCACGAGGAAGTGGCTGGCGTCACCCGCGCATGCCGCATGCCCCGACCCTCGCCGAGGACGATCGCGGTGTTGACGAGCGCGAGGTGGCCGAAGTCCGCTGCTGGCTCGCCGAAGAGCGGATCGCCCAGACGATCGTCTGGATCGGTGAGCAGCCTCTTGCCGTATCGGCTTACGCGGCAGCCGCAGCGCACGGCCCTGGCGCACAGCCATCTACATGCCGTGTGTAACCACCGACAACCGGGTGACGGCGTCGCGAGGTTGGTTGCGTTTCGCCGATACTCGCTGCGCGTGCAACCACTGTTGTCGCGGTTTGTTGGAACCGCGACGCGCTTCTCCTCTCCTGCAAACGTCGTGGCCCGCCGATCCGCGCCTCGGTCTCGACGATCGCGCAGCGAACGGGAACGGACGCGATCGCGCGTCGACCGCGTCTCGGTCAGGCGCGAGGGAGGACGTAGAACGCGACCGCAGCGAACTGGCAGCCGGCGGCGCCGAGCGTGAACACGTGGAACAGCTCGTGGTAGCCGAACACCTGCGGCGCAGGGTCTGGACGTCGCCGTGCATAGACAACCGCGCCCGCGGAGTACAGAAGCCCCCCCGCCACCACCAGCAAGACCCCGACAAACTCGACCTTCAGCAGCTGCGAGAACGCAACGGCACCAACCCATCCCAGCAAGAGACCGATCGCAGCCGAGAGCCACTTCGGAGCACGAACCCAGAAGAGCTTCAACACGATCGCCGCCAGCGCGCCGCTCCAGACAACCGACAGCACCGGCACCGCCCACCCCGGCGACATCACGAGCAAGCCAAACGGCACGTACGTCCCGGCGATCAGCAGATAGACACCGGCATGATCGAGTCGCGCCAGCCACGCTCGAACCCGTGGCGTCCAGGTCGGCCGGTGATACAGCGCGCTCGCGCCGAAGCAGGCGGTGAGGCAGCCCACGAACACGACCGCGGCCAGCCGCGCCCGCCCATCTTCCGCCGTCCAAACGAGCGGCACCCCCAGCACGATCGCCGCATAGAAGCCGAGCTCGTGAAACACACCCCGCAGCTTCGGCTTCACACCTCCCACGGCCGGAACCATCCCCGGACCCTAGCCCTGCCCACCGACGTGAGCGTGCCAAAAGAGGCAAACCAGCCGCCCACTCGACCGCCAGAAGGCGGAGCGAGAGGCCAGCCCAACCCCGCTCTCCGAAGCGGGGCTTCAGGTGCTGTGTCGCCTTCCAGCTCTTCGGCGGCAATCAAGAGCCGGCTACCTCCTATAGGGAAGATGGAGTGTGCGCGGGAACAGAGGCACGTCGATGGGGAAGCGCGTTTGGGCGTCAAGCGCGATTTAGGCGGATCAGTCGAGGAGATCCAGCTCCGGCCCCGGGTGATGTGCTCGCCAGGTCTCGAGGTAGAGATGGAACTCGCGGCGCCCCTGCCGCACTCCAGGAGCGCCGAGGACGATGACCTCGATCACGTCATCGTTAACTTCGTAGGTAACGCAGCCCCAGCGGTCCAAGAAGTCCCGTAGATCGGCAAAACGGCTTGAACTAGCGACAAACCGTTGCCCTCACCCAACGCCACCCAACGTCAGTCGAGAGTCCGCTTGTTGCCCCTGAAGACAACACCTTGGCGACCGCGGCTGAATCGCGGCTAGCTCCCGCAGAAGGCCTCGGGCCGGGGTCCTGTTCGGAAATCGGGCGTACGCCGTTGGGGCCAAGGAAGCCGTAGACCTCGCCGCGGCGAACGCGCATCGCCAATCGATCGACGGCGACGATGCGCTCGCCGTAGCGCTTGCCGAGCTCGCGAGTCTCGATCACGAAGTCGCTCACCGGTGCCTTCTCAGCTCCTCCAGACGATCTCGGTACTCCTCGCTGCTGAGCTCGCCGCGCGCATACCGCTCGGCCAGGATGTCCGTTGCCGAGGTTTGGCGGGACTTGACGTTCCGGACCACGAACCAGATCGCCGCCGCGAAGAGGACGAGCCACAGCAGCCCGAACGGGAGCCACCAGCCGCCGTCATGGTGCCAGCCCGAGTGGGCAGACAACGTCGCGAGGTTCTGAAAAGTATTCATGCAGCCACGGTACGGCCGCGGCACGTGCGCCCACAACGCCCCAGGGGAGGAACTTCCGTGTCCTCCCATGGGGGGACATGAATCCTCCCCCGGGGCGACTCCGCGGGACCTTCGCGCGGGTACCTTCCCTAAGAACGTGCGTGCTGTGCGGCGTAGACAGCTCCTGCTCGACGCGGTCCTCGCCGCCGCGGTCTTCGCCTTCTCGCTGGGGGTGATCTCCCACGCCGGGTTCGATCGCGCCGACCGTGAGCTCGACGTGCTCGGCGGACTCTTGGCGGCACTTGCTTCCTGGCCCCTCGCGGCGCGCCGGCTCGCGCCGCTTCCCGTCTTCGTCCTCGTGACCGCGGCGACGTCCGCGCTCTACGGGTTCCGGTACGGCCTCGGACCGCCCATCGCGTTCGCCATCGCCCTTTACTCGTTTGCCGAGAACCGTGACGAGACGCGTCCGCGCGTCTGGACGGCGGCTCTCCTCACCAGCCTCGTCGTCTTGCTCGGGCCGCACCTCATCCTGGGCGAGTTCGCGCCCGAGCTTCTCCTCGGCGCCGTCGTGTGGGCCGCGGCCTGGTTCGCCGGGGACCGGGCGCGGTTGCGGCGCGAGCGGCTGGCCGAGCTCGAGGAGCGGGCGCTACGTGCCGAGCGCGAGGCCGAGCGCGAGCGGCGACTGGCCGCCGCCGAGGAGCGCACCCGCATCGCGCGCGACCTGCACGACTCTGCGGGCCATGCGATCAACGTGATTCTCGTCCAGGCCGGCGCGGCGCGCCTCCTGCAGGAGCAGGATCCCGAACGCTCCCGCGAAGCGCTCGCGACGATCGAGGAGGTCGCTCGCGACACGCTCGGCGAGATCGACCAGCTCGTCCGAGCGCTGCGGGAGAACGGTGCGGCGACGGGGGTCGAACTGCCGCCCGGTCTCGCTGCACTCGAAGCGCTCGCGGAGCGCTACCGAGCCTCGGGCCTCGCGGTGACCGTCAAGGTCGAGGGATCGCGACGGCCGCTCGCCCCGGGAGTCGACCAGGCCGCCTACCGCATTCTCCAGGAGGCGCTCACGAATGCTGCCCGGCACGGGCGCGGCAGCGCGGCCGTAGACGTCGCGTTCGGCCCGAGCGCGGTGGAGATCACCGTGACGAACGCCGCGCGGCCCGACGGAGCCGTTCACGGAGGAGGACACGGAATCGTCGGCATGCGAGAGCGCGCGTCGCTGCTCGGCGGCAGTCTCGAGGCGGGCGCGAGCGACGGCCTCTTCCGCGTCCGGGCGCGCCTCCCCTACGGCGGCGGCGACGGAGTGCAGCCGTGACCCCCGTGCGCGTCCTGCTGGTCGACGACGACGACCTCATGCGGGCCGGACTTCGTTCCGTGCTCTCCAGCGACGAGACGATCGAGGTCGTCGGCGAGGCGGGCGACGGACGTGCTGCGGTCCAGCGGGTGCACGAGCTGGGACCGGACGTCGTCCTGATGGACGTCCGCATGCCCAACCTCGACGGCATCTCGGCCACGCGCGAAGTCCTGGCCGCCCGGCCGGAAGCGAAGGTCGTGATCCTCACGACCTTCGAGCAGGACGACTACATCTTCGGCGCGCTCAGGGCCGGCGCTTCAGGCTTCCTGCTCAAGCGCACGAGCCCGGAGGAGCTGATCGGCGGTCTCCAGACCGTCGCCGCCGGCGACTCGCTGCTGTCGCCCTCGGTCACGCGTCGGGTCGTCGAGCGCATGGCACGGCAACCGGCGCCTGACACCTCGTCGAGCGAGCGGCTGAAGGAGCTGACCCCGCGCGAGCGCGAGGTGCTCGAGCTCGTCGCCGGTGGGCTCTCGAACGGCGAGATCGCGGCGGCCCTCGTGATCGAGGAATCGACCGTGAAGACGCACGTGAAGCGCATCCTGATGAAGCTTCGTCTGCGCGACCGCGTCCAGGCGGTGATCTTCGCGTACGAGAGCGGACTGACGCGGCCCGGCGCCCAGACGGCCACGGACTAGCGTGAGAGAGCCGTCTCCGTTTCCGGGTCGAAGAAGTGCAGCCGGTCGGCGTCGATCACGACCTCGACGGAATCACCGACCCGGATGGCGGAGCGAGGCTCGAACGTGGCGCAGAACAACGTGCCGGAGGCGCCGATCAGCGGCGCATCTTCGAGCTCTTCGTCGGCTACGGCGGCGGCGACCCCGCCTCCCTTCGGCGCCTCGACATCGACCCTGAAGTAGCCGAGCAGGCTCGCTCCGAGCGCTTCGACGCGTTCGATCTTGGCGGGCAGGGTCGCCTTCCTGTCGCCACCGCCGCCGTTGCGGCCTGTCCCCTCGACGTCCTCCGGCCGGATGCCGACGATGACGGCCTTGCCGACCCATGCATCGAGCCCGCGCTCGGACGCCAGGTCACGCGGGACCGGAATCGCGTGCTCGCCGAACCTGATCGCTAGGCCGTCCTCGCCGCCCTCGACCGTCGTCTGCGCGAGATTCATCGGCGGCGAGCCGATGAAGCCCGCCACGAAGAGGTTCGCCGGCCGGTCGTAGACGTCCGTCGGCGTGTCCACCTGCTGGAGAACGCCGTCGAGGAGCACGGCCACGCGGTCACCCATCGTCATCGCCTCGACCTGGTCGTGCGTGACGTACACGGTCGTCACGCCGAGCCGCTTCTGGAGCGAGTCGATCTCCCCGCGCATCGCCACGCGGAGCTTCGCGTCGAGATTCGAGAGCGGCTCGTCCATGAGGAACGCCTGCGGCTGGCGGATGATCGCGCGACCCATCGCCACTCTCTGGCGCTGCCCGCCGCTTAGCTGCTTCGGGCGGCGGTCGAGCAGGTTCTCGATCGCGAGCAGGCGCGCGGTCTCCTTGACCCGCTGCCTGAGCTCGCGTTTGGGCACTCCCGACAGACGGAGGCTGAAGCCGATGTTCTGCGCGACGGTCATGTGCGGGTAGAGCGCGTAGCTCTGGAAGACCATGGCGATGTCGCGATCCTTCTCCGGGACGTCGTTCATCCGCCGCCCGCCGATGTACAGGTCGCCGGACGAGATCTCCTCGAGGCCGGCGATCATGCGCAGCGCCGTCGTCTTGCCGCAGCCCGACGGCCCGACGAGGACGAGCAGCTCGCCCTCGCGGATCTCGAGCGAGAGGGCCTTCACGGCCTCGACGCCGTTCGGGTAGCGCTTCGTCAGTTCCTTCGTGACGATCTCTGCCATTGCTACGTCAGCCTTTCAGAGACCCGGCCAGCAGGCCGCGCACGAAGTAGCGGCCGAGCAGGATGTAGACGACGAGCGTGGGCAGCGACGCGAGCAGGGCACCGGCCATCGAGACGTTGTACGGCGTCACCAGCGAGCCGGCCTCGTTGTTCAGCGCGACCGTCACCGGCCAGGAGGCCGGGTCGTTGATGAGGAAGACGGCGAAGAGGAAGTCGTTCCAGATCGAGGTGAACTGCCAGATCAGGGCGACCACGAAAGCCGGAGCCGAGAGCGGCAGGATGACCGACCAGTAGGTCCTCAGCATCCCCGCACGGTCCATGCGCGCCGCCTCCATCAGCTCCTCCGGAATGGTCGCGTAGTAGCTGCGGAAGATCAGCGCAGTGATCGGAATGCCGTACACGATGTGCGCGAACACGAGCCGCGGGATGCCGGCCGGGAAGTTCACGTCCTCGAAGAGCTGCGTCAGCGGGATCATCACCGCCTGGTAGGGGATGAACATCCCGAACAGGAAGAACGTGAACACGAGGTCCGCGCCCGGGAAGCGCCACTTCGAGAGCACGAACCCGTTCAGCGACCCGAGAACGGTTGAGATGATCGTCGCGGGAATCGCCAGCTTGAAGCTGTTCGCAAGGCTCGGCGAGAGGTCGTTCCAGGCCGTGTGCCACGCCGCCACCGTCCAGACGTGCGGCAGCGTCCACGCATGGCTCACGTCGGTCTCGGCGATGCCTTTGAAGCTCGTCACGATGAGGACGTAGACGGGCATGAGAATGAGCACGCCGAAGATCAGCAGCCCGGCGTACTTCAGCGGCTGGGCACGGGACCCCCGAGTTCGTCTCCACCAGGAGGCGGGCTCGACGGGGAGAGGAGCAGGAGGAACGGCGGACGCGGTGCTCATGTTCGCCGCTCCGATCGAACGGTGTAGATGAGGTAGGGGACGATCAGAATCGAGATCCCGATCAGCAGGAGCGTCGCGATCGCGGCGCCCTTCGCGTAGTCCCGCGCGTCGTAGATCAGGATCCACATGTAGACGGCGGGTACCTGGGTGATGAGCTGCTTGCCGCCGATGGCGACGATCAGGTCGAAGACCTTGATCGAGATGTGGCCGAGGATGATCAGCGCTCCGAGCGTCACCGGGCGCAGATGCGGGAAGACGACGTGCCGGTAGACGCGCAGCTCCGAGGCGCCGTCCATGCGCGCCGCTTCGCGGAGCTCCTCCGGGACGCCGCGGAACCCCGCCAGGTAGAGCGCCATGATGTAGCCGCCGAGGGCCCAGACGGCAGGCATCGCCATCGCGGCCATGCCCGTGCGCTGATCGAGATACCACTGCTGGTGGCCCAGGAACCCCAGCCCCAGCTTGTCGAAGACGACGTTCAGGCCGGAGGCGCGGTCTCCAGGCGCGGGATTCATCAGCCACCGCCAGACGACGCCCGCGGCAATGAAGGAGATCGCCATCGGGAACAGGTAGATGGAGCGGAAGAAACCTTCGCCGCGGACGCCTTTCTCGAGCAGGAACGCGAGCGTCAGCCCGACGAGCAGCGCGCCGATGATGAACGTCGCCGTGAAGAGAAGGATGTGGTGGACGTTCTCGGTCCAGGCCGCGTCGTGCCTGAGGTCTCGGTAGGCAGCTAGCCCCGCCCACTTGGTGGTGTGCTGCGCCTCACGCCAGTTGCTGAGCGAGACCTTGACGTTCCAGCCGATCAGGCCGTAGACGAAGATCCCGATCAGAATGATCGAAGGGGAGACCAGGAGTAACCCTGGTCCCCACCTTCGAGCGCGTTTCACTTACGGCCTGGCCGGCTGTTACGTCCCTGAGCGCTTCTTCGCAGCGGAGACGAGCGCAGACTGGAAGTTCCCGACGTTCTTGTTCTGCAGGAACAGCCCGAGCGCCGTGTCGATGTCGGTGTTCCACGCGTTGCTCGCGACGACGCCGTGCGTCAGCGATCCTGCGAGCTTGTCCGACTTCCACTGTTTGAGCGCCCACTTGAGGTAGGTGTCGTACAGCTTCGGATTCGCATCCTTCCGCGCCGGGATCGAGCCCTTGAGCGGGTTGAACGTGTCCTGCGCCTTCTTGCTGCCGAGGAACCCCAGCCACTGGACTGCAGCGGCGCGATGCGGTGCGCCCTTGGCGAGCGTGAAGCTATCGGACAGCCAGTCGTAGACGCCGTTCGTGCCCGGCACGGCTGCCCAGTTGTAACCCGAGCTCGGCTTCTTCTTCAGATCGACCCGGAAGTAGCCGTCGGCCCAGTCGCCCATGATGTTGAACGCGGCCTTGCCGTCGGCGACGAGCTTCGACGCATCCTGCCACGTCAGCGACGCGCTGTCCGAGTTCGTGTAGGCCAGCAGCTCCTTGTAGCGATTGAGCGCCGTCTTGACGCCGGCACCGTTCCAGTTTCCACCCTTCTTCCAGAGCGAGGCCCAGCCGCTCGGTCCGAGCGTGGCGATCATGACCGTCTCGAGCAGGTGCTTCTGCGTCCACTGCTCGCCGACCGCCAGCGGGATCAACTTCGCGTCCTTCGCCTTCTTCAGGTCGGAGATGAATTCGCTCCACGACTTCGGCGCGCCCGAGATCTCGGCTTTGCGCAGAGTGGCCGGGTTGTACCAGAGGATGTTGGCGCGGTGGATGTTCACCGGCACCGAGTAGAGGTGGCCCTTGTAGGTGATCTGCTTGATCAGCTGCGCGGGCATGATCTTGTTGAAGCCGTACTTCTTGTAGATGAAGTGCGTTCGAGCCCGCGCCGCCGGCGACGGTCTCGTTCTTGAACGGCGTGCCCGGATGCTGCTTGTTCCAGATCTTGATGAGCGCCTGCAGGCCATGGGCCTCGCCGCCGCCCGTCCACCACGAGAACACCTCGAGCTGGCTCTTCTTCGCGCTGCTGCGCGCGTCTGTCTTCCCGTATCCCGAAGCAGGCAACGCGAGCAAAAGCGCGACGGTTACGCCTAAGAGCGCAGCGCGAAGCACTGGATTCCGCGAAGCCCGCCACGGTCGACGCGTTTGCGTCCTACCGGACATGGCTCCTCCTAGATTGCACAGAGACGGACAAGCGCCATGGACCTAACACCAACGGGCCCAAGCTCGTCAAGAAGGTTCGGCCGCGCCCGTCGCCGCCGAGCGATAAAGCGCTTCGATCGTCCTCGCCTGGCCGAGCGCGTCGGCGCGGCCGAGCAGCGGCTCGGCCTCGCCCCGGACGGCGTCGCTGAAGTTCTCGACCTGGAGCCGGTAGCGGTCGACGTCCTCGACGTCGATCCGCTCGCCGTTGAGCTCGACGTGGGGATCGCGGCAGCGGACCGGGTCCGGCACGATCACGATGCCGCTCGAGCCGATTGCCTCGAGCCCGTTCGTCTCGGGCAGGTCGAAGCCGCAGTTGAATTCGCCGAAAACGTCTGAGCCGAACTGGACGACGGCCGTGAAGCCGAGGTCGACGCCCGTCGAGCCGGTGCGCTGCCGCCCGAAGACGAGTTCGGGCTCGCCGGCCAGCAGGCGCTGCATGCTGATGCAATAGCAGCCGAGATCCATCAGCGCCCCGCCGTCGAGCTCCGGGAGCATGCGGACGTCCGCGAGGTCGGCGAGCGTGAACGAGAACGACGACCGCAGTTGGCGCAGCCGGCCGATCGCGCCGTCGGCGACGAGGTCGGCGACCTTGCGGGTCTGCGGGTGATGGCGATACATGAACGCCTCCATCAGCAGGCGGCCCGCCTGGTCGGCCGCGTCGAACGCGCGCTCGACGGCATCCGGGCGCCTATCGAGAGGTTTCTCGCAGAGGACGTGCTTCCCGGCTTCGAGCGCACGGATCGACCACTCGACGTGGAGCGAGTTGGGGAGCGAGATGTAGACGACCTCGACGTCGGGATCTGCGAGCAGCGCCTCGTAGGTCCCGAGCGCACGCTCGATCCCGTGCTCGCGGGCATACGCGTCGGCACGGCCCTGATCACGACTGGCGACGGCGATGACCGCCGCGCGCTCGGTCAGACGCACGCCTTCGAGGATCGCGAGGTTGATCCGGGCCGTGGACATCAGGCCCCAGCGAACAGCCTCCATCTGCGCATCATCTACCCTCCGCACCGTGAAGCTGCAGGAGCTCGCTCGAGGTCTGTGGCGCTGGACGGCACCGCATCCTGAGTGGCAGCCGCCGAAGGACAGCGACACCCCGGCGGACTGGCCGCGCGACGTGGGCAGCGTCGCCTACGAGGCCGAGCAGGCCCTCGTCCTCGTCGACCCGCTCGTCGTGGACGGCGATTACGCGGCGCTCGACGAGCTCGCCCGCTCGAAGGCGCGAGTCGCGATCCTCACCACGCTGAAATGGCATCGCCGTAGCCGCGGCGAGCTCGCGAAGCGCTACGACGCATCGACCTCACGCGCGCAGCGCGCCCTGCCGCGCGGCGTCGAGTCCATCGTGATTCGAGGCGCAGGTGAGACGATGTTCTGGATTGCCGAGCACTCTGCGCTCGTTCCGGGCGATCGCCTGCTCGGAGACCGGCCGCCCGGGCTGCGCCTCTGTCCACAATCCTGGCTCCGCTATCTCGACGGATTCACGCAGGACGACCTCCGCAACGCATTGCGCGAGCAGCTGCTCGAGTTGCCGATCGAGATGGTGCTCGTCTCGCACGGCGAGCCGGTGCTGCGCGACGGGCGGCAGGCACTCGAGCGTGCGCTTGCAGGATGAGCGCCGTCGCTTCCGTCGAGCGTGATCTGCGTGCGGCTGTCGCCGCCGAGGTCGTCCCCGCGAGCGCCGCCTACCTCTCCGACCAGACCGAGGCCCGCGGTCTGCGCGGTCAGGCCGACGCGGTTGCGCTCCCGCGGACGGCCGAAGAGGTAGCCGAGGTGGTGGCGTGGTGCTACGGACATAGTGTCCCGATCGTTCCGCGCGGCGGCGGCACCGGCTACGCCGCCGGAGCGGTGCCGCTCGACGGGGGTCTCGTCCTCTCGCTCGAGCGCCTCGACCGCGTCCGGTCCTTCGACCCACTGCTCTGGCGGATCCATGTCGAAGCGGGCTTGTGCACGGGCGAGCTGCGACGGATCGCTCGCGAGGGCGGTCTGCTCTTCCCGCCGGATCCCGGTGCGGCCGAGCAGTCGCAGATCGGCGGCAACATCTCCACGAACGCGGGCGGACCGCACGCCTTCAAGTACGGCGTCACCGGCGCCTGGGTGATGGGGCTCGAAGCCGTCGTCCCACCAGGCGAGCTGATCCAGCTCGGCGGGCCGCTGCGCAAGGACGTCGCCGGCTACGACCTCAAGAGTCTCCTGATCGGGTCCGAGGGCACGCTCGGCGTGATCACGGCGGCCTGGCTGCGGCTCACGCCCGCGCCTGAGGCGGTGTGGCCGGTGGTCGGCTTCTTCGACGGCGTGCGTGCGGGCTGTGCCGCGATCGAGCGGGTGATCGGAAGCGGGTTGCCGGCGGCGGCGCTCGAGTATCTCGACTCCGAGACGATGCGTTACGCGCACGCGACGTTCCCGGGCGACGTGCCGGACGGCGCGTTCGCCGTGCTCGCGGAGGCCGACGGCTCACACGACGAGGCGGCCCGCGTCCGCGCCGATCTGCTCGACGTGTTCGGCGAGGACGCACTCGGCGTCTACACGCCGAAGACGGCGCAGGAGATCGCGGCGCTCTGGCGCTGGCGCGACGGCGTGGCCTTGGTCGTCGACGCGCAGCGCGGAGGCAAGGCGAGCGAGGACATCGCCGTGCCGCTCGACCGCCTTGCGGAGGGAATCGAGGAATCACTCGAGATCGGCCGGAGGCTCGGCGTGGCGGCCTGCTCCTGGGGTCATGCGGGCGACGGCAACCTCCACACGACCTTCCTGCTCGCCTCCGGCGACGAGCGTGAGAGCGCTCTGGCCCCGCGTCTTTCCGAGGAGCTGTTCGAGCTCGCACTCCGGCTGGGCGGCACGATCTCGGGCGAGCACGGCGTTGGGTTCGTGAAGCGCAACTGGCTCGCCCGGCAGCTCGGCCCGCGGGCGTTCGAGCTGCACGGCGCGGTCAAGCGCGCCTTTGACCCGCTGAATCTCCTCAACCCCGGGAAGAAGATCTGATCCGGAAGCTCGTCGTCGCGAACCGCGGCGAGATTGCGCTGCGCGTGTTCCGCGCCTGCCGCGAGCTCGGGATCGCGAGCGTCGCCGTCGTCGCTCCCGACGACAAGGGCTCACTGCACGCACGTTCCGCCGACGAGACCGTCGAGATCGCGAGCTACCTCTTCTCGGAGGAGCACATCCGAGCCGCGAAGCAGACGGGCGCCGACGCGATCCATCCGGGCTACGGGTTCCTGGCGGAGAACCCGGACTTCGCAGAGGCCGTGGGCGCGGCCGAGCTGACCTGGGTGGGACCGCCGCCCGAGGCGTTGCGCGCGGGCGGGGACAAGCTCGAAGCGAAGCGCATCGCGCGGGCTGCAGGCGTTCCGGTTGTGCCGACCGGAGAGCCGGACGAGCTCGGCTTCCCGCTCGTCGTCAAGGCCGCGGCCGGCGGCGGCGGACGCGGGATGCGGGTCGTCCGCGAGGCCGGCGAGCTCGAGGAGGCGCTCGCAGCCGCGCGCCGCGAGGCGAAGGCGGCCTTCGGGGACGAGCGGGTGTTCTGCGAGCGCTACCTCGAGCGCCCGCGCCACGTCGAGGTGCAGTTACTCGGCGACACGCACGGGACCGTCGCTGCGCTCGGGGAGCGCGAGTGCTCGATTCAACGGCGTCACCAGAAAGTTCTCGAGGAGTCGCCGTCGGCAGCCGTCGATGAGCCACTCCGGACAGCGATGAGCGACGCCGCGGTCGCGTTCGCGCGCGCGATCGGCTATCAAAGCGCGGGCACGGCCGAGTTCATGCTCGACGGACGCGACTTCTGGTTCCTCGAGCTCAACGGCCGGATCCAGGTCGAGCATCCCGTAACGGAGCTGATCACCGGCATCGACCTCGTTCAGTCGCAGCTGCGAATCGCAGCGGGCGAGGCACTCGACCTCCGGCCGGATCCGCGCGGTCACGCCGTGGAGGTTCGCCTGTACGCCGAAGACCCGCGGACGTTCTTCCCCCAGACCGGGCGCATCGCGCGCCTGCGTCTACCCGACGGGATTCGAGTCGACGCCGGAGTCGAGGAGGGCGACGAGGTCGGCCTGGCTTACGATCCCATGATCGCGAAGCTGATCGCCCACGGCACCACGCGTGACGACGCCTTCGACCGTCTTGGGGACGCGCTGAAGGAAACGGAGGTCGAGGGCGTGACGACCAACCTCCCGTTCCTCCGCTGGCTCATCGCGCATCCGCTCGTGCGCGCCGGGGAGACGACGACGGCCTTCCTCACCGAGCACCCGCCGCTCTCGCCGAGGCCGGTGCGCGCACCCGAATTGCCGTGGCGAACCCCCTTCCGCCTCAACCTGCCGTCGCCCACGCCGGCCGCGCCCCCCGACGTCGACGCGCTCGCGAGTGACCACGGAGGGCCGGCAGGGGAACACAGCGCGGTCACCGCCCCGATGCCGGGCACGGTCATCCGACTGCTCGTCGCCGAAGGCGACTCGGTCCGCGCGCGCCAACCGCTCGTCGTGCTCGAGGCGATGAAGATGGAGACGCCGCTGACGTCACCGTACGACGCGGTCGTGCGCACCGTGCACGTTGCCGAAGGTGACAGAGTCGCAGGCGGCGCTGTCCTGCTCGAACTGGAGGAATAACAAGCCGAAAGGCCGGAGGCTAGAGCTGGCGAAGCCGGTCTAGCCGCAGGCCGAACTTACGCGGGCGGGGACGCGAAAGCGCCACCGCCCGCGGACCCTTTCAACCGCCAACCGCGAGCCCCGTAAGAGTGCGCGGGCTCGGCCCGCGCACGTTTCTCCGCGAAGCGGGCGTGCGATCACCCGCGCGAAAGCGTCAGCTTTCGCGCGGCTCTTAGAAGAGCTTCTGCAGCTTCATTGCGGCGCCCATGTCGCCCTTGACCTTCAGCTTGCCGGTCATGTAGGCGCTGGTCGGGTTCTGTTCGCCGCTGGCGATCTTCTCGAAGGTTTCCGCCGAAGTGGTGATGACCGCGTCGGCGTCTTCGCCGCCTTCGGTCACGCTCACCTTTCCGTCCTGGACGTCGACCTTCCACGTGCCCGCGCCTTCGATGTCGAAGAGGTACGAGTTGTTCATGCCGGCGGTCTTAGACGTGTCGACACGGGTCTCGAGGGTGTCGAAAAACTCTTTCGCGCTCATGGCACCAACCCTATCTCAGGCGCAGGTTCGAGCCTGCGCCGTGCTCTCCGCGATGGCAGCAACGCGGCAAGGACGACGGCGAGCATCGGCGCGGCTGCGGCCACGAAGAATGCGGAGCGCAAGCTCGTCGCGTCGGCCAGGCGGCCGAGCCCGACCGCCGCGACGCCGCCGAGGCCCACCGAAAGCCCGATCACCAATCCGGACGCGGTCCCGATGTGCCGAGGCATGTACTCCTGGCCCATCACCATCGTCACGCCGAACGTTCCGACGACGCACGCGCCGATGAGCGCGAGCGCAACCGCGCCCGGGACGCCGCCGACGAGCACGAAGACGAGCAGGAGCGGGCCGGTCGCGACGACGCTGGCGAGCAGCACCGGCCGCCGGCCGAAGTGATCGGCGAGCGGCCCGAGCAAGAGCGTCCCCACCCCACCGGCGAACAGCATCAGCGCGAGCAGGTGGTTGCCGTGCGACTTCGAATGGCCGAGGGATACCTCCCAAAGAGGTACGAACGTGATCAACCCGAACCACGCAACGCTGCGGAGCGCGATCACGCCCAGCAGAAGCTTCATCGCGGTCGGGTCGTCGTCGCCCGCCCCTGCGCGGGCAGCGCCCGGCTCCGGCGCAAAGCCGCGCAGGTACGGCGTGCCCGCGAGCATCGCCGCAGCCACGACGAGACAGGGAAGCGCGACCAGCATTCCACCGCGGAGGCCGAGCGCCGCGACGGCCGCGGTCGTGGCGATCGGCCCGAGGGCGTACCCGAGATTCCCTCCGATCGAGAACCAGGCCATGCCGCTCGCCCGCCTTCGACCGCTGACGAAGCCCGCGAACTTCGACCCCTCCGGATGGAAGGCGGCGACGCCGACCCCGGAGACGAGCACGAGCAGCAGGACGAGCCAGTAGCTGGGGGCATCCGCGGCGAGCGCGATCCCGATCCCGGCGCACACGACGCCGGCCGGCAGCAACCAGATGGCGCCGCGCCGGTCCGACCAGAGTCCGAAGAGCGGCTGGATCAGGGAGGACGACGCCTGTGAGGCGAGGATGATCGCGCCGACGGCGGTGTACGAGAGCGAGAAGCGCTCCCGCAGAAACGGGAGCAGAGCAGGCAGCGCGCCGTTCGCGAAGTCGGTGGCGAGGTGGCCGCTCGAGAGCAGCGCCATCGCGCGGCGATCGATCTCGGCCCGCACGTCCGCAGGCTACCGAGGGCGACTCGGAGTGAGACTAGGCTGCTTCGGAGTCCGAAGTGCGCAGATAGCGCTCGATCAGCGCGTGGGACAGCTCCCACTGGGCGCGGGCGAGCTTGACACGGTTACGCTCGAGCCGAGCCGCGTCTGCTCCCCGATCGCGGAGCCGCTGGCGCTCGGCGGTGAGGCTGGAGATGTCGGCCATCAGCGTCTCGACGGTAGGGCGAGAATGCCCACGCCGGAAGCGGGAAGGAACGACGGGCCGCAGGACCGTAGCGCTCATCTTCGGGTTCATCATCGGCATGCGACGAGGAAAGTTGAGCCGCGGTTAGTCGAATTCGTTAAGACACCGTAAAACCCTCTTCGGATGCATCCTCGACCGAGAGTTAAGACGGATGCGTGGGCCAAGCCCACGCATCCTCGGGACGGCAGCGCAAGCGCTGCCTCGCTGCTCGGATAGCATCGCGGCCCGATGGAAGAGGTCGCGATCGAGGTCAGGTTGCCGGGTCAGATCGAGCCCGACACGCTCGCGATCCCCCTTCCCGACGACGAGTCCGCCCCGCTCTCCGACGGTGCCCGCGTGATCGACGAACGGCTCGGCGGCCGTCTCCGGCGCCTCGCGGACGACGGTGAGCTCAGGGGCGAGCTGGGAGAGACGGTGCTCCTCCATACGGACGGAGAGCTCAACGCCCGTCGTCTCGTCGTCGCCGGCATCGGGAAGCCGGGCGAACTCGACGCCGACACGCTCAGGACCGCCGCCGCGGCCGTCGCTCGACAGGTGGCGGACGTCGGCGGAACCATCGCGTGGCTGCTCGACGAGTCGCTACCGCTTCCGTTCGAGGAGCAGGCACGCGCCGTCGTCGAGGGCATCCTGCTCGGGTCGTACAGCCCCGGGCGCTGGAAGACGGACGAGAAGCCGAGGAAGCGGATCGAGAAGATCGTCCTCTGCGCCGCCGAGGAGGACGGGCTCGCCGAGACGGCAACGCGTGCGGCACGCATCGGCAAGTGGGTCAACCGGGCGCGCGACCTGGCGAACTCTCCGCCGAACGAGCTCACCCCCGAAGGCCTGGCCAACCGCGCTCGCGAGCTCGCCGGCCCGAATCTTCACGTCTCCGTCCTCGACCCGGGCCAAATCGACGAGCTCGGGATGGGCGCGCTGTCAGCGGTCGGGCGCGCAAGCGTGAACGGCCCGCGGCTGATCGTGCTCCGCTACGACCCGCCGCAGGCCACGCACGGCGAGCTCGTGCTCGGGCTCGTGGGCAAAGCCATCACCTTCGACGCCGGCGGGATCTCGCTGAAGCCGGCGCTGAAGATGTACGACATGAAGGGCGACATGGCCGGAGGCGCGGCCGTGATCGCTGCGACGGCCGCTGTTGCCGAGCTGGAGCTGCCGGTCCGGCTCCTGTCCGTCGTCGCCGCCGCGGAGAACCTCGTCAGCGGGACGTCGTTCCGGCCGGGGGACATCCTTCGGGCCGCGAACGGCAAGACGATCGAGATCACGAACACGGATGCCGAGGGGCGGCTCGTCCTCGCCGACGCGATGTGGTACGCGAGGCGCGAGGGGGCGACGCATCTGCTCGACCTCGCAACCCTGACCGGTGCGATGGAGCTGGCGCTGGGCGACCTCTATGCCGGCCTATTCGCGAACGACGATGAGTGGCGCGAGGAGGTCCTGCGCGCAGCGAAGACGAGCGGCGACCACGCGTGGCCGTTTCCGCTCCATCCTCGCTACCGGCGGTACGTCGACTCCGCGTACGCGGACCTGAAGAACTCCTCCGAGCTTCGCCAGGGCTCGCCGGTCCTGGCTGCGGAGTTCCTGCGCGAGTTCGCCGGCGAAGGGCCGTGGGCGCACATCGACATGGCGGGTCCCGGCTTCCTCGAGCGCTCGCGCGGCGACTATCTCACGCAGCGCGGCGGCACCGGCTACGGCGTCCGCCTGATCGTCGAGCTCGCCCAGCGTCTCAGCACTTGAACTTCGACCTCGACCAGGAGCACGAGCTCGTTCGCTCGACCGTGCGCGACTTCGCGCGCGAACGAGTCGCGCCCGTCGCGGAGGAACTGGATCGCGAGAGCCGCTTCCCGTACGACCTCGTGGCGGGGATGGCCGAGCTCGGGCTGATGGGGATGACCGTTCCCGAGGAGTACGGCGGCGCGGGCGCCGACACGGTCGCGTACGCGATCGCGGTCGAGGAGCTCACACGCGTGGACTCGTCCGTCGCGATCACGATGGCCGCCCACCACTCACTCGGCACCTTGCCGATCCTCAACTACGGCAGCGAGGAGCAGAAGCGCGCCTGGCTGCCCGACCTTGCGTCCGGGAAGAAACTCGCAGCGTTCGGGCTGACCGAGCCTGACGCCGGCTCGGACGCGGGGGCGACACGCACACGCGCCGAGCTGCGCGACGGCGAGTGGACGATCAACGGGTCGAAGATCTTCATCACCAACGCAGGGACGGACATCACCGCCTGCGTCACGATCACGGCTCGCACCGGCGACGACGAGATCTCCGACATCATCGTCCCGAACGGGACGCTCGGCTACGAGATCTCGAAGCCGATGAAGAAGCTCGGCTGGCGTGCGTCCGACACGCGGGAGCTGTCGTTCAAGGACTGCAAGGTTCCGGAGGGCAATCTCCTCGGCCCGCGCGGGAAAGGCTTCCAGCAGTTCCTGGAGATCCTCGACGGCGGCCGGATCTCGGTCGCGGCGATGGGGGTCGGGCTCGCGCAGGGCGCATACGACCTCGCGTACGCGTATGCGCAGGAGCGGCAGCAGTTCGGGCGGCCGATTGCGCGCTTCCAGGCGGTTCAGTTCAAGCTCGCGGACATGGCCACGGAGATCGAGGCCGGCCGGACGATGGTCTACAAGGCTGCGTGGCTCAAGGATCAGGGCCGCGACTTCGGCCTCGCAGCGGCGCAGGCGAAGCTCTACACCGGCGAGCTCTCCCACCGCGCCGTCAACTGGGCGCTCCAGATCCACGGCGGTTACGGCTACATGGACGAGTACGCGATCTCACGGCTCTACCGCGACCAGAAGATCCTCGAGATCGGCGAGGGTACGAATGAAGTTCAGCGGATGGTCATCGCGCGGCACCTCGGCCTCTAACGCGGAGCGCGGATCCTGGCCGGTGCGTTGAACTGCGTGTAGCGGTGCGTCATGAAATGTGACGCCGCGGTCATGCGCAGCTCCCGCGGCAGCAGCGTCCGGCGATCGAGGCGGATCGTGAACCACACCGGCCCGATCGGCTTCATGAATGCGACGACGTACGTCGACGGCGTCGTCTCGAGCAGGAACGCGTTCGTGAAGTGGCCCGCCCAGATCGGCTCGGGCTGAGGCGTCGGTTCCTGCGGCGACGGCATCCACCGACCGCCACGCACTCGGTCCCAGCGGCGCGGGCCGATGATGATCCCCGCTGCACCGCCGCGGATCCGGTACTCGAGCCGGTTGGGTCGCTCGAGCGTGAAGTCCGCGACGACACGGTTCCGCGGGCTCGACGCGAGCCGCTCGGCGTAGTCGACGCTCCGTAACGCCCGGAAGTTCCTCGTCGCCCGCGCGACGAGAGCGTTCGCCGTCCGAGGCTTGGCCGGAACGTGGAACGCAAGGCGTTTTCCGTCGACCGACACGATCACCTTCCCAACCGGCGAGACGAACGCGCCGTAGCAGCCGGCCCCACACGAGCGCGTTTCTACGCCCGAGATCCGCACCGAGAGGCCGTTCACTCCCAGTCCGTCGGGACCGAGCACCGTCACCTCCGAGCCGGGCGGCCGGACCGCGAGGGCGACGCCAAGCTGGCCGTCCTCCCGCGCCTGCACCACCATGTCCTTCGCCGGCAGCGGCGGCGGCCCCTTTGCCACCGGGACAGCCGCGGCGGCGATCCGATCGCGGCCGGGACGAAGGTCGGTCAGCAGCGCAACCGCGGCTACAAGCCCTGCAAAGAGTGCGAGCTCGGCGGCCACGCTCCGCCGCAATCCGCCCAGGGACAGCCGAGGAACGAGCCGGTAGCGGTTGATCCAGCCGATCGCAATCAGGGCCGTCAGAAGTCCCGTCTTCACGATCAGAACTTGGCCGTATCCGGTCGTCCAGACCTGGCTCACGGAGTCGAGCTCGGAGAGCGCACGGATGACCCCGGTCGCGGCGAGCAGGAGGACGGATGCGAGCGCGAGATTCGAGAAGCGCCGCAGAGTCGCAGCCCGGCCCTCACGCACGCGGAGGGCGAGCGCGAGCGCGACGAGCCCGCCGAGCCACAGCGACGCGGCCGCGACATGAAGGACATCCACCACGACCTCGATCCGGGGTCGCCCGGGATCGAGCGCATGACCCGCAAGCGACGGTGCCGGCACCAGGACGAGGGCGGCCACGAACGGATACGGCTCGAGCACAGGGTAGACCGGCGCGACGGCGGCCAGAAGAGCGCCGACGCCGGCGACGATCGCCGCCACTGCCATCACGCCGCCGAACCGCGTCGACAGCGAGACGTCGTGGAGCAGGCCCGAGATTCCGACGAACACGAGCAGGAAGGCGCCCAGCAGGAGTCGCACCGGAACCGGCCCGACCGCGAAGCGAAAGAACGCCGCGCCGGCCGCCGTGAGGAGGCCCGCGAACAGAAGCCAGCGCGAGACCACGTCCCGCGCGCTCGGACCGCTGCCCGCCGAGAGCGCGGCCTTGGGCGGCCCCCGTCCCTCCCCCACGCCGAATGCAGTCACCTCCGCGATCGTGTGGCCGTCGTCCGAGATCACGCGCCCGAGCACCGTGTAGTCGCCGTCGCCGAGGCCCGCCCGGAGCGGTATGACGAGCACCCGCCCGCCGACGATCCTCGGCTTCCCTCCGAGCACGGAGCCGTCGCCGTTGCGGATCGCCTTGATCCCCGATCCGGCGCGGACGTCGTCGTCGAAGACGAAGCGGACGCTCCCTGGGGCCGCGGCCAGCACGGTGCCGTCGGCCGGCACGGTGCGAACGAGACTCGCATGCGCCCAGGCGCCGGCCGGAAAGGTCAGAGCGCAGCAGACGGGGAGAAACAGGGCGCGAACCCGCAAAGCTTCAAGAAAGCTAGCCGGATGGCTGCGCTCCGCAATCGCTTGGCTGCGCGGCCGTCCCTCGTGGACGGTCCGCGGAATACCCCAGGCGGGGGTTTTCGTTTGACATAACGATACCGAGGTATCAAAATACCTCTCTGAGGAAAGGAGGCCCCAGAAATGGCGAAGGCAATGACTCTGCGCTTGGAGGACCAGCTCGCACGTGAGCTCGAGGCAATCGCCCGCGTCGAGGACATCACCGTGTCCGAGGCGGTCCGCGAGGCGATCGCCAAGCACGTCCAGGCGAAGCGTGCCGATCGGGCGTTCCAAGCGAGGCTTGACCGGTTCATGCACGAGAACCAGTCGATCCTCGAGAGGCTCGCGCAATAGCGAGCGACGTCGATTACCTCGACCTAGCCGACTACCTCGCTATCGCGGAGCGTGTTCTTGGCATTCCCGCTGAGACGCTGATCCGTTTCGAGCGCCTCGTTCCTCTCGCCCAATCCGCTCTCGCAGCGCCGGCTGGGGGCTTCGGTGGCGTCGAGGCCTATCCCGAGTTCACCGCAAAGGCTGCCGTACTCACGTGGCACCTGATCCGCAATCACCCGATGCCGGATGGGAACAAGCGGACGGGATTCCTCTGCCTGCTCGAGTTTGTGGAACGGAATGGCCACGCCTGGCGCACTCATCCGATGGAAGACGAGGATGAGACCGTGGCGTTGTTCGAAGGCGTCGCGGCCGGGATCGTCTCGCGCGAGGAACTGCAAGAGTGGCTCGAAACGCATCTCGCCTGAAGAATCGCCGGCGCGAACCCGCAAAGCTTCAAGAAAGCTAGCGGGAGCCGGTGTTAGCTTCCTCTACGTGCTGTTTCGCCAGTTCGTCGACGGCGATCTCGGCTGCGCCTCCTACCTGATCGGGGATCCCACCGGCGGCGAAGCCTTCGTGGTCGACCCCGCATACGCGATCGAGCAATATCTCGACGCGGCCGAGGACGAGGGCGTGCGCATCGTCCGGGTGCTCGAGACGCACACGCACGCCGACCACGTCTCCGGCCACGGCAGGTTTGCGCTCGAGCACGAGCTCCCGGTATCCGTCCATCCACTCGCAGAACCCGAGTTCCCCTTCGAGCCGCTGGAGGACGGGCAGGTCCTGCACGCGGGCTCCGTGCCGGTCCGGGTCATCCACACGCCGGGACACCGTCCCGAGCACTGCGCGTTCGTCGCCGACGAGCGTCTCGTGCTGACCGGCGACTCCCTCTTCGTCGGCGACGCGGCCCGCCCCGATCTCGCCATCGAAGCGCGCGAAGGCGCGGAGGGACTCTTCCATTCCCTCCAGCGCCTGACGCAGCTCCCCGACACCTACGAGGTCTATCCCGGGCACGTCGCAGGATCGCTGTGCGGCGCCGCGATGAGCCCGGCCCACTCCTCGACGATCGGAGACGAGAAGCGCACGAACGCTGCGCTCGCCTTCGGTGACGTGCAGGCGTTCATCAACAACTCGGCGGCGGTGTCGGCGCCGCGCCCACCCACGACCGCGCACGTCGTCGCGATCAACAAGGGCCCCTTCGTCGGTGCGCCGACCCCACTCGAGCGCCTCGACGACACAAGCGGTGCAACGGTACTGGACGTGCGCTCCCCCGACGCGCACGCGCAGGGCCACGTCCACGGCGCCTTCAACGTCCCGGTCTCGGGATCGTCGTTCGCGACGCGGGCAGGGTTCGTTCTCGACCTGGACGAGCGCATCGTGATCTACGCCGCCGACGAGGATGAAGCGAATCGTGCGGCGCGCGGCCTGCGCTCAGTCGGCTTCCTCGAGCTGGCGGGCTTTGTCACCGAGGGCGACGCGACAGAGCGGCTGGAACCGGTCGACATCGGCGACCTGGAGCGGCTGCTGGAAGAAGGGTCCGTCCAGGTCCTCGACGTGCGCGAGAAGTCCGAGCGCGACGCCGGCTACATCCCCGGCTCGCTCCACATCCCATACCGCCTGCTGCGCACCACGGGCCCGGACGGGCTCGACAGCTCGATGCCGGTCGTGACCATCTGCGAGTCGGGGACGCGAGCGTCGATCGCCGCAAGCGTCCTCACGGCCGCCGGCGTCGACGCCCGCCCGGTGCTGCATGGCGGCGTCGACGACTGGACGGGCCAGACCGTCTCGTTCCGGCGCTGCGGCTCTACCTGAGCCGCTCGACCGTATACCCGCGTTCTGCCATTGCGCCCAGCAGGCGCCGGCAGTGGGCCTCGTCGCGCGTCACGAGCGTGAGCTCGACCTCCGTCTCCGTCACGGGTATGTCCATCCCCTCGCGGTGGTGCTCCACGGAGATCACATTGCCGCGCTCCTCGGCGACGAGCGAGAGAAGCTTGATCAGCTCGCCGGGACGGTCTGCAAGCTGCGTGCGGACGACGACGTAGCGACCGGCGACCGTGAGCCCGTGTCGCATCACGGAGATCAGCATCGTCGGGTCGATGTTGCCTCCTGAGAGAACGGGAATCGCGAGTCCGGTTCCGTTTGCCTTTCCGGCGAGCAGCGCGGCCACGCCGACCGCGCCCGCGCCCTCCACCACCAGCTTCGCGCGCTCCAGGAGCAGCACGATCGCCTCGCTGATCTCCTCGTCGGTGACCGCAACGAGATCGTCGAGCAAATCGTCGAGCAGCGGCATGGTGAATTCGCTCGGCACCTTCACCGCGATGCCGTCGGCGATCGTGTAACCGCCGAGCCCGGCCTGCACGCCGACGATCCGGACGTGCGGGCGCAGCGCGCGGAGCGCGATCGCGATCCCGAGCGCGAGGCCACCCCCGCCGACGGGAACGAGGACGGTCTCGACGTCGGGTGCCTGCTCGACGAGCTCGAGCCCGATCGTCCCCTGGCCCGCGATCACCAACGTGTCCTCATAGGGATGGATGAAGGTTCCGCCCGTTTCCTCGGCGTCCGCGCGCGCCGCGGCGAGCGCGTCCTCGAAGTGCGCCCCGGTCATCTCCGTCTCGGCGCCGTAGTTGCGGCACGCCTCGACCTTCGCCATCGGCGCGTCGACCGGCACGTAGATCCGGGCGTGCACCCCGAGCTCACGCGCGGCCCAGGCGACGGCCTGGCCGTGATTGCCGGCGCTTGCGGCCACGACGCCGGCGGCGCGCTCCTCCGGCGAGAGCGTCGCGAGCTTGTTGACTGCGCCGCGCACCTTGAATGCGCCTGTGCGCTGGAGGTTCTCGGCCTTGAGACGAACTTCGTGCCCAGAGCGGCGCGAGAACGTCTCCGAAAGGTAGATCGGCGTCTCCTCGGCGATCCCCTGCAGGCGCTGCCGCGCCTCCTGGATGTCAGCGAGTGTCGGTGCCGTCCGTTGCGTCGCCAATGTCTTGTACGCCGGTGCCAGACTGAAGTCTGGCACCGGACAGCTTGAAGACTTTCTCCATTATCTCGCGTACCGCCGTCAACGGGTCCAGCTCGCGCCGCTGCACCTCGTCGAGCAGGCGCCGCAACTCCGGATCGTCGGCAACCGCCTGCTCGAGATGCGCCTTCGCCCTCCCGGACGCGACCGCGAACACCTCACCCACCAGGTTCTTCCGCCGCCGCTCCTCGAGCCGGCCGTCGGACTCGAGATGCGCGCGGTGCTCCTCGATCTTCGTCCAGAGCTCGGGCACGTTCTCGCCGCGGGTGGCCTCGGTGAGCACGATCGGCGGCCGCCAGGAGCGGTCGCGGTCGAGCGACAGGATCGACCGGACCTCCTTCTGCATCGTCTTCGCCGCCGGATGATCCATCTTGTTGATCGCGATCACGTCGGGTATCTCCATGATTCCGGCCTTCAGCGCCTGCACGGAGTCGCCGGATCCGGGCATGAGCACGAGCACGACCGTGTCGGCGATCCCGATCACCTCGACCTCGCCCTGGCCCGCGCCGACCGTCTCGAGGAAGACGAGCTCCTTGCCGGCGGCGTCGAGGACGAGCAGGGCCTGCAGCGTCGCCTCGGCGAGACCGCCGAGGTGTCCGCGCGCGCCCATCGAGCGGATGAACACGCCTGGATCGAGAAAGTGGTCCGAGAGGCGGATGCGATCGCCGAGCAGGGCGCCGTGCGAGAACGGGCTGGAGGGGTCGACCGAGATCACGCCGATCGTCCGTTCCTGCTCGCGGACGTGTCCGATGACCGCCGAGATCAGGCTCGACTTGCCGACGCCGGGCGGGCCGGTGACGCCGACCGCATACGCGCGACCCGTCTCCGGATACAGGTCGCGGACGAGCTCGTAGGCGAGCGGATCGGAGTTCTCGACCAGCGAGATCGCGCGCGCCAGCGCTCGCGTGTCCCCGGTGCGAACACCCTCGGCGAGGGACTCACGCGTCCAGTCCCGCCGCCGGGCCACTAAGCCGCCTCGGCCTCGGCGGGCTGCTCCGCCGGGCGCGGGACCGTCCGACCGAGTGCATATGCGACGAGCGCGGCGAAGGCGAGCACGACGCCGACGCCGCCGAAGACCCAGCGGGGTCCGACGCTGTCCGTCAGCGGACCGGCGACGGCGAGCCCGATTCCGTAGACGGCGTAGTTGACGCTCATGATCACCGTGAAGACGCGTCCGCGCACCTCGTCCTCAGCGCCCCGCTGGACGAGCAGCGAGTTGCAGACGATCGCAGTCCCGTTTCCGATCCCGCCGAGAACGAAGCAGGGCAGCGCAACCCAGACGTTGGGTGAGCCCGCCGCGGCCCCGACGCCGATCGCCTGAACGAGAATGCTCGCCGCGTAGACGCTGCCGACGGAGCGGGACTCGACCCAGGTCCCGGCGCCGAAGCTGCCGATCGCGAGCCCCAGGCCGATGCAGCCGAAGATGAGTCCGTAGCCGAAGTCCCCGGCTGAGAACGCATCCTTCGCCAGAAAGATCTGCGCCGTCTGCGAGGCGGCGACGCCGCCGAGTGCGATCGTCCACACGACGAGCACGGTGAGCAGGGGTCGTGTTCGAACGACGCGCGCAAATCCGTCCCCGAGATCCCGCAGATGGCCGCGACTTTTCGCGAGAGCCCCCTGAAGGCCGCGCCCGGGAATGCGGAGGATCAACGTCGCCGAAAGCAAGAACGACGCCGCGTTGATCCAGTAGGCGAGGTCCGGACCTGAGGCCGCGACGAGGGCGCCGCCGATGACGGGCGCGATCGTCCAGCTGACGTTCTCGCTCGTCTGGAGCAGAGAATTCGCGCGCGCAAGCTCGTGTTCCTCGACGAGGTTCGGGAGACCTGCGTAGACGGCCGGACGGAAGAAGCCGGTCGCGAGACCCGCGATTCCCGCGAGCGCGACGATCTTCCCGGCGGAGTCTGCGAAGGGCAGTGTGCAAAACACCGCGCCCCGGACGAGATCCGACACGATCATCAAGCCCCTCCGCGAGAGTCGATCGAGCAACGGCCCGAAGAGGAGTCCCACGGCCACCGCCGGCAGGAACTCGACGATCATCAGCGCGCTGACCCAAGGACCTGAGTCCGTGCGGTCCTTGACGTCGACCACGAGCGCAACGGTGGCCAACAACGTGCCGAGGCTCGACCCAAGCGTGCCGAGGAACAGCAGGCGGAAGCCGGGCGCGGTGCCGAGAAGGCTCAGCTGTCGGCGGAGACCGGTCACCCCCCCTCAAAGTCTGTCAGGAAGCCGCTGCGGCCGTCCTCACCCGAGCCAGCGCGTCCGCGAAGAATGCGTGCTCGTGCGGCGTTCCGACTGTGACCCGAATTGCGTGCGGCGCGCCGAAGCCGGCAAGCGGACGCACGATTACGCCTTGCTGCAAGAGCGCCTCGAAGAACGGCTGAGCGTCCTCGCCGAAATCGACGAACACGAAGTTGCCGACCGCGGGACCGGCGACGTCGTACCCGGCGTCGCGAAGGAGTCGTTCCAAGTCGGCGCGCCCGTCAACGTTGAGCTTGCGCCGGCGCTCGAGCTCGGCGGCTGCGTCGAGGCTGGCGAGGGCCGCCTCCTGTGCGGGTGTGGTCAGGTCGAAGGCACGGCGAGTCTTGCCGAGCGCCGTGACCAGCTCCGCAGGTCCGACGCCGTAGCCGGCGCGCAGCCCGGCCAGTCCGTAGATCTTCGAGAACGTCCGCAGCACGAGCACGCGCTGTCCGGCCTTGAAGTACTCCTCGATTCCGTCGGCGTAGTCGCGATCGTCGATGTATTCGAAATAGGCCTGGTCGAGCACGGTGACGACGTGCTCCGGGACGCGGTCGAAATACCAGTCCAGCTCCGCGCGCGAGTTCATCGTCCCCGTGGGATTGTTCGGATGACACACGTAGACGAGCTTCGTCCGGGGCGTGACCGCGTCGAGGAGCGCCTCGAGGTCGTAGCGCTCGTCCCGCAGCGGTACGCGTTTGGGCTCCGCGCCGAGCTTGAGCGCGTAGATCACGTAGCTCGGGAACGACGGCCAGCCGCAGACGATCTCGTCGCCGGGATCGAGTACCGCCTGGGAGACGCCGTCGATGACCGCGTCCGCTCCGGCGCCGATTGCGATCTCCTCGAAGCGGACGCCGTGACGATCCGCGAGCGCGCGCCGGAGACGATAGGCGCCGCCGTCGGGATAACGGTTCAGCTCGCCGGCCGCGCGCTCCAGCGCCTCGAGCGCCTCTGGGAAGGGGCCGAACGGGCCTTCGTTGGACGCAAGCTTGACCACCCGCTCGAGCCCGAGCTCACGCTGAACCTCTTCGACGGGCTTGCCCGGCTCGTAGGGAACGATCCCCTCGAGCGCGGGCCGCAGAAAGCCGCCGGGAACGTCCCCCACTACGCTACGGCACCGCTCGCGGTGCCGTCGTCAGGACGCGCGGGCTTTGCTCGCGCGTCCGTCTGAAATGACCGGTCGAACCGATCGCACTAATCACGCGACCGTCCTAAGAAGTCGTCGTCTCGTCCGACTTCTTACGCCAGAACCACAACGCCCCGCCGATCGCCGCGAAGATCGAGGCGATCGCCGACTTGTTCAAGCCGGCATGCTCACCCGTCCCGGGCACAGCGGCCCGAGCTTTCCGCTTGCCGAGATTCTTGGCGACCTTCCAGACGCCCCAGCCGAGAACCGCGTTACGCCGATTGATGATCCCCATGTGTCTCCTTTCACATCGAGCCTACCAACGGTGTATGTCCAAATCCGCCGGAGGCAGCACACCACGAAAGCTTCCGGCGAACTCACGCGGGCGGGGATGCGTAGCACCACCGCCCGCGCGGAACGACGAAACCGCTCAAATCCTTCTAGGGCGAGCTCGATCACGCGCGCGGAGGCGAGACC
>WNFU01001195.1_pt1 | contig 36516 bp, 33 predicted proteins | sample 5400121 | NCBI WGS metagenome assembly WNFU01 (sample SAMN13153360, study PRJNA577476) | soil metagenome | isolation source: 100 cm soil or saprolite under grassland replicate 1 | place: USA:California | collected 2016-06-15
CCCCAACACCCGAAACCGCACAGCCGATCGCCTCCGTCACCAATGCGCACGCGACCCGCGGACCGTCCTTGATGATCCGGTCCACGGCCCGTACAGAGGCTAACGCACCGGCGCCACTGGCATCTCCGGGCCGGGCACGACGGCGCGGTGGCCGCCCGGGCCGGGCATCCTCCGACCGCGTCACCCTCAAGCCACCGCTTGATCGATCCTTGACGCGGCTGGGCAGACTTGGCGGCAACCCGTACCAATCCACCCGGGGCCAACTCAGGTTGGCTCTGAAACGCGCCCTTCCCCCGGGTCAACCGCGTCGGCATCGAAGACAACTGGAGCAGCCCTGATCAACCAAGCCGAGCCGGCCGACCGGCCGGCTGGTTCCCGCCTGCGGGCGGGTCCCGGGTGACCGGTGCGGCTACCTACTTTAGGCGGGGCGGGCGGCGGTGATCGCCAAGAGCATTGTGGTCAACAGCAGGATCGCTACGGCGGCGATCTGGACCTTGTGCCGCCCGCGCATGAGCGCCTTGGGGATCCACTGCGGCTCCGGGGACCAGCCATCAGGGGCGGGCGGCCTCCAGCGTGGGCCGAGGATCGCCGCGACGCACGGCAGCGAAAAGCCCAGGCCGTACGCAAGCCCGGACCACCAGGGCAGGATGTGTAACGGCAACAGGGCAAGCGACGCCCAGGTAAGGGCGGTCGTGCGGAACGTAGTGACAGCCAGCCCAGTGTCCAGGCCCCAAAAAAGCGAGCCCAAATAGTCGCCGAACCGGAAGACAAAGTTCTTGGGCGTCTGCCGGCGGATCCCGACCGAGCACATTCGGCGCCTGCGGACTACTGCCACATCGAGAAGGCAGAAGAGGGCACAAGCGCCTGCGGCGAGCAGGAGCCTGGCCCGTGGTGGCACCCGGTCCACACCCAGCCAGCTGGCCAGCAGGTGCAGCATGAGGAACAAGGTGCACGCAGAAGTCGTGAACCCCGCCACAAGGAGCAGGAGCGGACCACGCCGGGAGCGGGGCCCAGGCTGCGCCCCCTGGACCAGGGGGCCGGGCGGCTCGGCCTTGGCCAGCGGCCGGAGCATACCGATGAACGAGACCCCTCAGGGACTGAACAGTTGACTAAAGCCAGCCGCTGCTACCAAGGCGACGGTCACAGCTTGCAGCTCAATAACAGTACGCATCGTCCCACCAGATGGAGCAGTAAAACGAGCCGCTCCAGCACGAACTCGACGAAGTCGTGCACTCCCCACAGCCGATAAAGCGCGCACCTGCCGCGCAGTACCAGTACCGCTTGTAATAGCCGCCAGGACACGTGTAGCGACACCTGCTCGTGCTCCAGGAGCACACCCTGCAGCTCGCAAGATGACAGCAAGGCGAGCCCTGACAGTCGGCACGCGCCGGCTGCGCGGTCCCCAACAGGTTCGCCAACCCCCCAACCAGCACCAGACCGCCGGCCGACAGCCAGCTGATCATCCGACGCCGGGGAACGGGCGGCAACGCGGGACGGTCGTGCGCGGCGGGCGAGTCAGCGGCCGGCGCTGCCACGTCAATAAGTGTCCTGTCGCTCATACCTGCTCCTTCTTGGCCAAAATCGCATTCCGATCCTTCGGGAGGATGCCGCTGAAGGGTTGGGGACGAGTGAATTCCAGCAGGGTATAAAGCTGGCGGGTGGACGGGACCGTGCTGGCCCGCGCCAGACGGCCGTTCTCGACCACCAACCCCAGCGGAGTGATCTCCTGGCCAAGCCGCCGCATGATGCGCCGGTCCAGGTCGATCACGGTCTTCTGCGGGTCGAGCTCGTAGGTGAGGCTCAGCTCCTCAGGGGCATCAGCAGTGCCCGGATCCACCACGATCACAAGCCCGGGCGGCAAAGACCCCTCCAGCGCCGCAGCGATCGACCGGCAGGTAGCGCATTTGTCGGACAAAAACAGCACAACCGCCCGCGTGGCCGAGTCCAGCCACACTGGCAGGCCGACCTCGCTGGGCCGCTGCCCCGCCACACGACCCAGATCGACCGGGGTGGGACGATCGATCAGGCCCGCGTAGTCGCGGAGCTGCTCAAGGCCGCGGTACATCTCGACCTGCGCACCCAGCAGCAGCAACGCCAAGGCGCCCACGAGCACCACCAGCACATAGACAGCGACCGTCACGGCTGCACCACCTCCCGCTGGCCAGCAAGGAAGATCGGCGTACCCTCGTCGATACCCTCCATAAGAGCGAGCCGGTCACCCCGCGCCGCCTGCCAGCCCCTCACGACCGCAGGAACGCGCAGGACACCGAGCAGCACGACCAGCGCCGCGAGGTTGCGCAGCCCCTCACTCGGCGGCCAACCCGGATGCCGACGTTCCAGGACGGCCGCCGCCAACAGCCACACCGGCAACGTGAGCAACTGCCGCCAGCCCAGCACATGCCGCCCAACGGTCCCAAAGCACGAGCAGACGACCGGCTCCTCGACGCGCAGCCCCAAGACTCCCGCACCGGCGAACCCCACAGCCAGCACGACCAGCATGCCGCGCGGCCAGCCCGCCGCCGGGGCGACCATCAAGCAGGCACCCGTGACCACCTCGGCGACCGGCACCCCCACGCGCAAGAGGGGCCGCACAGGCGACGTCACGCCAAGCGCCACCAGCGTCGCGTCAAACCCACCAGAGGCCCGGACCTTCTCCAAGCCAGCCCACAAGAGCACGGCAGCCGCTACAAACACCGCAACAGTCGCAACCACGCTCGCGCTCCTACCCGACCGGCCGCAACGTGACACAGGAGCGGACCCCATCAAGGTCGTTGTCGATGTAGTACGCCTCATAGGTACGGTCGGACCCCTGCTTGACCTGCGCCGGGCCCGCCCCAATGGTCGCCGCCTGCACCCTCACCCGCACACCGCCCACCGCGACGAGCACCTCGCCGGCCCTGCCAGGCACCCGCTCAAGCGACCCAACGACCCTGGTGACCAGCGGGTGGGCTGCCACCGGCTCGTCCGGACCCCCATGGGTCACTATGACCCGATCACCGAGACGAAGCTGCCAATCAGGCGGGAATCCCACAACCGGTACATCCACGACCGTCGACGCCGGCGATGCCGCCACCGCGCCCGGCGACACCTTGACCCGAGCGGTAACGCGGCGCTGCGCGATCACCCTGCCCAGCGGAGACCGACGCCCCGCCACCCCCGCGGCAGCGACGTCTTCACCGGCACCGATCGCCACCACCACTCCTGCCACCGCCGTGCCAACCAGCTTCGCCATCACTCGACGCGAGACCTGTTCCGCCATGACCAACTCCGATCCGCGTTGCGCTTCTCGACCTGTGAAGGAGAGGTCGGATACGATCCGACCGTGGCTGTATAGGCCCCACCAGCGCTCGCCAGCCTCATTCAGCTCCAGGTTTGTGTTCGGCGGTCTCTCGACAGGGCTGTGGCGCAGGTAAGTGCCGTGGAAGCTGCTCACGCAATATGCTGAAGACTTGGTAGTAGCCGGTACCGCGATAGCGGCTGCGAGCATCCCGAGCCACAGCCGTGAGGTCAGTCTCGTCATGCGCGAGCCGAAATACCAGGAAGTTGGCCGGCAACTTTCCCGGCAACTTCCCGGCAGCTGGCCAACGCCGAACGGCTGGCTGACGGGGCGCCAAGGGGTGGTGGCGGATACGGGTTCGACTTGGGGAAGCTGCCCAGCATGTGGGCCCGCCCAGGAACCCGGGCGAGCCAGCGCCAGGTCGGGGCCGCCGACCCCGCCGGTCAGTCCTGCTCGAAGCCGGCCTCGGCGAAGGTCGCCATCCTGGCGAGGACCGCGGCGGCGGCGCGCACGATCGGCACGGCGAGCAGGGCGCCGGTCCCCTCGCCGAGCCGCATCCGCAGGTCGACCAGAGGCGGCAGCCCGAGGTGGTGGAGGGCGGCGCTGGCCCCGGGCTCCACCGAGCGGTGACCGGCGATCAGGAAGCCACCGGCCCGCGGGGCGAGGGCGCAGGCGACCAGGGCGGCCGCGTCGGCGTTGACGCCGTCGAGCAGCACCGGCACCCGTCTGGCCGCGCCGGCGAGCAGCAGGCCGGCCAGGGCGGCGTGCTCGAGCCCGCCCACGCTGGCCAGCGCGCCGATGGGGTCGGCCGGGTCGGGGGCGTGGCGGGCCAGTGCCCGCTCCACGACCTTGACCTTCAGCTCCCAGGTGGCGTCGTCGACGCCTGTGCCCCGGCCGGTCACCGCCGCCGGCACCTGGCCGGTGAAGGCCGCGACCAGGCAGGCGGCCGGGGTGGTGTTGCCGATGCCCATGTCGCCGGTGACCAACAGGTCGGCACCGCCGTCCAGCAGCTCGCTGGCGGCCGCCGCGCCCGCCAGCAGCGCACGAGCCGCCTCCTGCCTGGACATGGCCGGCTCGACGGCGAGGTCGGCCGTGCCCCGCCGCACGTTCGCCGACCGAACCAGCGGAGCCTGACCCGGCGGGGCACTCCCTCGGGGTTGCCCGGACCCCTCCGTCGCGGGCGGCGCGGCCACGCCGACGTCGAGCAGGCACAGCTCCGCGCCGACCACACCGGCAATGGCGTTGACCGCCGCCAGCCCGGCACCCATGGCGCCGACCATGGCACTGGTGACCGCCTGCGGCCAGGGGGTAACACCCTGAGCGACCACGCCGTGGTCCCCAGCCGCCACCAGCACCGCCGCCCTGGCCGGTACCGGGGGCGGGCAGCGCCCAGCCATGGCCGCCAGCCGCACCCCCAGCTCCTCGAGCTGCCCGAGGCTGCCGGTGGGCTTGATGAGCTGCGCCTGCCGCCGCCTGGCCGCCGTCTCGGCGGCCGTGTCCAGCGACGGCACCGCCGCGGCGAGGCTCGCCACCCGGCCCTCGAGCGCCCGCTCCCGGTTGCTCAAGGCCACACGCCCACCTCGCTCGGCTAGGGCGAGCCAGCCGCCCAGCGTCCGCTCCAGCGCCGCCTGCCGCTGCGCGAGTGGCTCCTCGGCGTGGACGCGCTCGCGGGCATAGGCATGCAGCAGATCATGCAGCCGATACCGCGCCCGCCCGGTGACATCCCACCCGGCCACGCCCAGCAGCTGCGCCTCGACCAGGTCCTCCAGCAGCGCCTCGCCCCGGGGAACCGGACTGTCAAGCAGGGCGGCGGCGACCCAGGCGGCCACATCCAGCGCATCCAGCAGCCCCAGCCGGCGGAACAGCCGCCGCTGCTCTTTGCCCAGCCCCTGGTAGCTGAGCGACAGGCTGACCCGCACCTCCAGATCGCCGTGGGCCAGCTCCTCCAGCCGGCCGCGCTCGTCGGCCAGCCGGCCAGCCAGGCGGGCCAGCGGCCAGTGGGGGCGAGCCGCCAGCCGCGCACCCGCGATCCGCACCGCCAGCGGCAGCCCACCGCACGCCACCGCGATCGCGGTGGCCGCCTGCGGTTCGGCCGCCACCCGCCCGGGTCCGGCGATCCGGGCCAGCAGCTCCACCGCCTGGCCGGCGTCCAGCACGTCCAGGTGCACCAGTCGGGCGCCTTTCAACGCCGCCAGGCGGGCGCGGCTGGTGATCAGCACCGCCGCGCTTGGGCTGCCGGGCAGCAGCGGGCTGACCTGGGCCTCGTCGGCGGCGTCGTCCAGGACCACTAGCACCTGCCTGCCGGCCAGGCGGCTGCGGTACAGGGCCGCACGTTCCCCCACCCCGGCGGGGATCGCGCCACCATCCACGCCCAAGGCACGCAGGAACCGACCCAGGATCTCCGCCGGGTCCAGCGGCGACACGCCCCCGGCGCCAGCGCCACGCAGGCTCGCATACAGCTGCCCGTCCGGGAACTCGACTGCCAGCTGGTGGGCCACGTGGACGGCGAGCGCGCTCTTGCCGACGCCGGCCTTGCCGGCGACGGCAGAGACGACCACAGCGCCCGCGTCGGCCTCCCCAGCCGGGCCGGTCGGACGGCCCTTCAGCAGCTGCTGGAGCTGACCCACCAGGTCGGCGCGGCCGACGAAGTTCGTAATGCCCGGTGGCAGCTGGCACGGGGCGACCTCCCCATCCGCGGACGCCACCTGCTGGGCTCGGAGTGGTTCGACCCCGGCCGAAGTCCGCGCGGCCGCCTCGAACTGCTCGCGCTCCCACCCGGCCAGCCGCAGCCCATCGGCCAGCAGCCGCACCGACGCGGACCGCGGGTGGCGAACCTTTCCCGTCTCGAGGCCCCGGATCGTACGGGCGCTCAGCCCGGATCGCTCAGCCAACTGATCCTGCGACAGCAACCTGCGCTCCCGGTAAGCCCGCAGCATCTCACCAAAGCCCACCTGGTTGGCGCCGCCGCCGCCTCTTTGGCTCATTGTGTGCCTCCTGGCGCGTGGGGCATGGTCTGGGGCTGGGCGGCGAGGCGGACGGCACGAACCAGACAACGATCGCGCTGGTGGCGGCCGCGCCGGCGACCAGGCAGCCCGAGGCGAAGCCGTGCTTGAAAGCGTGGACCGCGGCAACGCGCAGCCGGTCGGCCACCGGACGGAGTCCGGCCGCAGGCAGGTGCTGGGCGGCGACGATGGCCCCGCCGGCCGATCCCCTGGCGGCCTGCGCCGTGCCGCCAGGGAGGCTCGTGACGAGCGCGGCGATCCGTTCGGGATGAGTGAGAGCCCAGTCGATGACTTGTGGGCCTGCCGCGTCGTGCGCGAAGAGGACCACCCCTCCAGGCTGAGCTGCTCGATCAAAGGCGTCGAGGTCACCGGTCTGGTTGTCGGCGGTGTACGGATAGTCAGTGGAATGCGGTCGAATGGACCAAGAGCAAGATCAAAACGCCGCAGATGCGGTTGCTCGAGTCAAGCCGTGCTGCCGGTGTAAACGCGCCCATCGGCGTTTCCGGATCAAGTGACGCCGACGATCGGCCAGCTTTGTTGGCCTGGCCGTTCTACTAACCACCTCCTCCAGTCACCGAGAAACCTGTTGCGGCTCACCGCCGCCGCGAGCCTTACGCCGGACACGCCGATGCTCACATGAGGTGCGGCGCCGCGTCCAGGCAGATTACCGGCAGATCTAACTGCCGGTATCTGCCGGTAATCTGCCTGGAGGAAGGCTAGACTGAGAGCAGCATGGTTCGACGTTCCCGCGTCGGTTAGGCGTCGCACGGCGAAACTCGGCTCTCAGTTTTTCGCCAGGACCTTCACCGGCTCGCGCATCTGACGGTGGCGCTTGTGTTCCTCGTGGGGGACGGATGTTGGTAGCTGCACCCGCAAGGTGCCCTCCGTGAGTGGCTCAGGAGGGCACCTGCGGTACTTCGCGCCGGTCAGCTCAACGCTCATAAAGCCGGTGCTGGGGGCGACCCGAGAGGACCTTGCGACCGATGCGCCTGAACAGGCTAGAAGTTCGGCGACGCAAGGCCGACGTGGGGGGGATAATGCGCTTGGCCGCTGGCATCACGCCACGACACATAATGGATCACATTGCTGTAGACAGTGTGGGGTTGCCGGGTGAAAGCCTTACTGTAGAAGGTGACGCGGACCGCGTTGGGGACGGAGCATGTCACCGTGCCCGCCGCGGGATCATTGACACGGCACTGGGCCCCGTAGTTCTGCCCCCAGTCGAAGTACGGGTACCAAATGTTGGGATTGTACCAGACTTGGGAGTCGTTCATCGTGATGGACTGTGACTGGGAGTCCTGCCAGCAGCCTGAGCCATCGCCGCAGTTAGAGTTCCAGTGGTAGGTGTGCATGTCCACCGCCGCGCGGGCGTGGGTGGAATCGATATAGTAGCCCCCCGAGCAGACGTCCAGTTTCCAAGCCCCGTCTACATAGCTGGCGCAGTTACGGGGTGTCCGTGTGCCCGCGCTGGCCGGCCCGGACGCCACGGCGACCAAGGACCCGGCCACCAGCACGACCAGCAGAACCCGCGCAACAATCGCTCGTCTCAGCTTCACGCCTTACCCACCTCCAGTTTGAACTCCTCGTCTCATTACCTTGTCCTCGCCGGACCCTATACTCCCGGCCGCAAACCGCCAGCATCCCAGCAGTCGCGGGAACAGCGGCCCGCGCAGTGCACGCCTCCCGCCTTCCTTCCCGGACGGCACAGCCAACCAAGCAGCACTATTACCCACCCGCACCCGCCGATCCAGGCAGAACACCGGCAACTTGCGGCAATTTCCGGCAGCGGCCCAGCCGGGCCATCCAGGCAAAAGCCCGCAGGATGGCGCCACGCGGAGGTGGGCCGAGAGTTCCCCCCGGGGCAGACCGCTCGTGCGCCGCAGCCGCCTTCCAACATGTCCCGTCGACGTCGTGACAGTCGTTGAGCGCGGAGGCCCCTGACCGCCGGCTCGGCGCCCGACTGCTGCTGCAGACGGCGCTGGAGGCGGAAGTCACCGAGTTCTTGGGCCGCGAGCGCTACGCCCGCGGTGCGCACGCTCGAGCCGGCCACCGCAACGGCCACGCCGAGCACGTTTGGCGGAATTGCCCTCAAATCCCTTTCGTTTTCAGGTAGCCTTCGGCCAAGTCAGTCGGTCTCCGACGTTGGCAGGCATAGCAGCCGCCTCGGCGCGTAGAGGCCTCAGGGCCCGTTCCCACCGCCCGGCTGGACCAGCTCGACGAGCAGCCCGTTGAGCGCGACGGGGTACACGAAGGCGACCGACGAGCCCATGCCGCCTGGGCGGGGAGCGGGTTTCACCAGCGGCAGACCGGCCAGCTGGAGGGACGAGACGGCGGCGGCGACGTCGTCGACCTCGAAGCCCACGTGGTGGAGCGATGGTCCGCGCCTGTCCAGGAACCGCTGGACGATGCCGGGGCCGGTCGGTTCGAGCAGCTGGACGAAGCCGGGGCCGACGCGGAGCATCCGCTCGACGAAGCCGTCTCCCGTCTCCTCGTGAACCTCCTCCAGCCCAAAGGCCGACTGAAGCGCCCTCGGCATGGGTGAGCCGGCGGGGTGCGCGAAGGCCACGTGGTGGATCTTCCTGATCATCTCAATGACCGTCCTCTTGTGCTCGGATACATGGCGGCCTGCCGGCCGGCGGTCGGGGGAGCGGGGATCACGTGGAACCCGAGACCGGTCCGGTGATCTCGTACACGTTGCCGTCGGGGGCACGGAAGAAGCTCCATCCCCTGCCTCCATCGATGGTGTACAGAGGCCCGATGGGCCAGTGGCCGGCGGCCTCCAGCTCGGCGCGTGCAGCCGTCACGTCGTCGACCAGGAAGCCGACTACCGGTCCGGAGTCGAAGTGGAGGTGGTCCGGCTCATCCTCCCCGAAGATCTCCACCAGCGACCCGTCGGGGAGCTGCCAGATCACCATGTCGTCGACGCGGGACTTCAGCTCGAGCCCCAGCGTGTCGCCGAATAGCCGATCCATCTCCGCGAACCGCGAGGTTCGGGTACCCACGAAGGTGATCCCCTTGACCTGCATCGCCTCCCCTTTCTCGGCGTCAGCTCACGCGTTGGGCGCCATGGCCTCCATCGTCCCGCGGACGTTCCCGAACCCCACGATCGCCGGGTGGTTGAGGCCGGCGTCGACGAACCTCTTGAGTCCTTCCCGGCAGTCGTCGAGGGTGCCGCAGATGGTGATGTCGTCGATCAACTCGTCGGAGATGAACTTCTTCCCGGCCTCGCCGCCGGTGGCGTTGACCGCCGCCACCAGTGCCTCGTATTCGGGCCACGCGGTGGTGTGCCGGGTCACGTCCGGCAACCGGGCGAGGTAGACCGCGAGCATCGGGCGGAGGAACTCGTGCGCCTCCTCCTTGGAACCGGCCACGGTGGTGATGATGATGATCATCGACACGTCGAAACCGTTGCTGATATCACGTCCGGCCCGTTCCGCGCCCGTCCGGATCCAGTCCATGGCCGACCGGATGTAGGAGGCGGGGAGGAAGGCGTTCAGCAACACGCCGTCGCCGATCTCACCGGCAAGCTCGCAGGCCTTCGGCCCGGTGCTTCCGATCCAGATCGGAATGCGGCGCCGGCGGGGCTCGAAGTCCAGCTCGGCCTCGTTGAGCTTGACGATCTCGCCGTCGTAGTCGATGTGCGTCCCGTGGCCGTTCCAGATCGCCCGGCAGGCCTCCGCGTACTCGCGGAGGGCGACCAGCGGCTTGCGGTACTCGATGCCCTGCCCTCGGATGAGGACCCGGGACCCGGCGCCCAAGCCGAGCACCATCCGCCCTCCGGAGATCTCGTCCAGCGTGGCAAAGGTGTTGGCGAGAAGGAGCGCGCTCCGCGTGAAGATCGGCATGACGCACGGCCCGATCGTCACCCGGTTGGTCATCGACGCCAGCACGCCGCAGACGGTTGCCGCGTCGCGCGAGTAGTTGTGCTCGGCGAACCACACGCTGTCGTAGCCGAGGTCCTCGGCGCGCTTGCCGATCGCGACCGAGTCCCCGACCTCAAGGTTGTTGAGCATTGCGAAGCCGAGCTTCATGCTCCGACAGGTCCGACGCCATCACGACCACGAGGCGGGCCACCTCCTCCGGCGCAGCCAGCCGTCGCAGCGGCAGGCGCGAGGCGTAATCATGGGCGTAGGTGTCCAGCTCCACGCCCTCCTCGCCCGCCCACGTCCGCATGGCGTCGCGCACCCGATCCGTCTCCGTCAGGCCGGGGTTGACGGCGACCACGGTGATCCCGTCCGAGGCCAGGAACTCGGCTAGGGACTTGGTCAGGTGGAGCAAGGCGGCGTTCAACGCCCCGAGGACGTACCCCGGCGTCGCGTATCGCCCCGCCATCCCGACGACATTCACGATCCGGCCCGACCGCTGCGCCCGCATCGTTGGCAGGGCGGCCCTGGTGCACCGCACGTAGCCCATCACCTTGAGATCGAAGCTCGCATACCAGTCCTGATCTCCGACCCGGTCGAAGGAGCCGAACGGCGACGATCCCGCGCTGTTGACCAGCACATCGATGCCACCGAGCGCCTCGATGGCCTGGCCCATGCCCGAGGCCGCGCCCTCGGCGGTGCTCAGGTCGCCCACCACGGGCCGCGCGCGGACCTGGTGCCGGTCCTGCAGCTCCCCCGCCAGCTCCACCAGGGCAGGTTCGCTCCGGGCCAGCAGGGCCAGGTCGGCCCCTTCGGCGGCGAGCTCCCGGGCGACCATGGCGCCGATGCCACGGCTGGCTCCCGTCACCACGCACCGCTTGCCTCTCAGGCCCAGTCTCACTGGGGGTGCTCCAGGTCGACCCCGCCACCGTGACCGCTGAAGTCGCGCCTAGGCGGGTGGAGCGCCTCGATCGTCACCACCGTCTCGTCGCCGACGACCCGCCCACCGTGGTGCACCCCGAAGGAGCGTGGATGACCCCACCGGGGCGGACCACCCGCTCGTCGCCGCCCACGGTGAACTGGAGGGCGCCCTGGAGCACCACGATGATCTGTTCGTGCGCGTGGACATGGAGCGGGAAGTCGCTTCCCGGGGCCATCTCCGCCCGGATCACCTGCACGCGCTCGCCGGTGACGGCCCAGATCACGTCGCCAGGCACGACTTCCTCGCCGCCGCCGGGAACCCAGTTGTGGAAGTAGTTCATGACCGGCGCCTCACAGGACCGGCACGGTCGAGCGGTCCTGGCGGAGCACCCGTCCTCGACGGGAGGGCGTCTCGTTTACCTCGCCGCGGTCGTACAGGACCTCGCCGCCGCCGATGGTCGTCCGCGCCCAGCCCTTGGCGACCAACCCCTCGTACGGCGTGTAGTCGGAGAACGAGTTGAGGACCTCCGCGGTGATCGGCACCTCGCGCTGGTCGTCAAGGATGACAAGGTCGCCGTCGCTCCCCACCTCGACGGTCCCCTTCCGCGGGCTCAGCCCGAACAGCCGGGCGGCGGTGGACGAGGTGAGCTCGACGATGCGGGGGAGGGAGAGCCGTCCCTCGTTCAACCCTCCGGTGAGGAGCGAGGGGAGGATCATGGTCATCCCTGAGGGGAGGCCAGGTCCCACGTCCCAGATCGGGCCCTCCCTGGTGGCCAGCGAGTAGTCGCAGTGGTCGGAGCCCATCCAGTCGATCTGGCCGGTGGTCAGGGCCGACCACAGCTTCTCCGAATCCTTCGTGCTCCGGAGGGGCGGGTTCACCTTGCCCCACGTCCCCAGCGGCATGTCCTTGTTCAGCATCAGGTATTGGGGGCAGGTCTCCATGTACAGGTGCGGGTAGCTCGCCTTGGCGTCCGCTAGGAGCGCCGGCCCGGCGCCCACGCTGTTGTGGATGATCCCGAGCGGCGCCCCGGCGACCTCCGCCAGCTTCGCCGCCCGGACGATGGCCTCCTCCTCGGTGAACGCGGGCCGGTAGGCCGACCAGATGGCGGTCTCGGTGGCGTCGGGGTGCTCGACGATCATCCGCTCGCGGAACCGCAGGATCACGTCGATGCTCTCCGCGTGCACCAGCGCCATGACCCCCGGAAGGGCGGCGACCTGGAGCAGCCCCTCGTAGAAGGCCCCGTCGTCGACCCCGCTGATCCCGTAGGCGGCCTCGGCTCCCTTCATGGCCATGTGGAACTTGTAGGAGGTGATCCCGAGCTCCTCCACCGTTCTGGGGATCTCCGAGACCTGCGTGTCGTTCCTGACCAGGGCATGGAAGAACATGTCGATGAACGCGCGCTGCTCCACCGCCTTGACGTGCTCGTCGTAGACGTCGAAGAACGATCCCGGGGACAGGAGGTAGTGCATCATCGTGGTGACGCCGCCCGTCACCGCTGCCCGGCTTTCGTTCCAGCATGCGTCCTCGAACGACTGCGAGAGTCCAAGATGCACGTGGGCGTCGATGCAGCCGGGAATCACGTAGCGCCCATCCGCGTCGATCGTGGTCTCGGCCGACGGACGGTCGTCCGGTGGCAGCAGCGCCTGCACCCGGCCGTCGCCGACCAGCACGGTGGCGGGCGCCGCGCCCGTGGGCTTCACCAACACACCATTCGCCACCGTGAGCGTGCTCATCGGCCCTCCTATCCTTCGTAGGCCTTCTCGACCAGCGACACTTTCTCCCTACCCGGCTTCGGGAAGGTCCCAGGTGGGACGATCTCCACCGAGGCCCTGGCGCGGCACAGCTCGTGGATCGCCCGCTCCACCCGCCGGGCCAGGTCTGGTTCGTCCTCCGGCCTGACGCCTTCCCCTCGCTCGACCCGGACCCGGAGCGGTCCGGAAACGGCGTGGAGTGGGCTCTCCTTCACCACCCGCACGGCGCCGGTGGTGTCGGGACGCAAGCTCAGGACGATGTCCTGGATCGCCGTTGGATGGACGTTGACGCCCCGCACGATGATCATGTCGTCCGTGCGGCCGAAGCACCGGATCTTCGGGCTGGTCCGCCCGCAGGGGCAGGCGGTCCCGATCACCTCGACGATGTCGGCGTGCCGGAAGCGGAGGACCGGTGTCGCCTCTCGCTTGAGGTGGGTGTAGACGAGCTCGCCGACGGTCCCTTCCTCGATGGGCAGCGGCGTCTGGTCCTCGAGCGACACGATCTCCACGAACACCGAGTCGGCGGCCTGGAAGTGCATCCCCGTTCGGTCCTCGCACTCCGCCCACAGGACCGGGCAGAGGTCGGTCCCTCCCATCACTTCCCGCAGCTCGGCTCCCCAGAGCTCCTCGACGTGCGCACGGAACGGGGGGATTCCTCCGCCCGGCTCACCGCCGACGTAGATACGGCGGACCGACAGGTCCTTGGCCGGGACGCCGAGCACCTCCTCGCTCTGCTCGCCGAGGTAGGCGGCGAAGCTCGGCGTGGCGACCAGGCGATTGGGCTCCAGGTCCCGGATCACGTTCAGCAGCCATCGGGTCCCCGGCTCGGCCCCCGCCGGGATCACCGAGGCTCCCAGCGCGGCGAGCCCCTGCACCATCGGCAGCCCACCGACCCAGGACCGGCTCATCCCCAACGCCTGGAGCACCCGGTCGCGCGGGCGGAACCCCACCGTCCAGTAGGAGCGGCGGATGACCTCGGTCCAGTCGGCGAGGTCCGCGGCGGTCAGGGCGACGTACGAGGGTCGGCCGGTGGTCCCCGAGGACGAGTGGAACTGCACCAGGTCACGCGGGTCCGCGGCCAGGTGGTCGCCGAGCGGCCGGCGGCTCTCCAGGCTCACCCGGATCTCGTCCTTGGTGGTGAAGGGGAACCCCGGGAGGTCGGCGACGCCGCCGATGGCGTCGGGCGTCGCGGCCGCGGCGGCGAGCTTCCGCCGGTAGAACTCCGACCGCTCCCACAGGTACCGCACCTGCCGTCGGAGCAGGGCGTCCTGGAGGTCCCGCAGCTCCGTCCCTGATGTCGCTTCGATCGGGTGGGCGTGCCCTCCGCTCACGTTCAGCTCCCCGTGCACCGCGTTCCAACGGGAGGCAGCTCGACCGAGGCACCTCCACGGTGGTCGTCGCCGCTCACCACGGACCTCATCGGACGTACGCGAACCGTCCGGTGTCGAGGAGGCCCGCCGCGTCCGCCTGGCCGACCAGGCGGACCGCCGTCTCTCGGGCCTTGGCGATCACTTCCTCCTCGTCCATGGTCAGCACCTGGCGGTCCTGCATCACCACCTGGCCATCCACCACCACGGTGGTGACGTCCGCGGACCGGCAGCAATAGACGATGCTGGACACCGGCTTGAGGGCGGGGGTGCTGTGCGGCGTGGCGAGGTTCACCACCGCCAGGTCGGCCTTCTTCCCGACTTCGAGCGACCCTGTCTCCGCCCCCAGCCGGAGCGCTGCCGCCCCGTTCCGGGTGGCCATCTCCAGGGCGACCTCGGAGGTGAGGGCCTGAGGATCGAGGAGGAAGACCTTCTGGAGGAGGACGGCCGCCTTCATCGCCTCGAACAGGTCCTGCGTGTTGTTGCTCGCCGCCCCGTCACTGCCCAACGCGACGTTGACACCGCGCTCGAGCATCCTGGGGACGGGCGCCACGCCCGCAGCCAGGTACTCGTTACTCACCGGGCAGTGGGCCACCGACGTCTTCCGGTCGGCGAGGATGGCGATGTCGCCGTCGGTCAGCCAGACGGCGTGGAACAGCAGGACGTCGGCGCCGAGGCCGTCGATCGAGTCCAGGTACGACATGATCGTCGACCCGGTCTCCCGCCTGATCTGGTTCGCCTCCTCGGCCACCTCGCCGGCGTGGAGGTGGAACCCGGTGCCGTAGCGGCCGGCGAGCTCGCGGAGGCCGGCCACCAGGTCGGGGGTGGCGAACAGCGTGTACAGGGCCTCCGCACACACCCGGACCCGCCCGTTCGCACCCCCGTGCCAGGCCTTGATGAACCGTTCGGTCTCCTCGACCGCTCTGGTCATCGGCTCGTTGAACTCGGGCGGCCGGTCGCCCTGGTCCGAGGACGCCCGTCCGATCACGCCGCGCATCCCCGTCTGGGCCACGGCTTCGGCCACCTGGTAGACGGACTCGGGGTCCTGGATGACGTAGAAGCTGTCGGTGAAGGTGGTGACGCCGCCCTTGATCATTTCGAGGCAGGCGAGCTGGGTTCCGATGAAGGCATCGGGCGCCCTCAGATGGCTGGACAGGGGATAGATCATCCGCCTCAGCCACTCGAAGACCGGCAGGTCGTCGCCCAGTCCCCGGTACAGCGACTGGAAGCCATGGGTGTGCGTGTTCACCAGGCCCGGGATGACCGCGGCGCCCTTGGCATCGACCACCTGGTCGGCGGTGAAGGCCCCCTCGATCTCCCGGCGCTCGCCGACCGCCAGGATGGCGTTACCGTCGACGGCGACCGCACCGTCGAGGAACACCTGCCGTTCCGGGTTCATGGTCACCACGGCACCGCCCGAAACGAGCAGGGAGACGTTCCTCGCCTGGCTGTCAGCTTCCAACGCCATGTGCTCCTCTCCCGGGCGGATGGCGGGAGCCCTCGGCCGATGCGTTCCAGTCGGGCCGTGAGATCGTATATCATATGTGCACGCGGCCGCCATACGAGGCTCTCGGCCCCGAGGCCGGCCGGATCCAGTTGTACGCCCGGGGACGCACGAGGAGGATCGTCACGGGACTCGATGGTGCTGGGAGCGACGGACGCGCCAAGAAGCCGGTGATGGGCGCCAGACGACTGCTGGTACTCGACGCCGGGACCTGCCGGCTGGCCGAGTCCCGGGTCCGCCGCGGGGGAACCGACGCGCAGACGGTCATCCCGATGCCGATGTTCGCCATCGACACGGAGGATGGCTGGGTCCTGTTCGACACGGGATGCGACCCGAGAGTCGTCACCGACCCAGAGGGGACCTGGGGCAGGCTTGCCAGGGCGTTCCAGGTGGAGATGACCGAGGACGATCACCCGCTCCAGCGGCTCCGGTCGATCGGGGTTGGCGCCTCCGACGTCGCGCACGTGGTCGTGTCCCACCTCCACATGGACCACGCGGGAGGGCTCCGGTTCTTCCCCCACTCCCGGATCCACGTCCAGAAGACCGAGTACCGATGGGCGCTGCACCCCGACAAGGTGGCCGGGGCGGGGTTCCTCCGTTCGGACTTCGACCACCCGGAGCTCACCTACGAGCTGCACGAGGGCGACGCGGAGATCGTGCCCGGGGTCCACGTCGTCCTGACCGACGGGCACACCCCTGGGCATCAGTCGCTGGTCGTGGACCTGCCAGTGGGCCGGTTCCTGATCACCGGCGACGCGGCCTACGAGCGCCGCCAGCTCGACCGGCTCGTCCCTCCGCCGGTGACCACCGACGACGGCGCCGCCGTCCGCTCACTGGCGCGGATCCGGGCCTTCGAGGTACGGGACGGGGCCACCATCCTGGTGAACCACGACCAGAAGACATGGGCTTCCATGCGGATCGTTCCGGACGAGGAGCCCACGTGACCGACCAGGTTTGGGTGGAGGTCGAGGGACCGCTGGGCCGCCTGGTCCTTGACCGCCCGGAGAAGGGCCACGCCTGGCTGGCCGGGATGTGGACCACCGCCGCCCGCCTCCTCGAGGAGCTCGCCGGACGGCCCGATGTGGCGGTCATCCTCCTTGACTCCAGCGGCGACCGGGTCTTCAGCGGCGGGGCCGACCTCGTCGAGCTGGCCTCGATCGTCGGGACCGAGACCGGCGCCTCGGACGTCCTGCACCGCATCGAACGGGTCATGGTCGCCATCGAGGCAGCACCCCAGCCTGTGGTCGCCGTGGTGTCGGGGACCGCCATCGGGGCGGGCCTGGAGATCGCGGCAGCAGCCGACCTCCGGGTCGCCGCGGACACCGCCCGGTTCGGGATCCCGGCGGCGCGGATCGGCGTGGTGATCACCCGCACCGACGTGGCCCGTATCGTCCGGGTGGCCGGCCCGGCGCTCGCCTTCGACCTCCTGCTCACCGGGCGCATCCTGGACGCCCAGGAAGCGCTGGCGTCAGGGTTGGTATCGTTCGTCTGTCCCGCCGAGCAGCTCCGGGAAGCTGCTCGGGACCTGGCGCTCCGCATGGCCGCCTCCTCGCCGGTCAGCCTCCGCGAGATGAAGCGCCACCTCCTGGCGGTCTCGCCCGGGGCGGCGTGGGAACCGGATGCGTACCGCTCCTCGGTGGAGGCGCTGGCGTCGCCGGAGTTTCAGGCCCGGACGGCGGCGTTGACCGTCCGGCGAGAGCGGCACGACCGTGGTGAGCACCCCGCGGCGTCAAAAGGGGACGCGTAAGGCCGGTCAGGAACGGTTTAGCGGTCGGTCCTCAGCCACGAACCGGCTTCGGTACCCGGGCGAGCAGCTCCTGCCGCCGCCGCTCCACGGCCCCGTGGTAGTCGTAGCTCTGGAACCGCTTCTCGTCGCGTCCGGGGAGGATCCCCGTCCCCCGCCGGCCCGGCTGCCCGAAGGCGAGCAGGGCCAGGGCCCATTGCCCGGCCGCGCCGCCGACCGTGAAGTGGCTCACGTGGAGGCGGTCCCCCAGGTAGACGTCGAGGGGGCGGACCGCCCCTTCCAGGACCGCATGGAGCGTTTCCTCGTCGGACTCGACCAGGATGCACCGCCGCCAGTCGTGCTCGTGCCGCCGATCGCCCTCCGCGACCTCCACCCGGCCGCCACCGGTCGTCAGGCAGGCCCATGTGCCACTGTCAGTCCCGAACCAGGCCATCTCCGCCGGGTCGATCGGGGTGGGCACCCACCGGAACTGGATCGCCGCGTCGAAGGCTCCGCTGAAGCGACGCCCGGCGTCGGTCGAACCCAGGCGATCGGCGAACTGATGGAGCAGGTCGACGATGTTGGTTCCCGTTGGAGTCCACCCCTTCAGGTCACACCGTTCCTGGCATGTCAATGTATCAGATATAATACCTCAACTCGCGACTGGGGTAAGACCAGAGGGGAGGGCTCCGCCGTTGTCAACGGGCGCGTACATCCTCGAGCTGATGAGTGGAGCTCGCAATCTCGTGCGGTACGCGAACTTGGCCCCTGGAGAAGAGGTCGTCCTCGCCGTGGGAACCCAGGTGGACCCGATCGTCACCCAGGCCGTCCTTGCCGCCCTGTCCGGACAACCCGTGACGATCACCACCGTCGTGGTCCCCGACCCGGGGCCGCTGTTCCACGAGCCACCCCTGCCTGTGGTCGAGGCGGTGGCCGCGGCCGACACGCTCATCGACGTCGGCGCGCACATCTGGGGGCACACCAAGGCCTGCTTCGTCTCGATGACCGAGTACCTCACCAAAGGGGTCCTGGTCTCTCCCCCCGTCCGCCCCGACGTGTTCACCAGCCGGGCGGCGAAGTTCCCCGTTGACCTCCTCCACGCCATCGAGCTCCGGATCTTCGACATGGTCCAGCAGCCCGACGGGACCCCGTACCACTTGGTCGCGCCGAACGGCACCGACGTGCGGGGGCAGGTCTGGCGCGACCGCACGGGACAGGGGTGGGGCTCGATCGCCGGACTGATGCCCGGTGACTTCCTGGTGTGGCCGCCTGGAGTGGTCGGCTTCCTCCCCCCGAAGGCCGTTGAAGGTACGGCCGTGTTCGACTCGTTCGTTGGAATTGGCAAGACGAGCGTGCCGGTCACCTACGTCATGGAAGGCCAGCACATCGTGGAGGTGCGGGGCGGCTATGAGGCGGAGGGCATCCAACGGATGATCGCCGCGGCCACCAACGGCGATTTCGTCGCCGAGATCATGTGGGGGGTCAACCCGGCCAGCCGGGTCGACCTGACCACCCGCCCGGTCTCGCTGGAAGCGGAGCGGTCGCCCCAGACGCTGCACTTCGGGATCGGGGACGAGACGCTGGCGGGCTCGCCGATCCGCTCGGTGCGTCCCGACGGCTCGACGTTCCACGTCGACGCGATGATGGTCTACCCAACGCTCACCGTCGGCGACGAGACGGTGCTGGACCGTGGCCGGCTCCCGTTCCTGGAGGAGGACGGCTTTCGCGAGCTGGCGGCTGAGTTCGGCGACCCCGACGAGCTCCTCGCCTACCCCCAGGTGCGGGGGTACTGAGATGAACGCGGTCCAGTGGACCTCGAGCTGAAGGGGCGGGTGGCTCTGGTCACCGGGGGCAGCTCCGGGATCGGGGCGGCGATCGCCCACACGCTGGTCTCCGACGGGGCGGCGGTGGCGATCTGCGGGCGCCAGGTCGAGCCCCTCGAGGAGGTCGCGGCGTCGCTCCCCGACGCTCGGCTGGTCCTCCCGGTCCAGGCGGACACGGGATCGCCCGAGCAGGTCCGACAGCTCGTCGAGCGGGTCGTCGAGCACTTCGGTGCGCTCGACATCCTGGTGAACAACGCTGGCTCGTCGCTGTTCGCGCCCCTCGAGGAGGTCCCGGACGAGCGGTGGGTGAGCGATCTCAACGTGAAGCTCGTCGGGTCCGCCCGGTGTCTGCGGGAGGTCCTCCCCCACCTCAAGCGGAGCGCCCACGGCTGCATGGTGAACGTCGGGGGGAACGCCGGCCGGCACCCGCTCGTCTACCACCTGCCCGGCGGGGCGGCGAACGCCGGGCTGCTCCACTTCACCGTCGCCATGGCCGAGTACCTCGGCCCCGAAGGGATCCGGGTCGTGGGGGTCGCCCCTGGGCTGGTCGACACGCCCCGGCTCTCAAAGCAATTCGAAGTCCAAGCCCGACTGTGGGACGTTCCCGAGGAGGTGGCCAGGGCCCGGATGATCGAGCAGATCCCGCTCCGGGCAATCTCAAGGCCGGACGACGTGGCCAACCTGGTGTGCTTCCTGGTCTCCGACCGGGCCCGCATGATCACGGGAACGACCATCACCATCGACGGAGGGTTTACCCGGGGAATCTGACTGGAGTGAGACGGATGGAGTTCAAGGAGAAGGTCGATCCTGCCCACACCGCGGTGCTGGTGGTCGACATGCAGAACGACTTCTGCTCCCGGGGAGGCGCGTACGACCAGGCGAATCCGGGACTCGACTTTGCGCTGGTCGACGAGATGGTCCCACGCCTGGCGTCGTTCCTCGACGAGGCCCGCAGGAATGGGATCAGGGTCCTCTACATCCAGGCCATCTACAACGCCGACGACGACCGGTACATGTCACCGGCCTGGCTCGAGCACGCGCAACGACGCCGCCACGGGATGTACACCACGATTCCGGTCTGCAAGGAAGGTGAGTGGGGAGCGGAGATCATCTCCCAGATCGCGCCACGAGAGGGCGAGATGGTCATGAGGAAGCACCGCTACAGCGCCTTCATCGACACCCCCTTGACGTCCTATCTCAGGAACCTCGGGATCCAGACCATGCTCGTGACCGGGGTGGGGACGAACGGGTGCGTGGAGAGCACGGCAAGAGACGCCTTCATGCTTGACCACTACGTTGTGGTCGTCGAGGATTGCGTGGCGACCTACTGGAAGGACCTCCACGACGCCGCGCTGAAGAGCCTCGGGCTGCTCTTCGGAGAGGTCCGGCCGGCCAAGGACATCGTGAGCGCCTGGGACGCCGTGAAGGCGGACCGGGCCGTTACTGCGGGGACGCCGTGAAGACCGGCCGACAGGCCTCCAGGCGACCGACGGAGTGTTGCTCGGTCGGGCTCTTTCTGTCCTGTATCTTGTCGGGTCCTCGAAATTCGGAGGAATGATGGGCGAGAGGCGAGTCAAACCGCCCTCTTCCTTGGAAGAGCATGTCTACGAGCTGATCAAGCAGGACATCCTGAGTGGCCGCTTGGCCCCAGGGACTCAGCTGGTCGAGGCGCGGCTCGCCGAGGAATTCGGTGTCAGCAAGACGCCGGTCCGGGAGGCATTGATCCGGCTCCGGCTTGACGGGTTGGTCAATATCGAGCGCTTCCGCGGAGCCAGGGTCATCCGGCCCTCGCTCACAGATGTAAAGGAAATCTTTCAACTTCGCCGGTGGATCGAGGGCGGTATCGCGGTCAGCATCGCCGAGCAACGACCAATGGAAATCCTCGATCAGCTCCGGAAGAACATCCGCTCGACGCGGCAGGCCCTCCGTGAGGGACGGGAGGACGACTACCTCGGCGCCATCAGGGAATTCGACCATATCCTCGCTGCTGGCACCGGCAACACGCGTGCCGCTCGAATCCTCCTTGACCTCTACAACATTTTCGCGGTGATCGGAGCGGCCACGCTGCTGGCGCCGGGACGCCGGGAGCGGTCGATCGCCGAGCACCAGAGGATCTACGAGGCGGTGTCCGCTGGTGACCTCCCTGGCGCCATCGCGGCCACCAGCGAGCACATCGACAGCATCGAGCGGGACTACGAGGACTGGATTCCCCCCGAGGAGACGGAATTGGCGGCCGGGCGGTAGCTCACCGGCCCACTCCTCCTGGTCCCGGGACGCTGACGAGGAAGATTCCTCCGCCGGCCCAGTGGTGTGCTGCATACGATATATTACTTCAGCAGGCACTGGCCGTTGCACGGAGGCCGATCTTGAGGGGATACGACCTTATCGTTCGCAATGCGCGGATCATCGAGGCGGATGGGGAGCTTGAGGGCGGCGTCTGCGTTCGGCAGGGACGGGTGGCGCGCATCGACCCGTCGAACGCCGGCACGGCGGAGGTCGAGATCGATGCCGCCGGTTGCCTTGTCCTGCCCGGAGGGATCGACCCCCACGTCCACGTGGCGTGGCCCTACGGGAACGACGTGACCAGCGACACCTACGCGTCCGCCAGCACCGCCGCACTGCACGGCGGCACCACCACCATCATCGACTTCGCGTATCCCCGCCCCGACATGACCCCGAGCGCCTACCTCCGGGCTCGACGGCAAGAGGCGATGGGGGCGACGAGCGTGGACGTGGCGTTCCATACCGTCCTGACCGCTCGTCCGGACCTGACCGCCGAGCTGCCGGCGCTGCTCGCCGAGGGATCCGTGTCGTGGAAGGTGTATCTGACCTACAGCCGGCGGCGGATCATGTCCGATGACGCCACGCTGGTCGAGGCGATGCGCGAAGGGGCCCGGCTGGGCGCGACCATCTGCGTCCATGCCGAGAACGGTACGGTGGCCGATGCCAGGGAGCGCGAGCTGGTCGCGGCGGGCGACCTCGACTATGCCGCCCACTACCGTCACAAGCCGTGGTGGGTCGAGGCGGAAGCGATCCAGCGATCCGCGTTCTTCGCCCGGATCACCGGGGCCCGGCTCCACATCAAGCACCTGTCGTCCTGGCAGGGACTCGAGATGCTGCGGCAGGCCCGCCGGGCTGGCACGGCGATCACCGCCGAGACCTGCCCCCACTACCTGGTGGTGACCGAGAAGGAGCGCACCGGCCCCGATGGACCGCTGTTCCTGTGCAGCCCGCCCCTCCGGGAAACAGCGGATCGGGACGCGCTCTGGGAGGGCTTGACCACCGGCGAGGTGGCGGTGGTCGGAGCCGACCACTGCGACTTCACCAGGGAGCAGAAGTTCGCGCGGGCGGACGACTTCCGGTTCATTCCCAACGGGCTTCCCGGGATCGAGACCCGCCTCCATCTGCTCTACGAGGAGGGTGTCCGCAACCGCGGCCTCTCCCCCTCCTGGCTCGTCAGTGTCCTCTCCGCCAATCCGGCCCGGATCTTCGGGCTCTATCCCCGGAAGGGGACGCTCCGGCCCGGTGCCGACGCCGACATCGTTGTGTTCGACCCGGATCCCCGCTGGGAGATCGAGCCGTCCACGCTCCACATGCAGGCCGACTGGAACCCCTACACGGGCCGGGTGGTCCACGGATGGGTCCGCTCGGTAGTGCGCCGAGGTGAGGTGGTCCTGACCGGTGGACGAGTGCAGGCAGCGCCCGGGTCGGGTCAGTACCTGCACCGCCACCCTCCGGCTGCACAGACGGTGCTGTCATGACGGCAGGCACCGGTCGCCGCGCGTCCCCCGCCAGGGTCCTCCTGGCGAAGCCCGGGCTCGACGGACACGACCGCGGGGTGCATGTCGTCGCCAGGGCGCTCCGGGACGCCGGCTTCGAGGTCATCTACACCGGCTTGCGGTCCACTCCCGAGCAGATCGTCCGGGGCGCCGTCGACGAGGACGTGGACGTGATCGGCCTCAGCATCCTGTCCGGCGTGCACCTGCCGGTGACGGCCGAAGTCCTCGAGGCCCTCCGCCGTGAGGAGGTGTCCATCCCCGTGGTCGTGGGAGGCACCATCGGCCCGCGGGACGCCCGGGCCTTGCGGGAAATGGGAGTGGCGGACGTGTTCCCGACCGGCTCGCCCCGGCGGGAGTTGGTTGACCGGCTCCGGCGGCTCGTGGACGAGTGGCCGGGCCATCGGCGGCTGGGGGTGCCGGTGCGGGGATGGCCTAATCGACCGTGGTGCCACAAGGGCCGGAGATGAGTGAGGGGCGGGATCCTTTGCACGACGTGCCCCGCCTGCAGGCACGGGCCGCACAGTGGCGAGACCGGTACGAGCGCGAGGCGCCGCCTGGGGCCTCCACCGACTCCGGGATCGAGTTGGACCCCCTGTACCTCCCGCAAGACGGGGACGACGAACGGTACACGGACCGCCTGGGGTTCCCCGGCGAGTGGCCGTTCGTCCGCGGTGCGTACACCTCGATGTACCGGGGCCGACTGTGGACGATCCGCCAGTACGCGGGCGTGGGGACCGCCGAAGAAACCAACGCCCGGTTCCAGTACCTGCTCGAACGGGGGCAGACCGGGCTCAGCGTCGCCCTCGACCTCCCGACCCAGATGGGCTTCGACTCCCACGACGCCTTGGCCCGGACGGAGGTGGGGCGGGTCGGCGTGGCGATCGACACCGTGGAGGACATGGCAGAGGTCTTCCGGGGGATCCCGCTCGGCGACATCAGCGTCCACTTCACCGTCAACGCCACCGCCCCGATGATCCTGGCCATGTTCCTGGTCGCGGCGGAGGAGCAGGGTGTCGGGCGAAGCCAGGTGCGGGGCACGGTGCAGAACGACATCATCAAGGAATTCATCGCCCGCAAGGCGTACATCTTCCCACCGCGGGGATCGCTCCGCCTCACCGGCGACATCATCGCCTTCTGCTACCGGCACGTCCCGAAGTTCAATCCGATCTCCGTGACCGGTTACCACGCCAGGGAGGCGGGGTGCAATGCCATCCAGGAGATCGCCTTCACCCTGCTCGCCGCCGTCGAGTACGTGGAGCACATGCTGGGCAGGGGCATTAAGGTCGACGACTTCGCTCCCCAGCTGAGCTTCCACTTCTCCAGCCAGCGTGACTTGTTCGAGGAGGTCTGCAAGATCCGGGCCGCCCGCCGCCTCTGGGCGACCATTATGCGCGACGACTTCGGGGCCGAGGATCCCGCCTCGACGCGCATGCGGTTCTTCTGCGGCGGCAGCGGCGCCACGCTCTCGCACGCCGAGCCCCTCAACAACGTGATCCGCGGGACCATCCAGTGCCTGGCCGGCATCCTGGCAGGCGCGCAGGCCTGCCACGTCCCCTCCTACGACGAGGCCTACGCGATCCCGTCGGAGGAGGCGGCGCTGCTATCGGTCCGGACCCAGCAGATCATCGCGCACGAGAGCGGGGTCGCCAGGGTCGCCGATCCACTCGGCGGCTCCTACTACGTGGAGTGGCTGACCGACCAGATCGAGACGCAGGTCTCCGCCCTCATCGAGGACGTCCGGGCCAGCGGCGGGCTCCTGGCGGCGCTGGAGCGGGGCGGGCCCCAGCAGATGATCCGGCAGGCCGCGTATGAGCTGCAGGCCGCCGAGGAGGACGGAAGCCGCCTGGTGGTCGGCCAGAATCATCTGGTGGGGCCCGGGTCCTCCGCTCCGGAGTTCGAGGGCCTCGGGAACGTCGAGGGGGTCTCGCGAGACGAGGCGGACCGCCAGACTGGGCGCCTGCGAGCCGTCCTGGCAGCCCGGGAGGCTGTCCGGGTGGAGCAGGCACTGGCGCAGCTACGAACGGCGGCAGGCGCTGGCGACAACGTCATGCCGGCGATGATCGAAGCGGCCAGGGCCAGGGCGACCATCGGGGAGATGACCGAGGTGCTGGCAGGCGTTTTCGGCCGGCACCAGGGGGGCGACACGGCATGACCGAGCAATCCCCGGTCACCGGCGTGCCCGATGGCGGCCTGCCGCTGTCAGGCATCCACGTGCTGGACCTCACTCAGTACGTCTCTGGACCGTTCTGCACGATGCTGCTTGCCGAGCTGGGCGCCGACGTGATCAAGGTGGAGCCACCCACGACCGGGGACGTCTACCGGCAGCAGGGTCCGAGCTTCCTCGGCGGGGTGTCCACCTCATTCCTGAGCATGAACCGGAACAAGCGGAGCCTCACGCTCGACCTCAAGCGGAACGAGGCTCGCGAGGTCGTCCGTCGCCTGGCCGGACGGGTCGACGCCGTGGTGGAGAACTTCAAACCGGCGACCGCCGAACGGCTGGGCGTGGGGTACGAGACCCTCCGGGCGGTCAACCCGGAGTTGGTGTACTGCTCGATCTCCGGGTACGGGCAGACGGGGCCGAATGCGGGGCTAGGTGGCTACGACCTCATGGCCCAGGCCAGAGGAGGGATCATGGCGGTGACCGGCCCCGGCGAGGAAACCCCCACGAAGGTCGGGGTCCCGATCGTGGACCTGGGCACGGGTGTCTACGCCGCACTCGGCATCACCGCCAGCCTCCTGTCACGGGAGCGGAGGAACGGAGGCCGACGGATCGACCTCGGGCTGCTCGACACGGCCGTCTCCTTCCTGCCGATGCCCCTGGCGGAGTACCAGGCCACTGGCGTCCTCCCCAAGCCGCTGGGGAACGCCAGCCCGTTCTTCGCTCCCTACGAGGTGTTCCGGACCAGGGACGGGTTCATCACGCTGGTGGGGACTGGCGGCAAGGATCACTGGAAGTCCCTCTGCGAGGTGCTCGGCCTCCCGGATCTCCCTGGCGACCCTCGGTTCGCCTCGAACTCCGACCGGGTGGCCCGTCGTGCCGAGCTCCACGAGCTCCTCGAAGCGGTGCTCGTGACGGAGACCTCGGAGCACTGGATCGGCGGCCTGCGAGCGGCTGGACTCCCCTGCGATCCCCTGCAGAACCTCGACGCGGTGCTCGAGGACCCGCAGGTCCAGAGCCGGGGAATGATCGGGAGCTACCTCCACCCGCAGGCCGGGAACGTCGCGTTCACAGCATTCCCACTCGCGGTCGACGGCGGGCGGACGCCGCCGTCTCCCCCACCCCTCCTCGGCCAGCACACGCGGGAGGTCCTCGGCTGGCTCGGGTTCTCCGACCGGGACGTGGAGGGCCTAGAGACCGCCGGGGTGGTGTGAACCGCTCAGTGGCGATCGACCTCGAGGATCGAGTCGCGGAGCACCTCGATGCCCCGCGCGATGTCCGCCACGCTGGTCCACTCCTGCGGCACGTGGCTGAGGCCGTCCCTGCTGGGAACCAGCACCATCGCGGCGGGGGCGATGCGGGCGAGGATCTGGGCGTCGTGGCTGGCGCCGGAGGTCATCACCCGGTGAGAGACGCCGAGCCGGGTACACTCCTCCCGAAGGACGCCGCGCAACCAGACCGACAGGACCGAGGGCGAGGTGTCCGCCAGCAGATGGACAATAAGCTCCACCCGGCGACGCCGGCTGATCTCCAGCGCCATCTCCACGAGCGTCTCGGCGGTGCGTCGCTGCCGATCTGAGTCCAGGTCGCGGATGTCGACCGTCATGGTCACCCGTCCTGGGATGGTGGTCAGGCTGTTCGGCTCGACGTCCACGCGCCCCACCGTCCCCCGCGTCCCGCGGTGGTAGGGATCGGTCACCAGCGCCTCCACGGCGAGGATCACCTCGGAAGCGGCCATCAGGGCGTCTGCCCGTTCCAGCATCGGGGTGCCCCCGGAGTGGTCGGCCCTGCCGGTCAGCACGAGCTTGAGCCGGGTGCTCCCCGAGATGACGTCGGGAAGCCCGACCTGCCGCCCCTCCTGCTCGAGGATCCGGGCCTGCTCGATGTGCAGCTCGAAGTAGGCTCGGATGGTTCCAGGGGCCCACCGGGCCTCGGAGATCCGGGTGGGCTCCAACCCGACCGCCGTCATCGCCTGGGCCAGGGTGATGCCGTCGGCATCGACCACCGATCCGAGATCTCGCCCCTCCCACAGGCCCGCCACCGCCTTGCTCCCGATGCACGGCTCCCCGAACCTCGCCCCCTCCTCGCCGGCGAAGGCCATGCCGAGCAGGGGATGCTCGGTGGTCACCTCCCCCTCTTCGAGCAGGGTCATGAGCTCGACCATGGCGACCACGCCGGCGACCCCGTCGAACCTGCCGCCCCGAGGGACGCTGTCGAGGTGGGAGCCGAACGCGATCGCTGGCCGCCGAGGATCCCGGCCCGGCCGCCGGATCATGGTATTCCCGGCCGGGTCCTCGACCACCCGGAGCAGGAGGTCCTCGGCCCACCCGGCCACCATCCGGTGGGCCTCGCGCTCCTCCGGCGAGAAGGCGAGGCGGGAGATGCCTCCCGCCGGATCGACCCCGATGGCCGAGATCTTGGAGATCATCTCCGAGATCCGGGACGCGTCCGCCCTTGGCGTGGGAACGGCTCCGGCCGGTACCCCATTCTCGAGGCCAGCTCGGTCGCCGTCACCGGCGCTCGACGAGGCGTCCCGAGTCACCGTCACCCCTGCGTCCCTCCATCCGGGGCGGCCGGCCCGTCGACGAGCGACACGACCACCGGCTGCTCGTCCGGCCAGTCCGGTCCGAACACCGAGAAGACCCCCTCGAGTGTCCCTGATCGGTGCTTGACCAGGGCGTCCACCGCGGTCACCACGCTCCGGTCGGTGAAGCCTTCGCCGACGAGGATGGCCCTGGGGACCTCCGGCAGGGTCCCGTCGTACACGATCAGGCCTTCCTGGACAGACGCTCGCAGCATCGGCACCGCCAGTCGCCGGGCGACGGCGAACCCCAGCACGAGATCCAGCCAGCCCTCCCATACCACCACGACATTCGGGTCGAGTGAACGGGTGCGGTCGGCCAACAGCCCTCCCAGCCGGTCGGCCGCCCGCGGATCCGCCAGGGGGTTGAAGGGCCAGGGACCAAACCGGCCCTCACCCGCCATGACGCCCTGACGACCTGGCCGGATCCCGCAGCGCTCCAGCAGGTGGGCAAGCTCAGCATCCACGTCGCTCACTCACATCCCCAGCTCGGAGAGCCGGAACAGCGTCTTCAGCTGCAGGCCGATGGACGCGAGCCGTTCCGTGGCGCCCTGCTCCCGGTCGACCACGCCGACGACGAGGAGGATGTCGGCGTCGGCCGACTTCAGCAGCTGCGCGGCCTGGACCGCCTGCTGGCCAGTTGCCAGCACGTCCTCCACCAGGACGACCCGCTCCCCGGCGTACGACTCCCCCTCGATCGCTCGCTGGTGATGACCGTTGCCTGGCTTGCGCAGGATGAGGAATGGCAGGCCCGTTTCGAGCGCGACCGCCGTGACGAGGGGCACGCCGCCCAGCTCGGATCCGGCCAGGCGATCGGCCTCTGGGGGCACGAGCTCCGCCAGCAGGTGAGCGGTGCGCCGCAGGACTCCCGGCTTGGTCTCGAACAGGTATTTGTCGAAGTAGACCGAGCTCTCCACGCCGGAGGACAGGACGAACTCACCGTGGAGGCAGGCCGCGTTCACCAGGTCCCGCCCCAGCTCGGCGAGCCGCTGCTCGCGGGAGAGGCCGAGAGCGACAGGGAGGCGCATGTCACTCCTCACCCAGGTCCGAACCCAGGTCCGACAGGGAATAGTATATAGTATATCCTCGATGGAGCTCATGGGTGATCGCAGCGATCGAAAAGTGGTCGTCGCCTCCGGAGTCCCGGAACCGCACGCGGCGTCCTACTCCCATGCGATCCGTTCCGGTCAGTTCATCTTCTGCACCGGGCAGGTGGGCGAGACCTTGGACGGGAACGTCCGAGGGGACGCCTACGAGCAGGCGAAGCAGGCGCTCGCCAACCTGGACACGGTGCTCCAGTCCGAAGGCGCGTCCCTGGACGACGCGGTGAAGCTGGCCGACGCGCTGCAGGCTGATCGCGGGGCGGGGACCAGAGGACGAGTGGCCCGCCTCCGCCTCAAGCCCCGACCGCGGTTGGCCGAGCCTCATAGCGCTCCAAGGCCTGTTCGTCGGTGCATGACCGCAGTCCTAGGAAGGATCACGGTGGTCACTCCCTCCTCTCCCCTGAGCACATCAGGTATCATATATCTCTCGTGTCAAGTGGGCGAGCCGCTGGCCGCGCCGGCAGGTGCGCGGCGGCCTGGTCAGGGATGCGCGGCGAGCTCTGCTCGAACTCGACCAGCCGCAGCCGCCGTGCCCGCCGGTAGGCCGGCCACAGCAGCCGTGCGGCCAGGTAGTCCCGCCGGGCTGCACCTTGTCCAAGGCTTCCAGGAAGCCGGTGAGCACCTCCGCGTCGATGTCGGCGACATCGCCGGGGAAGTCCCTCGCCAGTCCGGCCAGGCGGCGAAGCCCGGCAGCAGCACCCCGGCCAGCCCCACCACCCACGCGCCGCGCTCCTGCTTGGCGCGGCGGATCAGCACGGCCAGCGCTGCGTTGCGCAACGCGAAGCCGGTGGTCTCCTCCAGCAGGATGGTGCGCAGCTCGTCCAGCGGGATAGGCCGGGCTGGCAGCTCCGGGTGGACCTCGCGGCCGTCCACCGCAAGTGGCTCAGGCCCAGTCACCAGGAGACGAAATGAGCACTCGAGTGTGTCGAGAAACGACGAGCCAGCATCCACGGCCGGCTCCTCTCTACCGGGTGTGCAGTTCGGAGCCGTAGGAGACACGAGGCGATCAACAAAAACCAAACAGAAATGCCAGAGGGCGACTGCCGTTGGTGGACTCAATAGCTGTTGGCAGAGGACGACATTCGGCTGTCATGGCCTTTGAGCTGGGGTGTTGGTGGAATCGAGTCTGTTGGTCGCCGAGCTGAGGGTTCTTCAACTTTTTCGCGCGGCTTCGGCGTGGGGAACGGTGGAGGATGCTATTGGTTCACCAACAGGTCGCGACCTCACGACCTCGGGAAATTACGATCACGACAGGGCGCCAACAGCTCGACGCCCCCGATTACGGGGGCGTCGGGTCGTCCCGACGGACGCTTCAAACTGTGCCTCCTTCGAGTGCTGGTTGGGTTGGGATGTCCTTGGTCGAACCATCGGTTGCCAGCGTCACCGTGCCGTCCAGTACGCCCACGTCGCCTCCTCTTCGTGGACTGCTCGACGCAACCGAGTGTCGCGTTTCGTGAGTTCCTTGACGCTGTGCGCCGCTGGGTGTGCTCGATACCCGCTGCGACGCTGTGGTGGGACGCAGCCACAGCGACACCTGGGTCGGTTGCATCGTCTGCTCGACCACGGCCAGCAGCTCGGCGGTCAACGTGTCCAGGTCGACCTGCTGGCGCAGCCGGGTGCTGAACCCCTGGATCGTCTGGGCGGCGTCGTAGCGGCGCCGGTTGAACCGCCGGTCGACCGTCTGCTGGATGCGGCGGCGGGCCGGCTGGAATACCCCGGCGATCGCGAGGGTCGCGCCGGCCACGACCAGGCTGGAGTTTTGGCCAAGCAGCTGGCCGAACCCCAAGACCACCCCGGCGTAGCCGCCACCCAGCAGCACGGTGAGCAGCCCGTAGGCCAGTGTGCGGCTGATGATGCGGTCCAGGTCATACAGCCGATAGCGCAGGACCGCCGCCCCGATCGCCAGGGGCAGGACCGCCAGGCAGACACCCGGAAGCCAGCCGAGGTCGACCTCGTTGCCCGCCAACGCCAGCGCCGCCATGGCCGCCACCGCCACCGCCACCGGCGCCGCTGCCACCGCCAGCCACCGCAACTGCTGGCGCTCCACGGCGCCGGCACGACGGAAGCGCACCACCAGCGACCAGGCCCCGACCGGAATGGCAAGACCGGCAACAACAAAGGCCACGACGCGCACGACCAACAGCAGACCAGCCAAGACGCGCACAGCAAGCGGGCTGGCGACCGACTGGCCGGCCTCCCTGAACGGCCCCAGCGCCAACGACACCACCCCCACCACCGCCGCGGCCGCCGCGACCCTGGCCCACCACCGCCAGCGGAGCGAGGGCAGCGACCCGGTCGGGGTGAGCAGCAGCACGAAGCCGATGCAGGCCGCCATCACCACGACGGCGATGTCCTTGACCGTGGAGCCGACGGCGGGCGGCGCCCCACGCCAGGCCAACAGCACCCAGCTGCCATACGCGTAGATGAACCACAACCCAAGTGCCAGCAGCAGCCAGCCCACCGGGTGGCGGGGCCGGCGGCTGGCCAGCACCATCCCGACCGTGGCCGCGCTCACCGCCACCAACCCGTAGATGGCGGTGTCGGCGTTCGACCCCAGGTCGGACCGGCCGGCCTGGCGCGCCAGCTGGTTCATCCAGGCGCCCACCGGGAGGCCGAGCATGACCAGCGTCCACAGCGCCCACGCCAGCGCGGCTGGCCACCAGCGCGGCCGAGCGAGTCGGGCCGTAGCGGTCAGTTCCATGATGGTCGGCGCATCAAGCTCATCTCCACTCCGCCTGGCCAGCATCCAACCTGTCCACCTGCCGCGAACCGGCTGCCAGTGTCCCCAACCGTCGTCACGGCATCGTTACGGACAGCGTCATGGCAACCACGAGATGCTGACACCCAGGCATCGACACCGTCAGAGGCAGCAAGGAACTCGCGGGATGGGGCAGTAGCAGCAGCGGCGGCGGGCCGTGGCCGATCAGCGCCATCGACCCTGCTTGGAGTGCTTGCAGCGGTCATCGGAGACTCCCCGGGTTCGTGGCTTGAGGCGGCATCGAACGCGCCGACCACCCCAAACGCCGACCCGGTCCGCTCGAACTCGGCGAACAGCCCCGCCACCGCGGCGTGGACCTGCTCGTCGGGGTCGATCACCACGTGGCGGTCGGTGTCGTAGACGTCGCCGACCGACAGCGGCCCGCGCTGGGCGGCGGCGAGCTTGGCGCCGTGCAGCCGGCGCCCCAGCCCAGCTCGGCCGCGTGCGCGGCTAGGCCCAATGCCGGTCAGTTACGACGACCCCGCCGTGCAAACACACGACGTTTGCCCAGGTCAGGACGGGTGCTTCCCCGCCTATCTGACCGGCATTGCGGCTAGGCCGTCCTGGCGCTGGGTGGACTCGGCGTGGGCGCGGACCTGTCCCGGTGTCGACTGGCGCACATACACCAGCGCCAGCCGCGCGGTGTGCGCTGGGTGATCTTGGCCAGCCCGTTCACCGTCGCCTCCCCAAAGGCGCGCCTCGACCATGTTGGCCACGGCCATGGTCGCCTGCCGGCGGTCGGATCCCCCATGGCGTCCCGTCCCCTGTGGGCCGCCACCACGCCGACGTCCCATTCCCATCATCCACCCTCTTCAGCGTAAATAGAACAATCGCGTCTCAGCGTGTCGAGCAGTGCCCGCAGGGCGGTCAACCCCTCCACCGACAGCCGCGCTTGCCCCGGTGGCGGCCCTCGGTCGGTCCACTCCTGCCGCAGCGACACCCGACGCACGCCATCGACCTCACACACCAGCACCAGGCCCCTACCCCTGCGCAGCGCATACAGCACCGGCAGCTGGCGCCCGGCCAACGGGTGGAAGGGATGGGTGACCACCAATGAGCCGCACCGAAAACCGGACGGGCGCATCGTATGGAGTGACGATTCCGACGCAGGGCAGGGTTCCCCGACCGCGTGGCGACACGGCCGAGCGGCGTCGGCCAGCAGTGAAGTGAACCGCAGCACCCAGCGGTAGATGGTGACGTGGTCGACCTCGACACCGCGCTCGACCAGTAGCTCCTGGACGTCGCGGTAGGCTGAAGCGTAGATACCAGCGGACAGCGAGGACGATCACGTCGGACGGGAAGCGGAAGCCAGCGAAGGCGGACCGCGGGACTGGAGCAGTGCGAGGGCGGCGGGTTCTCATGCCAGCAGTCTCGCTGCTTCAGGGCGGTCACGGCGAACGCTTCAGTGCCCGGCGCCCTCGTGGCTGTCCAGCACGGACGGGCGCAGGAGGCCCCGGCGCCCGCCGAGGCCCCCTGCGGAGCGTTCTGGGCCGCGCTCGCTGTCGTCGCCGCGCCGCTGCTTCCCCGCGCTCCTGCTGCCGAGGATCCGCCTGCCGAGGATCCGCGGGGAGCACGCGTACCGAGCGGCTCGCCGCCGAGGTCTCATCGTGGCAACAGGGAGCAGGATTCAAGGCCTGAACCGAGTCGCTCTGCGCGAACGCGCACGGATCCGACAGCAGGTGCGCCTGTCAACCGGAGCGGGGCAACCGCAGCTTCACATCCCGCAGCGTCGTCGTCGTACCGGCTGTCAACTCGAAGACCGTGGCCTTGGCCTGGGTGGTGGAGTTGTACGCCCAGATGTCCGTCTGCGTGTCGAAATACCGCAAGTGCACCGTGGTGGCGCCTGCCGGCAACCCCGAGATTCGCCACTGGCCATCGGCCTGCGAGCACTGCGGCTGCTGGTACGGGATCACGTCGCCCGAGCGACCGGCGAAGGCCGCAGGGCACACGCCCGCGATCGGCTGGCGTGTCGTGGCGTCGATCACCCGGCCGGTGAGCACGGCTCCCGGGGCGAGGGCTGCGTCGATGCCGGAGATCTGCGCCCCACGCGCGACAGACACGACTCTGGCCGAGGCGGAATCTGTGGTGTTGTCGTAGTACTCGGCGGCGAAGCGGCCCTGCGGGTCGTAGAACTGGACGCGGTAGTCGCCGGGGACGACGTTATCGGCCCGGTAGGCACCCGACGCATCGGTGCAGCCGCCGGTCCAGCCCCCGCCGCCATTGGGATCCACGGGCCACAGCGAAAGACAGACCCCTCGATGGGGTCACCGGTGCTTTCGTCGCGGACGGTGCCGCTGATACTCGCCGGCAGAAACAGCGTGTCGTCCACCCGAACAGTGGCACCCGCCGCCACGGCGACGGTGTCGGCGCTCGCCCAGTCGGACTTCCCGAACGCCCAGGCCGAATAGGCACCGCCAAAGGCCACCTTGTACGCCGTCGGGTACAGGTCACCGATCCTCCAGCTGCCGTCCGCCCCGGTCCTAGTGAACCGACCAAACGCCTCCTCACGGTCGGCGAGGAACACGGTGACGAACTCATCGGCCGCGGGCGACCCGTCCGAGCGCATGAGCGTCCCGACCAAGGTACCGGCCAACGGAAGGCTCACATCGACGGTGGCCGGCGCCACCACCGCCTGCGCGTCGTTGATCGTCGGCCCGCCGGGCCACCACATCTCCTGTGGGTAGGGCGCACCGGATCTTACCTGGATGCGGTAGGCGATGCCCGCCTCCAGACTGTCGAGGATGTACGCGCCGGTCTGCGGGTCGATGCAGGTGCCCGCCGCCAGGCTGCCGTCGCTGTCGCGATATGCGTAGACGCAGGCACCAGTCGGTGGTTGGCCGGTGTCGGCTTCCAGGACGGTGCCGCTGATACTCGCCGGCTCGGCCGCGGCTGGCGCCGCGCTCAAGGTGAGGCCGGCGAGGAAGGTGAGAAGGCCGAGGGTGGTGGCGGCGAGCCGCCTGGTCAAGAGGTGCATATGCCCTCCGGTCCGTTGCCTGCGCCGTCGCTGTCCCTGCCAGTTGACGAGCAGACAGCTGCTTTGCTCTTTCCTCAAACGACAAGGAGCGGATATTGCAACGTCAAACTGGCAACCCGGATGGCATTGAGGCCAGCCCCTTTACGAGATGGAGCGACGGCCCGATCCTCGATGGGCGGGCCAGACTCGTCTTTCTCACCGCCAAGGGCGAATCGGTTCGACAGTGGCCACCATCGCCACACACCGCGTCGAGGAACACTGGGCGCGCCTCATCGGCCCTGAAGACTCGAACACCTTCGCCAGTTACTCCGGCATCTCCTCGAGCATCTCAAGCCAGGGGCCACGACCCGTATTGAAATGACAGGCACTACCCTGGTAGGGGCCGTGGGCGGCCGGGGGGGAGACCGCCCACGGCGGTGGCAACCCTCGGGAGGCTACTTGAGGATCAGTGGGCCCGACCAGGAAGAAGACCGGCAGAATACCGGCAGGATGGCGAACCAGAGCCTACGTGTTGGCCCGAGCACCAGCTGGTGGATGGTGAGGAACTCGGCCCAGCGGCGGGCGATCGCCGCGCGGTGGGCGACCTCGGCGACCAGCTCGTCGCGGTCCAGGGGTGGGCTGAAGACCAGCGCGTCGCGCAGGAAGGCGCGGGCGTCCCCCGCGTTCCACAGCTAATCGGGGTTTGGGCTACGGGTGGCGCTGAAGCCGCAGGTAGGCGGCCTACGGCCTGGTAAGAACTCCGACTCGGCATAGATACACGCCTATCCAAGGACAAATTGATCTGCCTCGGAAGATGTGAAGTCTTCTAAAATGTTTCCTGGGAGTTCATGCGCCGCTGGCTGCGGCGCGGCGACCACCCCGACATCATCGGGAAGAAGCTGCGGTCGGGCTCGGCGCCGGAAGTGGTACCGAGCGGGGAAGGTACTGGTAGATCGCTGTGTCGGAGGGCGGACTGGACCACTGGGCCTACCCAGGCTCATGGCCACGCTGACGATGTGATCGGTTCAGGTCTCATCGGAGGGCGGAGCTGGGTGAGGCGTCCTGGTGACTGTGGCACAGGTCGAAGGAGGGCCGCTCGGACTCGCCGGGCTGGCCTGACAAACATTGTCAGCTGACGAGGTCGACGAGCAGGTCGTCGAGTACCCGCTCCTCCTCGACCTTGACGCCGAGCGCCAGCATCGCCCCCGTCAGCGGGGGCTCCCAGGCGGCGGTCACCGGGCTTCCCCGCAGCCGCGGGCCGCCACGCGCGGCGGCGGAACGGTAGCAGCCGGCGTCCAAGCGCCACGGCGCCGCAGCGAAGCGGGCGATGATGCCGTTGGCGATGGTGATCCCGGGCCAGTCGAAGTCGCCGTGATAGCGCAGCCGCGCCCCGGCACCGGCGAGCTGGCGCAGCAGCAGCGTGGCGGCGGCGCCCGGGTGGGCGTTGGCGCAGACCAGCGGAGCGGCCCCGGCACCGAGCCGGTTGGCGGCTGCCGCGACCACGCTCGGGTTCTCGCACACGAACACGGTGCGCCCGCGCACCGGCAGCTCGGGCGGGTTGCGGATGAGCTGGCGCGCGGTGAGATGCAGCGGCTGGCCGGCCTCCGCTCCGATCCCGAGCGTCCGACCAGTCGCGGTGTCGGGGTCGCCTGGAAGGTTCAGCGCGAGCACCGGGTTGGTCAGCTCGCCGTCGAGTACCCCGACCGACGCCCATACCGTGCGCCGCCACTCCGCGCCGGCTCCGGGCGGGACGCCGCCGACGATCGCCGCCGCCCGCAGGACCAGGGTCGCCAGCGGCCGGTCCGGATCGAGAAGGTGCCCGTCGGAGACCGCGGCGGCCAGGACCGGCAGCGGCTGGCCACCGGCCGGGAGGCGGTCCAGCACGGTCACCGCCTGCGCGGCGAGCCGCCGCGCCGCCTCGGGGTCGCCGCCGGCGAGCCGGCGGAGCAGGC
>WNFU01004498.1_pt1 | contig 36506 bp, 29 predicted proteins | sample 5400121 | NCBI WGS metagenome assembly WNFU01 (sample SAMN13153360, study PRJNA577476) | soil metagenome | isolation source: 100 cm soil or saprolite under grassland replicate 1 | place: USA:California | collected 2016-06-15
ATTTAAATTTGGCTCAATAGCTGTGGCGGAGATCTCTCCACGAACCAGCTATTGATTCTCTAATTTTACGGTGTGCCCCGGCTTTTTAGCAGTCTCGTGTTTACAACCGGAGGGGTATAGAAGACTATGTTCCAGGCCGAGCCTTCGACAAGTCTATCTGCTTGCCAGCAATCAGCCGCTTGGACCTGATCCCAGTGGGTGTATTGCCTGGCAGAGAGAGTCTTGCCGACTCCCGGCGGCCCATAGCAAAGGCCAATATATCCATAACGGCGACAAGCATCGCAGAACTCAACAAAGCGTCGATGTTGCAAGGTTTCCACAAACTCGATAGTGCTCGGGCTATTCATTGCGATATCGTTTGAGGGTCGTCCCCGGCTGCGTTATGGGTGTTGGTTTGGGCGGCTGCGGATTCTCCATCTCTTGGACATCCGCCCGCTTGATTGCCAGAAGCGTATCAACCGTTTGCTGGCGGTCCCGTAGGACAGAACGAAGTTCTTTTTTCCTCCGATTCCGGGCGCGTATGATCTCGCGTAGCGGAACCGTCTCACCCGCCAATTCAGCGCAGATCGCACGGCACAAGAAGCGCTCCTCGTGAAAGACACGAACCTCGCCCATATCGCGAGGATCGATGCGGAGCGTTACCGACTCTCCGACGTAGGCCGCCAGGGTAGTCGAAGTGTAACGGAGAGATTGGAAGTGAATTCCGTCGGGGTGAACTTTGCGCCTCTTCGCTACCTGGACTAGCAACAGATCAAGCTGTTCAAGCGACTCAGGCATTTGCGGCAAAAAGCCGTTGCCCTCCCATCGTTCTGTCGGCGGTGTGTTCATCTCCGCGCATTTGCGACGATGGTACACGTCCAGCAGAAAAGCGCGGAACCTGGCGTCAAACTCAGCCAACGTTAGTGTCGGCTCTCCGCGAACGCCGCGGCCTGGCGGCGCGTAGCCGTCGAGTTCACAGAGAAACATCTCGTTCACTGTGGAGAAGAATCGTTCGATGCGGCCGCGTCCTCTGGGCTTGCCTGGAATGGAGAAGACCAACCGAATTTTGAGATCGGCGCCGACCTGCTCCAGATGGCGGGAGGTGAAATCGCTTCCGTGATCGGTGTAGAGCGCTTCCGGGATACCGCAAACATTCCAGCGTGCATCCTCTTTGCGCCAGATTGCCTGACGCAACGCCAGCGATGTATGTAGGGCCGACGGGTCCTCGAAGGAAAGAAAGTATCCCGGCACAGCGCGGCTGTAATCATCAATAATAACTGTGAGCCAGGGCTTGCCTGGTTTGCCGTCCGGGCGGATGAGCAGAATATCGAGCGGTGAATGATCGGCCTGCCAGATGGCATTCGGTCCAACGGCTTCACGCCTGTGAACCAGTTCGAACGCATCGCCGTAGGCTTTGCCGCCTTGATGGGCGAGTGTGAGAAGGTCAGCGGGCAAGTTTCGAACGATGTCATAGACGACCGCGTATTTGGGGCTTGGCTCACCTATCTCTTGAGCGAACCGCCGCGCTTGGCGGCAGATCATTGCAACGGTCAGTGGCGGCTTTTGCAGAGCAAGACCTTCGATGGCCTCTTTGATCCTTGCGGATACCGCTCGCCGTTCGCCGCCATGAAGACAAAGCTCTAGTCTAGCGCAGGGGCACGCAGCCGCAACCGGCGAATCTATTTCCCGCGAATCGAATAGAGCTTGGTCTCGGTTCGGAGCAGCAGCCGGTCGTCGGCGATCGCTGGCGTGGCCAGCGCCATTTCGTCCTGCGAATTGACGTGCAGCACCTCGAACGTTGCGCCGGCTTTCACGGCGTACGTCGTGCCTTCCTCGTCCAGGCAAAAGATCTTGCCGTTGTACGCCCACGGCGACGAGGTGAATGCCCCGCTGCCGCCATCGCTCGCCAGCCGGCTCTTGTAACTCTGTTTGCCCGTCTTCGCGTCGAATCGGGTCAGGATGCCCACTTCGTTGAGTACGTATAGACCGCCGTCGTACGCAACCGGCGTGGGGAGGTAGCTTCCGCCTTTCGTATCGGACCAGGCGATATACTCGTTGGACCGCTCCGAGGCGTCCTTCAACGAAATGTCGCCCGATGCGCCAGGCTTTATCGCGAACATCGTGCCCTTGGACCCGCCGTTCACATACAGCCATCCATCGTAGGCAAAGGGACTCGGTATTGCGATGGAGGACATTCCCGACAGGCGCCACAGTTCTTTTCCTCCGAGGTCATAGCTCAAGGCAGTTCCCGGACCAACCGCGACGATCTCCGTGCGGAGCGCGTTTCTCCAAACGAATGGCGTACTCCAGCTCGTTTTTCGCACATGATTCCCCACACTCCGATCCGTCCGCCACAACCGCTTGCCCGTTCGCTTGTCGTGGGAAGCGATGAATGGCTGTTTCTCGTTGTCGTTGAGAATGATGATCTGGTCCCCGGCCAGCGCCGGCGATCCCCCGGTTCCACATTCCCCGTAGGTGGGATACGCTTCCAGCTTCTCGCTCCACAACAGCTTGCCCTTCAGGTCAAACGCCCACAGCCCGAGGTTCCCGACGTATACGTAAACTGCCTGGCCGTCGGTGATTGGTGTCTCGGAGGTAAAGCTAGCCTTGCGATGGCGTCCGCCCGGAGGATGCCCGCCGTAGAGCTCATACTTCCAGTCGACCGCGCCGGACTTCAGGTCCAGGCAATAGAGCCAGTAGTGCAGCATGACTTCAGTCGGCAACTCGATATCGCGCTCTATCAGTTTGGCTTCCGCCTCTTCGTCCTTGAGGCCTTTCTTCTTCAGCTCGGCGTGATAGTCATTGCTGTATGTGGTGCCGATCTGAGGCGGTTTCGACTTGCCCTCCGTCACTGCGGTCGTCACGAAGACCTTGCCGCCCGTGACGATCGGCGACGACCACCCGCGCCCCGGAATCGTCGCGACCCACTCGACGTTCTCGGTCTTCGACCAGCGGTCGGGAAGCGCTTTGCTCAGCCCGACCGGATTCAGATCAGGCCCGCGGAACTGCGGCCAATCCGGCTCGGCCGCACGGACCACAATGCTCAACCAGAGTAACGCTGCAAACCATTTCATTCCGAGCATTATCGGCGCCTCCCCGCGCCCCACGAGATCACCCGCTCATCAGTCTCGACGCATCGCCAGACAACTGGCTGGGCCGCTCCATACGGCGCCCATGCTACCGGGCAAAACTGGGCATCTCCTGTCATGTTTTTCAGAGACAATTTCGAGGTGCGAGCTACCCCCTACTGTATATGCTGATTACGCTGCATCTTCGCGCCTGAATCACGGCCGGCGTGCGCACGACGCCTTGACCATTAGCCGTGCGCGCCAGCGCTGCGGCAACAGTCAGGACCCCGGCCGTCCGCAGGGCGCTCTTGGGCAAGTAACGCATTCGCGGGGCCCCCCGAGATCACGGCGCACGATCATTTTTCAACGAATTCCTAGGCATGTTCAAGGTCCATTTTTTGTCATTTGATTAGGTCCATTCGCTGACGGGTTCATGGAGCTTTTCGTACCAAGCTTTTTATGATCGAATGGGTCCATTATGTTGCAACTCGACGGAACCGGACCACTTCATCAGCAGATCTATCGCGCCTTTCGTAACGAAATCCTGAGCGGGGTCCTGGCGCCAGGTGAACGGGTTCCTTCAACCCGCGCCCTTGCGGACCTTCTGAAAGTATCGCGAAACACCGCAGTATCGGCTTACGAGCAACTGCTTGCGGAAGGGTATCTTGAGACACGTCTTGGCGCCGCGGGAACAGTTGTGGCGCCTGTTCTACCACCGGAGCGCCTTGCTTTACGGCCCTCGGCGCCGCCTAGCTTGCAAAGGCCCCCGTCCCGGCGCGCCGGCGCGCGACTCGCGATCGCGGGAGAGAGAATCCTAAAAACCGCCCGAGCAGGGGCCAGGAGCTTGGGATTGCCAACCCTCACCTGGGAGCTAACGCCGCCGCACATGCGTTACGATTTTCGGCCCGGTCGTGCGGCGTTTGGCGATCTGCCGTATGCGCTTTGGTGCAGGCTGCTCGGCTCACACGCCCGCCATGCCAGCCTGCGGGATCTCGATTACGGCCCGCCGCAGGGCCGCTGGGAGCTCAGGGAAGCCATCGCCACTCGCCTCCGACGCCTGCGTGGAGTTGATGCAAGCCCGGAGAGAATTGTGATTGTCAACGGAACGCAACAGGCTTTGGATTTGATCAGCCGAGTTCTATTGAATCCTGGAGACCGCGTGCTGATGGAGGACCCTCATTACACCGGCGCGCGGTGCGCATTCATGTCTGCGGGAGCTGAGTTAGTCCCCTCGCCGGTTGACGATCATGGGATTAGGGTCCCAAAACCGACGACAGGAAGACGCCCTATCCGGCTTGCATACGTCACTCCATCTCATCAGTTTCCGACCGGCGTAGTCCTCCCAATTCTGCGACGTCTTGAGCTTTTGGATTGGGCCTCCCGTGTAGGGGCATTCATCGTTGAGGATGACTACGACAGTGAATATCGTTATGATGGGCCACCACTTCAGGCGCTGACCGGACTCGACCGGGAAGACCGCGCTATTTACCTGGGAACGTTCTCCAAAATTCTGTTTCCAGCTTTGAGGCTGGCGTATCTCGTCCTGCCTGAATCGTTGGTAGAGCCGGTGATGGCCGCAAAGGCGATTGGAGACACTGGAACGGCAACGCTGGAACAACTTGCTCTCGCAGACTTCATCAGCATGGGCCACTTCGATCGTCATCTCCGTCGTACCAACGTCTCAAATGCCGCGCGGCGAAATGCATTAGTGGCCGCCGTGCACAAGGAGTTCGCCGAACGTGCAGAGGTTTGCGGCGCGAATGCCGGGCTCCATCTTCTTGTCTGGTTGAAAGCGAGGAGTGGCGGAATGATCAAGGATGTGGTCCGCAAAGCCGAAAAGGCCGGTGTGGGATTGTACACCGTAGATCCATTCTATATAAAACCTCCAAGGCGCACGGGCGTTGTTCTCGGGTATGCGCCCTTATGCGAACGTGAGATTCGAGAGGGCATTCGGCGGCTGGCTGAGGCGCTCACATAAACGTCAGAACGCTGCCTTCGTTTTATGGTGACGTAGACGTCCTCGCGACTTCGTGTTGGACGACGAGAACGATTCGCATTGTTTGTCCGGGGCGTTGTCGCTCATGTTGGGGTTTATTTAGCAGGAGAACAAAAATGGTCGATTTGGACAAATCCGTGCTGAAAAGAAATGATTTGAAAAACTGATGTCCAAAGCGGCGTAACGCTGGCGCGCGACAAACCAGAGCGCCCCGCACGATACGCTGGCTTAGCTTTTACGTGATCAAAATGAACAAACTTGGCAGGAATGATCCATGCTCTTGTGGGAGTGGGAGTCGGAAAATTTGCCTGAGGAGTTTCGTAAATACGCCAGTCTGTATAGAGAGGCGATGAACAGCAATAACCCCAACTACCAGTTCCTCTGTTACTACAAAATCATAGAAGGCTTGTTGAAGAGGCGCGACCGCATTATCAAGGAGGCGGTGCAGCGTGGCGAAACCATTCCTTCGCAACTAAGACAACTGATTCCTCAAACGCCCGCTGAACAGCTCAACTGGCTAAATACTATTTTTGCAACTCCCTGGGAGCATGACGACCTCGCCTTTAGTATGATTTTTCCGGCGACATCGCTTGGAAGAAAAGTGCGCGATATTGTCCAGAATGAATTGGTCTCAATAAGAAATAAGATTGCCCATTCTGTTCTTGATGGCGGAGAGCCTACCTTCTCGATCGATCACGGACCAGACATTGAGGAATTGCTTATGTGGTTACCTCTCGCCAAATGCATCGCACGTCTCTATATGAAAAACGAGTTCCCAGGCACATTCTGAACGCCAATGCTGCGTTCGCCGCAGGCCTTGCAACTCATGCGGCGTTCCGGTGACATAGTGGCGCTATGCCATTTCTCTTATCAATTCGGAATATTTCATGGCGACTGAAAACAACGACATTGAAAAACGACTCTGGAGCGCTGCGGATCAAATGTGGGCCAACACCGGCCTGCTTCCTTCCGAGTACGCTGCGCCGGTGCTCGGATTGATCTTCCTCCGCTTTGCGGAAAAGCGATTTGTGGACGCGCAGCAAACACTCAACAAAGGCGGCGGCGGCCGCCGCACTGTCGGCAAGACGGCCTATCAAGCGCAAGGCGTGATCTACCTGTCGGACAATGCCCGCTTCTCTTTCCTGCTCAATCTGCCCGAAGGCGGCAATCTCGGCAAAGCCATCAACGAGGTAATGGCGGCCATTGAACAGGAAAACGAGGAGCTGCGCGGTGTCCTGCCTCGCACCTATCAACGCATTCCCAACAGCGTTCTCGTTGAAATGCTGAAGCTCCTCTCCCCTCTCAATATTGAGGGCGACGCTTTCGGTCGCATCTATGAGTACTTTATGGGCGCATTCGCGATGCGAACGATGCAGAAAGGCGGCGAGTTCTACACGCCCTCGAGTCTCGTGCGGCTGAAGGAGATCGCCGTTTACGGTACTGAGAAAGTTGGCGAGACGCTGCGAATGGCGAAGCTCAACCTGGCGATGCATGGCTTATCCGGCGACATACGCGAGGCCAACACCTACTATGAAGACCCGCACAAAGCTGTCGGTCGCTTTGATTTTGTGATGGCCAATCCCCCGTTCAACGTCAGCGGCGTAGACAAGGAACGCATCAAGGATGATCCGCGCTGGCCGTTTGGTATCCCCTCAACCGACAACGCAAACTATCTGTGGATTCAGTTGTTTTACAGTGCGCTGAACGCAACCGGCCGCGCCGGATTCGTCATGGCCAACTCCGCAAGCGATGCGAGAGGTCTGGAGCTGGAGATCCGCAAGAAGCTGATCCAGCGGGGCGCGGTGGACGTGATCGTCACGACCAGCTCGAATATGTTTTATACCGTGACCTCGCCCTGCACGTTGTGGTTTTTTGATCGCGGCAAAGAGAAAGAGAAGTCCAAGCGCAAAGACAGGGTGCTCTTCATCGATGCCCGTCATATTTTCCGGCAGATTGACCGCGCCCATCGAGACTTCGCCGATGAACAGATCGAGTTTTTGGCCAACATCGTCCGGCTGTATCGAGGCGAAGAGATCGAGCCCCGCGCCGGCAGCTCATCACTGATGGAGGAGAGTTTTCCCAAAGGTCGCTATTGTATCGGCGACACGGCGCACCGCAGCTTCCCTCCCGCTGGGCCAACTCGCCATCCGAACGTTCAGCGCGGTGGGCAAGAGTGATAGGCCATCGTCATGCAGACGTAAATACCAATGTCCGTCTTCCGTGTCCTTCGAGTCGGGCGGCTGGATGAGGTACGGCGATATCCGTCGATCCAAGGTATCCAGCAGATCGTCACCCAGGCGCACAAAGGAGAGCGTTAGATTCCGGGGGGTCACGCGGTGGAATTCAGCATTTGCCGCCACGTGACCCCCCCGGAATCTAACGCTCTCGTGACAAGAGAGCTTTTTCCTACGGACACGGCCCTGACGACCTCACGGACACATTGTCCAGGAGCAGCGTGGTCGATTCGTTGTTAAATGTCTTCTTGTTGTTCCGGACCCCGAGGGTTACGGTGTGGAGACCCGGGGGCAGACACCCGAGATTGAGCGCGCGCGAGACCGGCCCCGTCGATCGCGGCGTTCCGCCATTGCCGTCGCCGACGATGTGGGCCTGGACTGCGGCGGGCTGCCCGTCGATCTGAGAGAGCATATCGCTGAACTCATCGTTCTCGTAATCGGGGTTCTGGGTCAGGTTGAAATCGAAGCTCAGCGTGATGATCTGCGATAAGGACAAGTTGAACGATCGCCGCCAGCCGCCGGACATGTTGAGAATGGTGGCATTGTCGATTCCGCCCACTAACACGCGCAGACCGCCTCCGGTGAAGCCGCCGGGATTGACGAAGCCGCCGCTCACGTAGTTCGGCTGGTTCGTCCCGAAAGCGTCCTTGACAAAGGTGAAACCATCCTCTCCGGCATCGAACGTGGACGAAAAGATCGTGGTCGTGAACGAGGGCTGCGGAATTAGCCATGTGCCGCGTCCGAGCGTTCCGGCGACCAAGAGGTCACGCGTACGGACGTATTCCAGATCGTAGGCCAGCGCCCTAGGGAATCCGCTCCCCAGCAGGCTCCAAGAGCGGAAGCCGCTGTCGGCCAAGGCCACAAAGACGCCGCTGTTTGCCCCAACCGCCACCGCTTCGCCGCTCGCGTTTCGGATGTGCGCGACCGATCGCAGCGTCCCGGGGGCGAGAGAAAGCAAGTTGCCGGTAATATCCATCCAACTGCCGCCCGCGTTCTCGGTGAGGTAGACAGTGGTAGTATCGATCACGAAGACGGTGTTCGGGTCGGTCGGGTCAATAGACATATCGATCACCGTGCGGCCCGTTCCCGTCCCGGGGTAGCTCGTCGATTGCACGAGTTCGGCCGGCGGCGCGCCCGTCCGCACTCGGACGGTATCAGCGGAGCCCATATAGATGATGTCCGGATTGCCGGCGCCGCCATAGGCCAATGGATGTCCGTTCCCATTCACCGGGGTCGCAGGCAGCGCCTGCCGTATGGTCTCACCCTGATCGAAGGATTCATAGAGGCCGTTCGAGCCGCCGATAAGCAGGCGTCGCGCGTCGACGTTGTTCAGCCGGATCGGCGTCACGAACTGGAACGTCGGGCTGACGCCGCCGCCTACCAGGGTGAGAGCCGGGAAGACCTGGCTTTGGAGAACATTGTTCGCATCGTAAACCTGACGGCGGAAACCGCCGAGGTTCTGACTGCTCGAATAGCGGCTCGATAGACCGGGAGAGCTGGTCGCGTCTACCGCGACATCTCCGCCGTCGCCCCCGTTTACGGTCACCCATTCGATTCGATTCGGCGCCAGCTCCCGGGCGACCCCATTGTCCTGGAAGCCACCCACGGCCACGTTGGCGTTGGGGTCGTAGGCCATGCTGTGCTCTTCGAACGCTTGAATGTTGTTGCTCATCGAGAACCAGTCTCCCTGGTTAGTTCGCGGGCTGGTGCGTAAGTGTATCCCGCCATCATTGACCAGGAGGAGCCTGCCCGCCGCGTCGAACATCATTTCGCGCGAATCACTGTGGGGTGAAGTGTTGTTCAGGGTCCCCGAACCTTGGAGAGTTACACATTGGCTGCCCGATGGCTGCGCGGCATTGCACCGGAATATCGCGGTATCGCCTCCCACGTATACGATGCTCGTGTTGGTGGGATCCACCGCCTCCGACAAGTGCAGAGCGCCCTGGCCAATGGGATGGGCATTGGGCACGTCCATCGACGTCCAGCTTGTCCCCGCATCCGTCGATCGGAAAAGGCCGGCCAGATGACCGGCGTTGACGATGAGCGCGTAGACATTACTGTTGGGCCCGACCGCGAACTCTATGTTGTTAGTCGTGCCGGCGCCGATCAGGGCATCCATCGCGGAATTGCTCACCTTGGTCCAGGAGGCGCCGCCATCGAGGCTGCGATAGACGCCATTCAGTCCACCGAAGGCGTCAGCCCCGATCACCCCTGTGAACAGGCGGCTGGCGTTGGCCGGATCGCGGACGAGGTCGTTTGTTATGCCGAAAGGCAGCCCCGTGGCCGAGCCGTTGCCGGACGAGATTTGCGTGAAGGTAGCGCCGCCGTCCGTGCTGCGAAAGATTCCGAGCTGTTCCACGCCGGGAGTATCGGCGGCATTGACAGACACTGCGATCCTGGCGCCCCGCAGGGCGACGCCCGAGATGTTCCTGCCGGTCAACACTCCGCCGCCATTGAGTGTCGTCCAAGTCGCGCCCCCGTCGGTCGTCCGGAGGAGACCTGTTCTCGGACCGCCTCTACGGCCGAAGCTGCTAAAGCGTCCGATGCCCGCCACGATCGTCTGAGCTGTAGTATCGATCGGATCAAGGTCCATTGCTCCGATCGAGAGGGAGACTTGCGGATCGGTAAGCTGCGCCCAAGTGGGCCGGGCGTCCATGGCATTCGTGGTTTTCCATATCCCGCCATTAACCGCGCCGATATATAGAATATTGGCGTTCGTTGGATGAGGCGCCATCGTGTGAATAGCTCCGGAGACTTCATTGGGCGGTGGCGGATTTGTCTGGTTGACGCCGCTTCTTTTAGGCGCTGGTCCGATTGCCTGCCAGATCCCCCCGATGGCTTCAGCGACTAGCTGACGCGCCGGCGTTGGATCGGGGACGTCCTGCAGGGTGGCCTCTTTGCCATTGGCTTCTTTATAGGATTCCGGGAATGGACCGTAGAAGGTCGTGTCTCGCAGAGGGAAGCTCCAGGCAACGGCGCCGAAGGCGAGATCCACCGCCCGAAGGGTCAAGGGCTCCCGTGTGATCTTGTCATTGACTCGTATGGCGTATGGCCGTGATTCAAAGACGAGTTTCGTGCCGGACACAAAGAAGGGCGCTCGCGGAAACGGGCTATATACCTCGCCGATCCGTCTTCCATCCGCGACGGATGAGATCGTCCAGAGGTACTTCGTTTTCAAGTCGTGGTCGTCTCCAACCACTCGGCTTGTCAGGACGTGCCGGCCGTCCGCCGAGAGGTACCCGACGCCGGGGGCGCCAGAGAGATTCGATAATTGCGATTCCCTGGCCGTATCAAGCCTCGTCAGACGCTCTGCGGTGGTCGTGTCCACGCGCTCGGTCTCGACCTGCCCGGTCTCGATGTTGATCCGCGCCCTGCCGCCATTTATCTTGCCGGCAGTCGCCGCCGCAGAACGACCGGCGGCCGTGGGCGCTCTGGGCGGAGCTACGCCAGTCAGCTTGTTTCCTTCGACAAACCAGGACAAGACGACGCTCGCCTGCTCCGCACTCGCCGCCACCTGCAACGAGATGCCAGGACCATCGTCGATGGCCGACCAATCCAGACCCGGCGTCGGCACCCGGACCGTTCGCTGCTTCTGCCCGTCGTGAGTGCTTAGTAACATCACGTCGAGATACTGTGAGGCTGGATTCTCCGGCTCCGCTCTCGGGGTGTCTTTGAGCGCGACCAGCAGTCCATTCGACACCAAGAGCGGCTTGGCCGCCTCTTCCGTGTACCAGACCGAGCGACCCGATGGCACGTCGACCGCCCTGGCGCCCCCACCCGGACTCATCATGTACAGGACGCTTCCATTGGAATCGACGACGACTCCTGGACGCAGCACGAAAGCGCCCGCTGCTCCGGCCGGCGCCGCAGCGGGCGGTAGGAACAGCGCATTGGCCCAAAGAACGAACGAGGCCAACAGAAGAGAGAGAATACCGAGGGGTCTTACGATGACACGCATGAATCGCTCCTTTCGAGTTTTTCCTGAATTACAGATCGGGCGCAGCATGAACAGCAGCCTCTCATGGAATAACCTCGCTTGCCCGAGATCCACCTATGGCGCCTACAGATTGGGATCGAAACCTAACTTGTAGATATAGAACCGATATCTTACGTTGGGGCTTTTTTTACTACAGCTTTGATTGCAAATGAAGAATGATATTAAAATGAGTTAGAAGTCTTTTCAAACCTTTGGGAATATCTTGGGAATGTTTTGAAGATCTTTTGAAGATGTTTTTACCTCTCCCCTCTTGCGCCCGCTAAAGACATCGTTACCCTACATGACGGATTTCGGTTCTGGCGGCAAGTTGGTGATATTGAGACCAGCGCCTTCAAAAGGCTGCGCGAGATGATCTTTGGCAAGCGCACCGAGAAACGTCAAAAGAAGAAGGCCGATGGAGAGCAAAAGGCGGGAGAAGACGGGTCATCGGATGAGGGAAAGCCCGGCCCTTCTAAATCCCAGACAGGGAGCGATCAAACTCCGAAGGTGGAACCGCCGCGCAGTGAAAATAAAGAGAAGCCGAGCAGGAAGGGGCACGGACACCGTGCGGCAAGTGACTATACTGGAGCGAAAGTCGTCAAATGCTGGCATGCGTTTTTGAAGGTTGGCGATCCTTGTCCTGGACTGTGCGGTGGGCGGCTCTACAATACGCAAGAGCCGACGAGTTTGCTGCAATTCACCGGACAACCGCTGATTCAGGCGACCAATTACGAGCGGGAGGTATTGCGCTGCGCGAAATGTCTGGAGCGATATGAAGCGTCATTGCCCGAAGGGGTCGTTGAGGAACGATATACTCCGGGCTGCGATGCGACGTTTGCGCTGATGAGATATGGCGCCGGATTGCCGTGGACTCGTCAAGCCTGGTTGCAAGTGATGGGAGGAGTTCCGATCTCTGAATCGACCATGTGGGAGCGATGCGAGGCGGCGGCGGATGCCGCCTTAGGAGTCTATTTGCTTCTGGAGCGTCTCGGGGCTCAGGGCAAAGTGATGCATACCGACGACACCTGGGTCAGGATTCTCTCGTGTTTGAAAGAAGATCAAGAAGAGAAAGGACGAGAGACTAACACCAGCGGAATCGTGGTAAAGCTCGGTGAGCGGAAGATCGCATTCTATATGAGCGGAAGGCGTCACGCGGGCGAGAATTTTGCGGAGCTTGAGAAGCCGTTTCAGATGTCGGACGCTTCAGCATCCAATACGAGCGTGGAGAAAAACGTGATTAGCTGCTACTGCCTGACGCACGCCAGAAGGAAGGTCTACGAACTGAGAGAAGATTATCCTCCCGAATGCTCGGTTATGTTGGATGCGCTCTCGAAGGTCTATGAATACGAAGCCGAGACGGCGGAAATGAGCGCGGAGGATCGGTTGGCCTATCATCAGGCCAAGAGCGCCCCCGTAATGAAGGAAATGAAGGAGTGGATCGAGGCGCAGTTCGCCGAGAGGTTAGTAGAACCGAACTCGAATTTAGCGGGTGCGCTTCAGTATTGGCTCAATCACTGGGCGAAGTTGACCGTTTGGCTACGAGAAGCGGGCGCGCCGCTAGATAACAACGAAGTCGAACGAGCGCTCAAGCAATTCATTTTGACGCGGAAGAACTCGCTGTTCTTCAAGACAGAGCATGGAGCGGCAGTCGGGGACATTCTGGCCTCGCTGATTCAGACCTGCCGCTTGAATGGGATCAACGCCTGGGGCTATTTGGTGTGGATCATTAGTAATAAGTCGGATGCGAGGCGAAATCCGCATCTGTATCTGCCCTGGAACTACAAGCCGGAGGAAGCGGAGGCGCTCGCGGCTTGAAGATGCGGCAAGGGAAGTTTGCGCCAGGCGGGAGCAAACTTGGCTTGCTCAGGCAGACCGTTATAAAGAAGAACCGAGAGCTGTTGCGCCTCGATGGGTTGTAGAGCTGCGTCTTTAGTGTCCGGCCACCATCGAATGCGTCCCTCTGAAAGCCTGCGCGTAATCAACCAATATCCCAAACCATCGTGGCAAATCAGTTTGAGAGCAGTGCCGCGTTTGTTGCGAAAGACGAAGAGGGTACCGGAGAAAGGGTTCTCATCCAACTCCCTCTTACAGATTGCCGCCAGCCCATCGATGCCTTTGCGAAAGTCGATAGGTTTGCAGGCCAGCAGAATTCGGAGTTGCGGGATGAGTTGGATCATTGTTTGTCACCTCGCAGGAAGTCGGCGGCGAGCCGATTGATTGAAACAAGATCGAGCGCGGGCAATGTGAGAGTGAGGCGGGCTCCGTCGGGACGTTCGATCTGCAAGCGACAATCGGCTCCGACAGGCGCCGCCGATACCGACGCCGACAAGACGGCGTCAGTCGGCAATTTGAAAAACGCGGTTTGCTGTTTTTTGCGTTTGGCGGCGTGTGCTGGCTTTTTGGCCATCGATCTGTTGAGTCGCCAGGGATCGATTTTCAGAACGCGGCGCAGGAGCATGCCCGGATATTTCTGGCTGGTGGCGATGACCGCCTGCCGTATATCATCGGGCAGCGGTTCACGCAGATATTTACGGTTTGCTCGCCACTGGTCCAGGCGAGCTTTTAGATCGAGTAACTCAGCAGGAATTGTTGTTTCCATTTTCATCATTACCTCCATTGAAAAAAATTCGACACGGGAGGCAAGGGTAAACTGAGTTAAGCGAAGATCTCACGCCGCGTCACCGAAGGGACACTACCTAAAGGAAAAGCAGAGGCGGTAGCCACGGATTTCTTTCAGTATAAGCCGACCTTGCCTCAATCTTTGCCGCTCACTTCAGTGTAGACAAAATGGATCTAGCGTATTCATTCTTCGGGTCTAAAGTTAGCGCATGTTCCAAATAGAATCTCGCCTTTTTACCCTCTCCGAGTTCTTTGAGGAACAAACCAAAACGCAGGTTAGCTTCTGGATCATTGTTATCTAGCTGAACAGCTCTTTGGTATAATTTCTTAGCCTCCTGTGTTTGCCCTTGGAACTCATAAAAACTAGCAAGACACCAATGTGTCAGACTATCATCGGGCCAAACTGTAATCCCCATCTTCAATGCTTGTTCTGCAGAAGCTAGCTCGCCGCTCGCCCACAGAAGGTTGCCTAAATATACGTAAGCCCATCCATCTGAGGGATTCAATTCAATAGCCCGCCGAAGATGGCGCTCCGCTTCTGGGTAGTGGCCTGACTGCCGTAACATCCAACCTAGCTCACGGTGTGCGGGGCCATATTCGGGGTCGAGTTCTAAAGCTTTCTGAAGAAAAGTGATCGCTTTGCTAGCCTGTTTATTTCTGAATGTTAGAGCCAAGTTGAAATGCGCTTCTATATAATTAAAATCAATTTGCAGTGCCTTACGAAAGCTCTGCCTAGCTGCTGCTGTTAGCCCAAGTCGTAATTGTGCGGAGCCTAAGAAAGTGAGCGTCCGCGCGCTCTGTTTGATTTGTAGAGACTTTTTGAAATAATCTTGCGCTGCTTCAAGGTTATTTTGTTCCAGTTTTAGCAAGCCTAGAGACTCGTAAGCTATAGATAAATTCGGCGCTTTAGCAATAGCCGACAGGAAAGCTTGTTCAGCTTCTGCCCGCTCTCCTTGCTCCATAGCTAAGATACCGAATCGGCATAATAGTACAGGGTCCGAGCTACTCTTAAGTATAGTGCGCCAGCATTCCATAGCTTCGTTGATTGACCCGGCATCTTCCAATTGATCTGCTTTGTCGATTAATTCCTCAGTCGTCATACTACTGTCATTCATAAGACTCACATGCCGTCCTGTCCCATATGAATCTGCCTGAAAACAGGCAAGTTATTTGAAAACGAATAGCAGCAATAAGCAGAGGGCAAATCCTCTCAATGTCAGTTAGACTGACTTTGAGTAAATGAACAAGAGGAGGATTCGCCTTTTGGAGCCTATCACAACTGAATCGCTGACGCTTGTCACACTGCTGCTTTACGCGATTGAGCGAGTCAAAACGCAAGACATCTTTAAGCTACTCAAAGATAGAGTGTATTATCAGGAAAATGTCGCAACTTTCGCCAATGTCCAGTTACCTAAAGGCAATTTTAGGGATCTACATCTTTGATGCTTTTTATTTTCTTCAATTCTTTTTTCAAGTCTTGCACGCTTTTCTCAATTGAATCGATGGGTTTTTTGAGTTTCCCTTTTTTTACATTGTTCTGGGCGTTCTCGACACCTTCTAATTGATCCTGGGCACCCACTAGGGTCCTTACCTTTTTTTCATGTACTTTTTTAGCCTGAGCCGCAGCGGGCGGAGCCATTGGTTGTGCCTGAGTCTGCGGCGGCTGTACCGTCTGGGGTTGTGCTTGCTGCTGTGGCGGCGGTCCTGGAGAAGGTTTAGCTCCTGACCCTGTCCCGAAGCTCTCAAAAAATCGTGCCGCCATGCCCAACCCTCCTGACACTACTGATACGATACCAGCCCCTGCCGCTATGGGGCCTGTAATTGGGACGTCAACCACAGCAGCAGAAGCAGCTGCTGCTGTCCCGGCGACAACGGCGGAACCAGCGGAGATACCGAGCAGGATGTTACTCAAAGTATGGTCGGCGTTATCCTGCCCATCAGGTTCATGCCCGTCAGGGTCAACGTAACGTAATGGATTGTTATAAGCATATTGATACTTGTTGAGCGACTGCGGATTAGTGATGTCGGCATACGGAAGCGCCTGCTTTTCGGGATCTCCGCTTCCTAACACCCATAACTCATGCGGTCCGCCTTTGAACTCGTCTGGGCTTGTGAATCTACCTTGCACTGATGAAAAGTAACGCGCAAGGAAGTAATCCAATCCCGTCTCATTGTCCCGTTCTTTTGACCCGAACTTCTGGCGCACCGAATCGCCGCTATAACCGTTGCTCGCGCTTCTGATCCCTATCCCCGCAGAAAGCTCTTCGCCGAAGGGTAATTTGGCGACGTAGTTTCATCCTCGCCCCAACCCGAGTCTCACCCCAGGCCCCTGTTTTCAATGATCTTTGCCCTCCAGAGCAGTTCTGGCGGCTAAAAGAAAAGCCGGCGGCTAAAAGAAAGGTCATTTTACGGATTTCAGTCGAGTTTGGCGACGGCTGTTTGCAGGTCTGAGATTTCCAGGTGGGTATAGATCATCGTCGTCTGAATGTCTGAGTGGCCGAGCAGGAGTTGGATGTGCCGGATGCTCGCCCCTCCTCTCAGCAGGTGCGTCGCGCAGCAATGGCGGAAGAGGTGTACGTTGGCCTTCATATCGAGAGCGCGCGCATAGCCCTTGATGATCTGCTCGAACATCGGGTAGGACAGCCTGTAGCCGGTCCGCGCCAGCCACAGCGCAGGCGTGGGCGGCGGCGCCTTCTTCTTGAAGTAGCCTGCCGCCAGTTCGCCTCGCGCCTCGGCCAGATATCTTTCTATCCAATAGGCGGCGTTACTGGTCAAAGGCGCGATCCGATCTTTCCCTCCTTTGCCTCCTCGCACCGTCAACCGCCTGGCCCGCGTCTCCACGTCATAGAGGTTCAGCTTCCAGCATTCCCGATGTCGGATGCCCGTCGCGTAGAGCGTCTCCATCAGCGCTCGATCTCTCAGCCCCAGCGCCGTGCTCGTGTCCGGGCTCTCTATCAGCCGCTTCATCTCCGCTTCATTGAGTACTCGCGGCAGATTTCTTTCCTCTTGCGGGAGCGGAATGCTTGCCGCCGGGTCTGTCAAGATATGCCCGCGCTCACTCAGCCACCGAAAGAACAACTGCACGGCGATGAACCAGTGCTTGACCGTTCCAGGCGCAAGCGGCTTTTCCGCTCGATGCTCTTTTTGCAGGTAGATCAAAAAACCTCTCAGATCCGATTCTGAGATCCCACGCCAGTCCTGGCTCCGATTCGTCTCGTGCGCCCGGGAGATGAATATTTCCAGCGCGTATTCGCTGCTCTTACGCCGTGAGAGCGACATCCCGCGCGCCGTGAGCCACTCCAGATATTCATTCACTCTTTCCCGCATCATCTCCGCCCTCCGGCTCTCTTTGGACTTTCTCTCGCGGATGGCATCGCGCGATCACGCTCTGAAGATCACCGATCTCGACGTGCGTGTAGATTTCCGTCGTCGATAGTTTCCGATGCCCGAGCAGCTTCTGAATCTGGCGAATGTCGGCCTGCTCCTGAAGCAGATGCGTCGCGCAACTGTGACGAAGCGTGTGCGGCGTGATGTGTTTCCTGATCCCGGCGCGATTGGCCGCTTTGCGCACGATCCTCAACAGGTCGTTGTCCGAGAGCGCTCGCCCTGATCGGCTCGATATGAACAAGACCGTCTTACCGGCTTCACTCGCCCATTGCGGCCTCACCTCCTCCAGATACAACTTCAGCGCAGCCTGCGCGCTCTGCGTCAACGGCACGATCCGTGTTTGCCGCCCCTTGCCCAGCTCGATCCGCAGGCTCCCGAGCTTCAGGTCCGCGTCGTAGATCGTAAGCTTGAGCATCTCCTCGCGCCGAATGCCCGAGCCATAGAGCACTTCCAGCATCGCTCGATCTCGAATGTCACGGGGCTTCTCGATCGGCGTCAATTCCAACAGCAGCCTCGCTTCTTCCTGCGTCAGCACGTTGCGCGGCAGTCCTCGCGGGACTCTCGGCATCTGCAAAGCCGAAGCCGGATTGAAGGCCAGCAACTGCTCACTCACCATCCACTCGAACCAGGTCTTGATCGCCGCCAATGCCTTAGCCTGTGTGCTGACCGCCAGGATTCTCCCCTCCTCTCTCGCCCCGCTCTGACATAGCGCCATCTGGTATTGATGCAGATGCCGCGGCAGCGCTTCGTTGACGCTCTCGATCCCGGTCTCTCGCGCTAGCCACTCCACGAAATCCCGCACGCTCCGATCGTATTCTTCCCGCGTTCGCGCCGCGTAATTACAGGCCAGGAGCCATTCGCCGAACCTCGCTCTGAGCAGTTCCAGTTTCTGTTTCCCACTCTCGGTCATCGCTTGAAAAATATCCCCGCCCTGCCTTTTTTTCCCAACGCCTCAAGGTCGAGACTTAAACGCCTCAACAAACAAGAGTTAATTGCGATTTTTCAATTCACAAGGTGGCCACAAGCTGGCCACAAGCTACCCTCAAGGTCGAGCTTTTCCACCTCAAGGTCGCGTTTTTCGCCACAAGGTTCATTTTTTCGCCACAAGCTTTGTGGCCCGCCGCTCGCTTTTTTCTTTTAGCCGCTCGAACTGCTTTCGCCGCAGCTCCGAGACGTCCACCAGCCCGCACAGCCTCGGCGGGCCGTCCCCCTCCGGGCGATAGAAGGCCAGTTCGTAGACGAAGCGTTTGCCGTTCGCGCCACTGGCCGTTGCGAGATATTCAAGCTCGACGAGCTGCTGGCAGTAGACTCTCACCTGCCAATCACTCCACCCCGTCGCCTCGCGGATCTCGCGCCTCGTCAGTTGCACTTCGTCCACCGGGCAGCGCAGTTCCTTCGCCCGCGCCTCGCATAGTCGGCGGAACTCCTCGTACATCCCTCGCACGGGCGGCGCCAGCTCGTCCAACGCGCGGGAGAGCGTCGCCGTCGTCAGTTCACGCCCGTCTCTTCGCCCGCCGCCAGCTTCGTCTCGCGCTGATACTGATGAGTGAGCGCGATCGCGCCCATCAGCGCCAGGTACTTCTTCTGCTCCCGCCGGTGAATCAGTTTTTCCGTCGGATAACTCAGGTCGGAGAAGAACGGGTTGATCACTTCGAGCGGACGCAGCAGCCGCTGCGCGTTGTGATGCAGCCGCCGCACGGCCTCGGCCTCCTTGCGCTCGAGCGTCCCTGCAAGTGAATAGCGCCGGCGCTGTCGCTCCAGAATCGCTTTCGTTTGCGCCTCCGATTCGTCGAGCGTGAGCGGAACGAAACGCGAGCGCGTCTCCTCGTCAAAGGCTTCGGGCGAGGTCGTCGTGATGATGATGGAAACAGGGCCGTGGACCTCGTAATGCTCGGTGTGCAGCTTGCCCGTCTGCGGATCGGTCCGGGTGGCCGCGATCGAGAGATGCTGATCAGAGGCCAGCGTGCGCAGGCTGTAGACGGCGGCTTGCGCGCCTTCTTCTTCGGCGATGCTGAGCAACTTCTGTTTGAGCGAGTCCGGGTCTTTGTAAAACAGGGCCTGCCCCGTCAGGCGCGTGACTCTGACCAGGTCCTCCGGCGGAACGAAGCCGCAGACCGCGTCCTGCAAGGCGCTCTTGCCGGCGCCGCTCCGGGCGATGACCAGCGCGCAGAGCGGCTCGGGGAGCTTGCGCGAGAGCGCCGCCAGGTAGGCCGTCAAGACCGTCTCGCGCTCCCCTTCAAAGCCGCATCGCTTGAAATCCTCGACGATCCGCTCGCACAGATGAGGCTCCCGCAAGAATGCGAGCGCCGCCTCTTTCTCCGCCTCCGTCATCGGCGCGGCCTCCTCACTCGCCGGCGTCTTCTTCATCTCAAGCCTCGCCCCTTCCAACATCTCGATCAAAGCCAGCAGATCGGCGTTGACCTCCCGCTCATCCACGCGGCAGAGCTTCGCCGCCGTGGCCGCGAATTGCGAGCGCGAGCGCGCCTGGTAGAGGTCCAGCGTGTCGAGATGAAAGGCCCCGCCGACCTTCAGCCGCAGGTTTACTTTCAGCCGATCGAGTCCCACGGCTTGCAGCCCTCGCGCCCGATACTCGCGATTGGCTATCACACATTGCAACGAACCGTCGGATTCTTTCTCCATCTCGATCCGCGCGCGCGGCGCTTCCTCTTGCGGCTCAGCCTCTGGCGCCGCGAGCATCTCGCGCAGTTCCTCGGCGCCGGCGCCACTGCTTACCATCTCGGAAGCGTCTTTCACCGGCAGCAGGACGCTGCGCGCGCTGATGTTGAGTTCTCTCAAGCGCTCGCTCATCCGCCCGGCCGCCCATTGCCCCGTCTCGTCACTGTCGAGCAGGAGCGCCACTCGCTTGACCCGGCATTCCCGCAGGTGATCGAGGATCTCATCAGTCAATCCGTTGGTCCCGTAAACCGGCAACACATTTCTCAGCCCCACGCTCCACGCCGCCGCGGCGTCTATGACGCTCTCGGTGATGATCACTTCATCGGCGTTCCTGGTCCCTTGAGGATTGAACACGCCGCGCTGCGGCCCCGGCAGGTAGAGATGCCGCGCGCCCTCCGGGTAGATATCCTCCTCCTTCCCGCAGCGCCGCCCGTAGAGCGAGACCACCCGGCCGCTCGCCGCGTCCACGAGCGGAAAGATCACGCAGCCGCCCATCAGCTCCCGCCCGTTTTCAGTGATCACGCCGATTCGTTTGAGCGCCGCCCGGCCTTCGGGAGAAATGATCTGAAGCAGCGTCCCGTCGGCGTAACCGATCCGGAAGGTAGTAGCGAACTCCGGCGCCACAATCCCGCGCGAACTCAGGTAGTCCTGCGCCGCGGGCGTCTCCACGAGTCGCCGGTGATAGTGCGCCGTCGCCCGTTCGAGCCAGATCGGATCTACGGATTGCGGATTGTCTTCCCGCTCTACGGGCGGCGCTCCCTGCATCAACTGAAGCCGCTCGTGCGCTTCGCGGAAGCCGATCCCTTCGCTCTTCATCACCCACTTGTAGACGTCGCCACCTTCCGCGCACGCCCCCAGGCAATTCCATAATTGTTTTTTGGGATCGACGATCAGACTCGGGGAGTGATCGTCATGGAAGGGACACAATCCGACCAACTGTTTGCCCTTGCGCTTGAGCGTCACGCCACGCGCCCGGACGAGTGTCGCAAGGTCCGTGGATTGTTTGACTCGATCTATTTCCGCTTGCTCGATCATCAGGTGTTTCTCCTTTCAGGCCCGTTCATCGCCGTCGCTTCCAATCGGCTGATCAATTCAGCCAACAGTGGCGCGTCTTTCCGCCTCCGCATCTTCTCGCTGACGAGTCGCGTCATTTGCTCGATGCTCCCCTGCCTGGCCTCGCTCCATTCCGAAGCTGTCAGGTAGCAAAGGTACGGCTCTCTCAATTCTTTGCTCCCGTCGCGGAAGCGAAGCGTTACCGCATATCCCGCGTCACTCCTTCTGACTCTGATCGCCTCTCCGGACTCTAGACTCGTCCGGATCGTCCATGATTTCCTCGCTCCGGCTCGGCTCTCGGCAAGTTTCAGCTTCCCTGCTTTGGTTCCTGCCGCTCGACGCTCGGCGCCCTTTCCTGGGATAGCCCACGCGTCGCTGATCGCTTTCTCTCGTGGGATAGCCACTTTCAGAAGGCCGTTCGCCTCTCGTGGGATAGCCACTTTCCGCAGGGCGTCTGCTTCACGTGGGATAGGCGCCGGCGCCTCGCGTGGGATAGCCACGCCCGCAGTAGGGAAGAGGCCGGAAGGTATTGCCTGTGAGAGATCGCGCGCCGGCGATGATTGGCCGCTCCGGGCTGTGCGGCTGCTCGTGGTCATCGCCGGCGCATCTCTTTTCCCGCGCCGTCTCGCCCGATCTCGGCCAGATGAAATTCACTCCGCCGCGGCTCATCCTCGCCTGTGATCCGGCGCGCTAAATCTGCGGCCTCTCGCCGCGCCCGTTCCTCCATCGCCTCGATTACTGTCTCCTCCTCCAACGCCGCACGCTTAGCCACCAGCACCGCTTCACGCTGCATCCCGCTCACTCGCAGCTCCAGGCGCCGCAACCGCGATTCCGGATTGCCCATCTCGATCACCAGGACAATCGCCAGGACCGCCACCACCACCGCCACTCCTCCCCACTCGATCCACCCGCGCTGAAATTCATTGAGTTCGATTCGCTTGGCCATTTGATAATGCGTCACGATGTTGACCGCCATCGTCGAGAACAAGAACACGATCCCCGCCATCGAGACGCCTCGCTCGACGGCCGATGAGAACGAGGTCGCGAACCCGTAGAGGAGCCACGCGAAACAGCCCTCCACCGCCACCACGCAGCACAAGGCCAGCGCCGTCTGGAACTGCCGAGGCAGGTCGGCGAATCCGTTCCTGTAGATGACGAAGCTCGACACGCACGAGAGCAGCGTCAGAGCGCAGAGCAGGATCATCGCTCCGATAGCCGTCTTTCTGAGATTGCTCTTTGGAATCATCGCGGGCCTCCTGTCAAAAGTGAGGGGAATTCCTCGTTTTCCGAAAACCCTGTCAAGAGGGTGGAGAAAAATATTTTGCCTTTTCCGGCCAATGCGAACTATGCTGCGTCATGCTAAGCATACTTCGCATAAGCTGTCAAACCCCGATGTGAGTTTCCGATGACGAGCGAAAACGGCCTTTACAATCTGCCTGCTATGGCAGGCAGACCCGCAAGCAAACAAGCGCCCTTGTTCGGGCAACGTCTGGTGGCGCTGCGCAAAGACAAAGGCTGGACACAGACCCAACTGGCCGAGCGGATCGGAACCACTCGTGAGATGGTGGATTACTACGAACGCCGCTCGCCAAACCCGTCTTTGAAAGTAATTCGGAAGCTGGCCGAGGCATTGGAGGTGTCAGTCCCTGAACTGCTCGGCGCGGAGATGAAGAGCGCGCATAAACGCGGCAAGCCTGGCCCGAGATCGCAGCTTCAATTGCGCTTAGAGCGTATTGAGCGGCTGCCGCGGAAGGATCAGGAATTCATTCTGAAGTTTCTGGACACGTATCTGGAAAAAGCGGAAGGTGGTTGAGAAGAGAAGGCTATAATTGTCGCCGAGTGTTTCAGGTGTGTGTGAAGGGAATTCGGAAGGGTCGGCTGATAATTGCATTATGACCGGCTTCTTGGGCAGGAAGCAGTCGGAAGTCATAATGCGCTGATTATCATCCGCCCCAGCTTCTTCAGACTCACCCCCCTCGCGCATCGGCTCCGTGGCTGTCGGCTCCGCGGCTCGCGCGCTCGCACGCTCCGCCGCCAGCCACCACGCCGAACGCCCCCCTCGTAGGGGGCTTGCGCTAACGCCCCGCAGCGCGCGCCGCTTTGCCAGCACGCTCCGGCGGGCGCGGGAACCTGCGCAGAAATTGGGGCTGCTCCGGCTCCCGCGCGCGCCTCCGCTTACTCTCTCCGAGAGTGTGCGGCGCGGCGCCTGCTGTCGGATGGCTCATTGCCGGAAGTAAAGAAGAGCAGCGAAAGGCAAGACGGAAATATGGGCGCTATTTTTCGGTCAGGTTGGGAGGCAGGTCGGCGGCGCGGAAATAAACCCGATGCTCTGGTTCATCAGAGCGGCATGTTCTCTCGTCACATTCCCATTCGTAATTGAATTTGATATAAACACCAAGATACTTCGCCAGATGCTCACGCGGCACGCTGAAAACTATAGAATGTCCCGGCGGTAACCAAGCAGTAGAAAACACGTCTCCTCGATTGTAACCAACAGGAAGGTTTGCAACTTTAACTAGCTCATTCATAACCATCTTACCATTGGGCGTCTTATATGATCTAAAATGGTCAATTTGCTCAACCCCATGACACATATTCACTTCAATGCCATCACGTAAGCCCAGCGCATTACGTCCATCACTCAAACTAAACGGAGTGACTTTTGTGCCGATGTATAAGCTCTCGGTGCAAAACTTGACTCCCCAACGTGTATCATTGTGTAGACGCAACCACACTCCCTGGTTACTTTCCTGGGCATATACTGGCTTACGCTCTCCCGCACGCTCGAAGCTAATATAGAGTGATGGCCTTTTCTCCGTAGAGCCAGCATTCCTTCCAACGGCGCTTGATACTTGTTGGACATAGAACATGTTTAACACGAAGCTATCCAATATAAGGATAACGATGAGCACGTTATTCATCTTTCCATTCTCCTTACCATAGTTGGCACAAATGGCTAACATGTACTATCTTATTCAATCAACCTTCGTCCCTGATTGGCAGGTGTCACTTCGTATAGGCCACCTTTGCTCTTAGGCTCTGCTAGTACTTTATCTATACCTGCCGCGCGTTTAGCGGCTCTATCCGCCTGGCTCCATCCAGAGTTCCAGATTTCGTATTTACCAGCACCTATGGTAAGCGAGCCAGCGCCTCGCCCTTGGGAAATGAAAGAAGTGACTTCATAAGCTCTGGTCTCCGTAACATATTTGGTTAGATTCAGCGGGCCGCCCAGAATGGCTTGCGCAGCGGTCAAAGTCAGATCCGTTGGTAGCGCGCCTACCAAGTCTGCACCGTCAGCAACATGCGATCCTTCGTGACCAACGCTAGAAACATAATCGTCAGCAGTCCTATTCTTTGCCGGATCAAAAGTGACTACTGTATTTTGCCCCGTTGGATTGTCAGCAGTCGTCACTTTTGCGCCAGTGTTAGTATCAGCATTGATTCCAACCTCTGTGTAAGCCGGTGCTCGGCTTGCTGTGGTACCGAATTTGACTGTTACCCCGTTATTGATACCATCTTTCATATCTTTACCTGGAGCATATGCTTTCAACGCCCTGTCGAGCCGGTTATATTCATCGGACCCCTTCTTAAAGGAATCGCGCGCCCTTTGCAGATCCTTCAAACCCTGTATGAACTTTTTCTTCTCTTCATCTGTCCCATTGGCAAACACGTAGAGACCGAACGGGTCGGTATATTTCAGTGGATTGTTGAGGGTATACGTGTAACGATTCCATGATTGGGGGTCATAAATTGTGCCGGATGACAGCAACGGGTCAGGCGACGTAAACCGCCCCTGAATAGAAGCGAAGTACCTCGCGCCGAAGAAATCCAGTCCAGTCTCCGAATCGCGCTCCTTGGACGTGAATTTTTGTCTCACAAAATCGTCGCCGTAACCGAGGCTCGCGCTTCTGATCCCCACTCCTGCCGACAGCTCTTCGCCGAAGGGTAAGAAATCATGCCGTGTTATCCCTGCCAGGCTCCCTGTCTCGTCTATCACCATCCGCGTCGATCCCAGATGGTCTGTCACCAACCATTTTATCGCAGCCGATCCGTTTTGTGCAGTTTTGAAGGTAAAGTCACCAGAGACTGCGAGATTACCGGCTGCGTCCTTAGACTTGACCCGACAATGATAGAGCGTATCGGAGGTCAGACCGGATAAACCTTGCGAGTGCGCGGTTACAAGCGCAGGGTTGAGCGTCGTCGATTGGTCGTAGTCAGTTGTAGTTCCGTACTCCACCTGGCTGTCGGAATTCTCATTCGTGGCCCAGGTGATTGTTGCGGTCGTGGCGGTAATGTCTCCAGCGGTAACGTTGGAAATGACCGGCGCTGTGGTGTCCACTGAGCTAGTCGTGAAGGTAAAGTCATCGGAGATTGCGAGATTGCCGGTAGCGTCTCTCGACTTGACGCGATAATGATATGGCATCCCCGGAGTCAAGCCTGATAAGCCTTGTGAGTGAGCGGTCACAAGCGCGGGGTCGAGCGCAGTCGATTGCCCATATGCGGTGGTGGTTCCGTACTCCACCTGGCTATCCGCCGGCTCGTTTGTGGTCCAAGAGATGGTTGCCGAGTTGTGCGTAACGGCGCTGCTCGACACACCAGTTATGACTGGCGCCGTACTGTCCAGCAACTCTACTTCGAGGCTGATGCTGGAAACGGACGCCGTTGCGTTGCTGGAAGCGGAGCCGTTATTGGAGACCCTAACGGCAGCGCTGGTGAATATGCGGTCTCGTACTCTGATTTGTGTTATGTCAATACCGCCCGGATTCGGCAGATCGACCGATTCAGAACCGAAAGTATTTATACTACGACCGTCACTCCCCCCGGCTCCGTCGGGGATAGAAACGGAGTCATTCAGCCCTCTCCCGACCGTCCAAGTTGAGCCGTTATCAAGTGAGTACTCGATTTTGAAATCGTAACTGGCGGTTGCGCCGGCGAGCTCGTCAAAGGCAGACACATTGATGCTGGCATTCAGAGTCCAGTCAAATTTCAGAGTTACCCTCGTTCTGGTCCCTGTCACGCCGGAAAACGAATGCCATAAACAGGTCTTGGTTTGACTTACACCACCTTTCGAGGTCCGATACGCTTCCGACAATGTGCTGCCGTGTCCCGTGTTGATCGGGGAATTTACCGCCACCCCGCCCAGCCCCGGATCAGGCGACTGGTTGGCGGTGGGACTTACACTTACAACGCCGCCGCTTTGCACAGTGACGATCGACCGCCCGCCTCGGTAGCCATATTCCTTTTGCGGCGAGCTCGGCGCAGCGCCGGCAGGATGCTCCGCGAGCAATGCCCCGCCGACGCCATTGGAAGACGGAGCATTGCCATATTCTTCCGCGGTCACCCGGGGGCCGCCTCTTACGAGTGTCCCGGTATTGTCGCTGTCTGAGAAGTCTGCAGTGATTAAGCCGTAGCCCTTGTTAAGGCCCAGGGCGGCGAAAGGCTCGTCAGCAGAAAAGATCCGATTCGCGGAGCCGCCAGCTCCCGGGCCTATCTTCCCGATGAGATCAGACCTCGATTGCGAGGCTGGCTTGACGAACGACGTGCCTCCACCCGATCCGATTTCCGCAATAATGAGTATCTGTCCGCCTCGATAGCCATACTCTTTCTGCGGCGCACTTGGCGCGCCATCGGCGGCATACTCCGCCAACAATTCTCCTCCGATGCCATAGACATACCATGTTTCCTGTCCTCCCGCCGTCCGCCTTGTCCGCTTCCCGTTGGCGTCATAAGTATAGGTTCCTCCGCCTCCGGCGGTCGCCGTCAGCAGCCGGTTCTCCGCGTCGTAGGTCATCGTCCCGCCGGTCAACAAATCACTAATGATGTTCCCGGCCATATCATAGCTCGGACCGACAATCCGGTTGCTCCCCGGATCGTATGTCGGATTGTAATTGTTTACTCCTCCCGTCGCGCCGGTGATCTGCCGGTTCCCCCATCGATCATAACCATATGTCTGCGTAAATACATTCGGTTCGACAACGCCGGAGATGCGGTTGAGCGCGTCATATGTGTAAGTATCCGCTTGTGGGACGACTTCACCTCCACCGGCTAGTGGAACGTAATGCATTTGTTTTACCAAATTCCCATTGTTGGTCGGGTCATTCGCGAAAGGATCGGTGTTTGCGACTGCATTGGGGCCATGTAAGAAGAGAAGCGCTCCCCGGTCATAACTGAGCGCATCACTGCCGGCGCTCAATCGCAAATCTCCCAATTGGAGCCGGTTGTTGTATCTTTTCTTATGATAAAGAGGCGTCTGTGTGCCGAATGTCTCCCGCTCGATCATCCCGGCCGGGTGATACTGTGTGATCGTGCTGTAAGTTCGCTGTTGGCCATCGCCCAGATTGCCGGTAAAACTGCTGAGCCGGCCGGCGGCGTCATAACTGTAATTTACTGTCCGACCCGAGGGGTAAGTCATGGTCTTGACGTTGCCGGCAAGATCATAAGTAACCGATGTGGTGTAACCGAACGACACTCCTGGTTTCCACACTCCATTGACTTTAAAATGCTGTCGCACGGACAGCGGTCTGCCGAGCGCGTCGTAACTGTCAATGGCGGTGTGGTCAGTATCCATTCCATTTGAGAAGTCTCCTCTGGCATAGTTGAACCATAATCTTCCCTTGCCGTAAGCGCCGGGATCGGTGTTATCGTAAACGCGCGTGATGTCTGGATTGAGGGCTGTGGTGTTCAAGTAATCGACTTTCGCATTGCGATTGAGCGCATCGTATGTGTAATTCGTCGTGATATTGCGGGCATCGGTCTTCGACACCAGATTGCCGTTGGCGTCATAGGAATAAGCCAGCGACCAGTCATTGTTGTACGCGGGCGGATTGGTGAGGTTGAGCGAACTGTTGGCGCTCTGTTCGGGATTCTTCGCGCGCTTTAGGCGCCCGAGCGAATCATAGAAAAAGTAGCGGTACTGCCCGCCCTGATTGACTACCGTCAGATTGCCGAGCGTGTCATACGAATAGTCGGTCAAGTAAGCCACTCCATCTGGGTCTTCTACCACCCGCGCAAGGCGGCCAAGTGCGTCGGCTACGCTGCGGCGCTTCTTGTTGGCCGGGTCCTTCACTGTCACCTGATTGCCGCTGTATGTCGTCTCGACTGTCGCCCCGTCAGGAGCCGTTACGGTCAACACCCGGTTCAAATCGTCATAAGTGGTCGTCGTCCACGCTGCGTTACCTGGAGTCGCTGCGCTCAGGTCGGCCGCGAAGTAAGGATTGGTCACCCGCTTGACGCGTCCCAGCGAGTCGTATTCGGTGTCCTTCACGCTCCACGAATTCGGCCCTTCGTAATGGCCGCTGCGCCAGGCGCGCCCCAGCCCGTCGAAATTTGTGCGACTCTCCAGCCAGGTAGTAGCGTCCTGTTTCGTCAGCGTGCGGACATAAAGATCGCCCGGCGTGTCGCCGTATTCGTATTTCGTTTCGCCTAGTTCGTCCGGCAGCGTGACGCGGCGCAACCGCTGGAGGCTGTCGAGAGCGCCGCCGTCATCGGTATAGAAATAGCTGGTCGTTTTGCTGTTGGCGTCGGTCGTCGTGATGACCTTGCCGGTATTGAATTCGAAAACCGTGCTGGAGGTGAACGGCTGATTGGAGCCGAAAGCGCCGGTCGGGTCGGGTATGGGCGTAGTCACACTCGTGGCGTAGGCGAAAGTGTTGCGGTTGACGCCGTCGCTGAAAGAATCGGCGTAGGAGGTCTCGGTGATCTTACCATTGCCGTCCCACACCTTGCGCAAATTGCCGCACTGGTCGTATTGCGCGTGCGCCTCGAGGAAAGAGCCATTCGGATAGGTCTGTGCGGTCGAGCCGCTGAGGTTCAACCAGCGACGCGTAGTGGTCATGTTGCCGCGTTCGTTAACGTTCGGATTGGTCCACCCCGTCGGAGTCGAGCCATAAGTCAGCAACGGATAGGCCGGTTCGTCATATTTGAACTGCGTTTCGGCGACGATCGTGGCGCCGTTCTTCACCCGCATATATGAAGGCAGCGAGATCAAATGGCGCGCGCGGTAAGCGTCGCGCGTCGCTTGCGGGATGTTCGCGTCGTTGACCAGGAACGTTGTTTCTTCGGTGCGGAGCAAAGTTCCTAACGGAAATGAATTGATGTCGCCTGTTTGCGCGGTCGTCGGATTGACAGAAACGTAAGCGTAGCGATTGATCGCAATCACATTGAGGTCGTTATCGTAACTGGTGATGGTCGTCGTAGCCAACGCGTTTCCGCCGGTGTCAAGCAAGATTTCGACCTTCTTCGTGCCACGCGGGTTCCGCGTTACAGTAGTGCTCTCGTAAGGCGACGGCAATTGCGTTACGTCCATTGTCCATTCGACCAGCGTGCGGCGGATCATCTGACCGCTGGCCGCATAGGTGCGTTCTTCGTAAGCGCGGCCTGCGCGAACATCTTCAAAGCCGAAATGTGATAGGTAGACGATCGCCGAATCGCTGGTATGCATTACCCGCTCGCTCTTCGCGCCAGTTGGTCCGATGACTGTGGCCGTCAACTTTCTGTTTAAGCTGTCGCGGACAGCCGAATATTGCCAGCGCACTTCATCAGAGCCGTCGCCTTTGGCGCTTATCCAATGTTCAACCACACCACGATTGGCCTGCCTGTAGGGGGCATTTAAGTAGCTAAGGTTATCTACCGCTTCATAGCGAAATCGCTGGTATCCGTCGGTCGGCAACACGACCTTGTCAATCTCGCCGTAGATGTTGTAGGTAAAGGTATAGGCCGAGTTGTTCGGCAAAACGATTTGCCAAAGCACAACTGGGTTGAACGGAGGGCCTCCCCAACAGACCGAGTCGAGGACTGGCACTGAAGTGAATAGGCTTGGCGAGAGGGTCGTTTCAGGATAGCCCGGGCAACTCTTGTCACCCTTATATCGCAGGGGTTGAGACGGATCAGTCCGCACATCACTCAAGTAGCGATAGCGAAAAGTGATCATTCTGCTCGCGCCGCCAAAGCCCGGCAATGAATACTGTAGATCACCCGGCGCGCTGTTTTGCAAAGGCGGCAATGAAATCACGCGCCCCAACGTGTCCGTCCACTGCTTGTGAATGGAATTATAGCTAAGCGTGTTGCCGTTACGATCAATGAATTGCGGGCCGCCGGGCGTATACAACAGATAGCGCGATCCATCAGGCATATGGAGCGCCGCGGTGTGGGGATCGTATTTTAGCTGAGAGCCATCCACCGCATAGTAGATGCCGGGTAAGCCCAAGTCGGAGCTCAATACCGGTATATCGCTCTTGCGCAGTTCATGTGAAGATCCATCAGGCATGTGAACCAACATACGATTAACGTAATAGGGCGTCACCGGGGGAGCCTCTAAGCAAAAATCGCATAGAGGATCGCCGAAATTATTGAAAGCCTGCGTACTGCTAATATCTTCGATCTCCGGCGGCTCCAGGCTGCTCGTCCAGCCCGACATCGAATGCTCGGCGTATCTGGCTTCGGATTGTGTATGGTAAGCGGCTTGTCCCGGAAATCCTTCAACAGTTTCCATGCGCCATTGCTTTGAACTGTAGCTGAGTGTGATCGGGAGGTTGACCCCATTGCGACCGGGGTATTCGCCTAACGGAATTTGAATGGTCATTCCCAATGTCGAAGGATCAACCTGCAAATCGCTGCGTAAAGACCTGTCAGCCGTGTTCTGCGTATATTGGAAGTTTTGTTGCGCCAGAGCGGAAAAGGACAGGCCGAACAGACAAAGCAGCGCGCAACATACCCGCCGCAAAGCCCATATCATCCGGCGAAGCGATTCGCGCTCGGATTGGCGGTTAAAAATAGGTTGGGCGGCGAAACTGACATGAGAAAGATTGATCCTGTTTCGATTGAATAACATCATAGAATTCTCCCGATAAGCGTATGAAACCGTTCCGGCCGATGACCCGCCAAACTTGTTGCACGGGATTTTTTGCGCTGAAACTGAAAGCCGTGAAATGTTGATCACGATTACAGATAAACGACGTAAAGCCCTTTCCGTCGCCAGACTTTGCGAGCCGGAAAGCCCTGGCGAACGCGTCGCTGCAATACGCCCAGCCGAACGACTCGTGAATTTTCTCGGCGCGCCGCTTCACTTCCGGGAGCGTAGCGGTCGCGCCCGCGACCGAAGCGCCTATCGCTTGAGCGAGGTCATTAAAGTCAACCTGCCAGGTATCTGCGTCGCCCCTGACAGTCTCGACGCAGGGCGCTAAACGGTCTCCGCGCGGCGCCCGATCCCTCAGGTTCAGCGAAAAGCTCTGGCTTGCTCCCGCTTCAATCCTCGTCTGCACACTCCAGGACTGGCCCCCCATCAGTTTGCCGGCAGGGTTGAAATCGAAGAGCGCCAGGTCGAAGCCGCCGATCGCCCCGCCGCTGTTGTTGGTCAGCGTATAAGTCAAATCCGCCGAGCCTTTGTCATTCTTCGCAACCGCAACCGCGAATCGAACCGGCATCCCTTGGGCGACGAACAGCCCCACGTCAATCGGCTGCAGCTGCGCTTGCGGAGAGGCGATGCGCGAACCGCCGCCCGCCGCGCTTCGCAGAACGCGTGTTTTGGCTGAACCAATCATCAGAACCAGGGCGGATGCGATAAGAATAGACAGAGAGGCTGGCCACATTCGTTTCATAAATTGACTACTCGACTCTTTTGACTGCGCATGTTCGGGCATACACTTCCCTAGATTGGCGCCTTACGGCGGCCGTTATTGTTGGTAGTCAGAATTTTTCTGACCGCATCGCTTGGGCGTGCCAGGCTCGATCCCGCGCGCCTCGTCAAGATTGAGCAGATTGCGACTCGGCGGCCCTTGAGCCCGTCGCGGGCGGAGGCTTTGCGCATTCGCGCCGTCGTACTTGGGATGGACCGGAAAACTAAAGAGGGCGATGGCGAAAAAGCTGACGAGACAGACCAATCTGATCCACCTGGCGGAAATGTTGCAAGTGAGCAAGCTGACCAAACGAGAAAGCTGATCAGACTTCGAAAAAGGCATACGGGAACCCCTCCTGACCGGGTTGGTAGTCTTCGTTAATCGTTATGTATGTTCTATGGCAGATTTCAAGCAGTTGAGATAAAGATCAATCCAAACGCATTACATCAAATCGCTCGTTTAACCTTTCATGTATCTATAGGCCTTTCGCCGGCAAATTTCCCCTGGCCGGCGATTTTTTTCTTCAGCGGCTCTGAAAGGTTCGTACGAGCCTTGTGAATTTGAGCTTGCCGTGTGCCAAGATCAATAGCCCCTGCTGTTCTGCGGAGTAACTAAGTTCCATCTGCCTGAATGGGCACAGAACCATTCGGTCTTCAGGCTGGTTTGAGGCCCTACATGTGTAAAAGACGCATCTCGCCGGCAAAGGCGCCGAATTTCAATAATTCTGGAATTTTCCGTCGTTAGCTCGACTTTGTCCATTTTCCTTTTGCGCCTTTGCGAAAAACTATCTCGCGCAAAGGCGCAAAGGTTGCGCTCGATAGCCGAAACGACGATCAAAGCCCAATTGATAAACTGGTTTCAGGCCGTTAAGATAAAAATCCGGCCAAAAGCATTTGTGCTTCCACCTATTACTCCGAAAAAGAGCAGAAACATGTCGCAGATTTTTTGTTGAGGGATATTTTTTTTACGACACTCGGAAGAAGTATCGTTGGATCTCTTCACTTCTACCCTCTGCGGTCTGACCGAAAAGGATGAAGATGTATCATGGACATGTGGCCTGATTACCGGGTGAATGAAATAAAGTTGGTACTTCAGATTGAACTAAATAGCTTTTAAAACAGGCTCCTGGATAAAACAACACGATCCCACCATTCCCAGCCCTCCTCTATCGCCATAAGGTCTCGCGTCAAGTTCTCATGGCGAAAATAACCGAGGGCATCGCACGAAGAGATTTATATGACTTCCATGCGCAGGCAAAACACTTTTCCTCAGAATAACTGAGTTCCATCAGCCTGAATGGGCACAGAACTATTCAGGACTCAGATTGGATTGATGGCGTGCATAGTATAAAGACGCACTTCGCCGGCAAAGGCGCCGAATTTTAATAATTCTGGAATTTCCGGCTGTAAGAATGAATCGAAAAGAAGTTCTTGCATGCCCTCCGAAATGCAACCTAATCGAAGCCCCGGCGCAGCCGCAGAGGAAGAGGAGCGCGAATTGAGCCTGACTATTCCGGCTCACGGGCGAACACCGCAAATCGCTCGCAGTCACCCCAGCGGAGATGGCGGGTTTGCAGGTATTCGCGCTTAGTGGATGATGCCAGGTTTGGCGGGCGGAATCGGCCGGTATTCGACGATTCGACCGTGAGAATCCTCGGCGGCGCGAAAAGGGACTCGATTTTTAGGCGCAACGCGATTGTATTCGGGGCGGGCTGGCCGGCGATCCGCGCAGTTCTTACTTCATCAAACCAGCACAGATGCGCTGAAGTCCTATGACCTGTCCTGGCTCTGCATTTGATAGGGTGTCTAACGTTCCGATTGGCGTGGAGTTGGTGAGTTTGCGGGGCGTCGCACCGCCGGCGTAGGCGTTATCGGTGATGGTGACGGGACAGGCAGTCCGAAGGAGTCTGTTTGCGCTGTGCCCGGCTTTAGCGGTCGCCAGCCTGCCGGGGTAAGGAATTCAGCTTCGCCGGTCATGCGGTGGATTCTGACCGGGAACTGAGAATCCCCGAGTTTGATCTGATCATAGGCGTATTTAGTCGGCCACACGTAGATAGCGAACGGGACGGCGGCGACGAATATGAGGATCGTGATGAATCGTTGCATGGTGAAACCTGTCCGTCCCGAAAATCTCATCCGGCCTTGAAATCGTTGCAGTTAGAGAGGTCATCAGCCATTCTGCTCCATCGTCCGGCTCATCTTTATTCCAATGGTTTGCTCCACATTTATGGTTCTCGTCTCAGCTCTTTTTTGGCTCATCCGGAGCCTGATCGTACCCCGAACATCGCTCGTGGCGGAGAATCTCGCGCTGCGTCAGCAACTGGCCATCCTCAACCGGAAAATTCACCGGCCGCAACTGCGTCGGCGGGATCGATTCTTCTTGGTGATTCTCTCCCAACTCTGGAAGAATTGGCGGGAGGTCTTGATCATCGTCAAACCGGAGACCGTCATCAGATGGCACAGGCAGGGCTTCAAGCTCTACTGGCGATGGAAGTCCAAGGCCCCGGTAGGCCGTCCGAAGATCGACAAGGAGATTCGTGAGCTGATCAAAAGGATGTCTCTCGAAAACCCGCTCTGGGGAACGCCGCGTATCCAATCGGAACTTCGCCTTCTCGGTTTCGACCTTGCGGAATCGACTGTGGCGAAGTATCGAGTCAGGGGCGGCGCGTCTCCGTCACAGACTTGGAAGACATTTCTTGCCAATCATGCAAAGCAGATTGCGGCCATCGACTTCTTTACCGTTCCGACACTGACCTTCCGCAACTTATACTGTTTCATAATCCTGCTGCATGACAGACGTCAGGTCATCCACTTCAATGTTACTGCGCATCCCACGGCTGAATGGACCGCCCGACAGCTCATCGAAGCCTTCCCGGAAGACTCAGCGCCGCGCTATTTGCTCCGGGATCGAGATCAAATTTACGGGGAAGAATTTCGACTGCGAGTAAAGGGAATGCAGATTGAAGAAGTGATCACCGCGCCACGATCACCCTTCCAAAATCCATACGCCGAACGCGTCATCGGCTCGATTCGCCGAGAGTGTCTCGATCATCTGATCATCATCGGTGAAGATCACTTACGCCGGATCTTGCGGGATTACTTCGACTATTATCACAATTCCCGACTGCATGAGGCATTGGAGAGGAACTCACCGACACCGCGTGAAATCGAGCCTCGGTCGAAAGGCCGGATCATTTCAATCCCACAAGTCGGCGGCTTGCATCATTATTACCGACGAGCCGCATAATGTGGGCGATCCGGTTAGTACCGGGATGTTGATCAAATCAATGGAAGGAATGTCGGCGCGGGCCGAGATCAATGTGCATTGCTGCAGAGCTACGCGCCGTTGACCAGAGTTCGAGTTATCAATCAGAAGGAGAGATCGGCGCCTCATCACCAGAGAATAGGCTCTTCATGCCCAAGATGGAATTTTCGGTACGGACAGGTGGCGCTAAAACTCCTGTTGCACTTGCGGCAAATGTAGCGGCGGTCTTTCTGAGAATGCACGCCGATGTGGCCTGCTCCGACCTGTCCCCTGGCAGGACAGTCGAAGTTAGGACAAAATGTGGTTTCTGGGGTCAGCGGCGGTTTGTTTTCCTTACTCGTCATAAGGAGAATCGTCGCTTGACCTCAGATTTTTTTTCAAAGAGCTATCAGACCACGGTTAAATGTAGGGCTACCGGTTTAAGGCGGGCCGGATTCTTTGTTGTCCACTTTTTGTCCATCGTCCCGCCGCTTGCCCATTTGTTCGAGCGCTTCCGCAGCCCTCGCCACTGACCCAGAGTGTCTATGCGAATAGTGGGCGATCAGCTCTTTCGCGCGATGGCCGGTGATCAATCCCACGGTGTCATAATCCAGCCCGGCCTCGACCAACCGAGTCGTGACGGTGTGGCGGGCGGCATGGAGAATCAGTCCGTCTTCCAGGTCGCGCCCGTACGGGATACCCTGCGCCTCGCAGCCTTCGCGCAGGATGCGGTAAAACTTCGGATAAATATTCCCCCAAGATCGAAAAGCCGACCGGATGCCACCCTGGTCGGCTTTTTGTACTGGGAAAATCTTGACGCGAAGGGCAGGGAAGCGCGGTTTGGGGAAGCGGGCGCGCGCCCTCTCACTCCAATTACGAACAAACTGACGGCGCGAGCGCCGGTGGAACGCCGGTTATGCCAGTTTTAGGAAATCGATAAGCCTCTTTCTTTTATTACTATCGTGTTCGCAGCCATATCTCCTAACCGCTGTCTCTTTGCGCCAAAGATGAACACCCAGTCAATTATCCCAAGTAAGGATAAAAGAATATTACGAATAAATGATTTCATAAATGTGCAAGGCTGACCGGATGATGCATCGACCACGGCTATTTTCATTGCACGTTTACCATAGCTCTGGCCACCAGAAAACCCGTCCGCAAAGAGTATATAAAAGAACCCGAGAACAGAACCCCCAAGCATTGTGACTGAGCCAAGTGTCTCTGAGAAAGCAAACGGAATAGCCCCACCGAGCATGGCGAGAATTGCAACAAGGGAGTCAATAAGCTGTCCGGCAAACCGTTCACCAAGAGTGGCCAGGTCACCATGTAACATTGCCTTTGAATCAAGATACGATGCCGTTACAGTGCCCTTGCTAAAGTCCCAGCCACAGTCGCATCTAAGTGCAGAGTCGGGGTTTATTAGATTGCATCTTGGACAGTTCATTTATGTCTCCATAGTTATCGAGGTCGGCTGCCTAACGGATGAGTTCGCCGGACCACCGCCTGGTCATAGTGAATTTCCCAGACTCAGTAGTCCCAAAATTCCGGAGCTATTCCGTCATGATGGCGCCGCCGCTGGAGCCGTGATTTTATTGACTGTGCCATAGATGCGTTCTAAAGCGTGTTTCAAAAAGTTGATAAAGCGCGCTTGGCGAAACAAAA
>WNFU01001197.1_pt1 | contig 36487 bp, 30 predicted proteins | sample 5400121 | NCBI WGS metagenome assembly WNFU01 (sample SAMN13153360, study PRJNA577476) | soil metagenome | isolation source: 100 cm soil or saprolite under grassland replicate 1 | place: USA:California | collected 2016-06-15
GTGACCGAGCCGCCGGTGTGACCCGACCCGCCGGCTCCCGCCGGTCCGCCCGCCGCCGCCCGCCGCCGCCCGCCGGCCCCGTGGGCCCGGCCGGCCCGCCGGTGGGAGTCGGGCGGCGGCGCCTACGGCCACATCCGCCCCGAACATTCCTCGAACACCGCCCTGACGTACGCCGCTGGCCGGCCGGCCACGCTGGGGGCCGTACCGTTCACGGCGGGAGGGCCGGATGTCGTCGTCGGAGAGCAGGGGCCTGGTGCTTGTCGTGGAGGACGAGCGGGCCATCGCCGATCTGGAGCGGCTGTACCTGTCCCGCGAGGGGTTCGGGGTGCACGTCGAGGCGGACGGGGCGGCCGGGCTGGCGGCGGCCCGGCGGCTGCACCCGGTGGCGATCATCCTCGACATCGGGCTGCCCGGCATGGACGGGGCCGAGGTCTGCCGGCGGCTGCGCGCGGACGGCGACTGGACGCCGGTGCTGTTCGTGACAGCCCGGGACGACGAGGTGGACCGGGTGGTCGGCCTGGAGCTGGGCGCCGACGACTACCTCACCAAGCCGTTCAGCCCGCGGGAGCTGGTGGTCCGGGTGAAGACGGTGCTGCGCCGCGCGCGCAGCGGCGTCGCGGCCGAACCGGTCGAGCTGCGGGTTGGCGCCGTGCGGCTGGACCCGGGTCGGCGCCGCGCCTGGGTGGCCGACACCGAGGTGACCCTGACCGCGACCGAGTTCGACCTGCTGGCGTTCCTGATGCGCCGCCCGGGGCGGGTGTACGAGCGGGAGCAGTTGCTGTCCGAGGTGTGGGGGTACGCCGCGGCGGCGGGGACCCGCACCGTGGACGTGCACGTGGCGCAGTTGCGGGCGAAGCTGGGCGCCGCCAGCCCGATCCGTACCGTGCGGGGCGTGGGGTACTCCGCCGAGAACCCGCGGGGCGACGGCGGGTGAGCCGGCCGACGCTGGCGTCGCGGACCGCGCTGGTGACCACCGCGGTGGCCGTGGTGACGGTGCTGGTCGCCGGCGCGCTGGCGCTGTCGCTGGTCCGGCGCGGCGCGGAGGCGCAGTCGCGGCGGGCGCTCGGCCAGGTCGCCGACCGGGCCGCGGCGCTGTACGCCGAGGACCGCACCGCCCGGGCGGCCGTGCTGCTGTCGGCGGTGCAGGTGCAGTACGGCCAGATCGGGTCGAACGGCACGGTGAACAGCCGCAGCCCCCAGGTGCGCAGCGCCCTGTCCGCGGCGGACGTCCGGCGGGTGCTGGCCGGGCAGAACATCTCCGACACCCGGCGGGTCAACGGCAACCCGGTGCTGGTCGAGGCCCGCCCGGCCGGGGACGGCGGCGTGGTGCTGGTGCAGCGGCGGTCCGACGCGGCCGGCCTGGCCACCTCGGTGCTGCGACGCAGCGCGCTGGCGCTGCTGATCGGCCTCGCGGTGGCGATCCCCGCCGGCATCTGGCTGGCCCGGCGGCTGGCCCGCCCGCTGCAGCGCGCCGCGCACGCCGCCCGGGCGCTGGCCACCGGGCACCGGGACGTGCGGCTGGAGCCCGAGGGGCCGGCCGAGGTGGCGGACGTGGCGGAGTCGATCAACATGCTGGCCGGTGCGCTGCAGTACAGCGAGGGGCGGCAGCGGGAGTTCCTGCTGTCGGTCTCGCACGAGCTGCGTACGCCGCTGACCGCGATCTCCGGGTTCGCGGAGGCGCTGGCCGACGGGGTGACCACCGGCCCGGACGTGCCGGCCGCCGGGCAGACCATCCTGGCCGAGTCCCGCCGGCTGGAGCGGCTGGTCACCGACCTGCTCGACCTGGCCCGGCTCGGCGCGGCCGACTTCCGGATCGACATCGCCAACGTCGACCTGACCAGCCTGGTGCGGGACGCCGCCGGAGTGTGGCGGGCGCGCTGCGAGGCGGAGGGGGTGGCGTTCCGCGCCGAGCTGCCGGACCAGCCGGTGTACGCGGCCACCGACCCGACCCGGGTCCGGCAGATCATCGACGGGCTGGCCGAAAACGCGCTGCGGGTCACCCCGGCGGGCCGGCCGATCGTGTTCGCCCTGTATGCCGGACCGGCCGGCGGCGCCATCATGCAGGTGCGCGACGGCGGGCCGGGGCTGACACCGGACGACTGCGCGGTGGCGTTCGAGCGGTCCGCGCTCTTCCAGCGGTACCGCGGCGTGCGGCGGGTCGGCACCGGCCTCGGGCTGGCCCTGGTGCACGGCCTGGCCACTCGGCTTGGTGGCACCGCGGAGGCCGGCCGGGCACCCGAGGGTGGGGCGTGCTTCACTGTCCAGATCCCCCGAACGAGTGACCTATACCAACCCACCGTGCCGATCCGGCTGCACCCCGCGGCCGGGTCCCGGGACGCCGCTGGCTAGCATGAGCCGCAACGCGGCGGACCTTGGAGCGAAGGGTGGCGTCCGTGAGCGAATGTGAGCGAACCACAGGGCACAGCAGCGCCCGCTCGCGTGGCCGACGAACGTAACGGGGCGGTTACGTGAGCGGGCTTGTGAGCGAACCACTGTGCACAGCACGGCCTGCTCGCGCGGCCGACGAGCGTGGCGAGGAGGTTACGTGAGCGGGCTTGCGAGCGAACCACAGGGCACAGCAGCGCCCGCTCGCGTGACCGACGAGCGTAACGGGGCGGTTACGTGAGCGGGCTTGTGAGCGAACCACTGTGCACAGCACGGCCTGCTCGCGCGGCCGACGAGCGTGGCGGGGAGGTTACGTGAGCGGGCTTGCGAGCGAACCACAGGGCACAGCAGCGCCCGCTCGCGCGGCCGACGAGCGAAGCGAGGAGGTTACGTGAGCGTCCTGGACGAGATCCTGGTCGGCGTGCGCGCCGACCTCGCCGTACGTGAGGCAGAGGTCTCGCTGGACGAGGTGCGTCGGTTGGCCGCCGCCGCGCCGCCGGCCAAGGACGCGATTGCGGCGCTGCGCGCCCCCGGCGTCGGCGTGATCGCAGAGGTGAAGCGGTCCAGCCCGTCCGCGGGCCCGCTGTCCGCCATCCCCGACCCGGCGTGGCTGGCCGGGGAGTACCAGGCCGGCGGCGCCCGGTGCATCAGCGTGCTGACCGAGCAGCGCCGGTTCGGCGGGTCGCTGGCGGACTTCGACCTGGTGCGCGCCGCGGTGGACGTCCCGCTGTTGCGCAAGGACTTCGTCATCACGCCGTACCAGGTGCACGAGGCCCGGGCGCACGGCGCCGACATGGTGCTGCTGATCGTGGCGGCCCTGGAGCGGAACGTGCTGGGCGGCCTGCTGGACCGCATCGAGTCGCTCGGGATGACCGCGCTGGTCGAGGTGCACACCGAGGACGAGGCGGACCGGGCGCTGGACGCGGGCGCCAAGGTGATCGGGGTGAACGCGCGCAACCTGCGCACCCTGGAGGTGGACCGCAGCGTGTTCGAGCGGATCGCCCCGGGCATGCCGAGCAGCGTGCTGAAGATCGCCGAGTCCGGCGTCCGCGGGCCGCACGACCTGATCGGGTACGCCTCGTGCGGCGCGGACGCGGTGCTGGTCGGCGAGACGCTGGTCAAGGAGGGCAACCCGCGGCAGGCCGTGGCCGACCTGGTCACCGCCGGCTCCCATCCCGCCACCCCCCGCCCGGCCCGATGACGGGAACGCGGGTCGGCTTCGCCGTACCCGCCGCGGGGTTGGGTTCAGAACTTCCCCGGTACTTGTACGGCACTTGTACCGCCGAACCGCCGACTGACAGGGTGATGCAGGACGATGGAGAACCTTCCTGACGCCGCGGGGCACTTCGGGCCGTACGGCGGGCGGTTCGTCCCCGAGGCGCTGATGGCGGCGCTGGACGAGCTGGAACAGGCGTACGACAAGGCCCGTACCGACAGCGCCTTCCAGTCGGAGCTGGCCCGGCTGCTCGCCACGTACGTGGGCCGGCCGACCCCGCTGTCCGAGGCGCCGCGGCTGTCCGAACACGCCGGGGGCGCGCGGCTGCTGCTCAAGCGGGAGGACCTGGCGCACACCGGCTCGCACAAGCTGAACAACGCGCTCGGCCAGGCGCTGCTGGCCCGCGCCATGGGCAAGACGCGGGTGATCGCCGAGACCGGGGCGGGCCAGCACGGGGTGGCCACCGCGACCGCCTGCGCCGCGCTGGGCATCGGGTGCTGCGTGTACATGGGCGAGGTGGACACCGTCCGGCAGGCGCTGAACGTGGCCCGGATGCGGATGCTGGGCGCCGAGGTGGTGCCGGTGACCACCGGCAGCCGCACCCTGAAGGACGCCATCAACGAGGCGATGCGGGACTGGGTGACCAACGTCGAGTCGACCCACTACGTGATCGGCTCGGTGATGGGGCCGCACCCGTTCCCGATGATGGTGCGTGACTTCCAGCGGGTGATCGGCGTCGAGACGCGCGCGCAGGTGCTGGACCGGACCGGCCGGCTGCCGGACGCGGTGGTTGCCTGCGTGGGCGGCGGCTCGAACGCGATGGGCATCTTCCACGCGTTCGTGCCGGACGAGGGTGTGCGCCTGGTCGGCTACGAGGCGGCCGGCGACGGTCTGGACACCGGCCGGCACGCGGCGACCATGGCGGGCGGGCGGCCCGGGGTGCTGCACGGCATGCGCACCTACCTGCTGCAGGACGCCGACGGGCAGACGGCGCAGACGCATTCCATCTCGGCCGGGCTGGACTACCCCGGGGTGGGCCCGGAGCATGCCTGGCTCGGCGACGCCGGCCGGGCCACCTACCACCCGGTGACCGACGATGCGGCCATGCAGGCGTTCGCGCTGGTCAGCCGGACCGAGGGGATCATCCCGGCGATCGAGACCGCGCACGCCTTCCACGGGGCGGTCGAGCTGGGCCGCGAGCTCGGGCCCGGCACGGTCATCGTGGTGTGCGTGTCCGGCCGCGGCGACAAGGACATGGACACCGCGGCGCAGTACTTCGGCCTGCTGGGGGACACGCCGTGAGCGAGCCTGCGAGCGAACAATGGGGACAGCGGCGCCGCGCCCGCGCGGCCGGCGGGCGCAGCGAGGGAGCGCAGGTGAGCGCACTGGCCGACGCCTTCGCCGCGGCGCGGAACGAGGGCCGCTCCGTGCTGGTCGGCTACCTGCCGGCCGGGTACCCGTCCTACGGCGGTGCGGTGGCGGCACTGACCGCGATGGTGCGCGCCGGGGTGGACGTGGTCGAGGTCGGGCTGCCGTACAGCGACCCGCTGATGGACGGGCCGACCATCCAGGCCGCGGTGGACCGGGCGCTAGCCGCGGGCACCCGGGTCGCCGACGTGTTGCGCACCGTCCAGGCGGTGGCCGAGACCGGGGTGCCGGTGCTGGTGATGACCTACTGGAACCCGGTGGAGCAGTACGGGGCGGACCGGTTCGCCGCCGACCTGGCCGCGGCCGGGGGCGTCGGCGCGATCACCCCGGACCTGACCCCGGAGGAGGCCGGCGGCTGGCTGGCCGCCACCGCGGCGCACGACCTGGACCCGGTGTTCCTGGTGGCTCCGAGCTCCACCGACGCGCGGATCGCCCGGATCGCCGGGCTGTCCCGCGGCTTCGTGTACGCGGCCTCCACCATGGGCGTGACCGGCGCGCGCGACCAGGTCAGCAACCGGGCGCCGGAGCTGGTGGCCCGGGTGCGTGCCGCCACCAAGACCCCGGTGGCGGTCGGCCTCGGGGTGAGCAACGGCGACCAGGCGGCCCAGGTGGCGTCGTACGCGGACGGGGTGATCGTCGGCTCGGCGTTCGTCCGCCGGCTGCTGGACGCGCCGGACGAGGCCGCCGGAGCGGCGGCCGCCGCGGCGCTGGCCGCCGAACTGGCCGAGGGCGTCCGCCGCCGTCAGGGCGCCGGGGTCGGGCCGGGGTGCGGCTGACCGCGTCCGGGGTCAGGGCGCCGCGGTCAGGGCGCCGCGGTCGGGCCGGGGTGCGGCTGACCGCGTCCGGCGTCAGGGCGCCGCGGTCACGCCAGTGTGCGGGTGACCGCGTCCAGCACCACCTCGGCGAGGTCCCCGTCCTGGGCGTACGCCGCGCGCTGCCGGTCCGCGCCGGTGCCCTCGTGCACCAGCCGGTCCAGCCCGGAAAGCACCAGGTCGGTATCGCCGGCCCGGTCCAGCTCGGGTCGCAGGTGCTCCACCAACCGGTCCAGCAGGGTGGGCGCCGGCACCGGGCGGCGTTCCAGCACGTCCACCAGCTCGCCCCGAACCCCGGACCGGGACGCCCGCCACTGGGCCGCCTTCAGCAGCTCGGTGCGCACCGGCGCCGGCGGCACGCCCTCGGACCACGCCCGCGCGCCGGTGCTCACCAGCGCCCGGGCCAGCGCGGCGAGCAGCACCGCGTCGTCCGCCGAGCCGCAGACGTCGCCCACCCGGACCTCAAGCGTGGGCAGGTGGTTCGACAGCCGGGCGTCGTAGTAGAGCATGGCGCGGTCGAGCAGCACGCCGCTGCGTACCAGGTCGTCGGCCACCTCGTCGTAGGCCTCCGCCGAGCCGAACAGCTCGGTCGGGCCGGCCGACGGCCAGCGCTGCCACATCTGGGTGCGCCAGCTCGCGTACCCGGTGTCCTGCCCATCCCAGAACGGGGAGTTCGCCGAGATGGCCGCCAGGCAGGGCAGCCACGGCCGGATCCGGTCCAGCGCGCCGACCCCCTCGGCCCGCGAGTCGATGCCGACGTGCACGTGGCAGCCGCAGGTGAGCTGCTCGCGGCCGACCTGGCCGAACTCGGCGGTCATCGTCAGGTACCGCGTGCTGCGGGTGGTGGTCGGGATGGCCGGCAGCGGGCTGGTGGCCAGGGCGGCCAGCGCGACGCCGCTGCCGACTGCCGCCCCGGCTGCCTGCCGCCGCAGCCGGACCAGCTCCTCGCGCAGCTCGGCCAGATCCCGCACCGGATTCGTGCCGGTCTCCACCTGCTCCTGGGTCAGCTCGCGCTGCGCCTGGTCGCCGGCCAGTGGCGCCACCTGCTGCGCCGCCGCCCGTACCCGGCCGGTGTGCGGGTCGACCAGCAGGAACTCCTCCTCGACCCCCACGGTGCGGATCTGCATCGGCACAGTTTGCTGCACCCCCGCCGTCGCGGAACCACCCATCTTGTCGAAACCCACCCATTGGGGCCTCGAATACGCCCGCTCTCGTCAAGATCCGGGCGGCCAGGCTAGAAGGGGCCAGGGCTGGAAGGGGCCAGGGCTGGAAGGGGCCAGGGCTGGAAGGGGCCAGGGCTGGAAGGGGCCAGGGCTTGCCCGCCCCGGCGGGCGCGGTCACCGGGGATCGCGAGTCGGGACGGCCGGGATGGCCGGGATGACCGCGGGGACTCGGGGCGGCCGGCGCAACTCCCGTGCGCGGCCCCGGGCGGGCAACCCAGCCGCCCGACCCGCCAGTCAGTGATCGTCGCCGTGGAACGACGACTGGAGGCGGGGTAGCCCAGCGATGATCACCGGGTGGGGTGGTGGGGTGGCCGGGCGGTCGGGTGGTCGGGTGGCCGGGAAGGTCGGTGGTCCGGGACCTGCCGTCGTAACGCCGATGCCCTGCCTTGGGCTCGGCTGCCCGGTCGTTGGGCCCGGCGTTCGGTGATCGTCGCCGCGGTGTGACGGCCGGAAGCGGGGAAACTCGGTGATGATCATCGGGGGCGCGGTCACCGGCGGGCGCGGTCACCGGGGATCGCGAGTCGGGATGGCCGGGATGGCCGGGATGACCGTGGGGACTCGGGGCAGCCGGCGCAACTCCCGTGCCGCGCTCAGGCTCGGCAACCCAGCCGCCCGACCCGCCAGTCAGTGATCGTCGCCGTGGAACGACGGCTAGAGCCGGGGAAACCCGGCGATGATCACCGGGTCGGGATCGGACCCGCTCGGTACCGTAGCCACCTCGAACGGCACGGGGCTGGAAGAGGGCAGGGCTGGAAGAGGCCAGGGCTGGAAGAGGCCAGGGCTAGAAGAGTTGGGCGGCGGCGATCGCGGTCTGGACGACGCCGTAGCCGAGGAGCACCGCGACCAGCAGCCAGGCCAGCACCATGCGCACGGTCTGCTCTTTCATCGGATCAGTCTCTCCAGGTCAGCGCGGGATGGGCGGCGGGGCCGGCCGGCTCGTGGTAGCGGTCTGCCACCGGGCGGATCAGCAGGTTGGCGACGAACCCGACGGCGAGGATCCCGACCATGGTGAGCAGCGCCGGGCGGTACGCCGCGGCGGTCAGGGTGCCGGGCTGGCCCTGCGCATCCAGGAACCGGTTCACGATCAGCGGCCCGGCCACTCCGGCCAGCGACCACGCGGTGAGCAGCCGGCCGTGGATGGCGCCCACTTGGTAGGTACCGAACAGGTCGCGCAGGTACGCCGGCGCGGTGGCGAACCCGCCGCCGTAGAACGACAGGATCAGCCCGGCCAGCAGCACGAACAGCGGCGTCGCGTCCTTCCCCACGGTGGCCAGCAGGGTGTACAGCACGATCCCGCCGCCGAGGTAGACCGCGTACATCGGCTTGCGGCCCGCCAGGTCCGAGGTGGACGACCAGACGAACCGCCCCGCCATGCTGAACAGCGACAGCACCCCGACGAAACCGGCCGCCGCCGACACCGCCACGGTCGACTCCCCGCCCGCGCTGCGGAAGAAGTCCTGGATCATCGGGCTGGCCTGCTCCAGGATGCCGGCGCCCGCGGTGACGCTGCAGGCCAGCACCGTCCACAGCAGCCAGAACTGCGGGGTGCGGACGGCATTGCGGGTGGACACGTCAGCGGTGGTGACCAGCCGCCTGGCGGCCACCCGCACCGGGTCGAACCCGTGCGGCCGCCAGCCCCGCGGCGGCACCCGCACGTTGGCCACCCCGAACATCATGATCAGGAAGTACGCGGCACCGAGGGTGAGGAACAGCGTGACCAGCGCCCCGCCGGAGGCCACCGACGCGGAGTCGCCCGGGTCGAACCACGGGTCGTAGAGCGACAGCAACTGGTGCTCGGCGGGGCTGGCCACCAGCGCGCCGCCGCCGAAGCCCATGATCGCCAGCCCGGTGGCCAGGCCGGGGCGGTCCGGGAACCACCTGATCAGCGTGGCCACCGGGGAGATGTAGCCGATGCCCAGGCCGATCCCGCCGATCACGCCGTAGCCCAGGTAGAGCAGCCAGAGCTGCCGGGTGGCGATGCCCAGCGCGCCGACGCAGAACCCGGCGCCCCAGCAGCAGGCGGAGACGAACATCGACTTGCGCGGGCCGTTGCGCTCCACCCAGGCGCCGCCGACGGCCGCGGACAGCCCGAGCATGACGATCGCGATGCTGAAGATCACCCCGATCGCGGTCTGGCTCACCGCGAAGTGGCTCACCAGCGAGGTCTTGTACACGCTTGCGGCGTTCACCTGGCCGATGCACAGGTCAACGGCCAGCGCCGTCGGTGGGATCAGCCACCGGTTGTACCCGGCCGGTGCGACCGTGCGCTGCTGGTCCAGCGCGGACAGCAGCGACAGCAGCGGCATCGCGACCTCCACACCCCGTGTCGGCTCGACGTAGACCAGTCACCTGTCCCGACGTGAACGCCGAAGCGCGCCCAGCGACCCCTGCCGCGGCGCCGGGTGCGGGGCGTCAGGGGGTCAGGGGATCAGGGGGTCAGCAGCAGCTTGCCGGTGGTCCGGCGGCTCTCCAGCGCGCGGTACGCCTCGGCGGCCTCCTCCAGCGGGTAGGTGTGCCCGATGCGCACCTCCAGCGATCCGTCGGCCACCCAGCCGAGCACCTCGCCGGCCCGCCACTCCAACTCCGGCCGCTCGGCGATGTAGTGCGCCAGCGTCGGCCGGGTGACGAACAGCGAGCCGGCGGCGTTCAGCCGCTGCAGGTCGAACGGCGGCACCTGGCCGCTGGCGGCGCCGTACAGCGCCAGCATCCCGCGCGGGCGCAGCGAGGCCAGGCTGGCGTCGAAGGTGGACGCGCCCACCGCGTCGTACACCACGGACACGCCCGCGCCGCCGGTGACCTCGCGGACCGCGGTGGCCAGGTCGTCCACCTCGGTGTAGCGGATCACCTGCTCGGCCCCGTTGTCCCGGGCCAGCTTCTCCTTCTCGGCCGTGGACACGGTGCCGATCACCCGGCCGCCGCGGCGGGTGACCAGTTGGGTGAGCAGCAGCCCCATGCCACCGGCCGCGGCGTGCACCAGCGCCCAGTCGCCGTTCTGGACGGAGTAGGTGGAGGTGGTCAGGTAGTGCGCGGTCATGCCCTGCAGCAGCACTGCCGCGGCGTCGGCGTCGGACACCTCGTCCGGCACGTGGACCAGCGACGCGGCCGGTACCGCGGCGTACTCCGCGTGCGCGCCGGGAGCCATCGCCCAGCCGACCCGGTCGCCGACCGCGAACCCGGTGACGCCCTCGCCCAGGGCCACCACCCGGCCGGCGGCCTCCATGCCCAGGGTGAACGGTGGGTTCGTCGGGTACGCCCCGGTGCGGTGGTACACCTCGACGAAGTTGACGCCGCTGGCCGCCACCTCGACCAGCACCTGTCCCGGCCCCGGCGCCGGGTCGGGCACCTGCCGTACCTGCAGGACCTCGGGTCCGCCGTGCCGGGTCACCACGAGAGCGCGCATGCTGCCATCCTGCCGCAGCGGCCGCCGCCCCGCGCACCCGCACCCGCGCTCGACATGCGGCTCGGGGGTGGCCCGGGCGCCGCAGGTGCGCTGTCAGCGGGACAGGTGGCGGACCACGCCGGCACGGCCGGCGCACAGGTCGTCCAGCACCGCGCTGGCGGTGACCGTGGCGGGGCTGGGCGCCAAGTCGGGGGTGTGCCAGCCGAGATGCCCTATCCGCCCGTTCTGGTTCTGGTTCAGCACCGGCTCGCCGCTGACCACCTCGCACCTGAACGCGTAGGTGAGCAGGTCGGGGAGGTCGCTCTCACCGCCGGTGAGGTGGTACAGGCCGACCAGCCCGACCACCTGTGTCTCGAGCCCGGTCTCCTTGCGGATCTCGCGGACGATCGCCTCGTCGGGCAACTCGACCGGCTCGATGTGCGCGCCGGGCAGGCCCCAGCGCTTGTGCCCATGATTCTGCTGGACCAGCAGCACGCGACCCTCTGGATCCCCGATGATCGCCGCTGTGGCCCGGGTTACGTCGTTCATGTCCGGACAGTAATGCGAACGGGACGCGCCGGACCAGTCCCAGGCAGCGGTGGGTACGGTGATGCCCGTGCACCTCGCCTACATCCCTAGCCCGCGCCAGGGCGTGTGGCATCTCGGTCCGATCCCGATCCGGGCGTACGCGCTGTGCATCATCGTCGGCATCCTGGTCGCCGTCTGGGTCGGCGAGCGCCGCTGGGTGGCCCGCGGCGGGCAGCCCGGCACGGTCATGGACGTCGCGGTCTGGGCGGTGGTGTTCGGGCTGGTCGGCGGCCGGCTGTACCACGTGCTCAGCGACCCCGAGTTGTACTTCGGCGCCGGCCGGCACCCCGTCGACGCGTTCAAGATCTGGCAGGGGGGGCTCGGCATCTGGGGCGCGATCTCGCTCGGCGGGGTGGGCGCCTGGATCGGCTGCCGCCGGGCCGGCATCGCGCTGCCGCCGTTCGCCGACGCGGTGGCCCCGGGGATCGTGCTGGCGCAGGCCATCGGCCGCTGGGGCAACTACTTCAACCAGGAGCTGTTCGGCAAGCCGACCACGCTGCCCTGGGGCTTGCGGATCGACGCCGGCCGCGAGGGCACTGTCGCCGGCGCGCAGGCGTACCACCCGACGTTCCTGTACGAGTCGCTCTGGGACGTCGGTGTCGCCGGCCTGGTCGTCTGGGCGGACCGCCGGTTCCGGCTCGGCCGCGGGCGGGCGTTCGCGCTGTACGCGATGGCGTACACCGTCGGCCGCTTCTGGATCGAGGCGCTGCGCGTGGACCACGCGAACAGGATCCTCGGGCTGCGGCTGAACATCTGGACCTCGATCCTGGTCTTCGCCGGCGCGCTGGCGTACTTCATCGCGCGGCGCGGCCCGCGGGAGACCGACATCCAGCCGGCGCCGGGCGATGCCGCGCCGGCCGACGGCGGGCAGCCGGCCGACGCGGAGGACACCGCTGGGACGGCGGGCGGACCGGCGGAGGCCGAGAAGCCGGCCGCGGCGGCCGACGCGGCGGAGGCCGCGGGGACTGCGGGCGGACCGGCGGAGGCCGCACCCGGCGAGCCGGTCCGCGAGCCCGACGAGGTGGTCGAGGCCGAACCGGGCGAGGTGGTCGGCGAGTCCGGGGAGGTGGTCGGCGAGGCCGGGGAGGTGGTCGGCGAGCCCGCGGAGCGGGCCGGCGAGTCCGGGGAGCCGCCCGGCGCGGTCCCGGACCGACAGCCCTCCGACGTACCCTCTGACCGTGACGGCTGACCCTCCGCGCGAGTCACCCGCCGGCTCGATGGAGATCCACCACCGCCACCGGGACGTGACCGGCGGCTGGCTGCGGCCGGCTGTCTTCGGCGTGATGGACGGCCTGGTGTCGAACTTCGCGCTGATCGCCGGGGTGGCCGGCGGCAACGTCCCGCAGACCACCGTGGTGCTCACCGGGCTGGCCGGCCTGGTCGCGGGGGCGATCTCGATGGCGACCGGGGAGTACACCTCGGTGGCCAGCCAGGCCGAGCTGGCCGCCGCGGAGATCCGGGTGGAGCAGCGCGAGATCGCGGCCCGCCCGCGCGCGGAGATGCGCGAGCTGGCGATGATGTACGAGCGGCGCGGGGTGGACAGGGAGACCGCGTACAAGGTCGCCGAGCAGCTGTCCCGCGACCCGGACCAGGCCTGGCGGGTGCACGCCCGGGAGGAGCTGGGCATCGACCCTGACGACCTGCCCTCGCCGTGGACCGCGGCGTTCTCCTCGCTGGTGTCGTTCACCGTCGGGGCGTTCATCCCGCTGCTGCCGTACCTGCTCGGCTTCGCCAGCCTGCCGGCCGCCGCGGTGCTGGCCACCGCCGGGCTGTTCGCCGCCGGCGTGATCACCGCCCGGTTCACCAGCCGCCCCTGGTGGTACAGCGGGCTGCGGCAGATGCTGCTGGGCATCCTCGCCGCCGCGGTGACCTTCGGCGTCGGCCGCCTCGTCGGCATCGGCCTCGGCTAGCGCGGCCCGGGGGACTCGGCCGGCGGCCCGCGGCCTCGGCCAGCGGGCCCGGGGAGTCGGCCCGGGCTCGAGCAGCGGCCGGGGCTCAGGACGGGAGCGGGGCTCAGGACGGGAGCAGGGGCTCAGGACGGGAGCAGGGCGCTCAGCCGGCTGCGTAGCGGCTCGTCGGCCAGCTCGGCGGGGCTGCGGCCGTCGTCGTTGACCGCGGTGGGGTCGGCGCCGGCCGCCAGCAGCAACTGCGCCGACTCGGCGTCGCCGCGCCTGGCGGCGGCGTGCAGCGGGGTCCAGCCGCCCTGCTCGCGGGCGTCCACCCGGGCGCCGGCGTCCAGCAGCACCCGCACGCACTCCGGGTGCTCGCCGGCCGCCGCGCTGTGCAGCGGTGTGCTGCGCATCGAGTTGCGGGCCACCGCGTCCACGTCGGCGCCGGCGGTGACCAGCCGGCGGGCCGAGTCCGCGTAGCCGAAGAACGCCGCCAGGTGCAGCGCGGTGAACCCGTCCGCGGTCCAACCCGTCGCCCGGCGGACGTCCTCGTCGAGCAGCTCACCCAGCCGTTCGGTGGCGCCGACCGCGGCCGCCTCGAAGATGTCCAGCTCACGTTTGGCGTGCGCCAGCACGGTGGCGAGCCGCGGCTGGCCAACGTACATTGCCCACAGGACGACGCTCACGCCATCGTCGGTGTGGGCATGGGCGAGTCGCCTGTCGGCGCGCAACAGCTCGTCGACCAACGCGGGGTCTCCGGCACCGACGGCGTGGAAAATGTCCGTCACCGCCCGGCTCCCTTCGCGGACGTTCCGGCGATGGTCACCATTGCCGGAGAGGCGAAATATGCCTGCAACTCTGTGTACGCTTGGATGACATCTCTGGGCCGACGTCGTCCCCTCTAACCGAACAGTAACCACGACGGGAAGGCTCAGAATGGACTTCTCCGCCGTCCCCGCTGCCCAGGGCCTGTACGACCCCAGGTTCGAGCATGACGCCTGCGGTGTCGCCTTCGTGGTCGACGCCCGCGGCCGGCGTTCGCACCGGATCGTCGCCCAGGGGCTGACCGCCCTCGCCAACCTCGAGCACCGCGGCGCGGCCGGCGCCGAGCCGAGCTCCGGCGACGGTGCCGGCATCCTGGTGCAGGTACCGGACGCGTTCTTCCGGGCGGTGCTCGACTTCGCGCTGCCCGAGCCGGTCGGCGACGCCCCGGCGTACGCCGTGGGCTGCGCGTTCCTGCCGGACGACGACCGGCGCGAGGCGGACGCGATGGCGCTGATCGAGCGGATCGCGGCCGAGGAGGGGCTGGCCGTGCTCGGCTGGCGCGAGGTGCCGGTCGACGCGCGGCCGGTGGGCCCGACGGCGCGCTCGGTGATGCCGCGGTTCCGTCAGCTCTTCCTCGGCGGCGACAGCGGGCTGCTGTTGGAGCGCCGTGCGTTCTGCGTCCGAAAGCGCGCCCAGCACGAGTCGAAGGCGGCCGGCTGCGCGGCGTACTTCCCGTCGCTGTCCGCGCGCACCCTGGTCTACAAGGGGATGCTGACCACCAGCCAGCTCCCCACGTTCTTCCCCGACGTGACCGACGAGCGGCTGGCGTCGGCGATCGCGATGGTGCACAGCCGGTTCTCCACCAACACGTTCCCGTCCTGGCCGCTGGCGCACCCGTACCGGTACATCGCGCACAACGGCGAGATCAACACCGTCCGCGGCAACCGGAACTGGATGCAGGCCCGGGAGGCGCTGCTTGCCAGCGACCTGTTCGCCCCTGGCGACAATGGGCACAGCGCCCCTGGCGACAATGGGCACAGCGCCCCTGGCGACAGCGTGCCTGGCCCGGGTGACCTGTCCCGGCTGTTCCCGATCTGCGAGGGGGAGGCCAGCGACTCGGCCAGCTTCGACGAGGTGCTCGAACTGCTGCACCTGGGCGGCCGGTCGCTGCCGCACGCGGTGCTGATGATGATCCCGGAGGCCTGGGAGAACCACACGGAGATGGACCCCGCGCGGCGGGCGTTCTACCAGTTCCACTCCTGCGTGATGGAGCCGTGGGACGGGCCGGCCTGCGTGGCGTTCACCGACGGCACCGTGATCGGCGCGGTGCTGGACCGCAACGGGCTGCGGCCGTCGCGCTGGTGGCGCACCGACGACGACCTGGTGGTGCTGGCCAGCGAGGTCGGCGTGCTGGACATCCCGCCGGACCGGGTGGTGGCCAAGGGGCGGTTGCAGCCGGGCCGGATGTTCCTGGTGGACACCAGCCTGGGCCGGATCGTCGAGGACGACGAGATCAAGGCGGAGCTGGCCGCACAGCACCCGTACGCGGAGTGGCTGCACGCCGGGCTGGTGCACCTGCCGGATCTGCCGGAGCGGGAGCACGTCGTCCACAGCCACGAGTCGGTGGTGCGCCGGCAGCAGATGTTCGGCTACACCGAGGAGGAGCTGCGGATCCTGCTCACCCCGATGGCGCGCACCGGCGCGGAGCCGATCGGGTCGATGGGCACCGACTCGCCGGTGGCGGTGCTCTCGCAGCGGCCGCGGCTGCTCTACGACTACTTCAGCCAGCTCTTCGCGCAGGTGACGAACCCGCCGCTGGACGCCATCCGGGAGGAGCTGGTGACCAGCCTGGCCAGCTCGATCGGCTCGGAGCAGAACCTGCTGCGGCCCACCGCGGCGTCGGCCCGGCAGGTGGTGCTGCCGTTCCCGGTGATCGACAACGACGAGTTGGCGAAGATCATCCACATCAACGAGGACGGCGACCTGCCGGGCTTCGCCTGCAGCGTGCTGTCCGGGTTGTACGACGTGGCCGGGGGCGGGGACGCGCTGCGGGCGGCGCTGGACCGGGTGCGCGAGCAGGCGTCGCGGGCCATCGCCGACGGGGCGCGGGTGCTGGTGCTGTCCGACCGCGGCGGCAACGCCACGCAGGCGCCGATCCCGTCGCTGCTGCTGGTGTCCGCGGTGCACCACCACCTGGTCCGGGAGAAGACGCGCACCAAGGTCGGCCTGATCGTGGAGTCCGGGGACTGCCGCGAGGTGCACCACGTGGCGCTGCTCATCGGGTACGGCGCGGCCGCGGTCAACCCGTACCTGGCGTTCGAGTCCATCGAGGACCTGGTCAACCACGGGGCGATCACCGGGATCGACCCGCGCAAGGCGATCCGGAACTACGTCAAGGCGGCCGGCAAGGGCGTGCTGAAGGTGATGTCCAAGATGGGCATCTCCACGGTGGCGAGCTACACCGGGGCGCAGGTCTTCGAGGCGCTGGGGCTGTCCGAGGAGCTGGTGGCGGAGTTCTTCACCGGCACCACCAGCCGGCTCGGCGGCGTCGGCCTGCACGTGCTGGCGGCCGAGTCGGCCGCCGGGCACCGGCGCGCCTTCCCGGACGAGCCGACCGAGCTGGCGCACCGCCGGCTCGAGGTCGGCGGGGAGTACCAGTGGCGCCGGGAGGGGCCGCCGCACCTGTTCAACCCGGAGACCGTCTTCCTGCTGCAGCACTCCACCCGGTCTGGCCAGTACGAGGTCTTCAAGCGGTACACCGCCACCGTGGACGGCCTGTCCCGGGACGCGGCCACGCTGCGCGGGCTGTTCGAGCTGCGCACCGGGGTCCGGCCGGCGGTGCCGGTCGAGGAGGTGGAGCCGGTCGAGGCGATCGTCCGGCGGTTCTCCACCGGTGCGATGTCGTACGGGTCGATCTCGGCGGAGGCGCACGAGACGCTGGCCATCGCGATGAACGCGCTGGGCGGCAAGTCCAACACCGGGGAGGGCGGCGAGGACGCCGACCGGCTGTACGACCCGACCCGGCGCTCGGCCATCAAGCAGGTCGCGTCGGGCCGGTTCGGCGTGACGAGCGACTACCTGGTGCATGCCGACGACATCCAGATCAAGATGGCGCAGGGCGCCAAGCCGGGAGAGGGCGGGCAGCTCCCGGGGCAGAAGGTGTACCCGTGGATCGCGCGCACCCGGCACTCCACCGCGGGTGTCGGCCTGATCAGTCCGCCGCCGCACCACGACATCTACTCCATCGAGGACCTGGCGCAGCTCATACACGACCTGAAGAACGCAAACAGGAACGCGCGGGTTCACGTCAAGCTGGTCGCCGAGGTCGGCGTGGGCACCGTGGCCGCGGGCGTGTCCAAGGCGCACGCCGACGTGGTGCTCATCTCCGGGCACGACGGCGGCACCGGCGCCGCCCCGCAGACGTCGCTGAAGCACGCCGGCGCGCCGTGGGAGCTGGGCCTGGCCGAGACGCAGCAGACGCTGCTGATCAACGGGCTGCGGGACCGCATCGTGGTGCAGGTCGACGGGCAGCTGAAGACCGGCCGGGACGTGGTGATCGGGGCGCTGCTCGGTGCCGAGGAGTACGGGTTCGCCACCGCGCCGCTGGTCGTCGCCGGCTGCGTGATGATGCGGGTCTGCCACCTGGACACCTGCCCGGTCGGCGTGGCCACCCAGAACCCGGAGCTGCGCAAGCGGTTCACCGGCAAGCCCGAGTTCGTGCAGAACTTCTTCCGGTACATCGCCGAGGAGGTGCGCGAGTACCTGGCCGCGCTCGGCCTGCGCAGCCTGGACGAGGCGATCGGGCACGCCGAGCTGCTGGACACCAGGGCGGCGGTGCAGCACTGGAAGGCCGCCGGGCTGGACCTGACGCCGCTGCTGGCGGTGCCCGAACTGCCGGACGGGGCCGCCCGCCACCGGGTCCGGGCGCAGGACCACGGGCTGGACCGGGCGCTCGACAACACCCTGATCCAGCTCTGCGAGGGCGCCCTGGAGGACGCCACCAAGGTGAAGCTGGAGCTGCCGGTGCGCAACGTGAACCGCACCGTGGGCACCATGCTCGGCGCCGAGGTCACCCGCCGCTACGGGGGCGCCGGGCTGCCGGACGACACCATCGACATCACCCTGCGCGGCTCGGCCGGGCAGTCGCTCGGCGCCTTCCTGCCCGGCGGGATCACGCTGCGGCTGTTCGGCGACGCCAACGACTACCTGGGCAAGGGCCTGTCCGGCGGGCGGATCGTCGTCCGGCCCGACGAGAAGGCCACGTTCGAGGCCGAGCGCAACATCATCGCCGGCAACGTGATCGGGTACGGCGCCACCGGCGGGGAGATCTTCCTGCGCGGCGTGGTGGGCGAGCGGTTCTGCGTCCGCAACTCCGGGGCCACCGCGGTGGTCGAGGGCGTCGGCGACCACGCCTGCGAGTACATGACCGGCGGCCGGGTGGCCATCCTCGGCCCGCACGGGCGCAACGTGGCGGCCGGCATGTCCGGCGGCATCGCGTACGTGCTGGACCTGGTCGAGGAGCGGGTCAACCCCGAGATGGTGGACGTGGAGGGGCTGACCGCGGCGGACTTGGAGTGGCTGTACGACCTGGTCGAGCGGCACTACACCGAGACCGGTTCCCGGATCGCGGCATCCCTGCTGGGCGACTGGGGATGGCGCTCGGCGTCGTTCCGCAAGATCATGCCGCGCGACTACAAGCGGGTGCTGGCCGCGGTGGCGGAGGCGACGCGGGCCGGCCGGAGCCCGGACGAGATGATCATGGAGGCGGCCCGTGGCTGACCGCCCCGCCCGCCGCCCCACCTGCCGCGGCGCCGAGGAGTCCACGACGACAGGCGTGCCGTGGCCGACCCGACCCTGCCCGCCCGCACTCCAGCAGTCCAGGACGGAGGAGCACCGTGGCTGACCCGACCGGCTTCCTGAAGCACCCGCGCGAGCTGCCCACCCGGCGGCCGGTGGACGTGCGGATCCTCGACTGGCGCGAGGTGTACGAGGACTTCGACCGCACCGCGCTGCGCAGGCAGGCGTCGCGGTGCATGGACTGCGGCATCCCGTTCTGCCACAACGGCTGCCCGCTGGGCAACCTCATCCCGGAGTGGAACGACCTGGTGCACCGCGACGACTGGCGGGAGGCCAGCGAGCGGCTGCATGCGACCAACAACTTCCCGGAGTTCACCGGCCGGCTCTGCCCGGCGCCGTGCGAGGCGGCCTGCGTGCTCGGCATCAACGCCGACCCGGTCACCATCAAGCAGGTGGAGGTGGAGATCATCGACCGGGCGTTCGAGGAGGGCTGGGTGACCCCGCTGGCGTCCGCCCACCGGACCGGCCGGCGGGTCGCGGTGGTGGGCTCCGGGCCGGCCGGGCTGGCCGCCGCGCAGCAGCTCACCCGGGCCGGGCACGACGTGACCGTCTACGAGCGGGCCGACCGGATCGGCGGCCTGCTCCGGTACGGCATCCCCGAGTTCAAGATGGAGAAGCGGCACCTGGATCGGCGGCTGGCCCAGATGAGCGCCGAGGGGACCACGTTCGTCACCTCGTGCGACGTCGGCGTGGACATCACCGGGGAGGAGCTGCGGGCACGGCACGACGCGGTGGTACTGGCCGTCGGGGCGACCGTGCCGCGGAACCTGCCGGTCCCCGGGCGGGAGTTCGCCGGGGTGCACTTCGCGATGGAGTACCTCACCCCGTCCAACCACGTCTGTGCGGGCGACCTGGCGCAGACGCCGATCTCCGCGGCCGGCCGGCACGTGGTGATCATCGGCGGCGGCGACACCGGGGCGGACTGCCTTGGCACCGCCCACCGGCAGGGCGCCGCGAGCGTGACCCAGCTCGAGATCCTGCCGCGGCCGCCGCAGTCCCGGGACGAGTCGATGCCGTGGCCGACGTACCCGATGACCTACCGCGTCTCGGCCGCGCACGAGGAGGGCGGCGACCGGGTCTACGCGGTCTCCACCGAGCGTTTCCTCGGCTCGCCGTCGGGTCGGGTCACCACCCTGGTGCTGAACGAGGTGCGGCTGGCCGGCGGGCGGTTCCAGCCGGTGCCGGGCAGCACCCGGGAGCTGCGCTGCGACCTGGTGCTGCTGGCGATGGGGTTCACCGGAGCGCAGCGCAGTGGGCTGGCCGAGCAGCTCGGGGTGGACTTCGACCCGCGCGGCAACATCGTGCGCGGCGCCGACTGGCAGACCACGGTGCCCGGGGTGTACGTCGCCGGCGACGCCGGGCGCGGGCAGTCGCTGATCGTGTGGGCCATCGCGGAGGGCCGCTCGGCCGCCGCGGCGGTGGACCGGGCGCTGTCCGGGGACACCGCGCTGCCGGCCCCGCTGGCGCCCACCGCGGTCGCCCTGCGCGCCTAGATCGGATGGACTCGCCGGGCCCGTGGTGGGCCCGGCGTCATCCACGTTTGAGATGTCGAGCGGTTTCCAGATCAGTCAGTCCTGACCGCGGCGGCCTCGCCCACGCCGGCCAGCTCGCCCACGCCGGCCAGGCGCGGCCCGGGGGTGGAGCAGACCGGGCAGTCCGGCAGGCGCTCCCAGCGTTCGGCCTCGGTCGTTTCGTAGTCGGAGAACCGGACCTGGATGAGGCGCCCGGCCGCGACCGGTGGGGCGACTCCGGTGACCAGGCGGACGAGCTCGCCGAGCAACAGCCCGGTCGTGACGGTGACCAACGGGACGAATGCCGCGTTGTCGCCGCCGATTTGCAGCTCCCGTTTGCGGTCGAGCAACTCATCGGATGCGGGGTCGTTGCGCCGCACGTGCTCGCGCCAGCATTCAATGCAACCGGTCTGGCCCGGAATGACGGTGTAGTAGATGCAGCGCTGGGTGTCCAGGCCTCCGCTCACCAGGGGGAGGTTCGCGCGGACGACCGCTTCATTGACCCATCGGATGATTTCCATCTTCGGCCGGTCGGCGACACACATCACGATGTCGGCGCCGTCGGCGGCCTTCAGTACGTCGTCGCCGCAGCTGAGCCGGCGGCCGGCGAAGCATTTCTGGCTACCGTGGAAGCGTGGTCTCCGTCATCCAATCAGACAGCCGGTACCCCGGTACCCGTCCCGGCGACACCGACCTGTCCCAGGTCGGCGCCGCCATGGCCGATCCCACCCGCTGCCGCATCCTGCTCGCCCTGCTCGACGGTCGGGCCCTGGCAGCGTCCGTACTCGCCGCCGAGGCCGGCGTGTCGGCCTCCACGGCGAGCGGCCATCTGGGGCGGCTGACCGCCGCGGGATTCCTCACAGTCGAGCGGCACGGCAGGCACCGTTACTACCGGCTGGCCGGCCCGGCCGTTGCCGCCTTGCTGGAGGCGGCGGCGCAGCTGGCGCCCCCCCAGCCGGTCCGGTCCCTCCGCGACGGCACCCGCGCCAGCGCCCTGCGCAACGCCAGGGTCTGCTACGACCACCTCGCCGGCCGCCTCGGCGTCGCCGTGATGCGCGCGCTCCTGCGGGACGGGCATCTCAGCGGGCACGACGGCACCTTCGACCCCTCGGCAGCCCGCGCCGACCGGCTCTCCGCCCGCGGCCGCGACCACGTCTACCACCTCACCCCGGCCGGCAACGCCCTGCTGCACGGCTTCGGCATCCACCTGCCCCCGGCGGCCACCACGCGGTACTGCGTCGACTGGAGTGAACAGCACCACCACCTGTCCGGCCAGGTCGGACGCGCCATCCTGACCCGCATGTTCGACCTGCGCTGGCTGGAACGTCCCTCCGCCGGCCGCTGGCTGCGGATCACCCGGACCGGCGCGGCGGGTCTGCTCGCCACCTTCACCATCCCCGAAGCCGACTGGCGCGCTCCTAACTGACCACACGGCTTGTCCGGCCCGCCGACGCCCCTGCGGTTCATCGAGGCGTCTGCGGTAACCGTTGCCCACTAGGCTGCGGCCATGCCTCGCCGCGCGAAAATCGTCTGCACGCTGGGTCCGGCCACCGCGACCGCGGAGCGGGTCGCCCAGCTCGTCGAGGCCGGCATGGACATCGCCCGGCTGAACTTCAGCCACGGCACGCATGCCGACCACGCCCGCTCCTACCGGCTGGTGCGCGAGGCGTCCGACGCCACCGGCCGCGCGGTCGGCATCCTCGCCGACCTGCAGGGGCCGAAGATCCGGCTCGGCCGCTTCGCCCCGGGACTGTCCGTGGTGTGGCAGCCCGGCGACGTGGTGGTGATCACCACGGAGGACGTGGTGGGTACGGCGGACCGGGTGTCCACCACGTACGCCGCTCTCCCGACCGACGTGGTGCCGGGCAACCGGCTGCTGGTGGACGACGGCAAACTGGCCCTGGAGGTGCTGGAGGTTGCCGGCCCCGAGGTGCGCTGCCGGGTCGTCGAGGGCGGTCCCGTCAGCGACCACAAGGGCCTGTCCGTGCCCGGGGTGGCGCTGTCGGTGCCCGCGCTGTCGGAAAAGGACATCGCGGACCTGAAGTTCGCCCTGTCACTTCGGGTGGACTGGATCGCGCTGTCGTTCGTCCGCGCGCCGCAGGACGCGGTCCGGGCCCGCGAGCTCATGACCGAGCTGGGCGAGAAGCTGCCGCTGATCGCCAAACTGGAGCGGCCGGAGGCGGTGGAGCGGTTGCCGCAGATCGTCGACGCTTTCGACGCGATCATGGTGGCCCGCGGCGACCTCGGGGTCGAGCTGCCGCTGGAGCAGGTGCCGTTAGTGCAGAAGCAGGCGGTGCAGATGGCCCGGGAGCAGGCCAAGCCGGTCATCGTCGCCACCCAGATGCTCGACTCGATGATCGAGAACTCGCGGCCCACCCGCGCGGAAGCCTCCGACGTGGCCAACGCGGTGCTGGACGGCGCCGACGCGGTGATGCTGTCCGGCGAGACCAGCGTCGGGCGGTACCCGATCGAGTCCGTGCGGACCATGGCCCGCATCATCGAGACGGTCAACTCCGGGCCGCTGCACGAGCCACCGCTGCTGCATGCGCCGCACACCATGGGCGGCACGATCTCCAAGGCCGCCAAGGAGGTCGGCGAGAGCCTCGGCGCCAAGGCGCTGTGCTGCTTCACGGTCAGCGGCGACACGGTACGGCGGATGGCCCGGTTCCACTCGACGCTGCCGCTGCTGGCGTTCACCCCGGAGCCGGCGGTGCGCAGCCAGCTCGCGCTCACCTGGGGGGTGGAGACGTTCCTGTCGCCGTACGTGGAGCACACCGACGAGATGGTGGCCCAGGTGCAGGACATCCTGCTGTCGCTGGGGCGGTTCGAGATCGGCGACTCGGTGGTCATCGTGGCCGGCAGCCCGCCCGGGATCCCCGGCTCGACGAACGCGCTCCGGGTCTGGCGGCTGGGCGACGACCTGCCCAAGATGAAGGAGCGCAGTGTCCACGGTCGACAGTGACGCGGCGGCCGCGGCGCCGGGGAACGCGCCGGGCCCGGGCGGGCAACGGGTGCTCGACGGGCTGGTGCGGCTGCTCGACCTGGAGCGGGTGGAGGAGAACATCTTCCGCGGCGTGAGCCCGAAGGCCCGGCTGCTGCGGGTGTTCGGCGGGCAGGTGGCCGGACAGGCGCTGGTGGCGGCGGGGCGGACCGTGCCGGAGGACCGGCCGGTGCACTCGCTGCACGCGTACTTCCTGCGCCCGGGCGACCCCGCCGTGCCGATCGTCTACCTGGTGGACCGGATCCGGGACGGCCGCTCGTTCACCACCCGCCGGGTGGTGGCGATCCAGCACGGGCTGCCGATCTTCCACCTGTCCGCGTCGTTCCACCGGCACGAGGACGGGGTGGACCACGCCAGCCCGATGCCGGACGTGCCCCCGCCGGAGGTGCTGCCGAGCTACGCCGAGCGCATCGCCGGGTACGAGGACGTGCTCGGTCCGTGGGCGCGGCAGCCGCGGCCGATCGACCTGCGGTACGTGGACGACCCGCCGTGGATGCAGCGGGAGAAGGGGCCGCGGCAGCCGCTGTCCCGGGTGTGGATGAAGGCGGACGGGGTGCTGCCGGACGAGCCGCTGCTGCACGTGTGCGCGCTGGCGTTCGCCTCCGACATGACGCTGCTCGACTCGGTGCTGGTGCACCACGGGCTGGCGTGGGGGCGCGAGGGGGTGTCCGGCGCCAGCCTGGACCACGCGATGTGGTTCCACCGGTCGTTCCGCGCCGACCAGTGGCTGCTGTACGAGTCGGCCAGCCCGTCGGCCTCGGGCGCCCGCGGGCTGGCGACCGGGCGGTTCTGGACCGCGGACGGCCGGCACATCGCCACCGTGGTCCAGGAGGGCCTGCTGCGGCCGCCGCGCAAGCCCACCGGGGACGCCGGCACGCGACCGCCTGACCCGGCGCGGGCGGGGTAGACGGTCCGCATCGGACCTACTACGGCAGGAGGCGCCGTGTGGCCGCGTCAGAACCGCACCCCCGCGGGGCGGGCCTGCGCTGGAGTGACCTGGTGGCGGTCTTCGTCGGGTACCTGGTGGCGTTCCTGGTTGCCGGGGCTCGCGCTCGGCGGCAACGGGGGCCGCGCCCTCGGCTTCGGGAACGGAACCCACCTGTCGCACTTCGACATTAACGGGTTATGGTGCGGCATCCGCCCGACCACTCGCCATTCTCATCAGAATGGCGGCGGTTCGTCATTCGCGTTGTGCCGTTCTGGTTGAAGTTGGGGTTGGGGTGGTGGTTGTGGTTCGGCGATGGGCTCCGGTTCGCGGATGTATTGGCGCCCGTCGGGGGTGGTCCAGATGTGTCGGCCGTTGCGGTGTTCCAAGCTCCATCCGCCCTCGTGCTTGAGGCGGTGGTGGTGTCGGCACAGGCAGCCGAGGTTCTCGGCGCTGGTGGCGCCGTGGGGGTAGGGGTTGCGGTGGTCGATGTCGCAGGCGTCGGCGCGGTGTAGGCAGCCGGGGAAGACGCAGTGGTGGTCGCGGGCGCGGATGAAGTCGGCGAGGGCGGCGGGGGGCCGGTAGGTGGTGCGGCCGTAGTCGAGCAGGTGCCCGGACACCGGGTCGGTGAGCAGTCGCCGCCAGGTGCCGTCGGCGGCCAGTTCCCGGGCCACCTGGGCGGGGATGGGTCCGTACCCGGCCAGTTCGGCGCCGTGTTCGGTCAGGCCCATGAGCATGGTGGCGGGCATGGTGACCTGCACCAGCACCCCGTTGTTCCCGCCGCCGCCGCCGCCTCCGGTGCCGCCTCCGCCTCCGCCGCCGCCGCCGGTGCTGCCGCCGCCGGTGCCGCCACCCCCACCGCCGGCGCCGGTGCCGCCGCCCCCGCCGCCCGTGCTGCTGGTGGCGCCGCCGCCGCCGCTGGTGGTGCTGCTGGTGTTGGCGGTCGGGTTGAGGATGAGGTCGGTGAGGGTGTCGGCGCGGCGTTGGTCCATGGTGCGCCCGTCGGCGGGGGTGGCGGCGGCGTGGGCGGCCTGATCGATCTTGCGGTAGACGCGGGTGGCGTCGGCGGCGGGCAGGTAGGCGCGCAGTTCCGCCATGGCGTCGTCCATCGGGTACAGCACGACCCGCCGGTCGGCTTTGCGGTTCTGGTGTCGGGCGTGGGCGCCGTCGGGGTCCAGCCGGGCGATGGCCTTGCGGGCGGCGCGGGCCAGTTCGCTGGTGTTCTGCCGCGCCGCCTGGGGCAGCACCGCCGCCTCCACCGCCCGGGCCACCGCCACCGGCAGCGGGTCGGTGAGTTCGGCCAGCTTCTGCACCCGGCGCAGGTCGAGGTCGCCGGCCTCCAGGGCGGCCAGGGTGGCGGGGAGCCGGTCGGTGAGGGTCAGCGCGAGGCTCAGTCGCATCCCGGCCACCGCCCGGGTCCAGCCCAGCGCCAGCGCGACCTCATCGGGGGCGAAGTCGGAGAAGAGGTTGCCCTGTCGCTGGGTCGCAGCGCGGCGAACCGGGCCAGCGCCCGGAACTGCATGGCGTGCAGGTAGCCGACTTGTTGTTCGCAGGCGGCCAGGAGGTCCAGTTCGGTGTAGCCGCGGTCCAGTGGGTGGGCGTCGGGGTCGGTCGGGTACATGGCCTCGATGTCGAGGTCGGTGGTGGCCAGCATCGCCATGTCCCGGTCGGCCGCACTGTCGAACATGTGTTCTATGATCTCATATCCGAATGGTCCAGCACAAGAGAAAGAACCCACCCGGCCCGGCTTATCGCTCCGGCTGAAATTGTCACCTCAATGCTATGGTTGCGTATTTCGTTTGGGTGGGTGCTTGGGTCCCACGGACGCCTGTGGTCGGTCACCTTGGCACCGTGGTTCCGGGCGTCCGGCTGCCGCGCTCCCGGCCGGCTCGGCGCTGGCGCGCCTCACCGGCCGCGAGCTTGCCAACGGGAACCTCCACCGGCTTCCCAGCCGTACCCGGCCAGCGTCCCCGGCTCGGGAGCACCGCGACACCTTCGAAGGGTGGTCACCTTGCCGGTACGGAAAGGAGGGCCGCCGGAAGGCGACCCCGAAAGCGAAACCGGCCCCGGTGCACACTCCCGTCGCTGCCTCGTCTACCAAGCGCAACGACACCCGGCGTACCGATGTGACCCGACGTACCGATGTAACCGGACGTCCGGACCCGACGTACCGATGTAACGTGGCCGTGCCGGCCAAGTGCGGGCTGGGAGCTGACGCCGACCACCCGACCAGCCAGCTTCCGGCCCTCGTCGCTGGCCGCTGGCCGGCCGGGGAATGGCACTCGACGCGCCGACCGAGCCCCGCCCTCAGCCCACCGCTCCCCGGATCAGCGCCCAGGCACGTTCCACGTGCCGCCGCTCGGTCCATACCCCGCCGACGGCCAACCGCAGCGCATACGCACCGTTCACCCGGGTGTGCGTCAGGTAGATCTCCCCGGACTGGTTCAGCCGCTCCAGCAGCGCCTCGTTCGCCGCGTCTGCGCCCCGCAGCCGGAAGCAGACCAGTGACAGCGGGTGCGGTGCCACCACCTCGAAGCGTTCGTCCGCGGCAACCCACCCGGCAAACGCCTGCGCCAGGGCCACATGATCCCGGATGTGCGCCCGCAACCCCTCCGCGCCGTACCAGCGGATCACCGCCCACAGCTTCAGCGCCCGGAAGCGCCGCCCGAGCTGAATGTGCCAGTCGCGGTAGTCGACGACCGCGCCCGACTCGGTGGCCGCGTTGCGCAGGAACTCCGGCAGGATCGACAGCGCCCCGAGCAGCGGCGCCCGGTCGGCCACGTAGAACGCGTCGCAGTCGAAGTTGGTCAGCAGCCACTTGTGCGGGTTGGTGCAGTAGCTGTCGGCGTACTCCAGCCCGTCGTTCACGAATCGCAGCTCGGGGCAGACGGCGGCCACCCCGGCGTACGCGGCATCGACGTGCAGCCAGATCCGGTGCTCCCGGCACACCTCGCCGATCGCGGCCACCGGGTCGACCGCCGAGGTGGAGGTGGTGCCCACCGCGGCAACCACCAGCACCGGCACCACACCCGCCGCCAGGTCCGCGGCGATCAGCCGCCGCAGCTCCGCCACGTCCATCGCCTGCGTCGCCGAATCCACCGGCACCTGCCGCAGCGCCGACTCACCCAGCCCGGCCATCACCACCGCCTTGGGGGTGGCCGAGTGCACCTGGCTGGATGCGTACACCGCGTACCGCCCGGACCGCGCGGGCCGGCCGGACGGGCCGGCCTGACCGGGCTGCCCTGCCACCCCCGCCAGCCCGTCCCGGCGCACCGCCCCTCCGCTGGCCCGGTGCAGCGCAGCCAGCAGCGCGGTGAGGATCGCGGTTGACGCCGTGTCCTGGATGACCCCGCCGCCCGGCCCGCCCGACCGGAACGCGGCCGGCAGGTCGAGCAGGTCGGCCAGCCAGTCCAGGGTGTGCTGCTCCAACTCGGTACACGCCGGGCTGGTCGCCCACAGCATCCCCTGCACGCCGAGCCCCGCGGACAGCAGCTCGGCCAGCATCGCCGGCCCGGTCGCGTTCGCCGGGTAGTACGCGAAGAACGACGGGTGCTGCCAGTGCGTGATCCCCGGCATGATCACCCGGTCCAGGTCGGCCAGCACGGCCTCGAACGGCTCGCCGTGCTCCGGCGGCGCCGCCGGGAGCTGCCCGCGCACCTCGCCGGGCGCGACCTGGGACAGCACCGGGTAGGACTCGATCTTCTCGTGGTAGTCGGCGACCCAGTCCACCACCTGCCGGCCGTACCGGCGGAACTCCTCGGGGCTCATGTGCGCGGCCATGCCCCGAACCCTAGGCCGGGTCCACACGGTAGCTGGGTCCACATGGTGGGCCGGGTCCATACCGTGGGCGGGGTCCATGTCGTGGGGCCGGGTCCGCACGCGTGAGTTCCTTGCTGGACTGGAAGGATTCTGACGCAAAGTGTCAGAACCATTGGAGCGGGACGTGCGGGACGAGCAAGGGCTGTCGCCGCGGGACGAGCGGCTGCGCCGCTACTGGGACAAACACGCCAGCTCCTACGACCGGCAGATGAGCTTCTTCGACCGGCGCTTCTTCGGCGACACCCGCGACTGGGTCTGCTCCCAGGCGACCGGTGACGTGCTGGAGGTGGCGATCGGCACCGGCCTGAACCTGCCCCACTACGCCGGCGATGTGCGGCTGACCGGGGTCGAGTGGAGCCCCGCAATGCTCGACATCGCCCGACGCCGCGCGCGGGAGTCGGGCCGACAGGTGGACCTGCGTGTCGGTGACGCCCAGGCGCTGGAGTTTCCCGACGCCTCGTTCGACACCGTCGTGTGCACCTTCTCCCTGTGCGGCATCCCCGACGACGGGCAGGCCGTCCGCGAGATGGACCGGGTGCTGCGCCCCGGCGGTCTGCTGCTGCTGGCCGACCACGTCGAGGCATCGCGGTGGTACGCCCGCATCGCCCAGCGGCTGATCGAACTCCTCACGGTCCCGCTCGGCGGCGAACACTTCCGCCGCCGCCCTATCACCCACGTACAGGCCCTCGGGTACGCCATGGAACGCCACCACCGCTTCACGCTCGGCATGGTCGAACGCCTCGCCGCCCGCAAGCCCCATGATGGCGCCTGACGGAGCCCGTCGCACCAAGCACATGACCAAGAACGTCGGGCAGCAAGGCGTGGTGTGAGTGGTAGGCGCCGGGCGGTTCAGTCCCGGCCCGGACAGGTACGCCTGATTGGTCGGACTACGGCCCACGCGTCAGGTCCGGGGCGCGCCACACCGGCTGGCCTGCGACCCAGGTCTGGGTCACCCGCGTCTGGGGTTGGAACGGGTCGCCGTCGCAGATGACCAGGTCGGCGGGCTGTCCGGGGGCGAGGCCACCGGCGCCGGGTACGCCGAGTGAGGCGGCCGCGGTGACGGTGTGCGCGCGGACCGCTTCGCTTTGGGTGAGCGCCTGCTCGGGTTGCAGTTGCCGGCCGCTCGGGCGGCGGCGGTGGATGGCGGCGCGCAGGTTGTGTAGTGGGTCCAGCGCGCCGCACGGGTAGTCGGAGCTGAGCGCCAGCGGTACCCCGGCCTGCTGCAGCAGCCGGGCGCCGAACGCGGTGAGGTGCCGGTCGGTTCGGGTGGCGCTGATCATGTCGCCGTAGCGGGGGATGAAGCCGGGCTGGTATGAGGCGGTCGCGCCGCTGGCGGCGACGAGGTCGGCGGTGGCCGGGTCGAGCAGCAGGAGGTGGTCGATGGTGGCCGTACCTGGCGGGATGCCGGCGGTGCGCAGCGCGCGGGCCGCCTGCGCGACGGCGAGGTTGCCCAAGGCGTGGATGCGCAGCCGCACCCCGGCGTCGGCGTAGCCGGCGATCAGGTCGGTCAGCTCGGTATCGGTGTAACGCAGGTACGGGGTGTGCAGGTGGCCCGGTCGCAGGATCACCTTGCGCCGCAAGGCTTCCCGCAGCGGCCCGGTGGCGCGCATCCGCCACGCCTCGGCGGCGGCGCCGGCGAACAGGTCGACGACCGCGCGGGAGGGCAGGCGGAAGGCGGCACGTTCGCCGCCGTCCGCGAACAGCTTGACCTCGCGGCCGGCGTCACCGTAGGCGCCGTCGGGCGCGGTGGCGGGGCCGGGTGGCCGGCTGAGCATCCCGGCCGGGGATCCGGTCGCCCAGGACAGCCGCAGGCGGCTAGTGGCCCGGAGGGCGAGCATCCGCCCGTGTAGGTCGGGCGAGACGTATGGGTCGTGCGCGTGCGTGACGCCGTAGCCCAGGCAGCGGTCGGCCTCGGCGGCCAGCACCGCCGCGGCGCCTTGTTCGCCGCGCTGCGCCTGCGTGTCAGCCAGCGCACGCTGCAGGGCGACGCCGTACGCCGCCTCCCACACCTCGCCGGTGGGCCGGCCCCGCCGGTCCCGGGTGACGTCCTCACCGAAGTCGCCCGCGCGGTGGTCAGCCAGGCCCAGCGCGGCCAAGCCCGCCGACGAGAGTGCGCCGCGGTGCATGTCCAGCGTGCTGACCAGGACCCGGCGGCCCGGCGCGGCCTCATCCAACTCCCGGGCGGTGGGTAGCCTGCCGTCCGGCCAGGCGAACCGGGGTACCCGCCAGAACAGCAGCCACGGCGCCTGCGGCGCGGCGTCGGCCGCGACCCGGACCGCGTGTCGCGCCTCGGCCAGGCTGCGCCATTCCAGCCCGTCGCCGCCGTGCGGGAACCAGGCCGCCTGGCTCAGGTGCAGGTGCACGTCCACGAACCCCGGCAGCACGTGACAACCGGGCAGCTCGACGACATCGTCCGCTGGCGGCGGCGGCTGCTTCGCCTCCTCCAGGGCCGCCACCCGGTCATCCTCGACCAGCAGCCAGGCCGGGCGTGGGGCGCAGGTCGCGCCGGCCCACACCGTCGAGCCGGTGAACAGTCGCCGGGTCACAGTCGCTCCCCTCAGCTGCTGCTCGGGCCGGCGCCGCGCGGCGCCGGCGATCGCCGAGCACGAGCCCGGCCCCGCGGCCGCAGACGCTGGCCGTTCATATGGGGCCAGCGCGCGCGGCATGCGTCCGGTGTCCCCTCGGGAGGCCCACTCGTCCGGTGTAGAGACATCGCCACGCACATCTCCAGCCTGTGCCGGGCGAAATGCCAGATCTGGCTGCCCAGGCCGAGCCTCGCAGTCGTCATCCCGTGCATGCCAGCCTGCCCTCTCCGCCGGCTCCGCCGGGTGCGCGCCGGATGGCCCGTGCATCGGATCCGTTCCACCCAACGGTCCCGCTCTTCGGTTACCCGAGCCGCCCGTGGGCGACACCTGCCGGTTTCCTTACCGCCTCAAGACGCCGCCTTGAGGTGACCGGCCGGCCCGAACCGTGTGACGCGTGACGCTCACCGCTTCTCCCTAGGGCGGGTCCACCAGCCGGATCCGGACCGCCCGGAACTGGGCCGGGCACCCCCGCAGCACTGCGAGCCGCGGATCCGGCGTGGTCAGGAACCGGTCCGTGGCCAGCGCGAACACCCCGGCCAGACGGCGGTCACCGCGCAGCGCGTCCACCGCCCGCCGCTCCCCGCCGAGCACCACCGCGTCGAGCGTGCGCCCCGGGCCCGGGCCGCGCAGCCGTGGCAGCAGTACCCCGGCCGCCTCGTCCGCCGCGGCCGCCGCCGCCCTGGCCGCCTGCCCCTCCCGCCGGCGGGCGAACCGCTGCTGCGACCGACCGCCCGCGGCGGTACGCCCCTGCACCAGCCGGGAGCCGACCTTCGACGCCACCAGCCGCTCACCCTCGAACACCCCCGCGGCGTGCCCGCCCAGCCGGACCAGCAGCACCCCGACCACCCGCTCCCGGGTGGCGTGCCGGATCAGGGGCTCCGCCACCAGGCCACCGTGCTCGCCGGCCGGCTGCACCGGCGGGAACGGCGGGTGGCACTCGGCCACCGCGCCGTCCGCCGCCTCGAACGTCACCACCGCCGCGTACCGGCTGCGCACCACCCGGTGCCGCTCGTCGAAGCCGGCCAGCCAGCGTGCGATCCGCTCCGGCGAGACCGCAAGCCAGCGGCCACCGCCTGCGGCCGGTCGGGCACCCATGCAGGGCAGCTTATGGACACACAGCGATGGGGTGTCCGGCCGGCCACGCCGGTGTACGAGGATGGCGGGCGTGACCAGCCGCATCGCCGCCCTCGCCGCCGACCCGGGCCGCCTGCTCGCCATCGACCGGGCCCACGTGTGGCACCCGTACGCCAACATGCTCGACCCGGCCCCGGTCCTGCCGGTGGTCTCCGCCAGCGGTGTCCGGCTCCGGCTGGCCGACGGCCGGGAGCTCATCGACGCCACCGCCTCGTGGTGGACCGCCATCCACGGCTACCACCACCCGGTGCTGGACCGGGCGCTGGCCGAGCAGGCCGCGGCGCTGCCGCATGTGATGTTCGGCGGCCTGACCCACGCCCCGGCGGCGGCGCTGGCCGAACTGCTCGTACAGGCCGCCCCGGCGCCGCTGCGGCACGTGTTCTTCGCCGACTCCGGCTCCGTCTCCGTCGAGGTCGCGATCAAGATGGCGTTGCAGTACTGGCGGTCGCGGGGCCGGCCGGCCAAGTCGCGGCTGATGACCGTCCGCGGCGGCTACCACGGCGACACCTTCGGCGCGATGAGCGTCTGCGACCCGGTGAACGGCATGCACCACCTGTTCAGCGGCGTGCTGCCGCAGCAGGTGTTCGCGTCCAGGCCGCCGGGCGGCTTCGACGCGCCCCTGGAGGGGGAGTACCTGGCCGAGCTGGCCGAGCAGGTCGGCAAGCACCGCGAGGAGCTGGCCGCGGTGGTGATCGAGCCGGTGGTGCAGAACGCCGGCGGCATGCACGTGTACGCGCCCGGCTACCTGGCCGAGCTGCGCCGGCTCTGTGACGAGCACGACGTGCTGCTGGTGGCGGACGAGATAGCCACCGGCTTCGGCCGGACCGGCGAGTTCTTCGGCTGCGCGCACGCCCGGGTCACGCCCGACATCATGTGCGTCGGCAAGGGGCTGACCGCCGGCTATCTGTCGCTCGCGGCGACCCTGTGCACGCCGCGGGTGGCGGAGGGGATCTGCCGCGGCGAGGCCCGGGTGCTGATGCACGGGCCGACGTACATGGCGAACCCGCTGGCCTGCGCGGTAGGTGTGGCCAGCATCGAGTTGCTGCTGTCCGGGCCGTGGCGGGAGCGGGTGGCCGCCATCGAGGGGTGGCTGCGCGACGGTCTGGCGCCGGCCCGGGAGCTGCCCGGGGTGGCCGACGTGCGGGTGCTCGGCGCGATCGGCGTGGTGCAGATGACCGCGCCGATCGACGTGGCCACGGTGCAGCGGGTCGCCGCCGGGCACGGTGTGTGGATCCGGCCGTTCAACGACCTGATCTACACCATGCCGCCGTACGTGACCGAACACGACGACGTGCGGGCGATCACCGCCGCCATCGTCGCGGCGGCGGCGCTGTAGGTGCTACACCGCCCGCACGAGGGCGGCCAGCCGGCGGGTGAGGTCGTCGGCGCGCTCCAGCGGGATCATGTGGCCGACGCCGCCGTACACCACCAGCTCCGCGCCCGGGATGGCGCCGGCGATCCGCCAGGAGTGCACCGCGGGAGTGAGCCGGTCCCGGGCGCCGCCGCACACCAGCACCGGGCGGCCGGCCAGCCGGGGCAGCACCGCGGTCCGGTCGTGGTCGTCCAGCGTCTGCCGGAAGGCGGCGAGGGTGTACGGCGAGCAGCCGGCGATCATCTGCGCCGCGGCCCGCACGTCCGCCGGCACGGCGGGCCGGCCGAACCCCAGCCAGCGCACCCCGAGGTGGAGCAGCCCCGGCGGGATCCGGCCCGGTCGCTCACCGCGCGCCAGCATCCGCCGGTTGAACGCGCCCTCGAGCCACGGCCGCAGCGGGGCCAGCCGGGGCGGGAGGTCCAGCGTGATCTCGGCCAGCCCGCCGGCCGAGCTGGCCACCAGCGCGACCGCGGCGACGCGGTCCGCGACCACCCGGGGGTGCTGCTCGGCCAGCGCCATGATGGCCATGCCGCCGAGGGAGTGCCCGACCAGCACCACCGGGCCGTCCGGCGCCGCCCGGGCCAGCACCTCGGCCAGGTCGTCGGCCACCTGCGCGATGGTGGCACCGGCCGGCAGCACCGGGTCGGACCGGCCGTGCCCGCGGTGGTCGTAGGCCAGCACCCGCACCGGCCGCCCGCAGGACAGCGGCAGGTGCTCGACCTGGTGCCGCCAGGTGCGCGAGTCCAGCGTCCAGCCGTGCATCAGCAGCACGGTCACCGGCGCGGCCGGGTCGCCGTACTGCTCCAGCTGCAGCGTGGTGCCGTCGCGCAGCACCAGCCGGGTCGCCGTCGGGCTCGCCGTCGGGGGCGTCGCCGGGGTCGCGGCCGGGGGCGTGGTGGACACGGCTCACTCACACCAGGTACGCGCGCCGCAGCAGCCGCTCGCCCGGGCCGCCGGCGACCAGGCCGACCTCCCGCAGGAACGGCATCAGCCGGGAGGCCGACCACCGCAACGACTCCCGGTGGTGCGGGTTGGCCCGGGCCACCGCGTACGCGCGCCGCGGGTCGAGCCCCACCGCGGCGTACACCCGCGGGTGCACGAACGAGCCGACCACCTCGTGCGCGGCGTAGCCCAGCATGGCGCGGTGGAACACCAGGGCCGGCGCCCGCATGCCGGACATCTGGCGGACCACCTCCTCCCGGGCGTACCGCACGTGCCTGGCCTCCTCGACCACATGGATCCGGTTCACGGTGCGGACCAGGGGCTGCACCCGCTCGTCCTTCATTGTCTCCCGCTGGAAGCTGTCCAGCGTCTCCTCGGCCACCAGGATTGCCGCCCAGAAGCTGGCCCCGCCGAACCCGGTCTTGAAGATCCGCCCGAGCTGGTGCCGGACCCGGCCGGCGCCGTACGCGGGGCAGCCCAGCTTCTCGATCATCCGGGCGAACATGACCGAGTGCCGGGTCTCGTCGCCCACCTCGGTCAGCGCGTACTGGGCGTGCCGGCTCAGCGGGTCCCGGTCGTAGACGTGCCGCACCAGGAACTGCATCAGGATGATCTCGAACCACATCCCGACGCTGGCGATGCTGGCCACCTCGTGCCGGGACAGCTCGATCCGCTGCTGGGCCGACATGCCCTCCCACAGCCCGGTGCCGTACAGGCTGAGCCGCTCCGGCGGGGCGAAGTACATCCCGGCCACCAGCGGGGCATCCCAGTCGACGTCGACGGTCGGGTCGTAGGAGCGCTCGGCGGAGGACCGCAGCAGGCGGGCGGCGGTGAGCTCGGCGTCGGCGATCTGGAGTGGACGGGCCACGGCGCACCCTTCCTTCGCAAGCCGGTCCTTCCGAAGCCGGCCGTTACCTGAGGTAACAGTTACTACTGGTAACATGACGCATCTTCCGGCGGCTGTCAAGAACTGCCCGGTCTCGGAATGGAGGACGCCATGGGCACCGACGCGCGGCGGGAGCGCTGGCGCGGCCACCGCGAGGCGCGGCGCGCGGAGTTGGTGGACGCCGCGGTCCGGGCGATCCGCGCCCACGGCCCCGGGGTCGGGATGGGCGACATCGCCGCCGAGGCGGGGGTGACCAAGCCCGTGCTGTACCGCATGTTCACCGACAAGGCGGACCTGTACGTGGCGGTCGGCCAGCGGATGGCCGCGGACTTCCTGGCCCGGCTGGCCCCGGCGCTGGCCGACCTGGAGCAGACCGAGAGCCGGCAGCGGGTCGCCGCGGTGGTGGACGTGTACCTTGCCGCCGTCGAGGACGACCCGCAGCTGTACCGGTTCGTGGTGCAGCAGCAGGGCCTGGACCGCCGGCCGGACCGGGACCTGGTCAGCGACTACGTCGCGCTGGTGGGCAACACGCTGGCCCGGATCATCGGCGACCGGGCCCGCGCGCACGGCCTGGACGCCGGCCCGGCCGAGCCGTGGGGGCATGGGCTGGTCGGCATGGTGCAGGCAACCGCGGACTGGTGGATGACGCACGGCCAGCCGATCAGCCGGTCCGCGCTGACCGACTACCTGACGCAGCTCATCTGGCTCGGGCTGGCCGGCACGCTGAGCGCGGCCGGCGTCGCCGGGCCGCAGGCTGTGCCCCAGACCGGGTCGCAGGCAGGGCCGCAGGCTGTGCCCCAGACCGGGTCGCAGGCTGTGCCCCAGACCGGGTCGCAGACCGGGTCGCAGGCTGTGCCCCAGACCGGTTCGCAGGCCGGGCCGCAGACCGGGCCGGTGCGGGTGCTGCGGTCCGACGGGCCGGGCTGACGGCTACCGGCCGGGTGCCGCCGCCCGGTCGCGCTCCACGCCGGCCACGAACTCGCCCACCCATGCCGCGAGCTGCTCCGGATGGCTGTACGGGAGCCAGTGCCGGGCCGGCACGGTCCGCCGGCACAGCCGCGGTGCCCAGCGCTCGGCGTCTGCAAGCAGCCACGGGTCCACGAACCGGTCCCGGGTGGGCACCACCAGCTGCACCGGGATCTCGGTACGGCGCTCCCGGGGCCGGCCGACGCGGTTGGCCCGGTACAGCGCCAGACCGTGGCGGCCGTCCACGCCGGAGGGCCGCACCGGCAGCCGCTCCGCCCGCCGCAGCAGCCACCCGGCCAGCCCGCTGCGCCAGCCCAGCTCGGGCAGCAGCGGGAGCCGGAAGTACCCGATGTACCAGGACCTGGCGAGCTGGCGCAGTGCCCGCAACCAGGTGCGTCGGTGCCGCCACTGCGCCCGCAGCCACGCCCCGGCGTGGTCCAGGCAGGGTCCGGACAGCGAGGTGAACGAGGCGATGCGGTGCGCCAGCCCGGGGTCGGTGACCGGCTCCCAGAGCTGGATCGAGCCCCAGTCGTGGCCCACCAGGTGCACCGGCGCGTGCGGGCTGACCGCGTCCAGCACGGCCACCAGGTCGGCGGCCAGCCGGCGCAGGGTGTACTCCGACCGGCCGCGCGGCGCGTCCGACCTGCCGGCGCCCCGCACGTCGTAGGTCACCACCCGGAACCGGCCGGCCAGCAGCGGCACCACCCGGTCCCAGAGCGCCTGGTTGTCGGGGTACCCGTGCAGCAGCAGCACCGTGGGCCGGCCCGGCTCGCCGTGCACCCGGACCGCCAGCCCGACCCCGCC
>WNFU01003603.1_pt1 | contig 36445 bp, 29 predicted proteins | sample 5400121 | NCBI WGS metagenome assembly WNFU01 (sample SAMN13153360, study PRJNA577476) | soil metagenome | isolation source: 100 cm soil or saprolite under grassland replicate 1 | place: USA:California | collected 2016-06-15
CGCGGGCTGGCCGAGTGGCTCAGCCAGAGTGACCTCGAGGTCGATCGGGCGTTGAATCTCGACGGCGGCTCTTCGACCGGGCTGTATTTGAAAGATGGCGCGCTGGAAGAGGGAATCGACTCATTCAGCCCGCTGCCGATCGTGCTGCTGTGTTACCCAATAAACTGATTGGGATGCGCCTGGCGTCGAGCATGCATTCTGCGTAGGCGATCTTTTCGCCGTTCTCTACTGTGATCTTAGCGGTAACGTTAAGCAAATCGTAGCCATCAGCGCGATCGTCGCGATCGAAGAATTGTAGCCCTAACTGTACAGCCACGCAAAACTCGCGAACGTTCGTGATCTGTTCTGGCGAGTACTCAGCACCAGAAAGTTTAGCGGCAGTGCGTGCAGGAGATGCTAAGCCTGCCAACGACTGGCGCTGTCTCAGACCGGAGCAAGCGCTTCGGCGATCGCCTGCTCCAGCGTCAGGGCACCACCTGCCGCCCATACCGCCGCAAAGGCTTTGTCGCCGAGTTGAGCGCGCGCAATCTCGCGATTGCGATCATATTCTCTACGATCGACGAGCTCTACAGTCGTGCCCAAGGCGTCGAACAGAGCATCGGCCGCCCCGAACAATCGCGCTGAGCGCTCGGGCTGCCCCTGTGCTGCAGCCACGCCAGCCATTTCTGCGAGGTTCATCGCGATTCCAGACCGGGAGCCTACTTCGCGGTTCAGAGTCATCCCCTCCGCGAAGCACGCCGCTGCCCGCAGTGCATCGCCTTGATGCAGCACCGCGCCCCCCAGATGGTGCAGAACTACCGCGGTCATCTCTTTAGCGCCGAGTTCACGAAAGATCACCAGGCTTTCCCCGTAACACGCCAACGCCTGCTCCCACTCGCCCTGAAGCTGCGCGAGACCCCCTTTATCAATCAGGTTCTCGCCGATGCCTCTTTTGTCACCGATTTGGCGGAAGAAGGTGAGGTTATCCTCGTTATAGATCGCTGCCTGAGCAACATCGCCCTGCACTGCCGCGATATGCCCCAGTAGCTGAAATGCGAGCGCGCGACCCCATTGGTCGCTCACCTCCTGGAATAATGCCAGGCACTCTTCCGCGCACGCGTGCGCCATCGCATATTCACCCTTGCTTAGGATAATATTCCCCAATACCAAGAGTGCTAGTGCAATAGCTGCTTTGTCGCTCAATCCGCGGAAAAGCGCCAGCCCCTCCTCAACATATGCGCGTGCCGTTATGAAATCGCTCAACCGAACAGCCAGGAAGCTTGTTCCCAAGACTGCTTTTGCCCGAGCTACCACTGATACACTGCCACTCCGCGTCAGCGCCGCTTCCAGCCACGCACGGCCTTCGTCCCAATGGAAGCGATCCGCCCAGAACCCCACCAGCGCTCCGGCGAGCCGCACGCCGCACTCAGCTTCGCCTTGCTCGGCGAACCATCCCGATGCGGCGCGCAGGTTCTCATGCTCGGCCTCGAGTCGGGCCAGCCAATGCTCTTGCGGTGGAGCATGGAGTCGAGGCCATGGATCATACTCCTCAGCGAACTTCAGGAAGTACGTGGCGTGCTGCTGCCGGATGGCATCGGCTTCGCCATGCTCTGCCAGCCGCTCCAGTGCGTACTCGCGGATCGTCTCCAACATCGTGAAGCGCGGCTCGTCGCCATCTGCCGATTGTCGCAGCAGGCTTTTGTCGACCAGCGCGGCCAGCCCCTCAAGAGTTTTAAGTTCTGAGGTCTGAGTTTTGAGCTGATCCGCCTCTTCATTCATAACTCTTAACTCAAAACTCAAAACTTCGCTGGCCGCCTCCAGCGTGCAGCCGCCGACAAATACCCCAAGCCGCTGGAACAGCCTCTGTTCATCGTCGTTCAGCAGGTAATAGCTCCAGGCGATGGTACTCCGTATGGTCTGCTGGCGCTCTGGCAGGTCGCGCGGCCCACCGGTCAGCAGCGCCAGCCGGCTGCTGAGGCGTGCCAGCAACGCCTCGGGCGCGAATAGCTTGACCCGCGCCGCCGCCAGCTCGATCGCCAGCGGTAGCCCATCCAGTTGATAGCAGATCTCGGCCACTGCCGCTGCATTGGCATTCGTGACCTGAAAATCGGATCTGGCGTCGAGCGCCCGCTGGATGAACAGCGCGACAGCAGCATAGTGCGACAGCTGGTCGAGCGGGGGCAGAGCGGCACGATCGGGCAGCGCCAGCGGCGCCACCACCACGTCCTTCTCGCCACGCAGGTGCAGGTTCTCGCGACTGGTGACCAGCAGCTTCAATCGCGATGCCGTCGACAACAATTCGGCCAGCGGCGGCGCGGCCTCGAGCACCTGCTCGAAGTTGTCCAGCAACAGTAGCATGCGCTTGTCGCGCAGATACTCCTTCAGCTGGGCGAGCAGCGGCTGATTGCCGGCCTCCCGCAGCCCCAATGTCTGCACAATCGCACTGATGACGAGTGTCGGCTCACGGATCGGCGCGAGATCGACGAAGTATACACCGTCGGGAAAGTCATCGATCAGCTCGGCCGCCAGCTGGAGGCTCAAGCGGGTCTTGCCGATGCCGCCCGGGCCGGTCAGCGTGACCAGGCGCACGTCCGTGCGGCGCAGCAGTGCCGCTATGGCTGCGACGTCCTGCTCACGGCCGATCAGCGCGGTGGGCTGCGCTGGCAGATTGGTGCGGCGCGCGTCCAGGCTGTTGAGTGCGGGGAACGTCGCCGGCAGGTCGGGGGCGACGAGCTGAAAGATCTGCTCGACCAGGCTGAGGTCTTTGAGCCGATGGGTGCCCAGGTCGCGCAGCGCCGCATCGGGCGGGAGGTGCTCGCGCACCAACTGCTCGGTCGCCAGCGAGAGCAGCACCTGGCCGCCGTGCCCCACTGCCAGCAGCCGTGCCGCGCGGTTGAGCGCAGGGCCGAAGTAATCGCCATCGCGGACCTCGGTGCTGCCGCTATGCAGCGCCATGCGAACCTGGAGTAGTTCCGGCAGCTCCCACGGTTCCGCGGCAACCGCCCGCTGTATGGCCAAGGCAGCTGCAAGCGCGTCGGGCGCCTGGGCAAATGCCGCGAGCATACTATCACCAACCGTCTTGAACACCGCCCCACCATGGGCGATCACAAGCTCGTGGAGCAGAGCATCGTGGCGGGCGAGCGCGGCCGGCATCTCCCGCTGGTGCCGCTCCCACAGCCCCGTGCTGCCTTGGATATCGGTGAACAGAAACGTGACAGTGCCGCTTGGGAGCGGCATCGATGGGCTGCTGGCCTCCTCAGGTGGACTGGCGGGCATGCGTGAGGCGGGCACGAATGCGCTGCGCCCGACCGACTGGCTGGGCGGCGGGAGCCGATCCGCGCCCAACTCGGCCCGCGCCGCCTGGATGAACGCCGTCCGCTCATCGGCCGCGAGCGCAAGCTTGTCGGCCAGCAGTGCCGCAATCTCGCGCGAAGGCCGGCGTGCGTCGCCTTCAAGCTTTTGGATCGTCGCCAGCGAGCAACCGACGCGCTGCGCCAGCTCGTCCTGGCTCAGATCGAGCGCTTTGCGCCGGCGCTTGATCCACAGGCCGAGCGAGATGATATCGCTCATCGTCCGCTTCCTCCAGCCGTCTCAGGAGTTCAAACAGACATATCGTGTACTGGTTTCTGTGTGGCTTATTGTACTGCGAAATGGTACCGCTGAACAGTCGGCACATGGTGTAATAGCGCCATAGGAAATGAACGGTCGTAACAATCTCGGGGATTGCACTCCGAACACACAGGAGCACGACTATGAGCACCCACCCGCTACAGCAACCCACCCGAACCGCCCACCAGGTGAATCAGCGCCACTGGCAATTGCTCGGCCTCGGCGTGATCGCTACCATCGTCGTACTCACAATCTCTTCTACGCGGCATCGGCGCGCGACCCGCAAGCGCAGCTCGGCCAGCCGATTGTGGTTCAGCCAGGGGCAACTTACCCAATGGCGCAGAGCGTGAATGACTACCTGCGAGCGCACGCAAGTGTTGGCCACCCTGAAACGATCGACCCGGCAACACACAGCGAGATGGATTACCTGCAGGCCCATAACCGTGTCGATCGGTTGCTAGCGTTCTGGGACCAAGCAACCCAAGCAGTGCTCGACGAGCTGCGCGTGCATAGTCGTTAGCCGAGCATCCACCGACAGTACATTTCGCCGTATCCACGAAACGGGCCGCAGCTGCACAGGATGCGGCCCGTTCTGGATGTCATGCGCCTGTTCCACCGGCTCACGCTCGACCTGGAGGGGTATCGCCGGTTCAGTCGGTAGCGTACCGCTACATATAGTGGCCTCTCCGGCAACTCCTGAAGAACCCGATCCTTTATCCTCTATCTTCTATCCTCTATCTTCTATCTTCGGCAATACTTCTCTTTGCTGTCTGTGACCTCTGTGGCTCATATCTGGTGCCTCAAGCTGGCCCGGTGATATCCCGCCGCGTCAGGGCCTGGTAGGCGTAGAACCCGAACAGCGCGCTGTATGCGCCGACCACCAGTGTCGCCTGGAGCGGCGAGGGCAATGTCGTCAGGTCGAGTGAGGGTGTGAGCACAGTCGGGTCGAGCCCAAAGCGGCTGAACCACCAGGTTGACAAGCACGGCCAACACGCCGCCGAGGTTCGCCAGGAACGACAGCGCGCCGAGCCCGACGTCGAGCACCAGGAACATGAAGCCGGCGGCCGCACCCGCCAGCACCGAGCGCCCGATCACGCAGCCGGCGATCGTAAACATGACATATGGCAACATCACATACAGCGCGCGCAGCGCCGCTAACGGCAGCGCCCCCAGGTCGGCGGCCCGCACCGCGCCGACATTGCCGAGCAGACCGCCGAACGCCAGCGCTAGCCCGGCTCCAAACACCAGGCCGATCAGAATGCCGGCCAGCAGCGCCATTTGGAGCGCGATCACCTTCGCCGCCAGGTAGCGGCCGCGATCTGGTTGGCGCGCAAGCTGCGTGCGCAGCGTGCCCCAGCTATACTCGCTGCCCAGCAGCCCCGCCGCCAGGATAATCGCGCAGATGCCGCCGACGCCGTTCATATGGCTTAGGACCGCGCCAAAAATACCGGGGAAGGTGATCTGCAGGCGGAATTGCTGCACCTGCGCTTCATCGAGCAGCGATGAGCGAATCTCACCTCCGGTAAAGGTCCCGTCGTGCAGCGCCACCGCCATAAACTCGACCAGCCGCACCATCATCAGCAGCGCCAGCAGCACGATCAGTAGCACCCAGGCCATTGGCCGGCGCACCAGCTTGAACCATTCGGCGCGGATCAGGTTGAGCATAACCGTACGAATTGTAAATTGCACATTGTAAATTGCAGATTATCGACGATCTCAATTTACAATATACAATGTGCAATATTATGGTTGAGTAACCTCAAGAAAGAGATCCTCGAGCCGCTGCTGGTGCGGGCGGATCTCGGCGACCGCGATGGCGTTCCCCACCAGCAGCGTGTTCAGCTCGGCCGCGCGCTCGACCGGCGCGTCGACCAGCAGCGCCCCATCGTATAGCTGGACTCCACCGACCCAAGCCACGCCGCGCAGCAGCGCGACGGCATGATCGCTGGCGCCCACGATGCGCACCAGCAGGCCGCGCCCGCGCCGCAGCAGCGTGGGCACTGGTCCGCCGGCCACGACCCGCCCATCCTTGAGGATCGCGACATCGTCGCAGATCTGTTCGACCTCGTGCAGCATGTGGCTCGAAAGAAAGATCGTGCGTCCGCTCTGCGCCAGCGTGCGGATCAACTCACGAATCTCGAGCTGCCCGGCCGGGTCGAGGCCGTTGGTCGGCTCGTCGAGAATGATCAGCTGGGGCTCGTGCAACAGCGCGGCGGCGATACCAAGCCGCTGACGCATGCCCTGCGAGTAGGCTCGGAACTTATCGCGCGCGCGGGCGGCCAGCTCGACCACGTTGAGCGCCGCGTCGACCCGGGACGGTGGCAGCCCGCCGGCCCGCGCCAGCACGCGCAGATTGTCGCGGCCCGAAAGGTAGGGGTAAAACGCCGGCGCCTCAATCATCGCGCCAACGCCCGTGAGCGCTTGGGCCGCGTCGCGCTGCACATCGTAGCCAAGCACCTGCGCGCTCCCGGCGGTTGGCCGGATCAGCCCAAGCAGCATACCAATCGTCGTCGTCTTACCGGCCCCGTTTGGGCCAAGAAAGCCAAAGACGCAGCCGGCCCGCACGGTAAGATCGAGCCGATCGACCGCCGTGCGCGCCCCGAAGCGCTTGGTCAGGCCTTGTGTGACGATCGCATCCATAGGAAGTCAAAAGTAAAAAGGGAAAAGGCAAAAAGCAGCCTGTCAAATTGCACTGCTTCCTTTTACCTTCTGCCTTTCATCTTTTGCCTTTCATAGCCGGTTCAGCTCTTCCTCGAGCGCGGCCTGCGCGGCCTGCGGGTTGGCCTGGCCCTTCGAGGCCTTCATCACCTGGCCGACCAAGTATTTGATCGCGACAGTCTTGCCGCTCTTGTAGTCCGCCACCGATTTAGGATTGTTGGCGATCGCCTCGCGCGCCAGCGCCGCCAGCGTATCGCCGCCGCCAATCACCGCCAGGCCGCGCTGGGCGACCACCGCCGTGGGCGCCGCGCCGTCGCGGAAGCTGGCCTCGAAGACTTCCTTGGCGCTGGTGCGGGTGATTGTGCCCTTGGCCAGCAGCTCAATCACCTCGCCAACATACCCCGGCTTGAAGCGCTCGCCCGCTGCCGCCAGCGACTCGCCGGTCTCTTTGGTTAAACGAAATAACTCGCCGGTGATCCAGTTCGCCACGTCTTTCGCGCCGACACCGCGCGCCTTGGCTTCCGCGACCGCCTGCTCGAAGTACTCGGCATTGGCGCGATCGCCGGTCAGCACGTCGGCGTCGTTGGCGTTTAGCCCATACGCGGCCATAAAGCGGGCTTTGCGCGAGTCGGGCAGTTCGGGCAGTTCGGCCCGTCGCGTCTCGATCCACTCGTCGGTCAGCTGCAGCGGCGGCAGATCCGGCTCGGGAAAGTAACGGTAGTCCTCCGAGCCCTCCTTCAGGCGCTGCTCGACCGTTTTGCCAGCATCCTCGTCCCAGCCGCGCGTCGACTGGCGAATCTTCTCGCCGGCGTCGAGCGCCTTGATCTGGCGGTCGATCTCGTACGCCAGCGCGCGCTCGACCGAGCGGAACGAATTCATATTCTTGATCTCGACCTTGGCGCCATACTCTTCCTGGCCGCGCGGGCGCACCGATATGTTGGCGTCGCAGCGCAGCGCACCCTCCTCCATATTGCCGCTGTTCACGCCGATCCACATCAAGATCTGCTGGAGCTTCTGGAAGTAGCGCTTGGCCTCCTCGGGCGAGCTGAGATCGGGCTCGGAGACGATCTCCATCAGCGGTACGCCGGCGCGGTTGAAATCGACCAGCGACGAGCCGTCGGGCTGGTGATTGAGCTTGCCGGTGTCCTCCTCGATATGCACACGCGTCAGGCCAACCCGCTTCGGCCCGTCGTCGCCCTCGATCTCGACCCAGCCGGCCACGCACAGCGGGTCGTCGTATTGGCTACGTTGATAGGATGAGGGCAGATCGGGGTAGAAGTAATTCTTGCGGCTGATCACGTTATTGTGCTGGATGCGGCAGTTCAACGCCAGGCCTGTCAGCGCGGCCATCTCGACCGCGCGCCGGTTGATGAACGGCAGCGCGCCGGGCAGGCCCATGCACGTCGGGCAGACATGCGTATTCGGCGCGGCGCTCGCCACCTCGGCGCTGCAGCCGCAAAACATTTTTGATTTCGTGCGAATTTGGGCGTGTACCTCGAGCCCAATTGTTATTAGGTAGTCCATGCTTCCCCCACAGTGCGTGTGTTCTGTGCAGATTATAGCATGTCCGCGCGGGGCGCTGTTCGGGGTACTTCGCGCTATCGGTATTCACTACAACACTCTCCAGACAGGCGCGGAAGTTTTCTTCCGTCTCTTCTCGGTGGTTCCGATCTTTGTGCGCTACGTCCTGTTCGGCTGTCCTCACGACGCCGCCTTCGTGATGAAAGCAATCAACCGAATACAAAGAGCGCCGCTTCCTGGGCGGCGCCCTTCGCTTTCTCCATCCACCTACTACGCGTAACTGCTGCACAGGCGGGCAATTGCCGCTACCAACGGTGCTCCTTCACCAATCGATCTGTGCCTGCTTGAACGCGTGGTAGCCTAGCTGAGCAGCCGTCAGTCCTGAGATCGTCACATCCCCGCTGCGCATGTCGATCCGGTCCAGTTGCCGCTGCTTGAACTCCTGAAAGTGATCGTGGGGGGCCGGGGCCGCCCTGACGAGCGCATTCCCCGACCGAACCTCGATCTGATCGACTTGGCGCAGCTTGAAGTCGCGAAAGCGCTCAGGCATCGTCGAAGTGGGATGGACAATCGTGCTCACGCCACGCGCATCCACCCGGTCGAGCTGGGTCTGCTTGAACGCTTCGTAGTTCGCGCGAGCCGTGGTCATTCTCGGCGCGGCGCTCGGAGCGCCTTGCAATCGCTCGACCTGCTGCATTTTGTACTCTTCGTAGCGCGCCTGCGCGGTCCGCAGGGCGGATGCCGGGTTCGGAGCCGTTTCCATCGCCTCCGCCTGGCTCAGCTTGAACGCCTGGTAACGCACCTGGGCGGCCGACCGGTTGGTCGCGCGGTTTGGGACGGCTTCCATTCGCTCGGCCTGCTGCAACTTGAATGTCTCATAGCGCATGTGGGCGGCGAATGACGGAGCGCTCGTGCTGGCCAGCTGCCGCGTAGCCGTAAAGGGCCGGCTCGCCAGGCCGAGGGCGGTCAGTCCCGCGATCAGCGCGATTGCCAGAGCGGCGATTCCGCGCCGGAGCCATGCGGTGCCGATTGTCGTGGTGATAGTCGGGGTCTGCATCGGTGTCCTCCTTGTGTTGCTTAGGTCTTGTCAACTTGTCGTGGTGGTATTACACCACGGAAGCCCTTCCCAACGGGGGACGTTTGGTCTACAATAAAGACACCAAAAACGTCCCCAATGGCGGCCCCAACAGGAGGGCGATATGGAGCGGACCACCTCGTTCGGCTATTGGCTGCGGCGGCGGCGCAAGGCACTCGACCTGACCCAGGAGCAACTGGCGCGCCTCGTCGGCTGCGCCGTGGGCACGATCAAGAAGCTCGAAGGCGACGAGCGCCGTCCCTCGCGCCAGTTCGCCGAGCGCCTGATCGACCTGCTGGCCATCCCACCTGAGGAGCGCGCTGCCTTTCTCAAGGCCGCCCGCGCCGAGCTGGCGAGCGACCAGCTCGATCTCGACACACAACCGATCTCGATGGCCGCGACGCCAACGCCGGCCGCGCTCCTGCCCACTGGTACGGTTACGTTCCTGTTCACCGACATCGCGGACAGCACCACCCTCTGGGCACGGCACCCGAACGGGATGCGCGCGGCCCTGGCGCGCCACGACGCGCTGCTGCGCGCGGCAATCGAGCGCCACGGCGGCGCGGTCTTCAAGACCGTCGGCGACGCGTTTCACGCCGCCTTCGTCACAGCTACGGACGCGCTGGCCGCCGCGCTGGCCGCCCAGCGCGCGCTGCAAGCCGAGGCGTGGGACGAGTTCTCGCCAGACCAGGCCCAACTCGCAATCACCGTGCGGATGGCGCTGCACACCGGCACCGCCGAGGTCCGCGAGGGCGACTACTTCGGCCACACGCTCAATCGTATCGCGCGCCTGCTCACCGCCGGCCATGGCAGCCAGATTCTGCTCTCGGCGGCGACCTGGGAGCTCGTGCGCGATCACCTGCCGCCCGACGTGGCGCTGCGCGACCTGGGCGCCCACTGGCTGAAAAGCCTGCCGCGCCCGGAGCAGATCTACCAGCTCATCGCGCCCGACCTGCCCTCGGACTTCCCGCCGCTGGTGTCGCTGGACCGGCCCACAACGAACCTGCCAGCGCAGCCCACCGCCTTCATCGGGCGCGAGCGCGAGGTCGCCGCGGTGGGCGAGTTGCTGCGCCGCGCCGACGTGCGGCTGGTGACCCTCACTGGCCCCGGCGGCACCGGCAAGACTCGTCTGGCGCTCCAGGTTGCCTCGGAACTGCTCGATGCTTCTTCTCCCCCGCTCCCGCCGCAGCGGGAGCGGGGGCCAGGGGGTGAGGGCCTGTTCCCCGACGGCGTCTGGTTCGTCAACCTGGCGCCGATCAACGACCCCGGCCTGCTCGCGGCCACCATCGCGCAGACGTTCGGCGTGCGTGAGATCGGCGAGCAGCCCATACAAGAGGTCGTGAAGAGCTACCTGCGCGCGAAGCGACTGCTACTGCTGCTCGACAACTTCGAGCAGATCGCCGAGGCCGCGCCGCTGGTCGCCGAGCTGCTGGCCATCGCACCCGGCCTCACGGTGCTGGTGACCAGCCGCATGCCGCTGCATCTCTCCGGCGAGCACGAGTACGCTGTGCCGCCGCTGGCGCTCCCCGACCCGCAACACCTCCCACCAGAGCTGGCGCACCTGGCGCAGTACGAAGCCGTGCGCCTGTTCATCGAGCGCGCCCAGGCGGTCAAGGCCGACTTCGCGGTGACCAACAAGAACGCCCCGGCAGTGGCAGAAATCTGCGCCCGGCTGGACGGCCTGCCGCTGGCGATCGAGTTGGCGGCCGCGCGCGTCAAGCTGTTCCCACCACAGGCACTGCTGACACGGCTCGGCAATCGGCTCAAGCTGCTGACCGGCGGCGCGCACGACCTGCCGGCGCGCCAGCAGACGATCCGCAATACGATCGACTGGAGCTATCAGCTGCTGAACACAAGCGAGCAGACGTTGTTCGCGCGGCTGGGGGTGTTCGTGGGCGGCTGCACACTGGAGGCGGCCGAGGCGGTCTGCACTGCCGACGCTGACCTGCCGATGGAGATCATGGACGGGATCGCCGCGCTGCTCGACCAGAGCCTGCTGCGTCAGGAAGAGGGTGTCGATGGCGAGCCGCGCTTCACGATGCTGGAGACGATCCGTGAGTATGCGTCGGAGCGGATGGCGGCCAGTGGGCAAGCCGAGACCACCCAACGCCAGCACGCCACCTACTTCTTGGCGCTGGCCGAGAGGACCGAACCAGAATTACTCGGACCAGAGCAAGGAGGCTGGTTGAAACGGTTGGAAGGCGAGCGCGATAACTTGCTGTCAACACTCAATTGGGCGCTCGATCAGCGGGATGCAGAGCCTGCCTTGCGGCTCAGTGCAGCGCTATGGCGGTTCTGGGATTCGCGCGGCCCATTGAGCGAGGGCCGTCGGTGGCTGGAGGCGGCTCTAGGACAAGGTGAATCGCTACCGACAGCCCTACGGGCAAAGGCGCTTAGTGGAGCCGGATATCTTGCCGCTGACCGTGACACCGTTTCGGCACGCATATTCTTTGAGGAAAGCCTGACGATCAGTCAGGTATTAGGAGACAAGCGAGGCATCGCCTTGGCACTCCTTGGCCTTGGGAATATAGCCGTCGACGAAGTACAAGCGATAGCCCTCTACGAAGAGAGCCTAGCAATATACCGTGAATTGGATGATAAAAGCGGGATCGCTTGGGTGCTCACAGGTCTAGGAGGCATAGCCCTCTCGCAAGGGAACGATCTGCAATCGTCAGTGCGCTATGAGGAGAGTCTGACCCTGTACCGAGAACTGGGCGATAAAGGTGGAATCGCTTGGGCGCTCCACGCGCTCGGAGAGATAGCCATAGACCAGGGCGACAACCAGCGGGCAGCGGAACTCTTCAGAGAAAGCCTGGCACTCTCTCAGGACGTTGGCGCTAAGGCGTTGATCGCCTGGGCGCTCAGTGGTCTGGGAACTGTAGCTCTCTCAGAAGGTGACAACGAGGAAGCGACGGTATACTACGAGAGGGCTTTAGCGATATACCGCGAATATGGCCATAAACCGCATATCGCCTGGTTGATTACCAATCTGGGGAATCTGGCTATAGTTCAACGCCACTTAGAACAGGCAGCGATCTTCCTTGAGGAGGGCATCGCACTATATCAAGATCTCGGTGATAAGGCCGGGATTGCTTATGTGCTGGTTGGATTTGCGGGTCTTGCGGCGACGCAGGGACAGCCGAAGAAGGCGGCGCGGCTATGGGGAGCAGTTGAAACCTTGGAAGGCTCTGGCACCGAGGCTTTATACCCCATTGAGCGATCCCGTTATGATCGCTATATGGCCGCCACCCGCGCCCAGCTCGACGAGGCCACCTTCGCGGCGGCGTGGGAAGCGGGGCGGGCGCTGACGCTGGAGCAGGCGATCGAGGAGGCGCTGGGGCAATGAGAGAGCGTTGAGTCTCAGTTCCAATCGCTCCCCAACAGTCCGCCATACGCATGTTTGGCGTACCTTTGTTATAATAGCGGCGAGGGTGGAATGGAGAGGACATAACTCTTATGCTGGATGAGGAGAAGCCGCTGGTATGGTTACACGGTGAGATTAAAACGCCACCGTTCGCATCAGTAGCTCGCGTCGAGGCGGGCTTCCTGTTACGGCGGTTGCAGCGAGGCGATCTGCTGGAACTACCGTATTCTCGTCCGATGCCCAGTGTTGGGCCACGATGCCATGAGTTACGGATACGCGACCCTAACCATAATTGGCGGATCATCTACCGTGTTGATCCCGATGCGATTGTGATTGTCGAGGTCTTCGCCAAGACCACCCGCGCTACCCCCGCGCCAGTGATAGCCACATGCCAAGAGCGGTTACGGCGCTACGATCTCCTGGAAGAGGAGCATTGATATGAACGCAACCAAACGCGCACACTTGGAGGCCCACGGTTGGAAGGTCGGCACCGTAGCCGAGTTTCTCGACCTTACACCGGAAGAGTCGGCGTTAATTGAAATGAAACTGGCCTTGAGCGACTCCTTGCGCGCTCGACGGGAAGAACGGATGAGTCAAGCCGAGTTGGCAACCAAACTCCACGCGAGTCCACAACAGGTTGCGACCGCCGAAACCGGCGATACATCGGTTTCTCTAGAATGGCTGATTCGCGCAATGCTGGCGGTTGGGGCAACGCCGAAGGAAATCGGCACCGTGATTGCGAATGTGAAGGTGTGAGGTCACTGAGCATGCCGGCTCAGTGACCTCATCCCCATCAGCGACTCAGCGATCACCACGCGTTCCCGGCAGCGGTCGTTTGCCGATCGACCAGCCGATCCGCCATTCGCCCTGCGTATCCTGGCGGCCACGCCCGTACCGTGTGGAACTGAGCGGCCAGCCACCCGCGGCTCCCCTCGCGCCAGCAGAACCACGGCTTGCGCCCTTGGCCGTCACAAGAATGCCTTTGTATGGAGTGGAGCCGCCCGAGAAAGATCGTCATTCGCAAGACCGAGACAAACCAGCCCAAAGCCCCTAGATCTTGCATCATAACTATATTACAATAGCAAGCAGATCATATCGTCTTAAACTCAATATCAGAAAGCGTGGGTAGGTGCGTGTTGCTACAGCATACTCTTGCTGAAGAACTGGAGACCCACTGCGGTGTTGTGGTCGACCAGCTCATGAGCGACCACGATTGGCAATTGCTGGAGCGCGATGATCTGGTACGCCGCACGCTCGACCTTCTACGCGCCAATCTGGCCGACCGGGTGGAAAGCGCGGCGATCGGCGCGTACTGCGTGGCGCTACACGCGGCCTGCTCGGGAGCCGAGGGACGGCTGCGCCAAAATCTTGCCTATGGTGAGCTGGCGCGCTATCTCTACAGCCTGATCGCCATGCGCTTCGCGGATCTGCGGCCGGATGTGCGCGAGGATGTTGCGCAAAGCGCGCTGGAGCGGATCTTCAAGTCGTTCGATCGCTGCCGCGAGCCGGTGGCCTTCCTGGCGTTCGCGGCCCAGCACCTGCTGGATGCAGCCAGAGTGGCGCGGCGCCAAGAATACCGGCCGGTTGACTCATTCGAGCAAGCTATCGGAGTCGACGAAGATGGCCCGGGCGATGCGCTGCCGGATACTCGGCCGCAGCCAATCGATCATGTTCTGATAGCAGAGCAGCGAACCGCGATCGAGCGCTTCCTGAACAAGTTTGTGGCCGATCACCCGCGCGCCTCTCAGCAGATCTTAATCCTGCGCATGACCTGGCTCGACGATCTCGATGACCCAGCGATCAGCCAGCGGCTGGGTATTTCGCTCGGCAGTATCTACACCGCGCGGTCGCGAATCATCAAAACAATGCAGTCGGAGCCGAAATGGCAAGCGCACGCCCGCGCACTTGGACTCCTTTTCGATGAAGTGTAAGAATCACGCGCGATCGGGCCCTTATACCTCTAGAGGGGATGATGTAATGGGCGAACGAGACGGTATCAGCCAGCATTCCAGTCACACTGATCGCTCGCACGAGGAAGCGCGTGCATTGCTTCCCGGCTATGCCGCAGCACTGGCGCTTGGGCAGGCTCCTGAGATACAGTATCCCGAGGTGGCTGCTCATGTGCAGGGCTGCATGGCGTGTCGTGCCGATCTCGACGAGTTGCTGGCCTTAGTCTTGCCTACCTATCGCGGAGAGCTTGTTCCAGCTGCCGATTACCCACAGGTCGATCTTTCGTTCCTGGGGTCGCCGGCGCCTCAGATCGCCAAAACCCGCCCGAGTTGGTTTATCGATAGCCTCCATCGATTGGTGGTCGAGTTCTCGGATGCGCTGCTCGCATCAATGCGGCAGTCGGCCTATGCGCAGGCCGCGCGGGGCGCGGCGCTGTATCACTACACGCCTGAGTCGCCGCCGCCAGATAATCTCGGTATCACGATCGATGTGTTCGCTGCCGACGGTAAGCTTCAGGTGGCCAATATTCAAGTATTGCTCGACGTGCCGAGCCGCGATCCGTTCGATCAGTCCGGCACAAACGTGACCTTACGGATTGGCGATCTGGTGTGGGAAGCGAGCACGAGTGCGACCGGCTCGGTGACATTTACGGCTGTGCCGCTGGAGCGCTTACCGCAACTACGTGTCGAGATATCGCTGCCGGTAGGGTGAAGAGCGAGTTACAGTGCATCTGCAATCTGCAATCTGCAATCTACACTTACACTAGGCCCGACCGACAAGCATAAACGGCGCCCAGAGGAGTGGGTCGGCGAAGGGCCGCGCATCGGGCATATTCGGCGGCGTTGCCGCGGGCTGTTCCATCGCGGTAGCCAGATCGGCGGCCTCGGCGCGCCAGCTATTCAGGATTACATTTAAGTCGATATCGCCAAGTTCGCGCGTGGACACTTGCACGTCATGCAGCGCATCGGCCGGCGCGCCTAGCGCGGCGGCGAGGTCGGTGGCCTCCGCGCGCCAGCGGTCGAGCAGCGTTGTTAGCTCACGACCAGTCAGATCGCGCACGGCGATCTGCGCATCGCGCAGTGCCACTGCCGGCGGCTGGCCGCGCTGCAAAGCGGTGTAGAAGCGATCCATGACCAGCAGCGCCACCAGGTCGCGCGCTTCCCAGCGAGTACAGACGACTGTCGGCGCGCCGGCATACAGCAGGGCGCGCTGCAGGCCAAGCAGTTCGTCGCCGGGGACGACATGGCTGACGCCGCTGGTGCACGAGCTAAGCGTAACCAGGTCGGCCGCCAGATCGAGATCGCGGATAATCGCGCGGGCGCTCAGCGCATCGTCGGGACCAAGATACAGCGCCGATCCAAGCGGGTCGTGCGGGTCGAAGCGCGCGTGGCCGGCGATATGCAGCCAGCGAATGTCGCGCCCGGCCGCAATCAGGCGCTGGCTCTTGGGCTCCAGCCCAGTCCAGGCGTCGCCGCCGACCATGCGCGCAATATGCTGGGCTTCCGCCTCGGCGTAGCGCAGCGGCTGCTCGCCCTGCGGGTCGTTGAAGCCCAGCGCCAACAGCGCCGAACCGCGTTCGCGCGGGCGGCCCAGGCAATTGCGCAGCAGGATCGTCGCGCTGGGGGCATGCGCCAGCGCCGGCCCGCCGGCGTGAAGCAGGTACTGGCCGGCAGCCGAGCGCAGCGCTGTGAATGGCACATAGTGCAGCGGCCCATGCGGCACCAGGTAGAGCACGCTGCAGCCATCAAGCAGCGCGGCGGCCGGGGCGATTAGCCGATCGTACAGGTGCTGCGGGAGCCGGCCATGCAGCAGGTGCCGGCCCAGGCGCGCGTTCGTCTCGGGGATGCTGTTGAGCAGGTGCTCGCCGCGCGGCAGCACGCCGGTGGTGTAGTATTCGAGCAGCACGGCGTCTGCCGGGAGCTGGGCCTGCACATCGGCCAGCGTAGCAACCGAGCGATCCAGCGCTGCGGACAGCTCGGGCGCTTTCTTGGCCAGCGAATCGAGGAACGCCCGCGAGCGTGCGCGCTCGACATAGTGAAAGGCCTCCGCGGGGCGGCTCAGATCCAAGAGCAGCAGCACGATCGCCTCGTACAGCTGCTGGGTCGTGCCGAGCAGGCCAATCTTGATCTCTTCGCTCTCGGTGGCGCCGCCGAGCGCCTCGATGCTGTCGATCGCCTGGGCATAAGCGGCGTAGGCATCGTCGAGGTGGCCTTGCCGCTCGAAGACGTTGCCGCGGCGGTAATGAATCAAGCTTAGTCCATGCTGATTGCGCACCTGTGTCGCTGCGGAAATAGCTTGTTCAAAAGTAGACAGAGCTTCACCCCATCGATGTTGCGTTTGATATAAAAAGCCAAGGTACAGCCAGATATCCATAGCAATCGCCATGTCACCATGCTCCGACGATTGCGCAATTTCAAGGCTACGCAGATAGTAGGCCTCGCTTTGGATATCATCGCCAAGCAATAGATAGAGGAACCCTTGTAGGCCGTAGAGATTGGCTAAACCCGCGGTTATGCTCAGCGCTTCATGGAGTTGGATGGCTTCCTGAAAGTAAGATTGTGCAATCGACCACCGTCCGAGATACATCGCGTTGTTTCCAACCGTATACAGTGCCTGCGCCTCACGAGCACGATCTTGCAAATCGCGAAATACCTGGAGGCTACGCACACTTAGCTCGAATGACTGCTCGTAGTAGCCTAGCTCATTATAAACCTGGCTCATGTTCAGAAGGCCAAAGCCCTGATATAGCAGATCACCAATAGTTTCGGCTAACCGCTCGACCTGTTGATAGAAGTTCAGTGCAAGATCATAATGTGTCTGATACCAGTGTACCTGCCCTAATGCATTGAATACACGCACACGCAGCGCATCTTCCAGATCAGTTTGGCTGAGGAGCGTCGTCAGTATGGCTTCGCCGTGATCATACTGTTGTGTACGAATCAGTACAAAGCCCTGGTAGAACGTGAGCTCATGCAGATGCTGCGCTCGTTGTGGTCCAGCGGCGAGCGCCGCTGCGACATAGTTTGCTAGCGTATGCCAGTCACGCTGTTCCGTGAGAAGTAGGCGTATTTCGCCAAGATGGTGGAAACAGCGATCCTCAGCGCTCAATCGTTGGGCTATCGAATCGGGGTGCTCCATACGGTGAAGGAAATACTCAAAGGCGCGAAGGTGGATCGTCAACTCATCAAGTGGTCGTTCAACAAGTAGGCGCGCCCGCAGCGAGGACGCGAGGGATTCCTCGAGGCGGTATATACCGCTCATATCCATACTTGCCACGTTGCGTTCGCTCGTAAGTAGTGCGGCGATTTCATCATGCCCGCGCCCCGTCAGCGTGTGTAGCAACTCATGGTCGAACCAACCCAAGATGGCACACAGCGAAAGGAGATCTATATCGAGAGTCTGGTAATCTTTGCTCATTATTGGCCCCTCTCAACATTTCTTGCCGCATTCTTGGCAGGAATGAACGATCATCGTGTAAGGAGGAAGCTTTATGATTACGTCAACCAGAGATCTCACTATCGTCGTGCTCAACGACCCAATCAGTGAGCAAAGAGCCATACGTTCTAAGGTGGTCGAACCCAAGCCCGACGAATACACATCGAAAGCTTCGACTACAGCCACTCAGCCGCGCGTCGTGCAGCTTGAGCCGGAGCCGGCCGATACCGAAGACCGCAACAAGACCCAGCTCGATCAGTTGAAGCTCATACGCAAACAGCAGATCATCGATGGACCAAAGCCCGGTGAGCCTCAGTTTGAAGATCTGTTCGCATGGAAGTACCACCGCTACAAGGTCCATTCGGCAAGTACCACCGATTCGCCATTTCACGACTACGTCTTTGTCTTCAATGTGATTGTGGCGATCGAGTGGCAGCCTAGCCGCCGGTATATGCTTCAGCTGCGGTCGACATTTGAGCATGCGTCAGACTTTTTGTTTGATGTCACCGATGGCGCTATGGCGATTCGCCAGGTCGTGATAGGCGGCACTGAGCTGATGGGCGGCGCCGACATCCAGATCCTGGCCTCGAACCGGCTGCTTCCGCGCAGCTGGGTGGGCGGAATGCACGAGCCGAAGAAGTATATGCCAATCCGGATCGGTCGCGGCCTGTGGAACAAGAACCACCGCAAGACCATACCGTGGAACGAGCCGGAAGGCTACCGCGTGCTTGTGCATGAGTGGGCGCACTATGCGCTCGAGTTGCTTGACGAATACCTCGACACCATCGAGGTGTTTCTGCCAAAAAGCCTGAACACATACGGCAACTCTGAGCTGCTCCTAACTAGAGCAACGCACCGTATCGTCGTGCCAAAGATCAGCTTGGCCACTGAATCGATCATGGCATCGCTTGAAGGCACGAGCGAGCTGGTTATCAGCTCGGCTGGAAAAAGTGATAAGCGTAAGAGCAAGGAATGGGAGCGTATCAAAGAGAAACGTCGCTATCCAAAACTTGACTTGGGTACTGACAAACAGGTACTCGACGGCCCTGAACGGCTCCCAGCTTCATTCCTGCTCACCCAAGATCTGCTCGCGTCCACCTCCTTAGAAAGTGGCGACGAGGCCCTACTGACGGCACCTAGACAGCTCCATGACGAACACTGCTGGGTCTATCTGTTGCGCGACGCCCAAACCAAGACAGAGCATCTGATCGCACAGGGCACGTTCGACGGGCGTGCGCTCGAAGACGGCTTCCGATTGTTAGGCGCACAAGCGCAAGACATCATCGTGCTCATCGGTAATGGTGATACAAAGCCGCTGGTCGTCACCGCCAAGATTAGCGAGATCACAAAAGACAAGTCGCCGCAGGTCATCCTCGATCAGGATTGGGGCATCGAGCAGGATTGGGCCGACGCAACTCCTGATATCTTTCCAATCGTCGACGTTGTGCCGGCGCCGGCTACAAACGACGATCAGCAAGCGCAAGTCAGTGTGTATGTCACACCAGACCAACGACCGGCGAGCATCTTTCCGCTCGGCGTAATCAAGCGAGAACAGAGCCAGGCAGCTAAGCAACTGATCGATGTAGCGACGCTGGATGGACATATCTTGCTGCGATACGACGACAATAAGCTGATCATTAGCACCTTCTCGCAAGGAGGCGGCCCACCTACCAACACTCCAGGCGGACCGCCACCGATCAGCGCTGGTTCATCCGAAGGAAACGTTATGCTGTTCTTCGAGGACAACGGGCAAGACCCCGAATACTACGGCGATGTGCGCGTTGTCACAACGCTTATTCACGGTCTGCCATATAAGCTTCAGAATGGCGCGGAAGCGCGCAGCTATGCCTTTAGTATTGCTAGCACCAAAGCACTGCCGCTCGAACTTAGCCCAACGCTGATCATGTATTTCGATACAGCAGCCGTGAAAGACGGAGGCGATATCCTGATCTATCGAATGACGAACGATACAAAACGGTGGACACCTGTGTCAACGTATTTGAAGCCCGGCACCTCATTCGCAGCTGCTCCCTTGAACGATACGACTGCTCCTCGCCTAACCATGCTGAGTCCGAATGACAACCGGGTAGAGCGATACCGACTTTTTTGGACACCACATAACGCAGAGATAGGCCCGGACGACGTTGAGGGAATTGAATATGCGAAACGCATGACCTAGCATACCACGCTCCCCACCGTCATTCCATCCATCGCGAGAATGACTCATCACAAACTTGTCGGGTGTGAGCGAAGGATCGCATATGCCTTATGGTATCACACCCGACAGATTTGTGATTGCTCGCCGCACAGTAGCGCGCTTTGATAAACCCCCATTGACATACGCTAAAAACAGTTTATACTCCTTGTAGTTCCCCTAACGCTAGATAAATAATCGTAGGAGGCGCCAATGGTCTGAGGCCTCTCCATGCCCGATTGCGCGCGTTGGGATATCTCTTCTTCCTGTGGCTTGCTTAGCAACTGTCGCCCCTGACGTTGAGCGAAGCAGCGGTCGAATCCTCCGTAAGCATAACACTCTACAGCTACCTGGGACAACACACCTCTACGTTCGATCGATGACATTAAGGCTCTACAAGGAGGGAAAAGTGAACAAGGAAGTAAAGCTCACCCGCCGCCAGTTCATGCGACTTTCCGCCTTGAGCGCGACCAGCGCGACTTTAGCAGCATGTAGCGGTCTAGACACTCTTCCGCATACTCAGACCATAACCACAATAGACGATCTGAAGCAATCTGGATTTCGCTTTGTAAAGGGCAAGGATGATCTGAAAGCTGAGCTGCATGAGCTTGACAGCAACAACACTCAGCGGCTCGGCAGGCAGATGGATGCTATCAACCGAGCACTACCGGCAATCAATGCAATCGCTCAAGCCACCGGCCCCGCGATCAACGGCGAAGCGCTCGGCCAGGCGTTTCGCAAGTATGCGGGAAACAAGCAGCGGGTCTGCCTCTTTAACATTATCGTTGCCCTCGAATGGAGGCCCAGCGCCACGTATCTCCAAACGTTGAAAGACGCCTTTACACTGGCTTCCAGTTTATTATTCGATGTTACCGATGGCTATATGGCGATCGGCGAAGTCACGATCGGCGGCCCGGAGCTGATGGAGTGCGCGGACATTCAAATCTTCGCCTCGAACCGGCTATCCCCGCGGAGCTCGGTCAATGGCCTGAATAACGCTGAGAAGTACCAGCCGATTCGGATCGGGCGTGGTCTCTGGCACAAGATTAATAGAAAAAATCCACATGAGCGGGCTACGTTCCCCTGGTCGCATCAAAAAGGCTATGCTACGCTCGTCCATGAATGGGGGCACTACGCACTGGGACTCAAAGACCAATATCTGGCTTTCGATCCTACCGCGAAGCTTGTGATGCCAACCAGACAACTGATAGCCGACACCATGATGGCGCGTCTGGATAGTAGCGAGCTACTGGATGATGATAGCCTGGCGAATCAACATGATCTGTCCAAGCTGGTGAAAGACGGCAAGCTGGCGCTGTTATCACCACGGCCCAACCCACAAGCCAATGACACGACGTCCGAATGGGAGGCGCTCCGCGAACACCCTCGGTTTAACTGGCTTCAGATCGCTAACCCTCACCACAGTCAACAGGCTCCGCCGCTTGAGAAGGTAAATCCCGCATTTGCCGTTATCGGCACCGCGAATGATCCTTATCCAGCGCAGGAGCTTCTCTTTAGCCTCGACGGCGCAGGCGCGGGTGGGCAAATGATCGACAGCGATTGCTGGGTGTATGTCGTCAAGGGCCCGGTTACCGAGCCAGAAGGCCTGATTGCCCAAGGCTCATTTGAGACGGTTGGCGGCTTCCAACTGCTGGGGGCGCAGATCGGCGACGGCGTGGTACTGATCGGCAACCGGCAGGGAACACCGAGCCAGCCGCTCGTGCTGTGGGCGCAAATCGTAGACGACGCTGGCGGCACGGCGCAGATGGGACCCTGGCAGGCGGCGACGCCGGATCAATTCCCGCGAATCGATGTCACGCCCGTAGGCGAGCGGAATCAGGGCGCCGCACCGCCCTATCGAATCAAGCTGGCCGGATTCAGCTCCGAAGACTGGCAGGCGATTACATTTCCGCTCGGCGAACGAGAAAAGCGAGTGGGCGCCAAGGTTGATGGACTGACTGTGCTCGACGGTCATGTGCTGCTCGTCTCCACACACACAAATCAACCGCAGCTCGTGATCGCAGGCTACTCGCTTGGCGGCAGCGCTTTCAGCGGCTACCCGGCGCATCCCAACCCGATCCCGGCTGGCTCGGCAGACGGCAACGCGATGCTTTTTTTCTATAATGAAGCGGAGCGAGAGCTACATTACCCAAGCAACAGACTGCCATCGGGCCGGACATTCGACGGATCAAAGGTCGTCGTCACCACAAATCTACAAGACACCGAACCGTTGCCCGCCAACTGTGTGCCGCGGAGCTACACATTCAGCGTCACTAGCAACACAACCTTCTGGGATCTCGTCGATCTGCACCCTACGCTGATACTGTATTACGATCAGGAAAGCCGGCAGGACGTTGAAGGCGATATGGTCATCGCTCGATATGACGCCCAGTCGCAGCCGCCTTGGGTACTGCTCGAGCAGACGATAGATAAGCGCGACGACTATATGGCCGTTGTGGCGCTCGGCGACGATAAGACCGAACCTGGATTATTCAAAAGTCCAACACAACCGGATCACTTTCGGCTCTTCCTGAAGATGCGGAATGATCCAGTGCAGTAGTGAGACCGTAGAAACCCGCTGAACTCCTGAGCGCCGGGCGGACTTGATTCCGCCCGGTCGTTCATTTTGTTCAGGGCACATCCGTAAGGTTCCGCACGCCCGGCGCCCTTTATTGTATATGTGAGCCCCCTTTCGACGACCGGCAAACAACCAGCGCGTGGATTTTCCGCCACGTCGCCTTGCGATAGTAGGAGGCATTCGTGACGATAAATCAGGATGGCTACGAGCTCTTTCGCCGCGCGGTCGTAGAACAAGATGCCGATGCGTGGGGCGAGATCTCGATCAGCTACCGCAATATGATGATCGGCTGGGTGCGGCGCTGCCATGCGGCGGAGGTCACCGGCGAATGCTGCGAGGACCTGGCAGATGAGGCGCTCGCGCGAGCTTGGAAGGCGCTGTCGCCCGAACGTTTCACACAATTCCCAAGCTTAGCCGCGCTGCTAGCCTACCTGCGCACCTGCGTCATGGCCACGGTGATCGACGCCGCGCGCGCCCGCACGAGCTACGAGCGCATGGCCGCACGCATCGACCATGGCGCCAGCGTGCCGCCCGATCAGCTTGTGCTCGAACAGCTTGACCGTGCCGAGCTGTGGGAGCTGGCCAGCAGCCTGGTGGTGACTGAGGCCGAGCAGGTGGTGCTACTCGAACGCTATATGCTCGACCTGCCGCCGCGCGTGATTCAGTCCCGCCACCCGGCGCTGTTTCCCGAGGTGCGCAAGATCTACGAGACGGTTCGGAATATTTGCGATCGGCTGCGGCGCAACCAGGATGTGCGGCGCGTCTACGCCGAGCATGTCGCCGCATAACTCACTCCGCCGGAACAGCGGGCGCCACTGGGCGTCGCCCGCTGTCCCGCACCCCGGCCAGGGTTAGTCCCTTTGAACCCCAAAATCCCAATCTAGTGCAATCTCAAGCAGCATGTTTGGAATAAGGAGATGGAATTGATGTGGTAGCGCCCGCAAGGGGCGCTACCACATCAATTCCTACGCTGCCCCTTGACTATGCACGAGTGGTGCGGCACAGTAAAGATAACAGGTCGTAGTGCCGCCTTCAGGCGGTTGCCAGCCACCCACCGCCTGATGAAGATGACGAAGGTGGGCTTGGTTGCCCGAGCCGGCGGCACCCAAAGGGTACCCGGCCGCCCGGCGGGCCCGCCAGCGAGCTAAAGCTCTTGGCTACAACCATGAAGGCCGGCACCGGGTACCCTCTGGGTGTGGGTACCCGGCGGCCTATTCCCGGTTTAATTTTCAAAGTTCATAAGGCGGCACTACAAGCCCGTCAAAATCAGTGTGGCCGATCACTAGGCTTCCTGGACGCCAAAATAACTCACTCTGGTCGTGGGCTTGTATGGTATCATTCTTTGATATGCCTGGCGACTAAGCACCTGCGCTTCACAAAGCCGTGGTCAAACAAGGAAACCAAGATGTTCCAACAATTATTTGCCGCCCTCAACGCCGAAGTCTCTGGCGCCGCCGCAAAAAACCTGGTCGCACAGATCAGCCAATGGCACCGCATCCAGGCCAGCCCAATGTACCGCGCTGCGGCCGAGTGGGTCGCTGCCACGTTGCGCGGCTACGGGCTGGCGAGTGAGATCGAGCGCTTCCCGGCGCGCGAGGGCGCGCTGGCCTGGGCCGAGCCGATGTTTCAAGAGTGGTGGTGCGACGACGCCACGCTGCACTTGCTCGAGCCAAGCGCCGCGCCGCGCAAGCTGGCCGATTACCGTGCGGTGCCGCTTTCGCTGATGCCGCGCAGCGCCCCGGCCGACGGCGATTATGAGCTGGTGGTGGTCGACGGCGGCGATCGACCCGAGCACTACGATGGGCTCGACGTGCGCGGCAAGATCATTGTGACGCGCTCGATGCCAATGTCGGTGCACCAGCTGGCGATCGAAGAGTTCGGCGCGGCCGGGCTGATCTTCGACGGCATGCGCAGCATCCCCGAGGTCTGCCCGCCTGGCGACCTGCAGGACGACCTTCAGTACGCCTCGTGGTGGTGGTGGGGCGGCGAAACGCGCGCGTTCGGATTTGTGCTGAGCCCACGCGTGGGCGCCGAGCTGCGCCGCGCGATCGATCGGGCCGGCCGGCGCGGCGAAAGCATGCGAGTGCGCGCTCATGTGCGCAGCCATTTCGCCGACGGTACGATCGAGACGGTGTCGGCGTTCATCCCTGGCACGACCGATCAGGAGGTGCTGATCACCGCGCACCTATGCCACCCCGCGCCCTTCGCGAACGACAACGCCAGCGGCGCGGCGGCGGCGATCGAGGCGGCCCGATCACTCCAGGCGCTGATCGGCAGCGGCGCGTTGCCCAGGCCCCAACGCGGCATTCGCTTTCTGTGGATGCCCGAAATGACCGGCACCTACGCCTACCTGGCCGCGCACGAAGCCGAGCTGCCGCGGATCGTCGCGGGCCTCAACCTCGATATGGTCGGCGAGGATCAGGAGCAGACCGGCAGCTCGTGGCTGCTGATCCGCACATCCGACGCGCTGGCGAGCTTCGCGGCCCCGCTGCTGGAGGCGCTGCGCGAGGGCTACTTCGGCCAGGCGCACACGTTCAATGGTCAGGGCGATTTTCCGCTGTTCCGCCATGCGGTAGTGCCATTCTCGAATGGCAGCGATCACTACATCCTCGGCGATCCGTCGGTGGGCGTGCCCGCGCCGATGCTCATCCAGTGGCCCGATCGCTTCTACCACACCACCGCCGACACGATCGAGAAGGTCTCGCCACAATCGCTGGCGCGCGCTACGGCGCTGGCGGCGACCTACGCCTACTTCGTGGCAAGCGCCGGCCCGCGCGAGACATTGTGGCTGGCGCGCGAAATGAACTACCGCTTCGAGATTCGGCTGGCGCGCAAACTGCAGAGCGCCAGCACCGCCGCGCTGGGCGGCGGCGCGCCCACAGGCCCCGACTGGAGTAACCGCGTCGCATTCCGGCTCGATCGGCAGCTGGCCGCGCTGGAGAGCCTGAAGCGGCTCGACCCGGCCTTCGACGCACAGCTCTGGCGCGCCCAAGCCAGCGCGATCGCCGAGGCGGCCTGGGCGCGCGCCCGAGATGTGCTCGACGATTGGCGCATGGCCGAGTGCGACATGCTCGGCGAGGACGACGCGCGGCTCGTGCCAACGCGGCGCTATCGCGGCCCAATCAGCTTGCGCCCATACCTGCGCCGCCTGCCCGCGGCCGAGCGCGCCGAGGCGCAAGCCATATTCCGGCGGCATGGCGCGTTCATGGATCTGCCCGCCGATGTTGCGCTGTACTGGTCCGACGGCCGGCGCACCCTGGCCGAGATCCTCGAGCTGACCGAACTGGAGACGCACACACGCGACGCCGCCGGGCTGGCGGCTTATTTCAAGCTGCTGGCACGATTGGGACTGGCGGAGCTACGTAAAGTGTAATCATGTAATCGAGATCTATCCCAAAGTTCTTCATATTTGCTCCATAATTTCCGGCTAGAATCGTTCTCAACGATGGGGCGACGAGATACCCCAATCAAGGAGGACAACAATGAACCGGATGGGATGGTTACTAATCGGAATTGGCGCGCTGCTGCTGCTGACACACGGCGGCGTCGGATTCTTTTTCGTACCGATCTTCCCCGCGCTGTTGCTCGGAATGCTGCTCTTCGGCATCTTCGGCGGCTGGCGCAGGCCGTATCGGTATGGTTGGGCCGGATCGCGCGGGTACGGCCGCGGTGGCTGCTACGGCCATGGCTCGCACGAGCAGGGCGGCGAGCCGCAGCCGAAGGTGGAAGCTAAAGAGCACAGCTACACCGGTGAGACCAGGCAACTGTAACAACCTTCTTCACAGCGATGACACGATGGAAGCGGCGCAAGTATCGCGCCGCTTCCATCGTGTCACCCGCGATGTTATCAATTCACCACGCCGCGATCACCGGCGATATCGTCGACGCCCACGATATCATCGCCCACGACGCCCCTGTGATGTCGTCGCCGTCCACGATTTCGCCGCCCACGACACCGCGGTGGCCAATTCCAGAGTCAGGGCTTGAGATCCAGATCGGTCAGCACGATCATGCGGCCGCTTTTTGGGGTGAGCCGCAGCTCGGTGCTGCCGGCCGGCAGCGCCGCGCACGCAAAACCGCCCAGGTCGTCGACTTCGGCGGTCGCGATCAGCGCGCCGGACTGGCGGATCTCGACCAATGCGCCGACCCAGCGCTCCTGGTCGGCATCCACGAGCTGGCCTTGCAGCGCGATCTGGTCGGCAGCGGGCTGCACGTCGAGAAAAATCGTCGTGTCGCCAGCCGCGGCCATCAGCGGGCCAGGGCCGGCCCCGCGCAGCGCCACAGCCGGGCGCTGCGCCTGCGGTCGTGCGAATAGCGCACCCCATGGCGAAGTCGTCGATGGCATAGGTGCGGCCGGCGGCGCTTCGAGCGACACATCCGTCGCCATAAACTGCCGCAGATCCGCCAGCTCCTCGCTGCAGCGCACACAGCCAGCCAGGTGCGCCTCGATTGCCCGCCGCTCGTGCGGACTTGCGCGCCGTAGCTCATAATCGGCAAGCTGCTGCGGGGATGGGCAATCCCAGCGGTGCAGACGCGTTCGCAAGCTTTGTTCCATCTCTCGCGCTTTCGTGAGGCGCTGCGCACAGCTCGCACACTGTGCCACATGCGCATGCACTGCCGGATCGGCCGCGCCGTCGATCGCGGCGCTGATCTGGTCGTCGGTTAACGGTGGGGGCGCGCTACACTGCATCATTCACCTATCGTGCGTGGGTTGGTTGCGTTCAGCGTTGTTAATAATGTAAATGCGAATCGGCGAAAAATATCACGCCGTACCCTCATCATCTTGTATGCCAAAGAGTCGCAGCAGCTGTACATCGTTGCGCAAGATCCGGCGGATGCGAAATAATGCGACGGTGACATCGCGCTCGCTTTTCCATTGTCTGGGGTAGGCTTTGATGATCTGGCGCGGCTTCAGATCCTCGGCAAACACACAATGCGCCAATAGCCGATCCTGCGGATTGGGCAAGAGCTGCGCGATCCGCTCGGTCAGTTGAGTCATATCGAAGGGCTCGGGCCGCTCGGCCGCCGCAATGCCGGGATGCTCGTCGAGCGCGAGTGTGGCGGCCGGCTGCTGATCGCGTAAGTACAGCATAATTGCCGTATGGACGCACAGCTTGAGGTAGGCCAGCACCTGCGGCAGCGACAGAAAGCCAGCAAACTTGTGGCCGCGCAGCGCGAAGTAAAATGTGCTCCAGGCCGCGCTGACGAAATACTCGTCGCTCTCGCCGGTTTGCGCGAAACGGGTATGGCTATGCACCCAGATCCGCACTTGGCGCTCATAGATCTGGTAGATGCGGGTAAACGCCTCGGCCACGCCCTCGGCGAGTGCGCGTCGCAGCAACTCGAAGCAGAACTGAGCATCGCTCGGCTGCCGGCGATTGAACTTGGCGGTCTCGGATGCACACAGCTGCGCAAGATCGTCGATTGACAGACCTTCAGCTGCGCTCATAGCGACTCCTTTACGCTGGCAAACACGGTGGCTGAATGTACGGCGCGCCGTTGGCGGCATATTGTACACGATACTGCACACGCTAATTTCAAAATTAGCGCCGTTTATTTCAATAAATACATCAATTCATGATAATTTCGTTAAGGGCTTTCGAAAATAAACTGGTCGATGGCGATCGTAGTACGTAGTGCGTAGGGACGCGATAATGAAGATTAACTTTTAAAACAGATTGCTCACAACCAGAAGCCACGGACGCTTATGAATGTTATGAACTTCGCAGACCAACTTGCCGCTAACCCAGCCGGGTTGCCCGCGCTCGTCGCCCCGCTGAGCGATGCGGATGCCCGCGCGCTGGTCGATGAGCTGAAGGCTGAGGCCGACCGGCATTGGTGGATCAATGCCAACCGCTCGCTGGAGCTGGCCGACCTGATCAACCAGGTTGGGCAGGCGCGCGGCAATATCTGGCAAGTGGCACTCGGCACCATGGCGCGCGGCGATGCTTTGAAATTTATCGGCAACATCGAAGAGGCCTGGAATGCCCTTGGCAGAGCGGGCGAGCTGTTTCAAAGCATTGGCGACGAGGTCGGGTGGGCGCGGACCCGGATCGGGCGGCTGTTGATCAGCGTCGAGCTGACGCGCGTCGACGAAGCGCTGCGCGATGCCGAGCGCGCGCGCGAGATTCTCACACGCAATGGCGAATGGGAGCGGCTGCTCGGTCTGAATAATAATCACGCGATTCTCTACGCGACTCTGGGCGAATACGAGCGCGCCCTGGCGCTCTACGCCTCGGCGATGGCGATCGCCGAGCGGCTGGGCGAAAAAGGGCGGCGACAAATCAGCCTGCTATCGATCGGGATTGGCTATGCGCACGAGATGCTGGGCAACTTCCGCGCGGCCGCCGAAGCCTATGAGCGGGCGCGCGTGGTATTTGCCGAGCATGGCGAAAAACGCGGGCTGGCACTCGCCGAGCACAACCTTGCCGATATCGCGATGTATCAGGGCCAGCACCGCCGCGCTCTGCAGCTGCTGCATCATGCGCGCGATCTCTACACCGCGGAGCAGCTGCAACTGGATGCTAATCATGTCAGCCGCGACATGATCGAAGGCTATCTGCTGCTGAATCGGTACGACGAGGCGCGCGCGCTGGCCATCTCGGTTGCGGATACATATCGAGCTCATGAGGCAAAGTACCAGGAAGCGCACGCGTTACTCTTGCAGGCTACCGCCGAAGCCGAGTTGGGCGAACTCGACGCCGCCCGGGCATCGCTTGATGCCGCCGAAGCGCTCTTTGGCGCCATCACCGCCCATATCTGGGTGGCGACCGCGCGGCTGCGCCGCGGGCAGATTGCGCTGAAGATCGGTGATAGTACCTTTGCGCAACATGCGGCCGATACCACCGCTCCGATCTTTCAAGCCAACGGCAAGCAGGTTAATTATGCGGAAGCCATCCTGCTGAGCGGGCAGGCATCATTTAGCGCGGGGATGCTGGAATCCGCGCAGGCTGGCGCTCGGACCGCGCTGCAGATCGCAACCCGCTGCAATGTGCCGCCGCTGCGCTATAGCGCGCATCTGCTGCTCGGCAATCTGGCCGAGGCGCACGGCCGGCAAAACGACGCCAAGCGGCACTATCGCGCCGCAATGGCGACGATCGATCGCGTTCAGCGCGGGCTCACGATTACACTGCGCACGGCTTTTCTCGAAAATAAGGGTGAAGCGCTGCGCAACCTAATTCGCATGCACCTGCAAACCGAACAGTACGGCGCGGCCTTTGAAGCGCTGGAACGATCCAAGTCGCAAACATTGCTTGGTTACCTGGCCAATCGCGAGCAGCTGCGCTGGGGCAGCGGCGACCAGCACTGCCGCGATCTGTTCGAGCAGCTTACGCGGCTGCGTGAAGAACATCAATGGTTCTACCGGTTGGCGCACGAGCAGCCGATTGCCGAAAACCAGAAACCCGCAATGCCCCCGGCGCAGGCCCTCGCCGAAGTAGCTGCCCGCGAGCGCGAGATGCGCATGGTCACCGAACGGCTGTATCTGCACTGCGGCGACGATCGAACCGCTAGCGTCGCGGCGCCACGGCTCGAGCAGGTGCAGCAATGCCTCGACGATCGGACGGTGATGATCGAGTTTTACAACGACGGCGCCCAGCTCTGGGCGTTCACACTTGGCTCGGCGCGCCTGGATCTGCATCTTCTCCCAGCATCGGTCAAGGAAATTGACGCCCTCGTAGCTCAGCTACAAGCCAATATTGACTTTGCGCTGAAAGCCGGCCCGAATGCGCCGGCGCTGCCGAGCCTCACCAATGTCGCGCGCCGGATTCTTCAGCGCTTGCACGCGCTGCTGATCGCGCCGCTTGCTCAGCAGATCGATCCGCGCACGCGCATCGTGGTGGTGCCATATGGCTCGTTACACTATTTACCATTTCACCTGCTCCACAACGGCTCGGCCTATCTGATTGAAGATCACGAGGTCGTGATTCTGCCGGCGGCCGGGCTCGTCACCCGCCAGGCGCCGCGGCAAGTTCCCGGCGCGCTGGTGCTCACTCATTCATGGGATGGCCGCCTGCCACAGACACAGGCCGAGGCCCAGACGCTGGAGCGACTATTTGGCGGCATCGTTTACAATGAGCGGGCGGCCCGGCGATCGGTATTGCGCACCGCGCCAGCACAAATTCTGCACATCGCGGCGCACGGGCAGCACCGGCTGGATCAACCCGACCTTTCGTATCTCCAGCTTGCCGATGGCCAAGTCTATACCGACGACATCCTTCAGTACGATATGAGCTACGAGTTGGTCGTATTGAGCGCCTGTGAAACTGGCCGAGCGAAGGTTGCGGCCGGCGACGAGTTGATTGGGTTGGGGCGTGGCTTTCTGTATGCGGGAGCCGGCGCGCTCATTACAAGCCTGTGGAGCGTCGCCGACGATACCACGGTCGCATTGATGGATCGTCTGTACCAGTCGCTCAGCAGCGGTGCGTCAAAAGCCGCCGCGCTTCGTGATGCACAGCGCGGGCTATTGATCGAAGATCCGCATCAGCATCCGGCATTTTGGGGCGCGTTTCAGCTTGTCGGCGATCCACATCCGCTATCGAGCCGTAAAACTTATGTTATTTGATTACTCTATCAGAGAAAGGGGCATGTATGAGTCTCCAAGGACCGGGAAACAATCCTCCAGCATACGACCGACCGCGAATCCATTTTGCGCCGGGCGAAATTACGCTGTTTATCAAGCATCGACCAGGGCTCAGCGCCAATGCGATCGTTAAAACAATCACGGGCCTGTATCCGTTTCCACGCGATCTACAGGATTTGGGGTTCTCCGCACCGCCCCAGGTATTCCTGTCGCCGGAACGCGTCACCACGTTCGACGAAAGCAAGTTCGATCGCAGCAAAGCCGATAGCGGCGTCGCTTATTCGCTGGTGTTTGCCGATATCCCGGCGTTACGCGACGAAGATCTGCTGCTGAGGTTCGTTGACCTGACGCGCGCTCGTATCGATGCGCTGCAGTCGGAATGGGGCAGCAGTTTTCTATTCCAGGCGACCACGCCGAACTGGCTGGCATGCGGCGCCGGCCAAAACAACGGTTCGGGCGGCCCAGGCGGCGAGCCGGTTGCGCCGAGTACGCTCGGCGCACCAAAGCCATTACCAGTAGGACTCGGTTCGACCACAGCCCCCGAACAGCGTGGCCGCTGCGTTGATATCTTTATCCTCGACACGGCGCCATGCGAGATCGATCTCAAGCGCGCCTACCATAAATGGGTCGAGAAACCATTGCGCGGGCACGGCGATCTCAATAGCCACTTGGATGCATTGATCGGACCAGCCGGGGCGCTCGGCCATATTCATAACCATCCACGGATCCACTATGCCGGCCATACGCACCTGCTCGAGGTCGCCAACGCATATCTACCACAGCATGATTATGTCATGTCGGATCATGGATTGTTTGTTGCCAGTATTATCAACCAATACGCGCCAGGGGCGCGACTGCACTTGATCGAGGTCCTCAACCCATTTGGCGTGGGCACACTAGAAAGCATCGCGAATGGGTTTGCGCGAGCCGCCGACTTCGCGCTCAAATATCCGTGTGCCAAGGTGGTCGTCAATGCCAGCCTGTTTCTCGACGTCGGCCAAGCCGACACCGACTCGCTCAAGGCCTTAATCGAGCATGATCCGTTCTGGCAGCGCTATCTGGTCGACCAGAATGGCAACCACATCGCCGACGAGAACGAGCTGAATATGCTGGTCGAGCCGCTACGCGTCGTCTGTGAGTTCTTGCGAAACCAGGCTGCGGTTGAAATTATCGCCGCGGCCGGTAACGACGGAAGAACCATCAGAGATTCGCAGGGCAATAACGTGCCGTTCCATCCAATCGCGCGCTTCCCAGCGGCTTATCCAACCGTCACCGGGGTTGGGGCGCGCAATTTCGACGATTCGGTCTCGCTTTATAGTAACCAGTCGGATCGCCCGCCAGTCGACGGCGTCGAGACGTTTGGCGGCAACGTGATCGGCGACAGATCGGATCCGGAGTTCGGGGCGCTGGGCGTGTATATTGGAACATTTCCTGACCGAACGCCCAATCAATATGGGCTGGCGCGCTGGTCGGGCACCTCGTTCGCCACGCCAATGGTCACTGGGCTCGTCGCCGCATTGCTCTGCGATGGCATGCCCCCCGCGGATGTGATCCCGGCGATCCAGGATGCCCTTGCGTCCGCTTCGACTGAGCCTCAGGGCGAGTGCGTAGCGTAGTTCTCCTGCCCGGTCATTTCACCCTATTTGCTGACTCAGGGCCAACGCCGAACTGGCGCTGGCCCTGAGTCATGCCCATTTCGCCGCTGAACCTTCGTGGCCGAGACCGGCCAGAAGGAAATGCCCCGCCGGCGGCTTCGCCGCTCCCGATTCCACATTACGGCCCTCGGTAGCAATGCTCTGGCTCCTACGCTGTGATAAATCCGCTACACCTGCATTGATTAAGTATAAGGAGCTGAGACAACCCGGCGCGCGGCAAGCCGAGTTCGCGCGCTGGCAGTAGATAGCACAGGAGGGCGTCAATGCAATCCCGCGAGTATGCCAACGACAATGGATACGAGCTATTTCGCCGGGCGTTCGTCGATCGCGATGAGCAGGCCTGGACCGACAGCACCGACCGCTATCGCCCTATGCTGATCTCGTGGGCCGGGCGTTGCAGCGCTAGCGCCACGATTATGGAGCGCTGCGACGATATCGCCGATCTGGCGTTCGCCCGCGCGTGGTCGGCGATCTCGCCCGAGCGCTTCGCCCAATTTCCAACCCTCGGCGCGCTATTGGCCTATTTGCGCGCCTGCGTGACCACGGCGGTAATCGATTGCGCCCGCAGCGAGATGATCAACGAGCGGTTGTACCAGGTCGCCGAAGTCGACGATGTCGCCACGCCCGAGCAGCTGGTGTTCGAACAGTTCGATCGCCAGGAGCTGTGGCGCATCGCCAACGGCCTGGCGCATACCGAGCAGGAGCGCACCGTGCTGATCGAAGATTTCATCTACGACCTGCGACCGCGCGCGATTCTGGCTCGCCACCCGGAGCTGTTCGCGAGCGCAACCGAGATCTACTGCGCCAAGCGCAACCTGATCGAGCGGCTGAAACGCTGCCCGGAGCTGCGGCAGATCTACCAGGAGTGGTAGCATAGTGCTATGAGTTGCGAATAGGAACTGACGATGGTACCATAGCGCAGAACCCGCGATAACCTATCCTATCACCCATTTACTTCCCGGCTGACCCGTGAAATGGACTGTGGCAATAGTCCGAAGATGCGCGGCTGAGTCGTAGGCTATTAATTCTTTCGGATGAAAGAGATTTGCGATCAAGTTCAGCAAACTGCCTACAATCGCGCACATTGCGCCGATGCGCTTATAAACTTGTCCGTTCACGGCAGTGATAGTGTCATCACTTAGCTGGGTTCTTTGCATAGGTGCAGATTCCTTTTCAGATCGGCGGCAGGCTTTACCCACTATAACAGCCGCCGCAGCTAAAACTGTGCGGTCTTGGCACAGCGATTTTTGGCTCCCATCAGCGAATCAGTTCGGTTGGCTGGTACATGTCATGCCAGCCGCGCGGCTGGGCAGCGAAGCGATATCCGCCAGGAGGGCCAGGGGCTTTGCCCCTGGCCCTCCCTATGACACTTTCGTATACGGAACGCCCGGCGCGGATGCCTCGTGGTAAACGGCGTTCGCTGGCTGCGTCGCCATCTTCAGCGCCTGCATTGCCATTTTCGATAGCCGCAATGTGACTCATAAGTGGTACAACGCGATTCATGAGCGCTGCAGCGTCGTTCGCGAGTAGTGCATTACGATTCATGAACGCTGTAGCGTCATTCCCGAGCGGTGCAATGTGATTCATGAGCGCCGCAGCGTCGTTCCCGAGCGGTGCAATGCCATTCATGAGCGCTACAACGTCATTCGCGAGCGGTGCATTGGCATCCCCAGCGCCGGCAACACCTCGCTCGCTACGCGGGGTGCGACTCTTGGCAGTAGAGTCGCATTTGTACCCGTGCCAATCGCGTATCCCGGAAGCGTGTGCGGTCGGTGTCTAATCAACAGTGACACACCGTTGGGCGTTGTCCCGATCCAGCATGGGCGTGTATAATCGCCGTATCCTCCGCTGTCATGCCAGTGCCGCCCGCACTGAATAAGGAGAGCCGATGTCATTACGCCTTGAGCGCCTGCTGGCGATGGACACCGCGATTCGCAGTGGCCGCTACCCCAGTGTCGCAGCCTACATGGGCCGCTTCGAGGTCAGCGAGCGCACGGTGCGCGGCGACCTGGCTTTCATGCGCGAACGGCTGAACGCACCATTGAAGCACGATCGTACGCGGGGCGGCTACTACTATACCGACCCGAATTGGGTGCTCCCAACCATATTCGCGACCGAGGGTGAACTGCTGGCATTTTTCCTGAGTGTCGAGCTCACACGGCGCTATCTTGGGACGACATTCGAGGCGCCGTTGCGCAAGGCCGCGGCGGCGCTTGCACTGAGCCTTCCCGACAAAGTACAGCCGCCATCATGTTCTGTCTGTTCACAGCGCCCAATCGGCGAATTAATCGAGTTGTGTCGAGCACACGAAGCTGATGACACAACGCAACAGAATCGCTTGTCAGGCCACCCTCGCCAGCGACAACCCGCACGCACGAGGGGAGCGCGGCGCGGCGAAGATTAGTGGTGAACGGGATGGTGACGGCGGTTGTAGTGAAGGCGCTGATGGTATCGTTCTGGAAGGATTGGGCGAATACCCGCTTGTTCGGAACCACGAATTGGATTAAGGTCGGCAAGCCAGACCTCGCCGCGCTTGAGAGTCATTGCGTGTCCTCAGCTTGGAGTAGCTTGTGATAGTCGCCCATATCTTCTTCCGCCAGCCGCCGATCTTCCTCAGCGCTTTCGGCGTAGAGGAGCGCAAGCTGAGCTGCATCGAGTACTGGCGAGGGGGTAATACGGGCGCGGAACTTCAAGAATGCGACGAATTCCGAGACCTGCTGGATCTCGGGCTCGCTCAGATCGTCATGCGCCCGGGTCACCTGTTCTTTGATCGACGGCGCGGACATGGGCAACCTCCCATGAAAATCTACCAACTGAATCGAGCTCTGGCTTGTAGTTGTATTGTACCACGTACGGAATCGCCAAACCCGCAAAATTGCCCAAAATTGCTCGCAGACTGCAACTATATTGCAGGGTCGGGTGATAGAGTTAGTCTATGGAGACGAGCACCGACCGAGGAGGAACGACATGAATCATTTGATTGCCCACACGCCGGGACCGGGCAGCGATAAGTGGCACAGGCTGCTCGACCATATCTTAGCGGTGGCCGAAATGGCACGCGACTTCGCGCGCCCGTTCGGCGGCGACTCGCTCGCGTATCAAGTTGGACTCTGGCACGATGTGGGCAAGGCTAACCCCGACTTTCAGGATTATCTGCGCCGCTGCCATGCCGACCCAAACCACAAGGGGCGCGGGCCGGACCACAAGGCGGCGGGTGCGGTGCTCGCGCAGCGTTTCTTTCCTCCACTTGCGCTGCTGGTCCAGGGACACCATGGCGGCCTGTCGAGCAAGATCGGCCTGGCTTCGTGGCTTGATGAGAAGAACAAGCTGACTGTTTCTGGTACGCAGACACCGGCAATCGATGCCGTCGCCCTGCGATAAACCTCGCCTCAGCCGGTGATAGTGCCGGAAGGATATCACTCCTGTGGATTCTGTTAGCTGGCTCGTTGGGCCGGGGAATACTATACCGGGCCGGGGAATACTATACCTGTAGCGATCGACTTAGGAGATCAAGCGCTAGAATGCATACCATTTTTCATTGCATGATCGTTTATACTACATTTAGAGATCGCCGATCATCGGAGGCATAATGACCCAGTCGGATTGTTGCCTCGCAGATGTTCCCCAGAATCAAGTACTAGCCTTCGCCGGGTATTAACTGGACTCGCCTTGGTGTTTATGCGATACGGCCACGCTGTAGGTTCACGCCTACGAGCAGGCTGATCGCAGCGATATGACGTGGCGCGCTATGTGGCTGATGTCAGATCAGCCTTTTATCGAAGCTGATCGCCATGATTCGCGGGCGAACGGAAAAGGGTAGAATACTCCGAGATAAAGGCACATTTG